>ERZ779629.708-NODE-708-length-12631-cov-5.086514_pt1 | contig 12631 bp, 7 predicted proteins | sample MGYA00514192_ERZ779629 | MGnify/ENA primary metagenome ERZ779629 (study PRJEB29562, sample SAMEA4376709) | mouse gut metagenome | isolation source: Cecum | study: EMG produced TPA metagenomics assembly of the A DSS colitis mouse model was used to assess the... | reverse complement strand
CAACCGCTACTGTATCCCTGTCAAATCGGAACACAAAGGCAATGTTCCCGGAATGGTGCACGACCAGAGTTCCACAGGTTCCACACTTTTCATCGAACCGGCTGTCGTGGTGGATCTGAACAACCAGCTCAAGGAGCTCGCTCTGAAAGAAAAAGACGAAATCGAGCGCATTCTCGCCGAGCTGAGCGCCGCCGCGGGAGAACATACCGAGGAGCTTGCAAACAACTTCCGTCTTTTGACGAAACTTGATTTTATCTTTGCAAGAGCCGGGCTCGCCGTCGACATGAACGCATCGCGCCCGCTCTTTAACACAGACCGCTATATCAATATCCGCAAAGGCCGCCATCCACTGCTGGACAAGCAGAAAGTGGTCCCCATCGATATCAACCTCGGCAAAGAGTTTGATCTGTTGGTTGTCACGGGTCCCAACACCGGCGGCAAGACCGTATCCTTAAAGACTGTCGGACTCTTTGCGCTGATGGGGCAGTCCGGGCTTCACATACCGGCTCTCGACCGCTCTGAACTCGGCATCTTCACAGAAGTATACGCGGACATCGGCGATGAGCAGAGCATAGAGCAGAACCTGTCGACTTTCTCTGCCCACATGACAAACACGATCTCTATACTGAAAAACGCAGACGAGGATTCCCTCTGTATCTTCGACGAGCTCGGCGCCGGAACGGATCCGACGGAGGGCGCGGCACTTGCGATCGCGATCTTAAAGCACCTGCACGACAAGGGAATCCGCACGATGGCGACCACACACTACAGTGAGTTAAAAGTGTTCGCACTCACAACCTCCTATGTGGAAAACGCCTGCTGCGAGTTCGATGTGGAGACACTCCGCCCGACTTACCGGCTCCTGATCGGCATTCCCGGCAAGAGCAACGCATTCGCCATCTCGTCAAAGCTCGGTCTGCCGGACGAGATCATCGCATCTGCCAAGGAACACATCAGCGAGGAGGACGAGAGCTTCGAGGATCTGCTTGCCGATCTCGAGACCAGCAGACGCACCATCGAAAACGAGCGCAATGAGATCCAGAGCTACAAAGCAGAGATCGAATCCCTGAAAATGAAACTGGAACAGAAACAGGAGCGCCTCGACGCACAGAAGGACAAGATCCTGCGCGCAGCCAACGAGGAGGCGCGCAAGATCCTGCAGGAGGCAAAAGACGTCGCCGACGAGACGATCCGGGACTTCCAGAAAGTCAGCGTCAACAAGACCTCCATTCAGGAACTAGAGAAAGCCCGCACCAAAGTACGTGACAAAATCTCAGAGAAAAATAAAAAGCTCACAGCCGTGCAGGAGAAACCCACACACAAAGTTTTGAAACCAACCCAGATCAAACCTGGAGACATGGTAAAGGTAGTATCTATGGGCTTAAAGGGTACGATCTCCTCCAAGCCGGACGCAAAGGGCGACCTTTTTGTACAGTGCGGCATTATCCGCTCCAAAGTCAATATCAAGGATCTGGTGCTGATCAACGAGGACGTAATGTCCGGCACTGCCGCCTACAAAAAAGGCTTCGGCGCTGCAGGCGCTTCCAAGAAGAGCTCCGGCGGCGGAAATATCGGCTTGTCCAAAGCCGCCACCCTTTCCACCGAGATCAATCTGCTCGGAAAGACTGTGGACGAGGCACTCTCGGAACTTGACAAGTACCTCGATGACGCCTATTTGTCCCATGCCCCAAGCGTACGTATCGTGCACGGCAAGGGAACCGGTGCCCTGAGACAGGCGGTCCAGCAGCACTTGAAACGCATCTCCTATGTGAAATCATTCCACCTCGGCGAGTACGGTGAGGGAGACGCAGGCGTGACGATCGCGGAATTCAAATAAATAATAAATAGAGGATAAGAAAATGGCAAACAAACAAAAAATACTGATTGTTGACGATGATGAGAATATTGCAGAACTGATCTCCCTGTATATGACAAAGGAATGTTTCGAGACGAAGATCGTATATGACGGCGAATCCGCGCTGCAGGAAGTTAACAGCTTTACACCGGACCTGATCCTTCTTGACCTGATGCTTCCGGGAATCGACGGCTATCAGGTGTGCCGCGAGGTCCGCCAGAAATCACAGACACCGATCATCATGCTGTCCGCAAAGGGCGAAGTGTTTGACAAAGTGCTCGGTCTGGAGCTGGGCGCTGACGATTATCTGGAAAAACCGTTTGACACGAAAGAGCTCGTAGCACGCGTAAAAGCTGTGCTGCGCCGCTACAAGACGGCATCCCCTGCCCAGCCCGCGGCAGACTCCAAGCAGGTCTCCTATCCTGACCTCACAGTCAATCTCACAAATTATTCTGTCATTTACAAGGGAAAGACAGTGGAGATGCCCCCCAAGGAACTGGAACTGCTGTACTTTCTGGCGGCATCGCCAAACCATGTATTTACAAGAGATCAGCTGCTGAACCAGATCTGGGGATACGACTATATCGGTGACACGCGCACTGTTGATGTGCACATCAAACGTCTCCGCGAAAAAATCAAAGATCACGAGTCATGGCGCATCTCAACGATCTGGAGTGTCGGCTATAAATTCGAAGTCAGGGATTGACATCTCCACAAAGGGAAATGAGGTAATCTATTGAAGCATACACTCTATTTAAAATTTGTACTGGCTTATTTTATCTTTGCTTTTTTTGGCTTTATCGTCGTCGCCACTTTTACATCAAGCATGACTCTTGAGCATATGAAACGTGAGCGCGCCGACTCTCTATATAAGGAAGCACTGCTGATCGCCGACTCCTACGCTGCTGATCTGTACAATAGTGAGATCACTCTCGAATCCGTATGGCGCCAGATCGAGGCGATCGGCACCTTCCTTGATGCCTCGATCTGGATCGTCAATCCGTCGGGGCTGATCGTGCTGGATTCCAGTTCTCCACTCGAGATCGAAAATCCCACCACGATCCCCAATTTCAGTCCTACGATCACAGGAAACTCTTTTTACACGACCGGGAATTTCTTCGGAATGTTCGATGAGGAGATGATCTCTGCATTTGCACCGATCACTTCCAAGTACAAGGTGAAAGGCTATGTGGTCATCCACGCATCTGTGGATGACCTGCAGTCCTCTTGCAACTCCCTTTTGAACATATCCTATATCACACTCGTGATCCTATTTCTGCTGTCGCTGATCATCCTGCTCTTCTTTACAGAGATGGTATATCTGCCGCTGCGCAAGATCACGCACGCGACAGAACAGTATGCTATCGGTAATTTCAGGTATGAATTCCAGGTTGACAGCGAGGACGAGATCGGCTATCTCGCAGCCTCCCTCGCCTATATGGCAAGCGAGGTCGCCAAGAGTGAGGACAACCAGAAACGCCTCGTGGCAAACATCTCCCACGATTTCCGCTCACCGCTCACTTCCATGCGCGGATATCTCGAGGCGATGCTCGACGGTACGATCCCTCCCGAGATGCACGAGAAATATATCCGTGTCGTCCTGAATGAGACAGACCGCCTGACAAAGCTGACCAACTCCCTGCTCACACTCAACAACCTTACGACCAAAGGCATGATCCTTGACAGGAGCAACTTCGACATCAACCAGGTGATCAAGAATACAGCGATGTCCTTCGAGGGAACCTGCCGCGAAAAATTGATCTCCATTGAGCTGGTCCTGACAGGAGATCAAATGTTTGTGAATGCAGATATGGTCAAAATCCAACAGGTACTCTACAATCTGGTGGACAATGCCATCAAGTTCAGCCACAAGAACTCTTCGATCAAGATCGAGACAGTGGAGAAGTCCAACAAACTGCTGGTATCCGTCAAAGACAACGGCATCGGTATCCCCAAGGACAGCATCCGCCTGATCTGGAACCGTTTCTACAAGACGGATCTCTCCCGCGGCAAAGATAAAAAAGGAACCGGTCTTGGTCTCTCCATCACCAAGGAGATCATCCAGTCCCACAACGAAAATGTCAATGTGATCAGCACTGAGGGCGTCGGAACGGAATTTATCTTTACACTTGAGAAAGCTGGAGATAAGCTGGAGGATATGTAGATCATTTTCTGCAGATCCCCCTCCTCCACACTTCCTCCATCAGCTTCGGCTGGATATCGGGATATGTCCAGTCTGTCGGCATTTCATCTGTGACAACGATCTTCTCGATCTCACTGTGAAGCTCCTGTTCGAACGATCTGATCTCCGCAAAGTACAACATGCCAAACGACTCCTGACCGTCAAAGTTATCCTTCGCGATCACGGAATAAACACAGACTGGCCAGATATCAAAATCGACTGCTCCAGTCTCTTCGTACAGTTCTCTCCTCGCCGTGTCCATGATCGCCTCCCCCGGCTCCCGGTGTCCTCCGGGAACCTCCAGCGTATGTCTCAGTTTATGCTTGCAAAATACATATTTCCCCTCTGTCTTTGCAATGATCACTGCAAATCTTAACAGTGCATCGTCCACTTCCTCATAAAAATATACTGCCATCTTATCCTTGTTCCTCTCTATATCCATTCGCTGCGCTGCTCAATGTCGTACTCGATCATCTGTGTCAGATCATCAAAGTGGATCAGCTTTCCAAGCAATGCAGCGAGATCCTTTGCCTTTGTTCCCTTTCCATATGGAATGCCGTGCGCATAGCAGCTGCCGCTTGCTCCCATTCACAGCGGGATCGCATTGTGGTAGTTCTCAAGTTCCATCCAGCCCTTCCACTGCCATTCCTGGTCCTTTTTCGCATATTTTTCAAGCCGCTCCATCTGCATTCTCAGATAACGGTGTTCTCTATAAGCCTTCTCCTCCGCCTCATGGTCAGGGAGCACATCGGCTGCAAAGTGCTGTCTAAGCTGCATGCGCTCCCTGTCACCAAAGACTAAGATCACCTTATTCCTGACGAGGAGATCCATACACTTCCCGTCACACTGCTTCCGCGCCTGAAACAGTTCGATCAACCTGTTGATCTTCTCCTTGGTCTTTGATCCGGCAAGATCATGAACGCCTGTCTCCACCTCATACGGCAGCGAGAGATCACTTTCCTTAAAAGAAGTCATATCCCAGCCTTCCTCATCGTTTGCCTCGCCTAGCATCTTTTCCAGCCTCTCCCTGTAATGTTTCCCGCACATCTCCATCCCTACATATTCCCAGCAGCCATACTTTGCATGAAAACGATACAGTCTCTGACCTCCGCCGTGATACTGGTCCAAACGATAACAATCTGCAAGATTTTCAATATAGCGCCTGCTGCTCACGCGCATTATGCGGTGAACAGACGCATTATCGTTGGATAACATTGCCGCCAGATATCTGGCAGAGGCAGGTAAACGCACCAGCTGCGGCAGAAATCCCATCAGCCGCTCCTGTACCCGCTGCCGTTCCTCATCCTTGATGCACGTGATCGGAAGCAGCAGTAAAAATAGGGTATTATCATCCGCCGCATATGTAAACAGACTGTCGACGTCAAACACAGGCAAGAATACTTGTTCATCATTGACAAAATAGCGCACAAAATGGTAGTGGAACGCTATGATGACAGTCAGCGCCTCCCTGATCTTCAAAGTGAGTTTCCGCTCAGCCCCAAAACGCCCCTTCCCTTTGTCATAGCCCGTAAAACGCAGACGCCACTCAACGGAAGGCATATAAGTCCAGTTCATGTATGCTGGGAGCATCATTTTGTCCTCGTACAAAAATCCCCACGGGATCGGTGTATGCTCCTGATCCATTCGTATCGACCGATCTCCGGCTGCCACCGTCAGAAAATACTCCCAGAAATCATAGCTGCCGATCTCAAGGTCATAATCGTAGCTCTGTGACGCCACATACTGCTCCTGTCTGCCATACGCGGTAATCCTGACAAACAGCCTGTGCACCAGACGCATGATCCTGCTGCTTTTGAGATACAGCTCTGGTTTATCATATATCTCATATAGGATCTTTGCCTGTGTGACTGTGTACCCAAACGTGATCAGTTTGTTGACAATGTATTCATCGCACTGATATTTCTGAAAAAGCGGGCTTGCGACGATCCTGTAAACCTGATCTGCCTCCTCCTCACACCACGCTGTGACTTCTGTGGCATAACAGGGGTGAAAGACATCGACAAAATTCTTCCCCCAACCAAGGCTGTTATACCGGTCCCGCAGCTCCTCCAGTGATGTTATGAGATCGTCCGCATAATCCTCCGCCGTAATGTTGGACTTGACAAAGTCATTGATGTCAGGATACTGTTCCAGAATATGCGCCTTCAGGTTCCGGTAGATCTGTGCATACTCTGTCGCCTCTATATTGTCCAGCTCGAAATATTTATACATATAAGAACATGCCCCGACTGGAAACCCATACTTCCGCAGAAGATAGTCGTACAGCTCCACCTCACAGACATGCGTGATATTATCCTCCAGCCGGATATCATCGATATCCATGCTGTTCACCCTGTCATCGTCGGCGATAAAATGCCTGCTCGCCATGGACAGCGTGAACTTATACTCCTCCATGTCGTCATCGCTGTGTCTGTACTCCCACGTATCTTCCACCACCACCCTGCGCATCGTCCGATATTCGGCATAACTTTTGCGTCGGATAAAGGACGCCTTACTCATCAGTTCCTGGTAATGTTTCTCCCTGTTCTCCTGACAGTTCCAGATATCTGCCGCCTCCTCGCACGCTTCCACCGGCGCGAGATGATCCTGCTCTCCCGGCCGCAATACATAGACGATAGCAAGCTCTACGACAAGTCCGTCCGGCAGTTTCGTATAAGGGACAATGTTCTGCCTTTGCAAAAATCCATGCACCGCCGACATAAAATCTTCCTCATACTGGGCGTCCAAAAAGATCTCTGAAATGAAATAGTCCCTCCACTGCGCGCGGTCCTGCCGTCTTGCGTCATCCAAAAAAATCTCCTGAAACTGCCGCACTGCCACTGTACTGTCTGCCATTGCATGTCCCATGTTTTATCCCCCCCAATCAACTGCCTGTTTGCCTGCGCATCCATACACACAAATCAATCCGCAAATTAAATCAGATCTATCTATATCCACAATTCATTCTCCTTTATCGGATAAACAATATTATAAAGTCTTTTGACACTATTTTCAAGCTGATTGTACGATCGTGTATTTCCTCCACTGCACAGATCCGCACAAAAAGGGCTGGCACCACATCAGCGCCAACCCTATTATGCCAAACGATATCTTATTTTTTGCGTTTTTTCACAAGGATCCCTGCCACTACCGCAGCCAGTACCACCAGGATGCCGCCTGCGATCAGCGGGGTATTTCCTGAAGATTTCTGTGCATTCTCTGTATTCCCTGTGTTTTCTGCACTCTCCACACTGACACTTGTGTCATTTTTATTGTCTGCCTTCATCTCCGCCTTCACGATCGTGTCGTCACCCTGCACGAGCACCATCGCCGAGATCCCTGCCACAGACACTGTCCCTTCCGCGGTTCCAACCGATGTCGTTCCTGCTGTCTTGTCATTGACACAGATGTCCCATGTGCCAGCCGGAAGCGGTACATCAACTGCGTCCGCATTTCCATTGAAGATCACCGTGATCTTCTCCGCCGTGTCACCGTTTGCATTGTTCTCGATCGTATACCCGACTACATTCGCATCCAGACCACTCATGAAGACAAGGCTGCTCTGTATGTCCGCAGTGACCGCCATGCGGAGTGCACCGTGCGCCTTGCGGAACGCGATCAGCCCCTTATAATACTCATAAGTGTCCATCACATTCGCCTTGTCTGACCACTTGATACTGTTCGTCGAATCCGGCGATGTATAGCTGTTCTCATCGAATCCGCCCTCCACCGTCGCTGAAGGCTTGCTCCTGAGCATCTCCTCGCCCGCCTGGAAGAACGGCACGCCCTGCGAGGTGAGTATGATCGCACTGCCGAGTTTGTTCATCCTAATTCTCGTCTCTTCGCTGTCTTCCGCGTTGGAAATGGCAAGCTTATCCCAGAATGTCAGATTGTCATGGCACGAGATATAGTTGATGCTCTGCCCGGGCTGCGCTGCCCAGCTCTTGGTACCCTTGTCATTTTTGTAGGTCAGCACCTGCGGGTGCGCTGTCGCGCCGACTATACCAAACTTAATGCTCTCCTCCATACCGCTCTTGCCGCTGATAAATCCCTTGTCCTGTGCGTCAAACACACTGCCCTTGATCCCGTCCCTGATGTCATCGCTGAAAGCACCGACCCTGTCGATCTTTGCCATGTTTGCTTTCAGTGCCTGCTGTGAGGAGGAGATCGCACAGTCTCCGCCGGTCCATCCCTCACCGTACACCATGATCGAGGGATCGATCTCGTCGAGCGCCGCGCGGACTGCATTCATCGTCTCGATATCATGCACTGCCATCAGGTCAAAGCGGAAACCGTCAATATGATACTCTGTAGCCCAGTAAACAACTGAATCCACAATATACTTGCGCATCATCGCATGGTCGGAAGCCGTCTCGTTTCCGCACCCCGAAGCGTTGGAATAGCTCTCGCCCACTTTTCTGTAATAGTAGTCGGGCACCGTCTTCTGAAAATTTGAATCCTCTATATTGAATGTATGGTTGTACACGACATCCATGTTGACGCGGATCCCGTTCTGGTGCAGCGCCTGCACCATCTGCTTCATCTCATTGATGCGCACCTCCCCATGATAAGGGTCTGTGCTGTACGAGCCCTCCGGCACATTATAATTCTTCGGATCGTATCCCCAGTTAAACTGCGGTGTGTCAAGTTTTGTCTCATCTACCGTGGCGTAATCATAACTCGGCAGGATCTGCACGTGCGTCACACCAAGATCCTTGATGTGGTCTAGACCGGTTGCAAGCCCGTCCGCATTGGTCGTCCCTGTCTCCGTAAGCCCCAGGAACTTCCCAGTGTTGGTGATGCCCGACGACTCATCTGATGACAGATCCCTCACGTGCAGCTCATAGATCACTGCGTCCGTGGGGTTGGTAAACGCAGGTCTCGTATCGTTTTCAAATCCCTCCGGGTTGGTTGCACTCAGATCCACGACCATCCCCCTGTTGCCGTTCACACCTGTCGTTCTTGCATAGAGATCCACCGCCTCATTTGTCCTGGTTCCGATCTTAATCGAATACGTGTAGTATACGCCGTTCAGATCACCCTGTTTTTCACAGGACCACACGCCCTTCTCACCCATTGTCATCGGGATCGTCTCCGTGAGGTTGTCACCGTCGCCCTGCTCATATAGATTCAGTGTAACCTCCGATGCCGTGGGAGCCCACACTTTAAATCCAGTCTTTTCCTTTGTGTATGTGGCACCCAGATCATTTCCGTCATACGTGAAAGCATCATCGAAATAGCTGGAACCGATGATCTTGTTCATGGATACAGTCGTTCCCTCATACCCTTCCATTGTTATGTCATATGTTTTTGACAATTCTAACTCCTCCTCCATAGTCAGCAGAATCGCTCTGCCGTCCTCACTGTCCGCTGAAGCCACAGCGTACTCTGTACCGTCTTTGTCCGTGACTTTGATCTGTGCTGCCAGATCTCCCCCGCTCTGTGGCGCGCGGGAGACCGACGCATGGATTTCCTTGCTCGTCGACTCTGAGAAATACGCCTCGGCGATCACAGGATCATAGATCACTTCCTCTATAGTATACCACAAAACAGGATTCCCCTCCACTATGTACACATCGATCGTGTCCCCTGACGCTTTCGCAAGATTGATCTCATAGTCAAGCGCGGTATCCACATTTCCATCCTGGATCACCCGCACTCCGGCTGTCGACACGCCGTCCTTCGGCTGCAGTCCGATCTTGAAAAACGCGCCGAAATCATCGGTCTCTGACAGTGGATAGCTGCCGCCCACATCACTTCCGGCCCAAGCGTACGCCTCCACTGTGTCAGCGCTGTACTTTTGGTCAAAATTGTAATAGTGGACATTCAGCTTTGTCGCACCGTCCTCGTTGTATACGTTCAGCCTTGCCTCCTCGAGCGCCGCGATATCATACGGCACTGCATCCGCCGGTACCTCTGTTGCAAACTCCGCCTCACCGCTCGTCACCCAGATCTCCACAATCTCACCGTCCATGGTGACAAACCGGTCCTCACCTATGTCCTTGTCCTCCCACTCGTTCAGCCGCACGATAAAACCAATGTTTGCCGGTTTGCGGTTCGTCTGGTACACCGCCACTTTACCGAAATCGTCCTCGTCCGTAAAGTCCACCCGCAATCCTTCCCGTCCCTCTTCCCAGATCCACAGGTTCCATCCGTCATAACTGTTGTCGGCTCTCCCGCCATAATGAACGATCAGCGTCGTTCCTGCTGCCCTTGCGGTCAATCCTGGTATTAAAACTGACACTACTGTCACAAATGCCAGGATCAGCGCCATAAATCCGGCAGCCCATCGCTTCTTTTCCATAACTTCCATAACTGTTAGCTTCCTTTCCGATATTCCTATATTTCAGAATCGATCTTGATGGTATTATTATATCTGTATGCCATCAAAAAAGCTATTGGAATTTTCGTAAAATTTCGTATTTGTTTTTTAGTTATAATCACGAAACTTAACGAAATAACTTACTTCCTCGGGGTGCCCGTGTGCATACTAAAAAGGCGTATGCACACGCACACGCCTCGTCTATACGATTCTCTATTTTATCTGATAACTACATTATTCCATGAATCTGATGGAACAAGCGCAACATAAGTCTTTCCTGTGTTCAGCTCGATCTCCTCCCCGGTCTGCTTGTCGAGATAGATCGTCTTATCACTCTCACCAGCCTTGATCCATGTCACCTCGATCGCCTTGCCATTTGTAATATAGTACGCATCACGTCCGGAATCGATTGCATTGTAAATAAGGTATCCATTATCGTCAAGCTGTTTGAACGTCGTATCCTGGATCAGCAGATTCTTGAACGTAAGCTGGGCATTGCCATGCAGCGGATCCGTATGTGCCTGATCGTACTCATAGTAATCGTACGTTCCTGTTGACTCGTTATACTTCAACATGGACTTATTATGCGGGAACGGAAGCTCAATCTCAGTACAGGTCACTGCATCTCCCCTGGATGACAGATCGATCTCCGTATCCGAGAAGAAATAATGCTGTCCCGGATAGTAGTCATTGTACTCTGTAGAATACTTTGAGTTTGCAAATTTCTTGTCGAGATCCCCTGCGCAGATATATTCTGTGTACTCTCTCTTCTTGCCATTGTCCACACGGGAAAATCCACCGCTGAAATTCGCAGAATATTTTTTTGCAAGCCACTCGTCAACGTAGAACGGCCCTCCATCATGACAGAGCACGGCATTCCACTCTGCCGCAAGCATGATATTGGTCGACCTCGTGCTCCGGATACTGCCGAACTGTTCGATCTTTCCCCAATCCTTAACGATCGCCATGAAACGCGTGATCCTGTTATTCGCGGTGCTGTTCATCATCTCATACACCACATCCGCCTCAGTGAGACCGTAATGAGGAAGCGCTATCACCTCATTGTCCACCATTACCGCGATCGGGCGCTGATTCTTCAATGCTTCATCGATCCACTCGTTCGTGATCTCACTGCGGTACATCCCCTCGTGTGACTCCTCCTCGACCGCCGGATCTGTGGCAGGCTCCCCCACATCAGGCGCATCCGGTGTCACATCACCGCTGTTATCTGTACTGTTGTTCCCTGAAATATCCGAAAAATCAATTTCCTTTGGCGGCTCCTTCGCACCTTCTTTGTTCCCACACCCTGTCATGGATGCGGCCGCCATTGCAATTACAAGCAGCAGGGCTATCCCCTTTTTTTTCATACTCTTTCTTTTCATAATGTCTCCCTTTTCGCATATTTGACACCCCTCGAGCAAGGGCATCCCACAATATCGATATACCTCTTCATTAGTTTCCCTGTCTTTTTCATGTTTATGCACTGCACTCTGCTGACAGCGTCAAAAACATTTTATCGTGCAAACGACCTCGAATCCTATGCCCATGCACGTTACCTCTACAGTTAACTCCGCCAGGCACCCTCGCGGCACATATGAAATCCGCCTTAGTGCTGCTGCATTCCTGCCCTGACACGGTTCAACGGCACATATTCCGCGAGACCAAAACATCACCGCCACTTATAAAGGACAGATGCACAAACGCAGACCCTCAGTCGCATATCACCCACACTATAGCGGATTGTGGGTACAGGACACCGCTAACGCCCCGGCTGCACGATGCTATTATTATAACCTCAAATTCATCGATAAGTCAATGCAATTCATACTTTTTTAATCAAAACTGGAAATATTGGCTCCCTTTGTTTTTCTTTCTCCTGCGCGCCAGTATCTCATAGTACGTCAACACGGTGACAAGTTCCCTGATCCACGGCTCCTTCTCCCGCCATGGAGCCTGTTCTGTGAGCGCATGTTCTGTCATGTTGCTCCCCATGACACTCTGCGCCGGCGAATGCTGCACGGACGTTTCCGCCATACTTTGTGTCAGGGCTGCCGCATCCGGAATCGTGCTGTTCTGCACAGGAATACCTGCCTCTGTATCCATGGGCTTCTCGTTGGTTCTGATGATCGCCACGACACTCTCAACCATGCGCTGGATCGTCAACTTGTCTGGATACTGGTCATAGATGAAGCTGCCGTCATAATCCATCTTATCGACAACGCTGCTTATCGTATTCTGGTATTTTCTGGCGTATCTAGGGTACATCTGCTGC
>ERZ779629.703-NODE-703-length-12657-cov-9.417235_pt1 | contig 12657 bp, 14 predicted proteins | sample MGYA00514192_ERZ779629 | MGnify/ENA primary metagenome ERZ779629 (study PRJEB29562, sample SAMEA4376709) | mouse gut metagenome | isolation source: Cecum | study: EMG produced TPA metagenomics assembly of the A DSS colitis mouse model was used to assess the... | reverse complement strand
GGAGATCGGCGCGGGCCAGCACGGCGAGGGCGGCGGCGTCCGGGTGCCCATGATGTCCTCCAAGGACACCGTGGCCACGGTGGCGGACGCGCTGTGCAGGAAGCTGGAGCTGACGGCCGGAGACAAGGCCTTCGTGATGATTAACGGCTGCGGCGCCACCACCATGATGGAGATGCTGGTGCTGTTCAAAGACACCGTGGAGTTCCTCAAGGCCAAGGGCGTGGAGGTCGTGGCCAGCATGGTGGGCGAGATCCTCACTGTCCAGGAGGCGGGCGGCTTCCAGATGAACCTTGCCAAGTGGGACGAGGAGTTCATCCGCCTGTGGGGCGCGCCCTGCCACACCCCCGCCTACAGCAAGGAGTAAGCCATGGCGGACAACATCGGCAACAAGGCGGCCCACGACTACCACCTGGACGTGCCCGCCGCCCAAGAGGGTTTCTACGTCAAGGGGAACGCCCACTGCTCCTGGGGCATGAAAAACCGGCTGGCCCGGATGTTCCGCCCCCAGTCGGGCAATACGGTGATGCTGGCCTTCGACCACGGCTACATCATGGGCCCCACCGCCGGGCTGGAGCGCATCGACCTGGTGATTCCGCCCCTGATCCCCTATGTGGACGTGCTCATGGGCACCCGGGGGATCATCCGCTCCTGCGTCTCCCCCGCCGCCCCGGCGGCCAAGTGCGTCCGGGTGACCTATGACTCCACCGTCCTGTATGACGAGATGTCCAACGGCGGCGGCATCGCCTGCGACATCAACAGCGCCGTCGAGATGAACGCCGACTGCATGGCGGTGCAGACCTTCATCGGCGCCCCCGGCGAGAGCCGCTCCCTGGAGCTGCTGGCCCGGACCGCCGACGCGGGCAGCCGGTGCGGCATCCCCACCCTGGGGGTGGTGGCCGTGGGCAAGCAGATGGAGCGCACGGAGAAGTTCTTCCTGCTGGCCACCCGGGTGCTGGCGGAAAACGGGGCCAACGTGGTGAAGAGCTACTACTGCGACGGCTTCGAGCGGGTGGCGGCGGCCTGTCCCGTCCCAATCGTCATCGCCGGGGGCAAGAAGCTGCCCGAGCTGGAGGCGCTGGAAATGGCCTATAAGGCCATCCAGGAGGGGGCCCATGGGGTGGACATGGGCCGGAACATCTTCCAGTCCGATTCCCCTGCCGGCATGGCCCAGGCCATCGGCAAGGTGGTCCACGAGGGCTATACCCCCGCCCAGGCCTACGAGGTCTATCAGGACGTGAAAAACCAGCGGTAAGCATAAAAAGGGAGGGCCCCGAAGGGCCCTCCGCACAGCGCGAAAGACCGAAGCCGCTCCCATCGGGCGAGGATGGGAGCGAGGTCCCCCGCGGCAGCTATTATACACCATTCACACCGCGATTGCAACGCGGGGGACCCATTTTATTTTGAGAAAGGGGTCCATCCCATGAACGCGAAAAAATACCTGCCCATCGCTCTTTTCATCGGCCTTCAGGCCGCCGCCCTGCAAGTTCTCGATCAGGCCGTCTGCGCCAACATCCCGCCCCTGGCCGCCGGAGGCGGCTGGATCTCCTTCCAGGCCTGGGCCATGTACTTCCTGGGCGGCTGCACCCCCAAGGGGGGCCTGCGCGCGCTGATCGGCTACGTGATCGGCATGGGCGCGTCCATCGCCATCATGGTGGGCGGCGGCATGCTGGGCGGGCTGGGCTTCTGGGCCATGCCCGTCATCCTGCTGATCCTGGTGCCCATCATCCTCTACCTGGACATCGCCCCCGAGATGATTAGCTTTGTCCCCGCCGTGTTTGTGGGCGCGGGGGTGTTCTTCGGCGTGATGAGCTATATCCCCGGCGCCGAATTCGCCAACGCCTTCCTTGCCGAGGGCGTGTACTGCGTCATCGGCCTGCTGTTCGGCTTCGTCACCATCACCTTCCGGGGCTGGTACGAGAAGAAGTACGTCAATCAGTAATACGCAGGCGCTGCCTGTTATTAAGGAGGAAAAACTATGTCCGCTGAGTACATGCACATCGGCATCCCCATCACCAACCGCAAGCCCAACATGGTCTATAACGAGGGGGCCAAGTTCTGGGTGAGCAATGTGGACGACTACGACTACAAAATCGAGTACCTGAAGTTTGAGGAGGGCACCCCCTTCCCCGAGGAGATCCATCGCCATCCCCATGTGGCCTACAAGGTGGACGACCTGGAGAAGTACGTGGCCGACGCGGACAGCGTGATCTGCGGCCCCATGCAGGCCAACGAGAAGGGCGACCGGCTGGCCTTCGTCTGGAAGGACGGCGCGATTCTGGAGCTGTACCAGGAGGCGTGACGGCGCCGCGCCGGGCGGTTAGAAGCAGGAATGACGGATGCCTCCGGCTGTGAGCGGCCGGGGGCATCCGTGTTTTGTGAGGTTGGGCAAAAAAATATGAAAAAAACTCTTGACATATGTGGAAGAAGATATATAATTGAATTGTAGCAATGTGACTGGAATGGGAGATTAATGTGAAACTAACAAGAAGCGAATTGGAAATTATGGAAACCCTTTGGCAGGCGGAACGCCCGCTGGCGCGGTTCGAGATCCTGGAGCAAAGCGTCGCGCCCAGCTGGAGTCCGAGCACAATTCACATTCTGCTGAACGGTTTGCTGAAAAAGGGGGCGATACGTGAGGCAGGATTTATCAAGAGAACCAAAACGTATGGGCGGCTGTACGCCGTGAATCTCTCCAGGGCGGAGTATTATTCCGATATTCTATTCCGGGGGAAAGACGCGCAGTCCATCCCGGCATACTTTTCCATGCTGCTGCAAAGCGACGAGCTGACCACGGACGTGGTGGACGAGCTGGAAAAGCTGCTGGCTGAGCGGAGAAAGGAATTAGAATCCGGGGAATGATTTCCACTGCCTCCGTACTCAGCGCGTTGGTTCTCTACAGCGCCGTGCTGGCCGGTGTGTGTCTGCTGCGCCGGCAAACCTTTTTTCTGGAAAAGTGCGGCGTTTCCTTTTTGATGCTGGCGTCCGTGTTCGCAATCGGACGGCTGCTCCTGCCAATTGAAATTCCGGTTACCTACGCGGTCCGCTCGTGGAGCGTGCTGGGCGTTGTCCAGCGATTTCTTCGTGATCACCCAGCTGTGGAACAGGGCTTGCTGGCCATATGGGGCGCCGGCGCGGTTGTGGCGGTGGGATGGGACGTTTTCGTCTTTGTCCGCGCCCGCAGAAGATGCCGGACCTACACCATTGTGGACGACGAGACTGTGCGCAGGGCCGCCGCGCGGCTCAATGTGGACTGCCCGGTGATGGTGACGCCCGACGTGGAGGTGCCTTGTGCGGCGGGGATTTTCCGGCACGTCATCTATCTTCCCCCGGCGGAGCTGCCCGAGTGGGAGATCGAGATGATTTTGGCCCATGAGGCCCAGCATATCCGCAGCCACGACGGGAAAATCAAGCTCTTCGTGGGCCTTTTGACGGCGGTGATGTGGTGGAATCCTATCGCCCAGATCTTCCGAAGAGAGGCCGGGAGGCTGCTGGAGCTGCGCTGTGACGCAAAGGTCACGCGGCACATGGATAAGCGTGGGCAGACTCAGTATCTGACCATGCTTCAGCACATGGCCGATCGGATTGTGTCCAAGCGGCGTACGCCCGCGCTGGCGCTGGACGAATCCCAGGCGGTGAGCAGAGACACGTTCATCAAGCAGCGCTTCAAGGTAATTCTCGCCTACGACGGCAAGCCTCCGCGACGCGTGAGTGTTATGACGCGGGCTGCGATGCTGGCCGTATTTTGCGTATCCTATCTAGTCATTGTTCAACCGGCGGAGCTTGCGCCGGCTGAAAATTTTCAAAACGATTCAAGAACAGTTTACGAAGAAGAATATGAGGGCCCTGAGAATTATACGGGGAAGTACAGTAGCTTTATTATTAAAGGGTCCGATGGTCGATACCAATTATTTGTTAACTATGAATTCAGTAGGTACATTTCTGAGGACGAACTCGATTCAGAGAAGTATAAGGATTTGCACCAGTTCGAGGAGGCTATGCAAGAGTGAAGCAACGCATTCTGAGATCAATCGCAGCACTGCTGTGTGCCCTGACCCTGTTTGCGACGGGCATTGCTCCGGCCTATGCCTATACGCCCCCCAGCGATGAGGGCGGGATATCCACCCATGCGGAGCAAGTGTGCTGGTATTTCCGTACCAGGGACGGCGTGCGGGAAATGCGCCTGTGGTCCATTACAAACGGGAGATGGATCACCGACTGGGTTCCCTGTCCGGAATAAGTCGATACGAAACCTTTAGTCCGGCGGCATTTTTAAAATGCCGCCGCTTATTTTTGCGAAACCGCTTGACAAATTTAAAACCAGGAAGTAAAATTTATTTGCAGATTATACAATTATAATCTGTTTGATATGCACACGGCTGCCTTGCAGCCAGGGAATTGGACCGGACGGGTGGAAACTGCATCCGTCTGGCTGAAATGGGGCTGGTACAAAGCCTTCGGAGCACAGTGATATGGATGGAATGCAGCAGGCCAGACCTAAGGAGAACTAGGTCCGGCCTGCTTTTGCCATTTTCCAGGGGGTCGGAATTTGGATGATAAAATCGAAATCCGTATTGCAGTACGTGGCATGATGAGCTTCTTTTGTATATGATCTATCAAGAGGGGTTTAAAAATGCCTGAAACAGACGTGTTAGCAAAACGGGTAAAAGCATATCGAAAAGGACGCTCGAAAAATCAGCCCGACCTGGCGTGGGAGATGGGACTAAGCACCGAGGAAATCAGCCTAATTGAACGAGGAAAGACCGATCCAAAACTGAGCACGCTGCAAAAAATCGCGGCCCACATGGGCATTACGGTGTCCAGTCTGCTGGAGACCGAACAACAGGAGAGGCGGTAACCAGGATGGAGGAACGGCTTTTTCAGGCGGGGGACCTGCTGCGCAGGCTTGGAGTGACGGCAAATTATAAGGGATTTCCCTACACGGCTTACGCCGTGGCGCTGTGCGCGGAGCGGCCCGAGCTGCTCCTGCTGGTCACCAAGGACCTTTACCCCCAGGTGGCCCGGCAGTATTCCACAACATGGCAGGCGGTGGAGCGGAACATCCGCACCGTGGTGGGAGTGGCTTGGAGGCGCAATCCCGAGCTGCTGGGCCGCATGGCGGGGGTCGGGTTGGAGGCGAAGCCCCGGTCCGCGGAATTTCTCTCCATCGTGACCGCCGGGCTGCAGCGCGCCGGAAGCGGAAAAATCGGCCTCAACGGGGCCGGAATCATATAGACCGACGAAATTGGAGCGGAAGGGAGCACTTCCGCTCCAATTTTTTGCGCGGGGAGCCCCCGTAAAAACAGACTATATTTCTTGACATCATGATAAAAATGTACTATTGTTATGGATGCAAAAAACTGCCGCGCCCCTTTTCCCGCGCGGGAGGGGAAGTGTGCGGACAGGGGAAGATGAAATGGTAAACTTTGTGATTTTGCTGGAGTGCTTCGGCATATGCCTGACCTTTGTGGCGCTGCTCTTCCTGCTCAACGGGGACGGCGCCCGGGAGCAGAAGCTGCTGATTTTCATTATGTGCGGCTCGCTGGTGCAGAATGTGGGCTATCTGCTGGAGCTCACCGCCCCTACCGTGGAGGCGGCCGTGGCGGCGGTGACGGTGGAAAACGTGGGCTCGGCCATGGTCCCGCTGTGCTATTGCTGGTTCACCTACACCTATTGCTACGCCCGCCCGCCCAAAAAACTGCTGCGGGTGCTGGGGGCCATCAACTTCCTGGTGCTGCCCACCGTGTTTTTCAATTGGAACGGCCTGTTCTACCAGGAGTTCCAGTGGCTGTCCACCCCGGACGGCTTCCACTATGTGAGAATTTCCTACGGCCCGCTGTATACGCTGTTTATGATTACCCGCATAGTGATTCCCTATATCCTCGTCATCCACACCCTGGTGCGGGCGGTCCGCCTGCGCTCCGACCAGCAGGTCAGCCGCCAGTATTGGACGATCCTGGGCATTACCTGCCTGCCCATGGTGGTGCTTATCGCCTACGTGTTCAAGATCTTCGTGGTGTTTGACCTCACGCCGGTGACGCTGGCCATCTCCATGTCCATGGTGGTCATCGTGGTGTGGAGCCGCCGCAACTACGATTTCCGCCACCTGGCTGCGGAGAAGGTGCTGGAGAGCCTGGGCGACGGCGTGATCGCCCTGGACGACCACGACCGGCTCATCAGCTACAACCGGGCTGCGGCCAACATCTTCACCAGCCTGCCCGCCCACAAGCTGGGGGAGGACGTCCGGGTGCTGGAGGACTTTCGGGAGGAGATGCTCAACGAAAACATCCCCTGGAGCTTTTCCATCAACGGGCAGCACTATGAGTGCCACAGCAAGCAGATCATGGACGAAAACGGCCGGAAGCAGGGCTGCGTCATCCTGATTCTGGACATGACCGACATCAAGGCGTACATCAACGAGATCAAGCGGGTGCGCCAGCAGGCGGAAAAGGCCAACATCGCCAAGAGCGAGTTTTTGGCCAACATGTCCCACGATATCCGCACTCCCATGAACGCCATCATCGGGCTGAACGACATCATCATGGAGGAGTGCGGGGACTCCCCCATCTACGCCCACGCCAAGGACGTGCAGTCGGCGGCCAGGAACCTGCTGGCCATCATCAACGACATTCTGGACCTGTCCAAGGTAGAGGCGGGCAAGATGGAGCTGGTGAATGCCGACTACCACCTCAAGACCGTGGTGGACGAGGTGGTGGGGATGATGGACATGGCCGCCTCCAAGCGCGGGCTCATCATGAAATACGAGTGCGACAAGGACCTCCCATGCCGCTACCACGGCGACGAGGGGCGGATCAAGCAGATTCTCATTAACATCCTCAACAACGCCATCAAGTTCACCAAGGAGGGCTATGTGCGGGCCGTCGTCACCGGCGTGCCGGGCCCGGGGGAGGATGAGGAGCTGCTCACCTTCCGGGTGGAGGACACCGGCTGCGGCATCCGGGAAGAGGACCTGGAAAAGATTTTCGAGGACTTCCGCCAGGTGGACTCCAAGCGCAACCGCAGCGTGGAGGGCACCGGCCTGGGGCTGGCCATCGTCAAGCATCTGGTGGAGCTGATGGGCGGCGGCATCAACGTGGAGAGCGTCTACGGCCAGGGCACCACCGTGTCCATCACCATCCCGCAGAAGATCGTGGACCGGCGCCCCATCGCGGAGATGCCGGAGGCCCCCCAGGCGGAGCTGGGAGGGGCGGAGCAGTTTACCGCGCCCGGCGTGAAGGTGCTGGTGGTGGACGACAACGTCATCAACCGCAAGGTGGCCCGGGGCTTTTTGAAGAACTACGCCTTCGATCTGGACGAGGCGGGCAGCGGGCCGGAGGCCATCGAGCTGGTGCGGGGAAAGCGGTACGACATTATCTTCATGGACCACATGATGCCCATGATGGACGGCATCGAGGCGGCGGAAATCATCCGCCGGGACTGCGGGGAAAACGGGACCGCCCCCGCCATCATCGCCCTCACCGCCAACGCCATGGAGGGGATGCGGGAGCGGTTTTTGGACCGGGGCTTCCAGGATTTTATCGCCAAGCCGCTGGACCGCAGGGAGATGGGGCGGCTGCTGGCGCGCTGGGTGCCGGAGGAGCGCCGCCAGGCCGGGGGCGGACGGGAGCCTGCCGCCGCGCTGGACCCGGCGATATTCCGGATTGAGGGAATCGACATAGACGCCGCGTCGCGCTATTTTTCCGGCGATGCGTCCGGCTTCCTGGAGCTGCTGGAGCTCTACTACATCGACGGGCGGCGCAAGACGGAGCTTTTGCGGGAGCTGGCCGGCTCCAACCTGGCGGACTACCGCACGGAGGTGCACGGCCTGAAGAGCGCCGCGGCCAATATCGGGGCCATGGAGGTGTCCAACATGGCCCGCGCCCAGGAGAACGCCGCCGCCCAGGGCGATACGGAGTTCATCGCCCGGCAGTTCCCCCGGCTGCTGGAGGAGCACGAGGCGCTGCTGGAGCGCATCGGGGCGTTTTTGGAGCAGCGGCGGGAGAAGGAGCCCCAGCAGGAGAAGCTCCCGCCCCTGTCCGCCCAGGAGCTGCGGGAGCGGGTGGCGGAGGCGCTGAGCGAGCTGGAGGATTTTCGCTCCAGGGAGTGCGCCGGAACGGTGGAGGCCCTGCTGCGCTGCGCGCTCCCCGGGGACGTGGAGGACAGCCTCCGGGAGATACAGGGACAGCTGAAGCTCTATGAGGACGACAATGCCGAGGCGCTTTTGGGCAGGCTCCTGGGCAGGCTTGAAAAGGAGGAAGGCGAATATGATCCAATCCCGTGAGAGGCCCGGCAGAAAACGCATTCTGGCGGTGGATGACGCGGCCACGATTTTATTGCGGATAACGGATGCCTTGGAAAAATATTATGACGTGATCACGGTGAACTCCGGGGTGCGGGCCCTGCGCTACCTGGAGCGGGTGAAGCCCGACCTGATCCTGCTGGACATCCGGATGACCCCCAAAAACGGCTTTGATACCCTGCGGGAGATCCGCGACATGAAGAGCCGGGCCGACATCCCGGTCATCATGCTCACCGCCATGGAGGACAAGGACTCCGTGCTGGAGGGCATCACCCTGGGAATCAGCGACTATATTTTGAAGCCCTTTGCCCCCGACGACCTGCTCAGCCGAATCCGGCGGGTGCTGGAGAGCGGGGAGGGGGACGGCGCGCAGCCGCAGCAGAGCGGGGAAGAGGAAGGCCCGCGGCCGCAGCAGAGCATAGGGGGCGTTGAGGAATGAATACCGCCATGACCAGAGAGGAATTGGAGAAGATTCTGGACCAGGCCCTTCAGGATGTGACGGAGCGGACCGCCGGCGTGCGCCTTTCCCAGGGGGAGCAGCCCCTGGGAAAGGACCTGTGCACCGTCCACATCACCTTTGACAAGGGCTTCGGCACCAGCCTTACGCTGTGCGCCGACACCGGGCTGCTGGTGCGCATGGCCCGCAACTCCTTTCACGAGGAGGCGGTGACGCCGGAGGACCTGGAGGAGTTCAGCAAGGAATATCTCAACGTGCTGTGCGGCAAGATCACGGGGGCGATGTTCCGGGCGACCCAGGTGCCCGCCCATTTCGGCACCCCGGTGTTTTACCACGGGCGGTATGAGCCGGAGGGACAAGAGGCCCAGTTCATTCTCACCTATTCTGATGAGCACAGTGAGGGCGCGCAGCTGATCCACCATGTGCCCTGCGCCCAGGAGGACGCAGGCGCGCCAAAGCAGACCGAACAGGAAGGGGATTTGATCAGATGAGCAAGCGAGTGATGGTAGTGGACGATTCCCGGCTGGTGCGGGTCCAGTTAGAGGATGTGCTGGCAGGGACGGATTACGAGGTCGCGGCCTACTGCCGCAGCGGGGAGGACGCCATCGAGCAGTACGCCTCGGTGCAGCCCGACCTGGTGACCATGGATATTATCATGCAGGGCATGGACGGGCTGGACGCGGCGAAGATCATCCTGCAAAACCACCCGGAGGCCAGAATTGTGATGGTCTCGTCCCTGGCCTACGACGACACGTTCGAGCGGGCCAAGGCCATCGGCGCCAAGGGCTTTGTGGATAAGCCCTTTCACCAGGAGCAGCTGCTCAGGGTGTTTGAGCAGGCGCTGGCCTAGGGCTCGTTTGAAAATTGCCAACATGCCCAAACGACAGGTCTTTTTCCGCCATATGTCGTTGATTTGACTTGAAATACACAAAGTATTTCCGCGTCAAATCGCCTTGTCTGGCGAAAAAATCCCTTGCCGCCGGGCGCATCGTCAATTTTCAAACAGCGCCTAGGGAAGGCCCCCTGCGGGACAGTTCAAGCAAAATAAAAGCCGGGCGGGAAGCGTGAGCTTCCCGCCCGGCTTTGCGCTGCTTGGGGTGTCAGGAGCGGCCCCGCTGCTGGCGCTGGACCGCGAAAATGTTCTGGGTGATTTTCTCTTGATCGTCCTCGGTCAGCTCCAGGAACTGGCAGCCGTATTCAAACCTGCCGTCCTCCTTCTCCACAATGCGCATCACCTGGCTGAAGATGGCGGACACCGGCCGGTCCTCCAGGAGCTTGACCTTCAACAAAAATTTGTCGCCGTGGTGGTACCGGCATTCGGAGCCGATGCTGGCCCCGCCCACGCTGATGTTCAGCAGCTTGCAGGGCTTTTCCCCCATCTCCAGGCCGCTGAACATGGTGGCGGTGGCGTCGAGATTGGTGGCGAGGCGGAAGAAGGCGCGGTCGTTTCCGGTTTTGCAGACCGTCAGCTCCTCAACCGACCAGGTGTTTTTGGGCGCGGGGGAGATGACGCCCTCCATATAGACGGCCTTGCGCTCCCGGTCGCTGTACCCGCGGATGCGGACCCGGAGGGGTTCGCTGTCCTCGGGGAGCTCCGTTTGGGAATACTGGTGGAGCTGGGCCTGACTGCCGTGAAGGCCCAGCAGCTTTGCCACGAACAGCAGCTGCCCCTCGAAGGTGGTCACCTCCACCCGCATGCCGGAATAGACCTCCAGCTCCTGTGGGTCGTCGGCCTGCGCGGGGGGCTGGGCGGGACGGTCCTTTGCGTGCTTGGAAAATAAACCGAATAATTTCACAAATATACCTCCAGGTTGAGATGACGGCCGGGCGTTATGCCTCCCGCAGCTGCCTCATCTGCTCGTCGGTCCAGACGACCCGGTTGCGCCCGTGCTTTTTCGCGTCGTAGAGCATGGTGTCCGCAATTTTCAAATAAAATGCATAGGAGCTGTTGGCCGGCGGGACGACGGTGACGCCGCCGACGCTGACCGTCACCCACGGGGAGACGGACGGGTCGTGGGGGATGTGGAGGTCCTCCACCGCCTGGCGGATCTTTTTCAGGTGGCCGAATATATTTTCCGCCCGGTCGCCCATGGACAGGGCCACAAATTCCTCCCCGCCGTAGCGGGCCACAAAATCCGTGCTGCGGTGCAGGTGGGAGGATATGGTTTTGGCCACGGCGGCGATCACCTTGTCCCCGGCGGGGTGGCCGAAGGTGTCGTTATACACCTTGAAGTGGTCGATGTCGAACATGCAGATGGACAGGGGGACCTGAAGCCGGACGGCTTCGCGCCATTTGGTGGCGCTGTGCCGGTCGTACCTGCGCCGGTTGGCGATGCCGGTGAGCTGGTCGGTCATGGACTGCTGCTCCACCTGCCGGCGGTAATTGTAGAGCTTGATGTGGGTATTGACCCGCGCCTTCACGATCAAGGGGCTGAAGGGCTTGGCGATATAGTCCACCGCCCCCAGGACCAGTCCGCGCTGCTCGTTGGCCACGTCGGACAGGCTGGTGATCACAATGACCGGGACGCTCTGGGTGATGATCTCCTCCTGCAATTTTTTCAGCAGGGTGAAGCCGTCCATTCCGGGCATCACCACGTCCAGCAGGATCAGGGAAAAGTTTTCGCCGCTGGCACGGCGCAGCCCGTCCTCCGCGGTCTGTGCCACGGCGACATCGTATTCGTCGTCCAAAATGGCTTTGAGCTGGGCGGCCTGGACAGCGCTGTCGTCAACAATCAAAATTTTTTCCATTTGTGACACTCTCCTCATCGGGATAGCTCAAGCCGGCGGACAGACGGAACACGATCTGCCTCTGCGGTTCCGGCCAGCGAACGATTCTCCCAAATTTGCTAAGGGTCTTTTAAAAATTCGATAACAAACGCAAAAGGGTGGTTAAAACGATGATTTAGTCGGTATTTCCGCCGGTTTGCGGAGCTTGAACGAAGAAATATCGCGGGGCTGGGCAGACTTCTGCGCAAGGCCCCTAATCCATTTATATGTGCCGGACACAAAACGGGCCGCAGGGGCGTAAAATAGAAGAATAGCGCGGCAGAAGTAAACGTTTATTTGCAGTTGAGGCCAAACGCATCACCAATTGCATCAAATTGCCCGCGCCAAACGTGCGGCGCCACGAGGCGCGGGCCTCTTTTTCACGCCCTTGTTTCAGCGGACTCCAGCCGCAGGCAGCCGCTCAAGCCCAGCGTCAGGAATTCAAATACGGTGTCCTCCGTCTCCTGCGTGTTGGGCAGCAGCCCCTCCACCACATACTTGGCGTACATCACCGTGCCGGTGAGCACGTGGAGCCACAGCAGGTCCTGATTGACCCGGCGCAGGCTGGGAAAGGTGTGCATGAAGGCGCGGACCATATGCGCGAAGGAGGCGAAATAGCTGAAATCCCGGGACTTATCGTACTTGGGGAAGGCGGCGCTGTCCCGGAAGCGGTGGTAGAACACCGTCTCGTCCGGGTGGGTGACCCAGAAGCGGAAATAGGGCAGCCAAAGGCTCCTCACCGCCTCCATGGGATCGGTGAGCATGGTGAGGGGGTCGAACTTCAGATGATCGAAGATGGCTGCGGCCTGCCGGTCCACATAGTTAAAGCATTCCGCAAGCAGCTGCTCCTTGCTGTCGAAGTGGCGGTACAGCGCGCCGGGGGAGATCCCGGCCAGCTCGCTGACGTTTTGAATGCGCACGCCCTCCAGGCCATATTGCCGCACGGCCTTCATCGTGGCGTTTATGATCCGCATTTTGGTGTCATCCAAACCATCCACTTCCCTCCCCAAAGCCCGCCGCATCCGGCACGGCTCTGAGCCTGTATTATACACCGTTTTTCCGGCGCTGACAATACCGATTTTTCGCCTCCGGCGGAAAGATGAACGCCGCTTGACAAGGGGCGCGCCATGGCATAAGA
>ERZ779629.702-NODE-702-length-12684-cov-8.238024_pt1 | contig 12684 bp, 11 predicted proteins | sample MGYA00514192_ERZ779629 | MGnify/ENA primary metagenome ERZ779629 (study PRJEB29562, sample SAMEA4376709) | mouse gut metagenome | isolation source: Cecum | study: EMG produced TPA metagenomics assembly of the A DSS colitis mouse model was used to assess the... | reverse complement strand
TGGACATCCAGGAGTAGGTGCGCAGCAGGAAGTTCATCCACATGGGCAGCATGATGAGGGCCATGGCCAGCCGCTGGAACCGGGGCCCCTCCTTGGCCATCCAGTAGGACACCGGGTAGCCGATGAGCAGGCACACCAGCGTGGCCAGCAGCGCCAGCCAGAAGGAGCGCAGGAACACGCTGAGGTACAGCCCCATGCCGGTGAAATTGCCCAGGGTGGGCTGGGTGGCGCCGGTGGCGGGGTCGGCGGCGGTGAATGCGTACACCGCCATGATGACGATGGGGATGACCACGAACAGGGCCATCCAGATCACATAGGGAAAGGCGAACCAGCCGCGCTTATTCTTCATGGCCGCCCTCCCGGGAGTCACTCTCCTCTCCGTCCTCGCCGTCAGGCTCCACCACGTCCAGCTCCTCATACTCCTCGGAGTAGGAGGAGTAGTCCCCGAACATGCCGGAGTAAGCGCTCTTTTTCATCACATGGATGCCGTCCGGGTCGATTTTGATACCAATGCGGCTGTCCACGGGGCAGTAGTCGGTGGTCTGGATGAGCCACTTGAAGCCGTAGAAGTCCACGATGGTGTCGTAGTGGACCCCCTTGAAGGTGACGGAGGTGACGGTGCCGCGCAGCTGCCCGGCGTTCTCGTCCACGATGTCCACATCCTCCGGGCGGATGACCACGTCCACCGGCTCGTCCTTGGCGAAGCCCTTGTCCAGGCACTGGAACCTCCGGTTGAAGATCTCCACCACCCCGTCGGCCCGCATGACGCCGTCGATGATGTTGGACTCCCCGATGAAGTCCGCCACAAAGGCGTTTTTCGGCTCGTTGTAAATGTCCTCGGGGGTGCCGATCTGCTGGATGCGCCCGCCGTCCATCACCACCACGGTGTCGGACATGGCCAGCGCCTCCTCCTGGTCGTGGGTCACATAGATGAAGGTAATCTCCATCTCCTGCTGAATGCGCTTCAGCTCGTTCTGCATATCCTTGCGCAGGCGCATGTCCAGCGCGCCCAGCGGCTCGTCCAGCAGCAGCACCCTGGGGCGGTTCACCAGAGCCCGGGCGATGGCCACCCGCTGCTGCTGCCCGCCGGACAGGGCGGACACCGGGCGCTTCTCAAAGCCCTTCAGGTTGACGACCTCCAGCATCTCCATCACCCGCTGGTGGATCTCCTGCTCGGAGACCTTCACCTTGCGGCCGGAGCCGTCCGCCTTGGGTATGCGCAGGCCGAAGGCCACGTTCTCAAACACGTTGAGGTGCGGGAACAGGGCATACCGCTGGAACACCGTGTTCACCGTGCGCTGATGCGGCGGGACATGGTTAATCCTCACGCCGTCAAACAACACATCCCCAGCGGTAGGCGACAGAAACCCGCCGATGATACGAAGCGTGGTTGTCTTGCCGCACCCACTGGGGCCCAGCAGCGTGAGGAATTCCTTATCGTTGATATACAGGTTGATGTGGTCGAGCACGACCTCGTCGCCGTAGGACATCACACAGTCCCGCAGGCGGATCAGCTCCTTGGACATGTATCCTCCCCCATTTCTAATTGATGAGTGTTTTGTCAGCTCCCTTTTTGTATTCCCTGATGAACGCTTTCGCTGTTACGCTCGGGTTGGGCGCATAGCCGGGTCGCTTTCCCTCCGATTCGGACAAAATCCAGTCCCACGTTGTGGGCCTGGGGCTTTTGTCCTCACTTCGGTCCAAGCTCCCCTATGCGCCTATCCTCGCGCTCCTCAGGTTTTCACGGATAGCGAGATACATCATAGCGGCTTGACCACCGTTTGTCAATCATTTTCAGGGAATTTCCCTTGTATTTTGTCGCGAGCTTTTGGGCGGGTCCGGCGGGCGCTTCCCCGCCCTGCGCGGAGCGCCCCCGCCGGAAATAGGATTTGACAGCATCCGGCCCGGCTGATATAATGAGATTTGGAAAAGTGTGCCGAAACGGCGCCTTTTCCACCCCATACGGATGAGAGGAGGGGCACTGTGGTGAAATTAAGAACTTCCTTCTAACCGATAGAAGGAAATAAAATTTGATCCTTCTATCGCGTTTTGCAATAGGAGGTCTAAACATGAAACAATATGAACGGCAGAACCGCCCCTGGCTCGCAGGGGCCTTGGTTAGTGTGCTCATCGCCAGCCTCTTCGGCGTGGCGCTGCAATTCTTCAAGGGCGAGGTGCTGGACAGCGCCATCGCGGGCGACGGAGGGCGGACGCTGGGGTACGGTCTGGCTCTGGCGGGCTTTATTCTGGGCGAGATTCTGTTTTACTACCTCTACAGGCGGCTGGGCGACCGGTTCGCCGCGGGCTGCGTCACCGCCCTGAAGCAGGACGTGTTTGAGAGCGTCCTTCGTCGGGACTACGTGACCTTCAAGGGGCGCACGCAGGGGGAGTACGCGGCAAAGTACACCGGCGAGGCGGACGCCATCCGCGCCCGGCGGTTCTGTATGCTGCCGCTGTTCTGGGAGATCGCGTTCAAGATCGTTCTGGTCAGCGGGGCGCTGTTTTTGCTGGACTGGCGGGTGGCGCTGCTCACCATCGCGCTGCTGACCACGCCGCTGTATATCCCAAAGCTCATCGAAAAGCGCTCCCAGCGGGCGCAGACGGCCTTCCTCCAGGCGGCGGAAGAGGCCCTGTCCGGGGTGACGGACTGGCTCCACGGCTTCGAGCTCATCAAAAATTTCGCCGTGGAGGACAAGATTCTGGCCCGGTTCCGGCGTCTCAACCAGAACGCCGGGGAAAAGCTGCTGGACGATTTGAAGCTGGGGGCGGCCGCCCAGCTGATTACCACCCTCATGTCCTACCTGTCCTATTTCATTGTGCTGGCCTGCTCGGCGTGGCTGGTGCTCCGGGGGGACTTTTCCGCCGGGGACTTCTTCGTGGCCATCGGCATGATCGACCAGCTGTCCTACCCCATCATCTCGCTGGCGGGGATCGTGCGGCAGCTGTCCGCCATCCGGCCGGCCTGCCGGAAGATGGAGGAGTTTATTGCCGAGCCGCCCCGGAGCGGCCAGCAGGGCACGGCTCCCAGGCTGCGCCGGGACATCCGCTTTCACGACGTCCGCTTCGGCTACCAGGGCCGGGGGACGGTGCTGGCGGGGTTCAGCCTCACCCTCAAAAAGGGCGGGCGCTACCTGCTGAAGGGGCCCAGCGGCTGCGGCAAAACCACGGCGGTGAACCTGCTGCTGCGCTACTACGAGCCGGACGCGGGAGAGATCACCGTGGACGGCGCGCCGCTGCGCCAGTCAGGCGACCCCTACGCCCGGACCACGGTGGTGCGGCAGGAGGCCGTGCTGTTTCGCGACACCCTGCGCAACAATCTGAGCATGTACCGCCCGGTGCCGGAGGACAGGCTGCTGGATGCCCTGCGCAGCGTGGGGCTGGACCGCTTTGCCAGCCCGGACGCCCTGGATCGGATGGTGGAGGAGGGCGGCGCCAACTTCTCCGGTGGGGAGAAAAAGCGCCTCTGCCTGGCCCGGGCGTTGCTGCGGGACACCGACGTGCTCATTCTGGACGAGCCCCTGGCCAACCTGGACAGGGAGACGGTGGATCGCATTGAGGACCTGCTGCTGGCCATCCGGGATCGGACGGTGCTGGTGGTGTCCCACCAGTTCAGCCCCGGCAAGCTGGGGGCCTTTGACGAAGTGAAGGAGCTGGCGGCGGGAGCCTGACGGACTCTCCGCCGGCCGCGGGGAGGGAGCGCTGTGAAAATCGCCTATCTGGGCATCGACCTGCTCCGGCCGGTGCTGGACGCGCTGCTGGCCGAGGGGTGCCAGGTGATGAAGCTGTTCACCTGCCCGGTGGACAACGTGACGGAGACCAACGCCGCCGTCATCCGCACGGCCCGGGAGCGGGGGATTCCCTATACCCTGGAGCGCATCACCGCCGCCGATCTGGAGGCGCTGGCCGCCGGGGGGTGCGGGCTGCTGGTGTGCGCGGGGTACTATTACCGCACGCCGGTGACGGACGCCTTCCCCATGGTGAATTTCCACCCCACTCCCCTGCCGGTGGGCCGGGGGTCCTGGCCCATGCCCCGGCTCATTCTGGAGGGGGCGGAATTGGGCGGCGTCACCGCCCACAAAATGGCGGCGGACTTCGACACCGGGGACATCCTCCTGCGGGAGACCTTCCCCCTGGACGCCCGAGAGGACCACCGGACCTATATGGAAAAGGTCTATCAGCACATCCCCGGCATGGTGCGCGCGCTGGTGCGCACCATGCCGGAGGTGCTGCGCGCCGCCCGGCCCCAGGGCCCGGGAGAGTACTGGCCCCTGCCCCAGGAGGCGGACTGGACCGTCGCCCCGGACATGGACGCCGCCCAGGCGGACCGGATTTTGCGGGCGTTTTACGGCTACGAGTGCGTCTACCGGGACGCATCGGGCAGGACGGAGCTCATCGGGGGCCGGGTGGTCCCCGGCGGCGGGCCCTTCCCGGTGCGGGGCGGGCATATTGAGGCGGAGCGGGTCCGGGTTCTGCCATAAAAAGCGTCCAAGCGCTTACCTTATTTAAGGAGAGGACTATGAACGAAACCGTCCGTCTGCTCCTCATCTGGCTGGGGACGCTCAGCGCCCTGGCCTTCTGCCTTTTCGGCTGGGACAAGCTGCTGGCCAAGACCCACCGCCGCCGGGTGCCGGAGGCGGCGCTGCTGTGCTGCGCCCTCATGGGCGGCTCCGCCGGCGCGGCCCTGGGCATGGCGGCGTTCCGCCACAAGACCCGCAAGCCCATGTTCCGCCGCATGGTTCCCCTGTCCCTGTGCGCCCACGCCCTTTTGCTGTCCTGGGCGGCCTACCCGGGCGCTTTGCGTTAGGCGCGCTCAAACCTGCCAGCTCTGCCGCTTTCCGGCGAGTCCGGCAGGTTTTTGTTTTTCCAGAAAATTTTGCTTAACTTCCTGTTGACAACCGGCGGTTCAGGGGTTACAATAGCAATAGTTACAATTCAGTTACAAACAGTTACAACTTTTAGAGGAGGCACCCATGGCTGAACAATCCGGCGTTCTGACCTATAAAGGTCATCCGCTCCGCCGCAAAGACAACCTGATTTATTACGGTTCCATGGCCGACAAGTATATTGTCATGATCCAGGTGATGACCACCGAAAAGGACGGCTCCTTGGAGCTGGCCAGCAAGGTCCACCTTCAGCTCCAGTTCACCGACCCCGACCTGAAAAGCCGCGACCGGGTGGTGAAAAAGAGCGACCTGCCCGACCTGTTTTCCGCCATCGACATGGGTTCCATCTGGCTCATGCGTGCCCTGGCGGGCAAGTGACCGTCCTTTACCAAAGAAAAAATACGTGGAGGTATATTCCCATGAGTTTCAAAGTGAAAATGGTCAGGACCCTGGCCGCCGCCGGTCTCGTCCTCACCATGTGCACCGGCGTGGCGTTTGCCTCTATCGGAAGCGCCACCGTCACCGCCGACAGCCTGCGCCTGCGCAGTGAGGCCGGCACCGACTCCGAAACTCTGGCCATGGCGCCCAAGGGGGCCGAGGTCACGGTCGAGGCCGACATGGGCAGCGGCTGGTACCAGGTTACATACGATGAGAAGGTTGGCTATATGTCCGGCGAGTGGCTGAAGATCACCCTTGCCGACGGCACCGTCATCGAAGCCGCCCCCGCCCCCCTGTCCGCCGAACCCGAGCAGCAGCGGGGCCTTGTCACCGCCGACGTGCTCAACGTCCGCGCCGAGGCCAGCACCTCCGCCGAGAAGGTCGGCACTCTCAAGGCCGGCACGGTGGTGGACATCGTGGCCGATCTGGGCAGCGGCTGGTATCAGATCGACTCCGGCTATGTGTCCGCCGAGTACGTCACCCTGGTGGGCGCTGACTTCGAAGGCTCCAGCGAGCTGGGCGCCGCCGCCGCGGCCATGGCCCAGAGCCTGCTGGGCTGCCGGTACGTCTCCGGCGGGCGCGGCCCCAGCACCTTCGACTGCTCGGGCCTGATGTATTACATCTATCAGCAGCTGGGCCATCCCATCGCCCGGGGCTCCTCCAGCCAGTATTATAACAGCGGTTACTTCGTCTCCACCGACGCCATGCAGCCCGGCGACCTGATCTTCTTCTTTGACCGCCGCTTTGACAGCTCCGGCGGCACCCTGCCTACCACCCATGTCGGCATGTACGTGGGCGGCGACCAGTTCATCCACGCCTCCACCACCTCCTACCGGGTGCAGTACGACAGCATCTACGGCTACTATGCCCCCTACATCGTGGGCGCCAAGCGCATTGGCTGATTACATATCCAGTATTTCCCAGCCGTCCGGTCCCAACACCGGGCGGCTGGCGCGCTTTACGGAAAATTATCATTTTGCCTCTTTACATTTGACCCCATCTGGGATAAAATAAGCCTAGCATAGAAAAAGGGGGGGCGCCCATTGAACGACATGGACTATACACGCAAATTCAGCGTCAGCCTGAACAAGGACGAGGAGATCCGCGCCATCCTGTCCTCCGTCTATACCTCCCTTCGGGAAAAGGGCTATAACCCGATCAACCAGATTGTGGGCTATATTCTCAGCGAGGACCCCACCTATATCACCAACCACAACAACGCCCGCACCCTCATCCGCCAGCTGGACCGTGACGAGCTGCTCCAGGTGCTGTTGAAGAGCTATCTCCACGAAAAATGAGCTAAGTGGGCCTGCCGCCGGCAGGTCCACTTTTTTAAGATTTTCCTAAGGAGTGTTTCACGTGAAACATTTGTTTTCCGCTTTGCTGGCCGTCTCCCTGCTGCTGGGGCTGCTGTCCGGCTGCCGGGCGGGCGGGCCGGACGGCTCCGCCCCCCCTCTCCCGCCCTCTTCCTCTTCCCCGTCCCTCTCCCCCGCCCCCTCCGCTGACGCGGAGCCATCTCCGTCCGCCTCCGGCCTGTCCGCCCTGGAGCTGGCCGTCATCGCCTCGGAGCACTCCGGCCGGGAGGATCAGGACAGCCTGGAGCGCCTGGATGCCGCCGGGGATCTGGACCTGCTGACCACCTACGCTCAAAACGTCTATCTGCTCAAGGACCCGTGGACGGACATGGCGGTGATCCGCGCCGCCGGGGCCTCCGCCTTTGAGATCGTGGTGGCGCATATGGAGGACGACAGCGCCGCCGTCCGGGCCGCCACCGCGTTCATGAACTACACCTCCAGCCGCCGGGGGGACTTTGTGGGCTACGCCCCCGCCGAGGCGGACATGGTGGCCAACGGCGAAATTCTGCAAAGCGGTCCCTACGCCGCCCTGTTCATCTGCCCCGATCCCGCAGAGGCCAGCGCAGCCCTGGAGGCCGCTCTCAGCGGCGCCTTTCCCCCTGTAACGGAGACGGAGCCCGTGCAGGAATCCCAGGACCCCGCAGAGCAGGCCTCCGATGTGCAGCGCCTCCGGGACCTGCTGGTGTCCAATCGCGGCATGGAGGACGCAGACCTGGAGCTGCTGGACGACGGCAGCCCGAAAGCCCTGCGCGATTACGTGCAGGACGTCTACGGCCTGAGCCGGAATCAGTGGACGCAGTGCGCCATCGCCCGGGACCGGGCGTCCGCCTTTGAGATCGCGGTGATGCGCGCCCCCAACGACTGGGATGTCACCCGCAGCATGACGAAGCGGCTCAGCGCCTATCTGGACGCCCGGGAGGGGCAGTTTGCCGGTGACGAAGGGCAGCGGGACATGCTCCATCAGGCCATCGCCATCTCCGGCGCCACGGGTGAGGATTACTCTTACGTCGTCCTCCTGGCCTGCCAGGAGGCGCAGGATACGGCCTTGTACTTCTCCATGCAGGCTCCGACCTATGGCTTCAGCTGGCATACACGGTATCAGGATTACCCGGAAACGGACCCCGATTACCCCGGCCGCTGTAAATTCACCCAGCCCAACGTGGACGACATGTCCCTCTACGACACCACCGCCATCCGCAGCGCCTGGGAAACCGGTGACCCTTCTCCCCTGTCCGGCTACGACCGGGCCATCTATGACAACGCCCGGCAGGTGCTGGACCAGGTGCTGGAGGACGGCATGAGCGATTTGGAAAAGGAAACCGCCGTCTACCAGTGGATGGTGAGCCATGTGAACTACGACTGGACCCACGGGGACCGGCTGCTGGAAACGCCCCGGGCGTCCTTCACCCCCTACGGCGGTCTGGTGGAGCACAAGGCGGTGTGCCTGGGCTTTGCCACCACCTTCCAGCTGCTGATGGACCTGTCCGGGGTGGAGTGCGCCACGGTGGTGGGGGCATCCCACCAGAGCCGCTCGGACCACAGCTGGAACATGGTGCGGCTGAACGGCGAGTGGTACTGCGTGGACGTGACCTGGGACGCCAACGCCCGGGAAAACGGGGGACGCGGCCAGCCGAAGGACTGGGATTACTTCAACGTCACCAGCGAGGACATGGTCAATAGCGACCACCAATGGGACTACGTCAACATTCCGGAGGCCACGGCTAAGGACCGGGGCCGGGCGTAAATTTTGCGGAAGAATCACAGGGGCCCCGCCTTCTGCGGGGCCCCTGAAAAATAATGTAGCGAAATGGAATTTTTCTCTTTACAAATCTTTTTTTTCTGGTATAATGAATCCGTTGCAAATCATTCGGGCTCATAGCTCAGCTGGGAGGGCGAGTGGTTCATAAAGCAACGCAAAAATCTGTGAGTTTTGGGTGAACGGGAAGCAGAAACGGACGTTCCAAAAATAGAACATATGGGCTCGTAGCTCAGCTGGGAGAGCGCCGCGTTCGCAACGCGGAGGTCGAGGGTTCGATCCCCTTCGAGTCCACCAAAATCAAAACGGTCGAACCCGCGTCCGGGTTCAACCGTTCAAATCCGCAGTATTGCGGTATATAAAAGCACGTTCGGCATTGTGCTTGATACATCCGGGTACGGTGTCGAACAGACTGACCCGGATTGTCCTCCCACCTATGCGGCAATCCAGAAATGGATAGAGGACAATCACGGGGTCAAAATCAGCAAGTCAAGCGTGACTATGGTAAAAGACAAATGCGGGGCCTTGAAACTTGATTTTAAGGCCGGGAAGGAGCCTGACAGCGGTATCATAAAGACAGCAAAGGAAAGGCTTGTTTTAGAGGCATTCCGGGCGTTTGGCGTGGTGTAATGCCTGTGTATTAGGCCGGGAGGTAGATTCTACCTCCCGGCCTTGCCGCACTCTCATACGTTTTGCAATACCCCTAAAAATTGCCAACAAGCGTTACAGGAAAGTACTACGGCGCGTAGCATTTTTTGACCATCAGAAAAAGTGCGTTACAGTCGTTACAAACGCGTTACAGTGCTCCAAAAGTGAAACCCTTGCACCGCAAGGGTTTCGCGGGCCTTGCCCTCCTTTGTAACGCGTGTAACGCATGTAACGCGTTTTTTCCTAACCCTCCGATGGGCAACACCAAAATACATTTTCCTTAAAAATCCCTACAAAATACTACGGGCTGTAAGGGATAATTAAAATCCATATACTCAACGCGTGCGATACAATCATAAGGGCTTGTCGAGTGAAACGGCGGCGGAGCGGCCTTGGCGGGCCGAAGCTGTCAGACGGTGATAATTAGGTGGATAATTAAACATTTTTAATTATCCACCCACACGCAAAATAAAGAACGGGAATTACCCGAACTTAATAGCACTGTAGGTGGTGATACGGCATAGGTTCCTTCTCTATATCTTCTTTAAAAATTAGATATGCATATATATATTTCTCGCTTGCTTTGGCCTCAACACGAGTGATTTCCCGATTTATTACAGCATAATATAAATCCCTATATTCGCACTCTGCTTGAGCTCTTATGACGTTTTCAATTTCTTCTTTGAAATACTTACATATAACTTCGTATTCATCACAAGCCTCAATATCTTCAAATGGCAGATTTATTTTATACTCTTTAATAGCCTGTTTTAGATTTAAAAATTCGTTCTGCACCCCCTTTTTTATCGCAGCTTCTAAGGTGTTTTTCAATTCTTCTATATAACCATAGCATTGCAGTAATTTGAACTGTTCACTCTTCTCAATTTGTTCCCATGAATTTATCTCTCCGTTTTCAATCATTTTTTTCATATTTTGGTGATGGATTCCTGCCAAATCTGTTACAAGCCCAGATTTTGTAAAAAGCTTTTTTTGATATTTAGAATCTGTAAGAAGAGCACAACCTCCTTTTGTTAATGCTATCTCATTGTAAGTAAGCTCACCACGGTCTAATTTTTCCATTGTTTCACGGAAAAGACGATCACGAGTTTTTCCACCCTTTTTTGCCACAATTTCCCTTGCTTTTATCCAACGCTTTTTACGCTCATTGTAATAGTCCATGTAATCACTTCCGGCAAGCGTTACAACATCTTCGGGGGCATATTGAATCTTGTCCACATACTTGATATGCGTAAGGTACGATAACATGTTATCATAGCTATAGCGGCCTGGTTTTGGTTTTTCGATAATCTCCGGGGAAATGCCGATGTATTCTGCAAGCTCTTTCAGCGTGGCCCCGTGCGAGGGTTCAAATCTTACAAGAAGATGATAGTGCATTTTGGCTTCATCGGTGGCCCCGTGAAACTCTTTCGATTTTGAATCAGCCTTTTTCTCGCTCTTATGTTCTATGGCGTACATTTCCTTTACTTTTGCGCCGTTGTTCTCTAAACGCTTCTTAATGACTTCGGCGGTTGATTTACAGTCCCCCAATGCAGCAAGTTCGCTTTCTGTCCAGCCATAATGTGCAGGGTCATAATCGCTTGCAAGCATGAAAGTGTGCAATTTTGCCTCGTTCCCCATTTTTTCCTCCTTTCAATTTTCCGGGGATTGGCTTCCCTATAGGGAGGGAAGCCAATCCATATCGTCATGTTGATTTTCCGCCTGCCTCTGTGCGTCTTCTGCCCTTTTTTTAAGCATTCTCTGATAGGCGCCTTCGGGCCTTCGCGGGGGTGTCGCGCTCTGTACGGGCTGTTTCACTTCGGGGGTGCTATCATCTGTCCCCCCGTCCCCCTCTGCTGCCGTAGGCGGCGTTGTAGGGGCGGGCTGTACGGGGATAGGCGTTTCTGCCCTGATCTCCCGGCGCGGGCCGCTGATTGCGGCGTTAACTATATCCGCTACCATTCGAGCTGATTTCTGCTTTATTCCCGGGACACACTTCAATTCTGGGGTTTCGTTCATCGGAGGCCATGCCGCCGCTTCCACGCTCAATCCGCGCTGTGGAATGTCGGACAAAACGGCCCTGCTTTCCGTTATATTGTTGCGCTGCTCCACCATCCGCAACTGTTCTTTAGCCTTTTCGCGCAGCTTTTCCCGCAGGGCTTCCACTCCGTAGGCATCCCCCAAGGTGTATGACCGCGCTTTATACTTCCTGTCCGCGCCCTCCATGTGGGCCGGAACATCCACAAGCTCATAGGAGATATACTTGCCATACCGCTTAGAAGTGCCGTACCGGGCCGTTACTCCTTCATCCTCCAAGGCTTCCAGAAAATCATCTTCGGAAGTTGCGTTCTCCATGGCAATCCGAATCCGCTCGCGCAAATCATCCTTCCAGATATACGCTGCCGCGCCGCCGTTCTCTGCGGCTTCTTCATTTTCTTCCTCTAACGCACGTTCCGTCTGTGAAAACTTGTCTTTCGCCTTTTTGCCGTTGTCCAGCGTGATATGCCTGCTCGCTACCCGGTTGAAGTTCCGCTTGACATATTCAAATCCCGTCTGCTCATCCGTACAGCCCTTATATTCAATGCTGTCAACGTTACTCACCAGAGCGTGAACATGCAGCTTTCCGCCCTTCCCGTCGTTCTGGACAAAAATAGCGGCTTTCCGATTGGGATAGGCTTCTTCAATAAACTCCTGAACCATTTCTAACGCCAAATAGGCAGCATCTTCGTCTTGCGGGTTCAGTTCTTTTTCGCTAAACGATGTAACAATTCTGCGCACCTGATTTTTATTCTTTTGGGACGCCTTTTCCCAATCCTGCTGCATTTGCTCCTCAAAAGACATAACTTCGTCAGGCAGCATACCCACGCCGCCTATGAGCAAATTCCGCCTTGCGTGTCCGTTGTGACCTTGCCCGTTTCCTCTCGCGTATTGGATAGCGGCCCTTCCGTTTCTTGTGTGGGAAATTCTGGTGTATGCCATGACGTTTACAAATTCCTCCACATTCCTATCAAACCTATCCATGATTTCATTGATTGCTTCCGGGGAGAAACCCTTGCATTCTTCTGTGATGGAGTCGTGCATTTTCAACGTTTCCGAAATGCCGATTTTTCCTGCGCGGAATTGCTTTCCCAAATTTTGTAATCTGACTTCCTGATTGTAGTTGACTCCTATGCGGTTAAGCTCCATCCTCATGTCGGATATTTCCGTGAAAAGGTTTTCAAGCTGCTTTTTGATAACTTCGCCCTGTTCCCTGTCCACATACTGCACTTCGCCAAGATATTCGCTCAAAGTGCCATCAAGGGAACGCCTCATAATTTCCGCTGTGGAGCATCCACCGCTTTTTGCCAGATCGTCAATTTTTTCCTTGACATTAAGGGGTAATCGAGTTGTAACCTGTATCAGTTCGTTTTCATTATCCATATGATTTCTCCTTTTTAAATTTGGACGCAAAAAAACCTGACATCCCTCCCTGTGGAATGTCAGGCATAAAACAGCAAAAAAACAGCGTTTGACATCACAGGGAAGCTATCCGATTTATCACCGCTTCATCCAAAACGCTATATCCGCTCGCTGTTTCCAAACGCTATATCCGCTCGCTGTTTCCAAA
>ERZ779629.700-NODE-700-length-12721-cov-5.090242_pt1 | contig 12721 bp, 10 predicted proteins | sample MGYA00514192_ERZ779629 | MGnify/ENA primary metagenome ERZ779629 (study PRJEB29562, sample SAMEA4376709) | mouse gut metagenome | isolation source: Cecum | study: EMG produced TPA metagenomics assembly of the A DSS colitis mouse model was used to assess the... | reverse complement strand
TACTGCGACGACGCTACCGACGCGATTATCTGCGTGGTTATCGTGCAGGCGGTCTGGAAGGATTTGGGGCTTTCGATAAGCTTGCCGTTCATTACCGTGCCGTTGTCGAGCATGTCCTTTATATTTATCAGGCAGCAGTTGAAAATGGGCTGCAAAAAGTAGTCCGCGTCGTGGAAGTGCAAAACGCCGTCGTCGTGCGCCTTTGAAATTTTCTCAGGGAGTAAGATACGGCGGGTCAAATCCTTCGAAACCTCGCCTGCGATAAGGTCGCGCTGGGTAGAAGCCGTGCGCGCGTTCTTGTTGGAATTTTCTTCCATTACGTCCTTATTCTTGTTTTTGATAAGCGAAAGAATACTCTCGTCTGTGGTGTTCGCCTTGCGGATGAGCGCGCGCTCGTAACGGTAAAGGATATACGCCTTCATAAGCTGGAACTTCTGCATTTCCATAAGCTTTTCCTCTACCATATCCTGAATATCCTCTACGAGGATACGGCGGCGGTGGCGCGAAGCTATATCGTCGACTATTTCGCTAATCTGGGCGTCGGTCGCCCTGTCCTCGAAGTCTACCGCCTCGTTGGCTTTTTTAATTGCCGTTACGATTTTGGATTTATCGAAATCAACAACCGAATTATCCCTTTTAATAACTTTCATAATAAGACCTCCGAAATAAGCGATATTGCCCCGACCCATAAAGCCCGCAAGCGGACTGCTATTGCCAAGTAATTTTAAGTATAGTACCTGCCCCGCCCAAAGTCAAGCCGCCCGAACACAATATCTTGTATGTTATTTTTTAACTAAAACACAATATTTTGTGTTTGAAAAATTTTACAATTAAACATTTTTCGACGTTTTGTTGAAAAATTTATGGTCAGGCATACAAAAATAAAATAATAACGCCGCAGTTTTTTATAAACACCTGCATGCTTAAAGCGGAGCGCGTATGCGCTCCGCTTTAAGTTGAATTTTTATTTTGAAATAGTTCCGTCGGAACATTTTACGGTGTAGTTGCCCGTATTAGTGTCCCAATCGCTTTCCTTAGTTATCGCGTTCCACTGAGCCTTCGTGCCGCCAAATTTAATTTCCTTCAAAGCAATGGCATTAGCGAACGCCCTTTCTTCAATATAAGTCACGCTATTACTTATCGTTACGCTTGCAAGACTGCCGCAATCTCCGAACGAGTGATAGGTTAAACAAGAAATGCCTTTACCTATCGTTACGCTTTTAAGGTTGGAACAGCCGAAAAACGCGTCGGCGGGGACGTCGGTCACGCTGTCGGGTATAACTATGCTCGTTAAATCAAGATTACCGTTAAAAGCCCACTGTACGGAAGTTACGGGATATCCGTTATGCGTTGAGGGAATAACAACGTCGCCCTTCGCCGTGCCGATATTAACGATATAGCTGTCGCCCGTACTTAAATTGTCCTGATATATCAAGCCCGTCGCGTCCGTGTCTGGCAACACTCCGTCGGTACATACGACTAAGTAATTGCCCGTGCCTTTATCCCAGTTTGTACCCTTTTTTATCGTGTTCCACTGAGCCTTCGTGCCGTCGAAATTAATGCGTTTCAAAGCCGAACATCCGAGAAATGCCATTTGCTGGATTTCCGTTACGTTACTTCCGAAAGACACGCTTGTCAGCTTTGTGCAGCTGCCGAACGACTTGTCGCGTATACGGGTCATACCGCTGCCTATGGATATGCTCGTAAGATTTTCACAACCGAAGAAAGCGTCTATTCCCATGTCCGTAACGCTGTCGGGAATTACCAGGCTCGTAATGCCGTTGTTATGGTCAAGAATGTTAATTAGCTTTACGGGCGAGCCGTTATGAGCTGCGGGAACGACTATATCGCCGCTTGCCGTGCCGTATCCGATAACTTCGTAGTAGTCGCCGTTGGAATAGTAGTGATACTCCAAACCCGCCGTGCCGGTGCTTTGACTGACTTGCAGCACGTCGGTAAGCCACCAATCGCGCATTGTAAGCTCGCCGCTGACTAAGCCCTTTCTGCTATCGAAATTCGCATTGAAAATTTCTACGTCCTGCCCGCCTGCGGTTTGTGCAAATACGCATACGCCGCGAAAACTCGGTTCGCTCTCGTCAAACGTCAGGCTTTCGATAATAAATTTATAACTGTCCGTATTGTTCGTCAAAACGTTTTTAAGCCTGACGTTGAAGCTTGCGCTGAGGCTACCGTTGACAACGGTGCCTGGGTCTGCCCAAGCGTTGGTAACCTGCACGTCCGAAAGAGTGACGTACGGAGCCACGAGAGTAAACACACCGTTTGCCATAGCGTTTTTATCATACTGCGCGATATAAATATCGCAAACTAACGGTTTGTTTTTGCCGTTTAATTGCTTTACGATGAAGCCGACCATTATCTCGCCGTAGTTAGACTCGTAATCGAACGTAGAAAAATTCTTAATCGGGAAACTCGTCATATAACTTACGGGCAATTTGCAAACGCTGCAAATCGCGCCGACTTTGTCGGTAGAATGATTTGCGTAATCGTATTTAACAGTTACGTCGCCGCACACCTTACACTTACCCTCTTTTTCGCCCAACTGCATACAAGTTGCCGCAGTTTTGACAGTCCAGGAGTAATTATGTTCGCCGAGCTGACCGTTAGGGTCGGGCAGAGTGTTTGTTGCAGAGCAATTTTCGCAATTAGCGGTCATCGTTCCATGATTTTTGCAGTCTGCGTTTAAATCGGAATAATAATCTCCCCACGTGTGAGGAAGTTTGGTATTTGGAATATCCTGCGAATCCTTCGCTCCGCACTTAGCGCAAGTCGCCGTCTTGGTTTCGTCGTGGTCGCACGCCGCGTCGTTATTGGGAATATACAGTCCGAAGGTATGAGGAAGCTTGCTTCCCTCTACGTCCTGCGTAACAGTGTCGGGGCAACGCGAACAAGTTGCAGTTTCGGTACCGTCCTTAGCGCAGGTCGCGTCGTTATTGGATACGAACGCGCCGTGGTCGTGCCCGAGGGCGTTTACCTTTCTCGTCTGATTGCCGCCGCACCACTTGCATGTGCCTGACTGCGAACCGTCGGTAGTACACGTCGCCACTAACGTATCCGTCCAATCGTATTCGCAGGGAACCTTGCTGTCCTCGACCGTTTGGGTCTTGGCGTCATTACACCTCGTGCATTCCTCGGTCATCGACCAGTCCGTCTGGCAGGTCGCCATATGAATAGTTTGCTTATAATCGTGTCCGAGCGCCTTAGTCTTGTCGCGCTGCTCTTCCTTTCCGCAGCTGCACGAATACAGAGAGTATCCGCCGTTAAGACAACCTGCGGGTACGGTAGTTTTCAGTTTAAAGGAACAAACGTGGGTTTGCGGGGGCTGCGTGCCACCGCCGTTGCCACCGGAGCCGTTACCGCCCGAATTGCCGCCGCTATTCGAACCGCCGTTGCCTGAATTACCGCCCCCGTTCGAGCCGTCGCCGTTTGTATTTCCGCCGTTCGAGCCGTCGCCGAGCGTGTCGCCCGTCGAAGACGAGTCCCCGCCCTGTTCGGTCCCCTGCGAAGAATCTGCCGTATCGTTGCGGAACACCAGTCCGAGCGTTACCGCAGTTGCCGCGATAGCAACCATCAGCAAGCTTAAAATTATCAGTGTAATTTTTTTAACCATAACCTCCTCCGTAGCGTTAAGGCATAAAGCTTTTTACCGTGCGGAACGCGACAGCGTTCCGCACCTTTTAATATTAAAAGACGTTTTCGTCCATATACATTTTATCACATTTATGCCATAAGTCAAACTAATTCGTCACAATATTATATAATATGCTGCTCAGGTAAATCTTTTTAACCAGGAAACGTCAAGTTTCCATTCCGCAACGGCGTTTCTTCGGCGGTGCGCTTCCGTCGCCGCGCCAAGGGTTTTACGGTATTCCGCATACGAGCAGCCGTTGACCTTCATGAAATGAGCGCACGCGCGCTCTTCCCCGCCCGTAAGCGAGGTTCTTCCGATATGTATAACCTCGTGACAGCTTTTGCAGACCGCGACGACCGTTTCAAGCTTCTGCACGCAGTTTTTCTCGTCGTACGACCAGTGCTCGTGCGCCTCTAATCGGCTTGCGGGCGCGCCGCAAATCATGCACCTGCCCTGCGCGCGGGAATACGCGTCCCTGCGCACGACGTCCCACTGCGCGGGTGAAAGTATGCTTCTTAAATTCGAGTACCAGCAGCTGTCGGGTACCATTTCGAAATCGAGTTTCATTTTAATTCCTTTTATATGCTTGACTAACCGCCTCGACAGCGGTTAAAATATTGTTATGATTTTTGACGAAAGCAAAATTAAAGACGTAAAGCGCGGCGAGCTTATGGGAACGGTTTTCCTTGCCGTCGCCGCGGCGGGGGTAATACTCTTTGCCGTGTGCTATCCGTTGGCGCGTGCGCGCAGTTCGGACGCGCTGCTGTACCTGTCCTTTGCATTGCCGCCTGCGCTTATGGTGGCGGGAGCGGCGGGAGCGGCGCTTTGCAACCTTACTTACGGCGCCCGCGCCGAAAAGCTTATTTCCGACTACGTTTTGGCGGTCTGCCTTGAAAACCCGCAGGCAATGCACCCCGAGCGCGACAGCCTGACCTTCCGCATTTATCGCAGCGGCTGCATTTTCACAATGAACGCGAACGGCTACAAGGACGGGCTTACCTTCGATTTTTCGGCGTTTAAGCGGCTTAACGCCGCGCGGCGCGCGGCGATTACGACCGCGATTTGCAACCGACTTACCTTTTCCTTTTGCAGACTTTACGAGCGCGGCGCAAAATACGCCGACGTCGGATACGTTATAGACGGGAAGAACAAATCGGTTGCGATTATATCGGGCGGCGTACCCGATAAAAAAGCTTTCAAAATTTATCTTAAAAATAAGAGGAACTGAGCGTTCCTCTTTTTTTATCGCGTCTGAGTCTGGCGCAGCGCCTTCGCCCAACCGCCGAGCAGAGCGCGGCGGCGCTCTTCTGACATATCGGGGCGGAAAACCCTGCCCGTGCGCACGGTCTCGCGGATTTCGTCGGTATCGTTCCAAAGTCCAGAGGCAAGTCCCGCAAGAAACGCCGCGCCGAGCGCGGTGGTTTCAACCGTCTGCGGACGCACGGTCTCGCAGTTGAGTATATCTGACTGAAACTGCAACAGAAAATTATTTTTGCTTGCGCCGCCGTCGACGGCGAGGCGCGATATTTCCACCCCTGCGTCCCTCTTCATGGCGTCGACCAAATCCGCCACCTGATAGGCAATGCTTTCAAGCGAGGCGCGCACGACGTGCGCCTTCGAGGTGCCGCGGGTTATGCCCGTAATAGTGCCCCTTGCGCCGCCGTCCCAGTGCGGAGCGCCCAGCCCCGTAAACGCGGGTACGACGTAAACCCCGCCGTTATCCCCGACGCTTTCGGCAAGCGTTTCGCTGTCGTCGGCTTTTTCTATTATTTTAAGCCCGTCCCTCAGCCACTGCACCACCGCGCCGCCGACGAAAACCGAGCCTTCGAGAACGTACGGCGGCCTTTCGGAAAGCGACGCCCCCAGCGTGGTAACCAATCCGTTGCTGCTTTTGACGGGCTTTTCGCCCGTATTCATTAACAGGAAGCAGCCCGTTCCGTACGTGTTTTTAAGGTCGCCCTCTTTTACGCAGAGGTGACCGAACAGCGCAGCCTGCTGGTCGCCGACGGCGCTGCAAATTTTTACGGGACTGCCGAGCACGCTCTTGTCGGTATATCCGAAAAAGCTGCCCGAAGGCTGCACCGTAGGAAGCATACTCGCGGGGATATTAAAAAGCTTGAGCAGCTCTTCGTCCCATTTTAAGGTATGTATATTGTACAGCATAGTGCGCGCGGCGTTGGTACAGTCGGTTGCAAAAACCGCGCCCTTAGTAAGGTGCCACATCAAGAACGTGTCGACCGTGCCGAAAAGCAGCTCGCCCCGCTCGGCGCGGTCGCGCGCGCCCTCTACGTTGTCGAGTATCCATTTAAGCTTGGTCGCCGAAAAGTACGCGTCGGGAATGAGACCCGTTTTTTCGTAAATAAAATCGCCGTAGTCTTTTTTAAGCTTTTCGCAGTAATCCGCGGTGCGGCGGCACTGCCAGACAATGGCGTTACAGACTGTCTTGCCCGTCCTCGCGTCCCAGACCAGCGTGGTTTCGCGCTGGTTGGTAATGCCTATCGCGGCAATATCCTCGGCAGTTATTTCGGCGCGCACGACCGCCTCGGCAACCACCGCCATAACCGAACCCAGAATATCCTGCGCCGAATGTTCGACCCAGCCCGCTTTGGGGTATATCTGTTTAAATTCCTGCTGGGCGATAGCGCGGACGTGCGCGTCTTTATCGAATATTACCGCGCGCGAGCTCGTCGTCCCCTGGTCTATAGAAAGTATATAATTTTTCATAGATTGATTATAACACGGTTAATATAAAATTTCAAGTCTTACAGCATAACCGCCGCCCGAAAGGGCGGCGGTTATCGGCAAAAGGCAATCTCTCGCCCGAAAAACTTGCTGAACTGAAATACGGCGTAAAGCGGCAGATTGTCTCTTTGACGGTTTTACCGCTTATTACAGTATTCGGTTTAATAATTTCGCTGACAGTACAAATTTCATTTAGTTAAAGCGCTCCCGCGACTTTTTGTCGCGTGAGCGCAGCATTTATCAGCCGTCGTCGTTCAGTCCTAGCAAATAGTCCACGGAAACGCCGTAAAATGCGGCGATTTCCGCGAGCAGCGAAAGCGGAGGCTCACGCTGTTCCTTTTCGTAATGCAGATAGGTTACGCTGTTTAAGCCAAGCTTATCCGACAGTTGCTTCTGCGTGTATCCCCTGTCCTCTCTAAGTTCTTTTAACCGTTCCCCCAAAATTATTTTCATATTATTCTTTACCCACTTGACATATTACCATTTTGGTAATATAATTATTCAAAAACTACCATTTTGGTAGTTTGGGACCAAAGGAGGTTTTTATGGATAATACTTTGCAGGACAATCAGGAGCTGTCACGCTATACGGGCGGCGCAATCGTGAGAAAACTGATAGGGCTGGTTGCTTTTTTAGTCAGCTTTATTACGCTTCAGCTTGCGCGCCCCGCGATGGAATGCTGGAAACAGCGTTACGAATGCAGGCACACCTACATAGACGGCAAAAGTCTGATTTTCGACGGAAACGGGCTGGAGCTTTTCGGTAAATTTATAGTGTGGCTGCTACTTAGCGTAGTTACCCTGGGGATATATTCGTTCTGGCTGTCCGTAAAGCAGAAAAAATGGATAACCAAACACACACATATCGTTACGGAAGAGGAAGCAGCGGCATTTGATGCGGCGCAAAAAAAATCTTCTGCGCGGGAAAACCTCAGCGAGGAAGAAAAAGCCGCTTACGAAGCAAAGCTGCTTGAAAAGAAAAGGCAGGCGCACGGTATGGGACAGATTGTCCTCCTGCTTACGTTCGTTATGCCTCAGTTCGGTCTGATACTCGGAATTGCGGGCATAGTTTTCGGAGCAATGTACCGTGAAAAATTCTGTCTGCGTTCAAGCGTGACATGCGTAAGTATTTTAGCGGTAGCCGTAACCGTAGTTTGCGCTTTTATTTTCCGTGACGCGCAGTACGCGCTTTTCGTCGCGGCGGGTGCACTGGCGGCAGTTGCGGTTGCGGCATGCGTTGTAGCCTTTGTATTTACGGGAAAGTGGGAAAGCACGCCGAAAAAAAACGCACAATAAAAAGAGGAGGAAATTATTCCTCCTCTTTTTCAGTATACTGTTTATGAAATTTTGCAATTTCATCGGTGTCGAGCGATACCTTCTGATACAGTCCCGTGCACTCGTTCGCGCACACGCAATCGTCGAAAATATCGCCTATTAAATGACTCGTTCTGCGTTTTCCCATACTCTAAGTATGACCCGCCGATAAGTTTTTATACCTTTGCGTTGTTTATATCGAAATCAGCCACCAACACGTCGCCGTCGCTGAATTCGAATATATCGTTGTGAGCGACGCCTATAAAATTCTTACCGAGAACGTCGAAGACATTTCCGCCGATGCTGAACTCGGGCAGTCTGCCGACCAGCTTTCCGTTGTCGTACAGATACGCAACCTGTACCGGCAGACCGATATTGCCGTCGGGTGTCATATCGCCGCCGCTGGTCATATCCACGTAAATCGCCTTGCCCTTTACGAGATTATCAAGGCTGTCGGTGCGGGCAATTCTCAGCCCGACGAAGCTCGTTTGCGGAACCTCGTCGAAGGGCGCGTAGCCGCCGCCGGATACGGGCAGATTGAAGTTTGCCGCCGAACGCTTATACGTAGCCACGCCGCCGAGCACGCCGTCCTTTACGAAGTAGAATTTGTCGTCCTCGTTGACGGCTCCCTCCGCGTCGAAGAAGGGCGCAATCTCGCCCTCGGCGTTTCTGTCCGTAAGTATGCTTACCCTCTCGTCGAAAATCTTTTCGCCGATTTTGCCGCTTAAAAGGCTTGAACCGCTGACGTACAGCTCTGCGATAAGGTGCTGCGCGGTGTGCTGCAATACGTCCATACAGCCCACGATAACGGGCAGCTTACCCTCGGGCATAGCCACCTTTTTAACGTAAGCGTTCAGAAGAGCGCCTATATCGTTTACAATCGCGTCCTCGTCGTAGTACGCTCTGTCCGCGCCGTAAAACGCGTCCATAATGTTTGCCGAGGACTTTTCTTTTATTATGAGTCCGCCGCCGAACCTGCTGCGCTTGAAAGCATCGCGTGTAGACGTGCTGTTTTCGTAGATAAGCTCCTCGTCAGCCATATTCAGCTTATTGCTGAAAACGAAGTCGGGGAACTGTTTATTCAGTCGCGTTATAAGCTTTTTCATCGTCTTTACGTAATCCTGCGGGGGGATAATGGTTTTGGATTTATCCACCTCGCGGCGGGCGTTTTCGGTAAGGCTGCACGGATACGCAATATTCTGCGAAAGCTTTGCCTTAGCCTGTTCGAACAACGCTTGGTCGTCGCCCTCGCCTATTCTGCCCGCAATGCCGATTTTACCGTCCTCGTAAACTCTGACTACGGTTTTCAGCTCCTCGTTGATACGCAGCGAGTCGACCCTGCCGCCCGATACGGATACGCTGTAACCCGTGCCTTTACTGATAATTTTTTCGAATTCCATACTTCACCTCACTGTACGCTCATTTTGGATATTCTCATATAGGGTCCGCCGAACGATACGTTAAGCGGGAACTGTTCCATTTTGCCGCAACCGCCGAACGCGCTGGAAATAATTTCGGCCTTGTCGGAAAGTCCGTCTATGAGGTTGAGAGTTTCGAATACGCTGCCTGTAATTACGGCGATTTTTACGGGCTTGCCGATTTTGCCGTCGACTATTTCATAAGCGAGGTTGGGCGCTATCGTAAAAGTACTCATGCCAGAGCCGTGCTTGTAATCCTTGATAAAATAGCCGTGCTTTACGCCCGCAAACAGCTCTTCCTTGGTAAGCGAGCCCGCCTCTATTACGGTGCTGGTCATTCGCACGATAGGCTCGAAGTCGCAGCTGATTGCGCGGGCGTTGCCCGTAAGCTCTTCGTTTAAATCGGTTGCGGTAGCGGCAGAGTGAAGCCTGCCCGAAAGTACGCCGTTTTTGATAAGGTAGGTCTTTTTAGCGGAAGTGCCCTCGTCGTCGAACGGGCGATAGCCCGAGCCGTCCTCGAGACCGCTGTCGTAAATGGAAAGAACGTCGCCGCCGACCTTTTTGCCGATTGCCCATTCCTTGCGCATTGTTTCGTCGCCGACCATGAAATCGGATTCGGACTTATGCCCGAAGCTTTCGTGCGCGAATACGCCCGTAGTTTCGGGAGAAAGTATGACGGGATACTCGCCCGCGGTAACGGGCTGCGCGTTCATAAGGAAATACTCTGCCTCTTCGATAAACTCCTTTACCTCTTTATCGCCGACGGCTATCTTTTCAAGGCAGTCGTCCGAGCGCGAAAGACTGGAAGTAAAGTTGTTGTCGCCGTCCGCGAAAGACGCGCCGAACCTTACGCCGCAAAGCTGAAAATCGTATTTGATATCCGCGCCAAGCGAGGAATAGAACTCTATTTCGCTGTATTTGTCCGCATACACCGCAACGAACATTTTAAGATGCTCGCTTTTTAAAAGCGGGAACTTTTCGGTAAGCAGCCTGCCCTTTTCGGCAAGGCTTTTGCTTTTGACGCAGTTATCGGCAAACTTGCGTATATTCGCCTTGTTGCTTTCGAAGCGCCTGACGGTAGCGTTTTTCGCAATATCCTTATTTGGCGTCGCGTTTGCGTAAAGCTTGTCGAGCTCGGCCTGCAATTCGCCGAGCTTGTACGTAGAAGCGTAATACCACATATCGCCGTCGAACACGCGCAAAAACGCCGTTTTGACGGTAGTGTTTTTACTTTCTTCAAGCGCGCCGTCGCGGTATTTTATACTCGTCGTGAACACGGTTTCCACCCTTACGTCGGCGTAAAAACCGTCCTTGAATTTTAACATATCAATCCCTCCTTTTTTTATATAAACGCAAATTATGCCCGTCAAACGGGCACGATTTGGTAATATACGATTAGAAATATCGCCGCGACCGCGATAAACACCGCGCCCACGATAAGCATGAACTCCATACCGCGTTTTTTCTCTTTTTTCGCCTGACGGTACTCGTAATAGTCCTTATACTTGTTGTTTCTGCAATCCTTCTTGAACAGGTCGAAAAACCTTATTGCGGCGTAGGAAAGCATATCGAACGCGCCGCCGTTGCTGGCGAAGACTATCAGCCCCGCGCCCGCAAGCAGCACCCCGGGAACGAAGCACGCGTCCGACAGCGTAGCCATTACCTGCTGCGCGTTCCCCTCCCACACCTTCTTGGCGCAGATAATCGTAATGAAAATTACCAGTCCTACCGCCGCGGTGATTATATAGGGCAAAGCCCTTTTAAAAAAATCTTTCATAGGCTGTCACGCCGTGATTTCCGCTTTGTATTTTTCGAATTCCGCCTCGTTACAGTAAACGAGGTGTCCGTTGCCTATATCGCGCATTACGGGCTTGTCGACTGAATAGTCGTGCTCCGCAATGGGGTTATAGACGATACGCTTTCTGTTCTTTTCGTAGTCGGGGTCGGGCACGGGAATTGCCGACAGCAGCGACTTGGTGTACGGGTGAAGCGGGTGAGCAAACAACTCGTCAGAGGTCGCAAGCTCGACCATTTTACCGAAGTACATAACGCCGATTTTGTCCGAAAAATATTTTACGACGGACAGGTCGTGCGCGATAAACATAATCGTAAGACCGAGCGAATTTCTCAAATCGTTCAGAAGGTTAATAACCTGAGCCTGAATGGAAACGTCGAGCGCGGATATGGGTTCGTCCGCGATTATAAGGTCGGGGCGCAGAATTATTGCGCGCGCAATGCCGATACGCTGACGCTGTCCGCCCGAAAACTCGTGCGGGTAGCGATTGGCGTGCTCGGGCACCAGTCCGACGAGGTCGAGCATCTTATACACCTGCTCGTCGATATACTTCTTGTCGCGCACTCCGCGTATAATAAGCCCCTCGGCGATTATGTCGCGTACGGTCATACGCGGGTCGAGCGAAGCTATGGGGTCCTGAAATATCATCTGCATTTTGTTCATAATTCTGTCTTTCTTCGCAAAACGCAGCTCTTTTTTAAATTCCCTTTCAAGCTCTTTATATTCCGCGGACTCGGGGTCCAGCGCGGCGAGCCTGGGCGCGTACTCCTCGCGCACCTTGTTCATCTGCACCTCGGCATACTGCTTATTGCAGTTTTTGTCGTCGAACCTGGCGCTTTTTATGTTCGCAGTTTGTTCGGTTATAACGGCGTGCAGCTTGCTCTCGGCGGCGGCAAGCCGTTCGGAATATTCCGCCCTGACCTCCGTCGCGCCGTTAGCCTTATCCTGCTTTATCAGCTTTTTAACCTCGCCCGTTTCAGCCCTGTATTCGGCTTTGGCGGCGCGCACCGCGTCCCTGTACGAGCGGGTGCCCGCGCAAATTCTCTGCCCCTCGAAGAACACGTTGCCCGAGGTAACGTCGTATAGCTTGATTATCGAGCGTCCCGTGGTGGTCTTACCGCAGCCGCTCTCGCCGACCAGTCCGAACACCTCGCCGCGGTGCACCTCGAAGCTGACGTTATCGACCGCCTTCAATTCCATTGCGGGACCCATTTTGAAATACTGACAGAGATTTTCGACCTTCAATAAAACGTCGTCATTGTTTTCCATTGCCGTCACCTCTCTTTACCGTCTTTTTGGGCGCGGGCTTTTCCGCACTCTTTTTGACCGTAGCTTTTTTCGCCGCGGGCTTTTCCGCGCTCTTTGCGGGCGCCTTCTTCGCCTTGGGTTTTTCTGTTATTTCCTCCGCCTTTTCTTCCGGTGCGCGCAGTCCCTTCATACGCGCAATTCTGTCGGTAACCGCTTTGGGCGGTTCGACCTTGGGCGCGTCGGGGTGAAGCAGCCAGGTAGCCGCAAAGTGCGTTTGGGAAATTTCGAACATGGGCGGCTGCTGCTCGTAGTCGATTTCAAGCGCGTACTTGTTTCTCGCTGCGAAAGCGTCGCCCTTGGGCGGATAAATCATGTTGGGCGGCGTGCCGGGGATAGCTTCAAGCTTTTCCTTGGTTTCGAGGTCGGGCATGGAAGCAAGCAGCGCCCAGGTATAGGGGTGCGCGGGGGCGTAGAAAATATCGTCCGCCGTGCCTATCTCGACAATCTTGCCCGCGTACATAACCGCAACCCTGTCCGCCATATTCGCAACGACGCC
>ERZ779629.693-NODE-693-length-12801-cov-8.507924_pt1 | contig 12801 bp, 11 predicted proteins | sample MGYA00514192_ERZ779629 | MGnify/ENA primary metagenome ERZ779629 (study PRJEB29562, sample SAMEA4376709) | mouse gut metagenome | isolation source: Cecum | study: EMG produced TPA metagenomics assembly of the A DSS colitis mouse model was used to assess the... | reverse complement strand
TTTGACCGTAGTCTCAAGGGCATGGCCCTTCAAGCTCGTTCAGATGGGACACATCGGACAGGCTCCGAAGGGCCATGCCCTTGAGACTACGGTCAAGCTCCTCGAGGGGACTGATAAACCGCTCGATGACCAGACGGGGAGACCGTCCGCCAGGCCCGTTTGGCTGGTGGAAGACGTCCTGGAATTTGCCTGTGCTGAGGGGAAACAGATGCAGGCAGGTTTGATGATTGCGGCTCAGATAGACTTCCATTACGACAGGCCCCCCATCTGCGGGCCCAGTTCCCGCTGACACTGTTCCGCCGGGGCCTCTCGAAGCAGCTCGTCCAGCGTCAGATCGCCGTGATACGAGATGTAACCCAGGGTGTTGAATTGGCCCTGCTCCTTCTCCGTTTGCTGAAGGCCGTAGCCCAGGAAATCGTAGAACCCTTCCAGGTTCTCGTCATACTCGAAATGCCCGGATTCTCGTATCATGTACCGCCCGTATTCCTCCGGGGTTTTGACGCCAGGGACGAAGTCGAACTGCTCCAGGTTTTCCGCGAGACGGCACATCTCGTCCGCCCCGTGGGGCATCGTCATCATGACCGCCGCGTCCAGCTTTTTCAGCTCCAGAGGCGGCATCGCTTTGATGAGCTGGCATATACGGTTCAACGCCGGAAGGTCCTCCATTTCCAGATGGTCCAGGTCCATGGCGAAGGCGGTCTGCTCCGGCAGATCATGACACGCCGGAGCGAACCGGAGGTCCGCCCCGGCCCGGAGCAGGGTCCGGTCAATTTTCTTCGAAGATGTGGGGAAGTAGAGATATTCCCTGCTGCCATTGGGGTCCTGGGTGATCTCCAGCGCCAGGGGATGTACATCGTAGAAATAAGCCGGGAAATGCCGCCCGTCGTACAGCCGCTCCAGCTTCATCCCGTTGTCGTAGACGACGCCGTAGGGAGTGACCGCCTCGCCGCCGCCATCGATCAGCAGTAAGGCGGTTTCAACGCCATCCAGGTTTTCCAGCTCCTCTGTCAAGGCGCTGCCGCCATGCAGGTTCATGTAGTGGCTGCGCCCTACGGCCTCCAAATCAGAAAAATCGGTGATGACTGTGGCCTGCTGGCAGCAGAAGGTGAGGTTGATGAGGTCCTGGATGTTGGAGAGGCCCAGCTTGTGGGCCATGGCCTGGAACTGGGCCCCCTCGTCTTCGCAGAAGCTGTCCAGCCGCTTGGCCAGATAGTCCAGCTCATCCACATTGACCGAGGTCCCATTTAAGACGTTCAGAACGCCGTACCAGCTGTCCAGCTCGTCCACCCGGCAGTCCTGTTCAAGAGCGTCCCCAATCTTCAGCCCGGACAGAAGCTCTATCGTCCGGTCGTATTCATGATCCGGGATGGGAAAGGGAACCGTGACCAGACCGTATCCGGGACACTGGGGATTGCTCAGCACCGCTTTAATTACATAGCTCATTTTTGCTCCTTTCCGCCCCTCCGCACGGGAGGAGCCTCCTTTTCTTTGCGGCTATCCTTGTCACAGTCGCCGTCACACCGCCTGGACGGGTCCATCATCATCCGTTCCAGTCCAGCCAGCCGGGTATCGCCCATAAAGTATTTCATTGTGATCTCCCTCCCGGCGTTTCCCGAAGGGAACAGCCGTGCCCCGCGGGAAACGGCCGTATGATTTTGAGTTTCAGCAGAGCGCCAACCCGCTTTCGCCAGGTGTGTCCAAGGCGTCCAGGCTGCTTGCCAGCTCCTGTTCCTTCTGAACGGAGAGTTTGACCCGTTCAGCCAGGTCCGGGACCCCCTCTTCGATCTGAGCGGCGGCGCTTTCCAGAGCCTTGCGCCGCTCATCTGTGAGGGGGATGTCCCCCTCCAGCGTTTCATGGATACTGCGGTAAACCTCCGTCAGCTGCTCCTGCTTAAAAAGGGCGCAAGCGGGGAGGAGACCGGACCGGACGGCGAAGTCCCGGTTGGCCGAGGCGTAGTCGTCCACTCCGCCACCGGGGCCATAGTAGTTGCCCTGATACAGGCCGGTCCGCTCCCTTACCCATTCCCAGGTGACGAACTGGGCGCCATACCGGGTTATTTTCCCAGCCAGGACAATGCCGTTGAATTCCGACAGGAGTCCGTATCCTGCCTCTGAAGCCAAGCCGCTTGCGCTCAGGGGAGGGGCCTGTTCCAGCTGGGTCATGTACTCCCTGGTCGTCTGAGCGACGTCCCGCACACGGTCAAGCACCACCTGAGCGGCCTCTTCCGCAACATCTTCTCTGTAATACCCAATGCTGCCGCTGTCGGTTACCCAGCACAGCCTCTTGCCGCCCAGGGTGACGTGAAGGATGTCATCCGTGACCGGCTCTGTGACGATGCCCTCCCTGGCAAGGTTCCGTGCGGCCTCTATCCGATACTTGAATTCCCCTTTTTCACCATTCTGCATGAAATCACGCTCCTTTTCACCTGTTGAAGTTCTTAGCGCCCTTTTTGACGGGGCTCACATGGACTGCTGGGGATACGAAAAGGGAGCCGGTTCTTCCGAACACGGCTCCCCAATCTGTGATTCAATTGCGGCTTCCGGCTGGTCAGTCGGCGTCATCCACTTCTCTGTGACGCTTTTTGCGGCATAGACGCCATTTTGGTTCAGCATTCTCTGCCACGCGCCCTGGCTGGGCGCCCAGCGGAAACCGGCGTGCTTCAGCTCGGAACGGATATCCGCGTCGGGCTTGCCGTCGAACAGAATCTGAACGCGGTTTTCCTCCTGGTTCATGACCACTCTGCCGCCCTCAAAGCTCCAGCCCTCCGGAGCGGGGCTGCTCTGCTTTGCCTCCAGCTCCGCGATCCGGGCTTTGGTGTTGCGGATCGTCTGATTGTTGTTGCTTAAAAGATAGCTTTCATAAGGCTTAGGGGCCGCCCGGCGGCTGCGAGCCATAGCCGCTTTTATCTTCTCCGCTTCATCCTCCGAGAGACGGGGACAGCCATCCAGGGTGCCGTGCTTGCGGTAGTAGGCGTTGACGGTTTTCATCCCATCCTGTTCCCGTTCAAGCCGGGCGAGTTTTTCCCGGAGCTTCTGGAGAGCGTTCTCGTCATCGCTGCTGATGCCGGCTGTCCCAACGCCTCGGATGCGGTGCAGGATGCCCTGGATTGCCTGCCACTCTCTCATATTGGCGTCGTCTGCCCGGTTCTGCTTCTCTTTTTTCCGCACGGGGAAGTTCGCGGGGCCGGCAATGAGCACCGAGGGGCAGCGGGCGGCGATGGCGTAGCTCTGATTGAGATTTTCGGCCAGCTTACGGGAATAGGTATCCAGGAGGCGGTCAATCTTCTCGTGGTACATGGGGTCCACACGGGCCTTCTGGGCCTCCGCGATGGCGGTGGCCTTGTCTACCTCTTGGCGGTAGGCTGCGGTGGCAGAGCCGGGTTTGTAGTCGGAGAAACTGTTCATTTCCTTGGCCCGGCGGGCGGCGGTTTCATCGATGGGGTAGTATGTAGCCATAGGGTCAGCTCCTTGTAGATTTGCGGGGGAGTACCAGCAAGAGTATCACAGGTCGGCTAGTACAGCTATTCACTATTTCTAACTAATTTCAGGCGGGATTTTCGTCTGAAATGTGAAGTGCCCTTTTTGACGCAAAAAGGGCGCCGGACTCGCTGGCGTGCATAGCCAACAAATTCGGCGCCGAAACTTCGTGTATTGTTCTCTGGCGAAAGGAGGCGACAAAGGCGGCTGAAAAAGGGCGCTGGTGCTCTGAATTGCCGTCGGCTTGCGAAAAGGGGGGTTCGAATCTCACCAGTCGTGCTGAAACCCTGAAAATATCCATTTCGCGGGATTTTGAAATCCCAAAAAGCAAAAAGGTGAAACAATTGGGACTCTAAGCGTTCAGCCTAGAATATCCAGATTGTTTCACCTTTATGGTCCGAGTGGCGGGATTTGAACCCACGGCCTCATGGTCCCGAACCATGCGCGCTACCAACTGCGCTACACCCGGATATTGAGGGGCTGGCTGCTAATCTCATCCATACGAAGCCTACCCGACTTGCTTATTATAAGGAATTTTTCCGGGAATGTCAATCTCTATTTTTCCAGGCCCCCTTTCCATTCCTTTTTCCCGGTATCCATGGGTCATCTTAATCTTTCCCGCCCGCCTGCCGATATTATATTTATACAGAAATTCATATTGGAAATGGGAGAGGAGGCGTCCGAATGGGCGAACTGACCATCCGCAGGGAACGGGGGATATCCGGGCCCCGGTATCAGGCGGCGGAAAAAACGGAGAAAACGGCCTCCGCCGGGGAGACCCGCCCGGCCGCGAAGACGCCGGGAGCCACCGTCTCAGAGACCCTCCGGCGGCTGATGACCACGATCGGCCAGGCGGAGAACTACACGCGGGACAGCCACCGAACCCTCCAGACCGGGGAGGCCGTGCTGGCGGAGGTCCAGGACCGCCTGGGCCGCATGGCGGAGCTGATCCGGCGGGCCGCCGGAGGCGGCAGGACAGACGCATCCGCCCTCCAGGCGGAGCTGACACAGCTGGCGGAGGAAATCGACCGCATGACCGGCGGGGCCTTCGCCGGAGACGCGCGGCTGTTTCTGGATGGGGACCCGGAGATCGACGACGGAGCGGAGCCGCTTCCGGACGCCGCCCTGGAGGACGAGGGCCAGGAGAGCGTGCAGAAGCTCCCCCATTGGCTGCTGAAGGGCATGTCCCACACCGGCCTGACCCCGGAGCGGCTGCTGAACCTGCTGGGCCTGGACAAGAGCGCCGGCGTTTCGGACATTCTGGCCGTCCTGGCGGAAAAATCCCTGGAGGGCAACGACGCCGCAGGCTATCTGGCGGCGCTGTACCTGGGCGGAGTCATCGCCGGGGGCTCCGCCTCCAGGGCCGTTGATATGAAGACGGCCCTGGAGGGACTGCGGCAGCTCTTGGAAAAGGTGTCCCAGGGCGTCCCGCCGGACCGGGCGGTGGAGCTGCTGACAAACGGCATGTTTACCAGCCTCTCGGACCTGGAGGACCAGTTCCTGGGCGGCACCGCCCCAGGGATGGAGAACTTTCTGTCGGAGCTGCTGCTCTCCGGCGGGGACGCCGCCCTCCTGCCCGAAGCCTCCCTGCTGAACCTGCTGGCGGGGCTGGAGGGGATGAACCTGGAGCTGATGATGGGGCTGCTGGCGGTGGTCCAGAGCGCCGAAGCCGGGCCGGAGGCCGCTTTGGACTATGCCGCCGGGGAGGCTTCCGAATTGGCGGCACCTCCGCCGGACGGGACACAGGCCGCCGTTCTGGATTTGGGGGACGTGAAAGTGACGGGCCGGGAGCTCTCCGGCGTGTCCGCCGGCCCCTCCGCCGGAGAGCTGACCATAGGCGGGACGGCGGATACGGTTCTCCAGGGGACCGCCCAGGAAGGGCGCGCCGTCCGGCTGACAGGCTTCGGAACGGTGACCCTGCGGGAGGCCCGCATCCCGGTGCTGGCCGCAGAGGCTTCCTCCGTTCAAATCTCCAGCCCCGGGGAGACGGCCCTGGGGGAGGTCCGGCTGCGCCCCGGCACGTCCCTGATTTTGGGGGGCGGCGGGCTGGTGCGCATCGGCGCGCTCCGGGGCGATGTGAGCAACGTCCTGCGCCTGACCGGCGGCGCGGTGATTCTGGCCCCGCCGGAGGAGGGCGGGACTCTCGGGACGCTGACGGTCCCCGTGGTGGTCGACGGACCGGTGTTCCTGGCGGCTCAAGCCACCCATGTCACCAATGGGAGCGGGAAGCCCCTGGCCCCCTTTGACGTCGTGTGGCGCACCCTGCTCCCGGGCTGGAGCGCCGTCACCTCCCTGACGGTGGACGGCAAGCACGGCAGGGCTGCGCTGCTCAGCGGCGAGCCCGCCCGGCTGTGGCTGGAGAAGGGAGAACGGGGCTCTCCGGTCCATACGGTCATCATCCGGGGGAAGGACGAGGCCCAGCGGCCCAAGACCCGCTACGCCTACCTCCGCTGGAACGAGAGCGCCGGGGCCTTTACGGAAACCGTCCTTTACCCGAATCCTTTCACCGTCACCGGCGGAGAGGCGGGCACGGACTGGATCTACGAGGAGGAGACCCACACCCTGCGCATCCTGACCAGCCGGGTCACCGCCGTCTCCGGCGGCAAGGGGACCGACGCCAATCAAGAGCCCTTCAGCGGGCGGCTGGCCCTGGCGGACGGCATCGGAAAGCTGGAGCTGACCTTGGGCGGCGTGGTCTGCCAGGTGACCGAGGGCGGGGCCTTTGACCTGGGCCGGGAGAACGACGTGACGCTGCTTTTGCGCAGCGGCGCGGAAAACCTCTTCGAAAGCGGCGAGGGCTGGGCGGGCGTCTCCCTGGGAGACGGCACCTCCCTGCTGGTGGACTGTCCCGAGGCCCGGGAGAGCAGCCGGAATCCCGCCGGGACCCTGACCGCTTCCGGCGGCGCGGGGGGCGCGGGCATCGGCCGGGACAGCGGCGGAGGCCGGGGCCGGACCGGCCGCATCCGGATCCGGGGCGGCGCCGTCACCGCCGTGGGAACCGGCGGCGGCGCGGGCATCGGCGCCGGAAAACAGGGGGCCATGGGCTCCGTGGACATTCTGGGAGGCGTCGTCAGCGCCACCGGAGAGGCCGGCGGCGGCGCGGGCATCGGCGGGGCCCTGGGCGCGGCGGTGGGAGACATCACCATCCGCGGCGGAAGCGTCACCGCCCTGGCCGTGGGCCATGCCGCCGCCATCGGCGCGGGGGTCCGGGGGCCTTGCGGCGATATCCTCATCACCGGCGCGGCCCGGGTCCAAAAGGCCCTGGGCGGCGACCCGGGGGCGGACATCGGGGCCTGCCTCTTCGGCGGCTGCGGGGCTGTCCAGATCACCGGCGGCGCGGACATTGGAAGGGCCCGGCTCTGGACCCGCGCCGGAGTTCCCCTTCAGATGGGGGCGGAGACCGTGACCCTGCCTCAATTCCGCCTGTCCTCCCGGGCCCTGGGCCTGGACCAGGTCAGCCTGACCACAAGGGAGGCGGTTCAGGCCGCTCAGGCCATCGTGGAGCGGGACCGGCGCTGGGTGGCCCAGATCCAAAACGCGTATAATGTGCTGTACCACCGCCTGGAGCGCAGCTGGAACGGCCTTCTGGGGGTCCAGCAGTACCTGAGCGGGTCCGGCGGCCCCCTGCGGGACGCCGGGAAGGCGGGCACGCTGCTGGAGGACGCCCGGCGGTCCATCTCCCGCCCCTCTTCCCAGGCCATGCGGACCCACGGCAAGCGGGGGAAGGACGACGTGCGCCACCTGTTCCGGTGAAGAACGCCGCCGGAAGCCGGCGTCATAGCGGAAGCACTTGGAACATCCGCATATTGCGGATGTTCCACAAGCGGGCCTTCGGCCCGCCGGACGGGCTTTGCACGTTTGCCTCGACTATAAAAAGCGGAGGCCGCCCAGGGCGGTCTCCGTTTGATTTATTTCCGGTTCATCAGCCGCTTCATGGCCCGCTCCAGCCCCTCGGCGGTGAGGTCGTACATGGGGAACATGTGTCCCAGCTGCCAGTGGGTCTGGCCCCAGTAATCCGGCCGCTCCGGCATGGGCTCCGGGTTCAGCCAGACCAGGTAGGGATACTGCCGCTTTATCCGCTCCAGCCACTCCAGGCCGGAGGGGCCGTAGGCCCGCTTCTCCCAGTCATAGTGCTTCTCCCGCAGCTCGTAGGGGCTCATGGCGGCGTCGCCCACCACGAGGACCTTATACCCGCCGTCAAAGTTGGAGAGGACCCACTCGGTGGACACCTCCTCCTGATAGCGGAGGGCGGGGCCGGTGTAGAGCTCCGAGTAGACGCAGTTATGGAAATAGTAGGTGTGGAGCTCCTTGAAGTGGTTGGACTTCTGGGCGGCCTGGAACAGCCGGGAGCAGAGCCCGGCGTAATAGTCCATGGAGCCCCCCGAGTCCATCAGCAGCAGGACCTTGACAGCGTTTTTCCGGGGGTGGGTCTTTCGGAGCTTCAAAAGCCCGCCGCTGCCGCAGGTATCCCGGATGGTCCCGTCCACGTCCAGGACCTCCTCCCGCTGGTCCGCCTGGCTGGAGAGCTGCCGCAGCAGGCGGAAGGCCGTCTGAAACTGCCGGGTGTCCAGGGTGTTGTCCTTCCGGAAGTCCCGGAACCGCCGCTCCCCCGCCACCATCATGGCAGTGCGGTGGCGGCCCTGGCCGCCGATGCGGATGCCGCCGGGACGCCAGCCGCTGTTGCCGAAGGGAGAGCGGCCCTGGGTGCCCACCCAGTAGCTGCCGCCGTTGTGCTCCTCCGTCTGCTCCCTCAGGCGCTCCTCCAGGAGGCGCAGAAGCTCCTCCGCGTTCTCCTCGGAGAATCCGGCCCGCTTCAGCTCCTCCAGGGTCCGGACCAGGTCCTCCGACGGGCGGTTCAGCCAGTTGAGAAGCTCCTCCGGGAGCTCGCCGTTCCAGGGGACCTCCCGGAAGAACTCCAGAAACACCTGGTCGAAGCGGTCGAAGTCCGCCTCGCTCTTCACCAGCACCGCCCGGCAGAGCCGGTAAAACCCCGTCAGGGAGGATTGGTGCAGTCCCCGGGACAGGCCCTCCAGCAGCGTCATCCACTCGTCCGGCGTCACGTCCAGCCCATGGCTCCGAAGAAGGTAGAAAAAGGCGATAAACATGGGCTCACCGGACGCCCCGCAGGGTCCGCAGGTCCTTGTCCTTTTTCAGCAGGACCCCGGCGAAGGGCAGCTCCTTTTGAACCCGGGCGGGGTCCACGCCCCCGGCGATGAGGGCCCGGAGCCAGTCCACCAGCTCCGAGGTGCTGGGCTTCTTGTCGATGCCCCGGAGCTGGCGCAGCCAGTAGAAGGCGGCCATGGCCTGGCGGAGAAGGTCCTCCTCCAAATGGTCGAAGTGAACGCGGAGGATGCGCTCCATCTGCTCCTGGTCCGGGAAGTCGATATAGTGGAAGATGCAGCGGCGGAGGAAGGCGTCCGGCAGCTCCTTTTCCGCGTTGGAGGTGATGATGACAATGGGCCGCTTCTTCGCCCGGACGGTCTCCCGGGTCTCCGGGATGTAGAACTCCATCCGGTCCAGCTCCCACAGCAGATCGTTGGGGAATTCCAGGTCCGCCTTGTCGATCTCGTCGATCAGCAGCACCACCTGCTCCTCCGAGGAAAACGCCTCTCCCAGCTTGCCCAGCTTGATATAGCGGGCCGCGTCGTCCACGCCGTGGGCGCCGAACTGGCTGTCGTAGAGCCGCTGCACCACGTCGTAGACGTAGAGGCCGTCCTGGGCCTTGGTGGTGGACTTCACGTTCCAGATGATGAGCTCCTTCCCCAGCGCCTGGGACACGGCCTGGGCCAGCATGGTCTTGCCGGTGCCCGGCTCGCCCTTAATGAGAAGCGGCTTTTCCAGCGTCACGGCAATGTTCACCGCCGCCATCAGCTCGCCGGAGGCCACGTATTGATTGGTTCCCGAAAAAATCTCGTTCATAGTTCACCTTTATTTCGACGTTTCTTTGTTTCCGCAGAGAGGGTACAGTTCATAAGATACCAGAGCCCCGCCGATTCCGCAACCGCCAATTTCACATTTTTTCGCCGCCCGGCGAAAAAACCTTGCGCCGGGCGGCGGGACATGCTATAATCAGCTTACCAATTACATAGATCGTGAACTGGGGAGCTCGCGGAAGCGGGCTGAGAGGAAGCGAACGCTTCGACCCATAACCTGATTTGGGTAATGCCAACGTAGGGAGCCGTCATGAACCGTCATGCTTTTTCCGCATGTGGAACAGCCCTCCCGGCTTCGGGAGGGCTGTTTTTCGTCAGTTTCGCGGTCGGAACAAGGAGGAACTCATTCCATGCTGAACCTGTTTGTCAACGGTGAGGGCGGCCTCACCACCGCCGGCTACGCCCTGAGCGCCGCGCTGCTGGTGCTGAGCATCCTGGCGGGCTTGTCCCTGGCGGACCGGGGAGAGAAAAAGGGCTTCGCCGCCAAACAGCTGGCCTACTGCGCCATGGCCGTGGCCCTGGCCTATGTGACCAGCTTCATCAAGGTGCTCAAGCTGCCCTACGGCGGCTCCGTCACCCTGCTGAGCATGCTCTTTATCGTGCTGGTGGCTAACTGGTACGGCGTCAAAACCGGCATGCTGGTGGGCTTTGCCTACGGCATTCTGCAATTTTTGCAGGAGCCCTATTTCCTGACGCTGTTCCAGGTCTGCTGCGACTATGTGCTGGCCTTCGCCGCCCTGGGGCTGGCGGGGCTGTTCCGGGGGAAGAAGAACAGCCTCCTGATCGGCTACCTCGCGGCGGTGCTGGCCCGGGTGCGTGTTCCACTCCCTGGGCGGCTACCTCTACTGGATGGACTACATGCCGGAGAGCTTCCCCCAGGCCCTGCGGAACCTGTACCCTATCATTTACAACTACAGCTATCTGCTGGCGGAGGCGGCGGTCACCGTCCTCGTTATCAAGATTCCGGCGGTGGAGCAGGCCCTGGAGCGGGTCCGCAGAGCCGCGCGGTAAGACAACGCAGTTGAAAAGGAGCCGCCGCTACCTTTCAACCGGTGGACTGTTGGTCCGCTGGCGCGCAGCGCGCGTTTGTGTTTTCTATGAAGCCGTGCGCAGAAAGCCGCCTTCCGGAGCAAAAAGCCCCGCTTTTCCTGGGAAAAGCGGGGCTTTTTCTGTTGCTCAGCAGTACTTGGCAATGGCGGCCTGGATCATCTCGTGAGCCCGAACGATGGTTTCCCGGTCGCCGGGCTCCAACTCCAGCAGGGGCGCCCGGACGCCGCCGATATCCGGCCCGCCCTGGAGGCGGAGGATCTCCTTGATGACGGCGTACATATTCCCCTGAGTGGAGCACATCTTATAGATGATGCGGCAGCACTCGTTCTGGACCTCCCGGCCCTTCGCCATGTCTCCCGCTTTAAAGCAGCGGAAAATCTCCAGGTACAGCTCCGGCATGGCGGCGTAGGTCCCGCCGATGCCTCCGGCGGCTCCGGCGGCCAGACCGCTGAGAAGCTGCTCGTCCGGGCCGTTGAACACCAGGGCTCCCTCGTCGTGCCACAGCTGGATGTCCTGAACGGGCATGGAGGAGTTCTTCACGCCGATGACCCGGGGATTTTTCAGCATCTCCTGAAGCAGAGGCACCGACAGGGCCACGCCCGCCAGCTGGGGGATGTTGTAGATCACAAAGTCCGTGTTGGGGGCCGCGCCGGAAATATCGTTCCAGTACTTGGCGATGCCCTTGGGGGGCAGGTGGAAGTAGATGGGCGGGATGGAGGCGACGGCGTCCACCCCCAGGCTCTCCGCGTGGGCCGCCAGCTCCCGGCTGTCGGCGGTGTTGTTGCAGGCCACGTGGGCAATAATGGTCATTTTGCCGCCCACTTCCGCCATGACGTTCTCCAGGGTCTCCTTCCGCTCGGCCACGCTCTGGTAGATGCACTCGCCGGAGGAGCCGCCTACATACAATCCCTGTACGCCCTTGTCCAGCAGGAATTTCGCCAGGGCCCGGACCACCGGGGCGCTGACCTTGCCGTCATGGTCATAGCAGGCGTAGAAAGCGGGGAAAATCCCCTGGTATTTGGAAAGGTCTTTCATATTGTCACTCCTAGTCATAAATTTTTACCTTGAAGACCACCTTGCTCACGGTCTTCGGCCCGTCCACCTGCATTTTGATGCGGTGGGCGTCGCCGGGGAAAACCACCAGGAAGTCCCCGGGGGAAAGGACCAGCTTGTAGTCCCCCTCGCCCCGGTAGGCGTAAAAGTCGTTGGCCTCCACCCGGTCAAACTCGGCCAGAGACTCCGGCGGGGCGATCTCCACGCCCTCGGAGCCCTCCGCCATGATGTGAATGTCCAGGTACTTCCGGTGGGCCTCGAAAAAGCTCTCCTCCGCCGGGATGGTCTCGTAGGTGAAGCGGGCAGCGTATACGTCGCCGCCCTTGAGCTCCACCCGCTGGCTTCCCACGGAAGCGAGGAATTCCGGCGTGATATGCTCCAGCGCCAGGTCCAGGCTGGGGTGGATGCCCCGGTAGGCCGGAGCGTCCTTCAGTTTGGCGTAAATCATCGTGCTTTCTTATCCCCCATTTCGCAATTCTGCGTTGCCGTCGCTCTGTCTTGGTTAAAAGCCGGCTGCCAGAACGCACTAAAGTTCTTTTGCTTACTTTTCTTTCAAGAAAAGTAAGTCAGCCTTTCACCGCGCCCATGGCGATGCCCTGGGTGAAGTACTTCTGGAAAATCAGGAACACAATGATGATGGGAGCCGCCGCCAGGGTGGCGCCGGCCATCAGCAGGCCGTTGTCCACGGAGGTCTCCGCCTGGAGGGTGGCGATGCCCAGGGGGATGGTGAAGTTGCTGCCGCTGGCCAGCATGACCAGCTGCATGAAGTAGTCGTTCCAGCAGTTGATGAAGGTGAAGATCGCCAGGGCTCCGATGCCCGGCTTGATCATGGGCATGACCACGGTGGAGAAAGTATTCCACTCGCTGGACCCGTCAATGCGGGCAGCCTCCAGAATCTCTCCCGGTATGCTCTCCGAGAACTGCTTCATCAAAAACACGCCGAAGGGCCAGCCCACGGTGGGGAAGATTACGGCCCAGAGGCTGTCGTACAGGTGCAGGGCGGACATCTCCTTCAGCAGGGGAATCAGGATAACCTGCTTGGGCAGGGCCATGGCGCAGACGATAAGGGAGAACAGGATGGCCCGCCCGTTGAAGCGCTTCTTCGCCAGGGCATAGCCCGCCATGGCGGCGGTGAGGCAGGTGATGAGCATGGCCAGCACGCACATGAGCACCGCGTTAATCAGCCAGCGGATGGCGGCGGGGGCCTCCGGCCCGGCGGTGAGGAGCACCTTTTTCCCGCCGTTGAAGAAGCTGCCGAAGGGCAGGTAGACCTCCCACAGGGGGACGC
>ERZ779629.692-NODE-692-length-12807-cov-5.489335_pt1 | contig 12807 bp, 10 predicted proteins | sample MGYA00514192_ERZ779629 | MGnify/ENA primary metagenome ERZ779629 (study PRJEB29562, sample SAMEA4376709) | mouse gut metagenome | isolation source: Cecum | study: EMG produced TPA metagenomics assembly of the A DSS colitis mouse model was used to assess the... | reverse complement strand
GAAAAAAGCCATATCCATCTGCCTTGCGGCAGTATTGTCCATCATCATGCTGCCCTTCTCCGTTTCCGCCGCGGAACAGGTCCGCGAACTCCGAACCATTATGTCCGATTGGGCGGTGGAGGAGATCGCCCAGGCCAAAGAGCTGAGGCTGATCTCCAAATACTTTGGCAGCGACGGTGCGTACCAGGTGGTAGACTACACCGCCCCCATTACCCGGTATGATATCTGCACCCTGGCCATCAACTATGTTGAGCTGCAAAATCATTTTGACGGCGGCCGTCAGTTTTTTGGCGAGATGGCCGAATATTACATATATGAGAAAGAGTCGCCCAGTATACCCCGAAATCCCTTTGTTGACGAGGGGAACTTTGCCGCTGCCGTGGACAGCTACACAGCTTATTATCTCGGCATAGCCAAGGGTGATGAGAACCACGCGTTCAACGGGGACAGTATCGCCACCCGGCAGGAGGCCGCGGCTATCCTGCTCCGCGCTTACCAGGTCTGCGGCGGCGAACTGCCCCAGGAGGCGGCGGAGATCACCTTTACTGACAGCGCGAGCATTCCCGGCTGGGCCAGGGACGGAGCCTCCGCCCTGTCAGTGTGGGGCGTTATGGAGGGCGACGAAAAGGGAAATTTCAACCCCAAGGACCAGTGCACCTATGAGCAGGCCATTGCCATGTTCCTGCGGCTGTATGAAAACGCCCCGGTAAGCCGCGTCAAGGGCAATGTGAAGCCAATCTTTACCTATGAGCAGTGCATGGAATGGCTGAATAACTGGCAGAGTGCCGTATACAGGGTCACCGCAAAGGTAGAAGGCACCGGCGCGACCTTTGTGCGCTGGGATTTGGGCGGAGTTATGCATCCTGCGTCCACGCTGAACCTTGTATTCCGGGATGGCGGCATCCGAATGATCACGCACATTGACTACGGCGCGTCCATAGAAAACGCCCAATTCTCCCAGGACGGCAAAACCTTCTCCTGCACCATTATCGAGTCCGACAGCCCGGCCCGCCAATTGACGGTAGATGTAGACACAATGACGTATGAGATCGTGGAGACCGCCGCCCCGGCCAAAGGCTAAAGCAACCCCCGGCAAAGCAAACCCCCGGCAACAAAGCCGGGGGTTTTCCTTATGCGGGCATAGCCCTGTGCTAATAGTTTGTGCGCCACATCGCGTAAGTACGGTCTGCCAGCCGCGAGGGACTGCTATCTGCTGCCCGTAAACAGATTTTAGCAATTCCCCATCGTCATTTTTCCCGTAATTAGCGGGGTAAGGCAGGGCATCATTTCACCGATAATAATGAATCTCTGCGGGCTTTACCGCTGGATGCGTCCCGATCCGTCTCCGCCAGCCAGCTTCTCCACCTCGGCGACCGTGACCATGTTGTAGTCGCCCTCGATGGAGTGCTTCAGCGCGGAGGCCGCCACCGCGAACTCCACCGCCGCCTGGGTGGACTTACCCGCCAGCAGAGAGTAGATCAGCCCGCCGCCGAAGCTGTCACCGCCGCCCACCCGGTCGATGATGTGCAGATCGTACTTCTTGGAGAAGCAGTACGCGCCGCCGGCAGCATCATAAAGCATAGCACTCCAGCCGTTGTCAAAGGCGGAATGGCTCTCCCGCAGCGTAATGGCAACCTTCTCAAAGCCAAACCGGTCGGCAAGCTGTTTGGCAACGCTCTGGTAGCCCTCCCGGTTGATCTCTCCGGCATAGATGTCGGTCGCCTCGGCCTCAATGCCAAACACGTCTTTGGCGTCCTCCTCGTTGGAGATGCACACATCGACATACTGACACAGATCGGTCATGGCCTCCCGGGCCTGTTCCCGGGTCCAGAGTTTGCCGCGGTAGTTGAGGTCGCAGGAGATTTTGATGCCGCGGGCCTTGGCGGCCTTGCAGGCGTCCCGGCAGATTTCCACCACATTGGGGCCCAGAGCCGGGGTAATGCCGGTGAAGTGGAACCACTCGGCCCCCTCAAAAATGGCATCCCATTCAAAATCAGAGGGCTGGGCCTCCTGGATGGCGGAATGTGCCCGGTCATAGATGCAGACGGACCCCCGCTGGGAAGCACCCTTCTCGTTAAAGTAGATGCCCACCCGGTCGCCGCCCCGGACGATCCTGCTGATGTCCACGCCGAAACGCCGCAGGGAGTTCACCGCCGCCTGTCCGATGGCGTGGGCGGGCAGCTTCGTCACAAAGGCCGCGTCCAGGCCGTAGTTGGCCAGGGAGACCGCCACGTTGGCCTCACCGCCGCCAAAGGAGAACTCCAGATGGTCAGCCTGGACAAAACGCTCGTAGTTATAGGGCTGGAGCCGGATCATCAGCTCGCCGAAGGTTACAATTTTCCCCATGATATGGAATCCTCCTAAATTTTCTGTGCGGTGTCAGTAGACTGTTCCGCGAACTGTCCGGGTACGGCGGTGGAGCCGGAGGACAATACCGTGTTAGGGATTTCCTTTACCGCGGTTCCCAGCCGCGCGGCCTCCACAATGCTGCGGGATTTCTGGCACAGCTTGGTAATTTCATCCCACTTCTGGTTGTCGATCAGATCGGCAGTTACCATATAAGATCCGCCGCAAGCAGCGATTACCGGCGAGGCAATATAATCTGCCAGATTTTTCAGAGAAATGCCCCCGGTGGGCATCACCTTAAACTGGGGGAACGGGGCACTCATGGCTTTGATCTTTGCCAATCCGCCGGACTGCTCGGCGGGGAAGAACTTCAAGACCTCCAGCCCAAACTTCAGGGCGGCATGGTAGTCTGTCGGCGTAGTGCAGCCAGGATAGATGGGGATGCTTTTCTCCTGGGCGTACGCTACCAGCTCCGGGTCAAAACCTGGGGTGACGATGAACTGCCCCCCAGCGGCGATGGTGGCGTCGATCTGCTCCTTGGCTGTGACGGTGCCGGCTCCCACGATCATTTCAGGACACGCTTCCTTCATCAGCCGGATGGCCGTGTCCGCCCCGGCGGCGCGGAAGGTGACCTCCGCCACCGGCACATCGCCGGAACACAGGGCCTTGGCCAGGGAAGCGGCGTCACGCTCAGGGTTATTGAGCTTGATCACTGGGACAATTCCAATCCTGGAAATCGCTTCATTCATTGCGTTCATAGCATCTGCTCCTTACTTATTTTCGTAATCCAAATACGCGCCCTTCATGGGAGAAGCGGCCAGTTCAGAGAACAAACGCAGGGTTCCCCGCTGATATTTGGCGGGCTTCGGGGTCCAGTGCCGTTTCCGCTCTGTCAGGATGGCCTCCATCTCGTCCGGGGTCTTGCGCTCCCCCTTCACCCCCACGATGGACAGAACGCGCTCCTTCACATCCAGTTGAATGAGGTCGCCCTCCTCCACCAGAGCAATGGGGCCTCCCGCCTGCGCCTCAGGGGAACAGTGTCCAATCACCGGGCCGGTGGACGCGCCGGAAAAGCGTCCGTCCGTAATCAAAGCAATACTCCGGCCCAATTCCTTATCCGAGGAGATCGCCTCGGAGGTATAGAACATTTCGGGCATCCCGGACCCTTTGGGCCCCTCATAGCGAATAAACACGGCGTCGCCGGGCTTTACCTTGTGATGGAGGACGGCGTCAATGCACTCCTCCTCACTGTCAAAGGGCCGGGCGTTGAGGACGGCGGAGAACATCTCCTTGGGGCAGGCGGTATGCTTGATAACCGCACCCTCGGGAGCCAAATTGCCTTTCAGAACGGCAATCGATCCGTCAGTGCCGATGGCTTGATCGTAGGGCCGGATGATGTCCGCTCTGGTAAGGTTTAGATTGTACTTCCGGTTCGCCTCGTCCAGCCATTTCTGGCAGCGGTCATAGAAGCCGTTCCCCTTCAATTCCTCCAGGTTTTCTCCCAAGGTTTTGCCTGTAACTGTCATAGCGTCTAGGTGGAGGACGCTCTTGATCTCCTCCATAATCGCGGGGACGCCTCCGGCATAATAGAAGAATTCGGCGGGCCAGCGTCCAGCAGGGCGGACATCCAGCAGATAGTGAGCACCCCGGTGGAGGCTGTCAAAGGTGTCTCCGGTGATGTCAATGCCAAATTCATGGGCGATGGCGGGTATGTGAAGCAGGCAGTTGGTGGAGCCGGAAATAGCCGCGTGGACAAGGATGGCATTTTCAAAGCTGTCCATCGTCACAATATCGCTGGGCCGCATATTGCCCATGACAGCCAGCTTTACCGCCAGCTTTCCGGCGTTCCGGGCGTACTCGATCAGGTCCGGACTGGTGGCGGGGAGCAGGGCACTGCCGGGTAAGGCCAAGCCCAGGGCCTCCGCCATGATCTGCATGGTAGACGCCGTGCCGATGAAGGAGCAGGCCCCGCAGCTGGGACAGGCATTGCACTTGGCCCAATTCAGTTTTTCCTCGTCAATCTCGCCCCGCTCGAATTTGGCGGAATACATTCCAAGCTGCTCCAGCGTGAGCAGATCGGGTCCCGCCGCCATCGTACCGCCGGTTACCACCACGGAGGGGATGTTCACCCGGGCCAGTCCCATCAGGTTTCCGGGCATTCCTTTGTCGCAGCTGGCCATAAAGACGCCCGCGTCGAAGGGGGTGGCACTGGCTTGAATCTCAATCATGTTGGCGATCATCTCCCGGCTGGCCAGGGAGAAATTGATTCCGTCCGTGCCCTGGCTCTCGCCATCGCACATATCGGTGCAGAAGTACCGGGCACCGAACCCGCCCGCTTCGGCAATGCCCTGACGGGCCGCCTCCACCAGTTTGTCCAGATGGCCGGAGCCGGGGTGGCTGTCGCCGAAGGTGCTGTCCATAAAAATTTGAGGCTTGGACAAATCTTCCGGCTTCCAGCCAGTACCCAAACGGAGCGGGTCCAACTCAGGGGCAAGCTGGCGCATTTTTTGACTGGTCAGCATGGCACATATCGTTCCTTTCTCAGTTAGGATGGGAAAAGTTTGAGGTGTGGAATGGGTGGGAGCATCCTGTGGTTCAATACACGCACTTTAGCATATGACGTCATATGTGTCAATCGTTAAAGGAGACAACTTTCCCGGGGCAAAATTATACACTTTGCCCAATCAAAATCTAAATAGAGAAAACCATCCGTGTTATTGACCAATATTGACGACCGGATTATGTGCAATTAGTATAAATTCAGCGGGAATAACAAACTCTTTATTGACATGGGATGTATGACGTGTTATGGTTTTGGCGTGGAAGGAAGCCCGCTGTGTGGGAGCAGTGGAACGGTACTTAACCTACAAAAAATTAGGAGGCCCATTATGTTACTGCTGGTATTCCTTATTTCCATTGCGGTTTTGCTGCTCTGCATTATTAAGATCAAGCTGAATCCCTTTGTCGCCCTTCTCGTCTGCGCCTATGGAACGGGCATCCTGGCCCTGGCTACCTATGCGGGGAGCGGCGCGGCCCCGGAGAACTTCTCCTCCATCGCGGATGTAACAGCCTGCGTGACCAACAACTTCGGCTCCACCTTGGGTTCCATCGGTATCGTGACCGGGCTTGGCGTCATGCTCGGTATGTTCATGTACGAATCCGGCGGCATCGACAACATCGTAGATAAGGTGCTGAAGGCGGTTGGTCCCAAGCGGTCCCAATACGCAGTCTCTGTGGCTGGCTTTATCACCGGCATTCCGGTCTTTGGCGATGTGGTATACATCATGTTTGCCCCCATGCTTCGGGTGCTTTCCCGGAAAACCGGCTATTCTATGGCCGCTTATGGCGGCGCGCTGGCCGTTGCCACCACCTGTACGTTTGCGTTGGTGCTGCCTACCGCGCCTCCGCTGGCAGTGGCCGGGGCTATGGGCATCAATGTGGGCGTGTTCTTTTTCTACGCGCTGATCTCGGCCTTTTTCGGTATGTTCATGGGCGGCATTGTGTATGGCGGCATCGTAAACCGCCAGGATCAGAAGGCGGGGAAACAGTGGGATTTCTCCGACCTGGATGCCGAGCTGGCGGAAAACGCTGCCGCCGCCGCGTCCCGCAAGCCTAAAATGGGTGCTATGGCGGCAATGTCCATTCTTCTGGTGCCCATCGTGCTGATCCTGCTGGGCTCCTTCTCCGCCTTCCTTCTGCCGGAGGACAGCCAGGTGCTGAAAATCCTCGCCTTCCTGGGAGACAAAAACGTCGCCATGACCATTGGCGTGCTCTACGGCGCGTTTATCTCCCGACCCCATCTGAACCGGTCTATTACTGAGATCATGACTGACGGCGCGGATAAAATCGGCCTTGTCCTGCTTATCACAGGAGCAGGCGGTGCCTATGGCGGTATTCTGAAAGCCTGTGGCATTGCCAATGTCATTACCGACGGCCTCCAGGGCTTCCATATGCCCATTCTGGTCATGTGCTTCATGATTGCCCAGGTGCTGCGCATTGCCACCGGCTCCACCACTGTAGCACTGACTACAACGGCGGCCATCGTCTCCACCGCTGCCGCAGCCTCCGCTGTGTCCCCCGTCCTGTGTGCGATTGCCGTATGTGCCGGCGGGATCGGGTTGTCTCTGCCCAATGATTCCGGCTTCTGGGCGGTTTCCCGTTTCTTCCATCTCAACGAGGTTGACACCATTCGAGGGTGGACTGTCGGCGGCTTTGTGGCAGGCGCATCGGTTCTGCTGTTTACCTGTGTCCTCAGCCTGTTCCAAGGCTTCCTGCCCGGATTGACCTGATAGGATGCCTCCAGGGAAGAAGTCCGTCCGCAATTCAGCGGCGGACTTCTTTTCTGTACTACTTGAAATTTTGGAGGAACCTCGCTATAATTCTGTTGAAACCAGTTGATGCAGGAGGACCACAGTGAAAGAAACGATGTTTGAAACGATCAAAACAAAGGAATCCTCCCTGCCGGAACGGACAGCGGAACAAATCTCCAAGTTGATTGTGGAGCAGCACTTGACCAGCGAGGACAAGCTGCCCAGCGAATTTGAGCTGGCAGAGCTTTTGCACGTGGGCCGGGGGACAATCCGGGAGGGCGTCAAGCTGCTGGTGGCGCGGAATGTGCTGGAAATCAGACGGGGCAAGGGTACCTATATCGCGCCAAATCCCGGGGAGATTCCTGATCCTTTGGGCTTCGCCTACTATCCGGATCAGTTTCAGCTTGCTTTGGATTTGGCGGAAATTCGCGGTCAGACAGAACCGTGGGTGGCCCGCATGGCGGCGGAACACACCACCGCAGAGGATATCAAACGATTGCGGGAGAGCTGCTCCGTTGTGGAGCAGGATATTCTGAATGAGCGGGATCACGCTCAGAACGATGTGCTGTTTCATGTGGCGATTGCGAAGTGTACGCAGAATCTGGTGGTTCCAAAGCTGATTCCTATCATCACATACGCAGTTACGCTATTTGTCTCGCTGACAGAAAGCCGCTTGCGCATGGAAACGATTGTGGGCCATCGTGAGATTTTAGAGGCCATCAGTGATCGGGACGGCCAGCGGGCGGAAAAGGCGATGGCACAGCATATTGAGCACAATAGGGCGTTGCTGCAAGAAATCGTCGGCAAGCTGAAACAGGACGACGCCAAAAACGCAGGCATTGATTCTTAAATTGTACAGCAATGGGACAGCGGCAAGCAATCGCTCCGGATATGCGGCCCGTGCCTGCTGCCAGCCGACTGCCCCAAGCCCCTGTAAGGAGCGGCGCGATGCGCCGCTCCTTCTATTTCGGTCATCTACCACCCCATCTCCATGAGCCACCGCACCACCGTTTCCTCCCGCCGCTTCTCCTTCGAAGCCGCTGCTTTTCCCAGCGTCAGCTCTGCGGAAATCTGACCATCCAGCAAATAAATCATCCGATCACAGCTGCTGGCGATCCTGCTGTCATGGGTAACTATCAAAATTGTGGTTCCCTCCCGGTTCAGCTTGACCAGTTCCCCCATGACCTCCGCCGCCGCGCTCTTGTTCAGTGCCCCGGTGGGCTCGTCGGCAAACAAAATTTCCGGCTCATTCATCATGCTGCGGCAGATGCACGCCCGCTGGAGCTGTCCCCCGGACACCTGGGTGATTGCCCGCTTTTCCAGTCCAGCGATCCCCAGCTTCTCCATGAGCCTGTGGGCCCGCAGGTTCAATGCTTCTTTCGGTTTCCTCCCCCGGCCTCTGTTGGCCTGGGCCGCCGGGAGCAGAATATTGTCCAGAAGATTCAGGTTTGCCATCATATTCATCTGCTGGAACACAAAGCCCATGCGGTGCAGCCGCAGCCTTGCTTTTTCATTCTCGGACAGCCTCGTGACCTCCACATCCCCAAGCCATACCTGTCCGCTGGTGGGCTGATCCATCCCCGCCACGTGATAAAGCAGCGTCGATTTCCCGGAGCCGGACGGCCCCATGACCGCCAGCATTTCCCCCGGCTCCATGTCAAACGTGATTTGATGCAGAATTTGTCCCTTCGTCAGGTTTTTGACCCGTAATAGCTTTTCCATCGTTATCAATCCCTCCCTGTACAGCATTCGCTGGCTTTGATGTGCTGGACTTCCGCCGTTCCCATCAAAACCGCCGATATGGATGCCCCCAGGAGAATGGCCGGGATTCCCGCCAGCAGGCAGCTCCAGCGGATGACAAAGCGGAAGCTGTCAGCACCCAAGGATTTCAGCACCATCCCGCAAAGGCCCTCTCCCAGCAGGGTGCCAAGCACCAACCCGGATATGACGCCTGCCGCGGCGGAGAGAAGGCCTTTCAGACAATAGGCGCGGCCAATCTCCCCGCTGGTAAATCCCAGGGCCTTTTGCAGCGAGATCGCGTCACGGTTCCGTTCCACGATCAGCCGGAGAAACAACGCGATCACAACAAAGGCCACCAATATGGCAATCAGCACGGCCCCCATGGAAGCCCGGCGGATCTGCGCCAGCGTTGGCCCATAGGTATCCCGCACATAGTCCCCAATATCCGTCACATCGGCACCTGCCTGACCATAGGCCTCCATCCACCGGGCACTGGCTGACGGATCTTGGAGCGAAACATACAGAACGCTCCAGATCACAGGCCCATGGTCCCTCCTGCCGCTCATCTTTGCCGCGTATTTCCTCGCCGCCGTTCTTCAGCGGCAGAGGATCGCCAACGGACAGCCCCAATTCCTTTGCGTTCAAAGAGGACAGAGCGATTTCATGCTCCAGGATCGGCGGCGTTCCCTCTGAGTATTCCACGGGGAATATCGTATGGTCGCCCATTTCCACAGTCAGGCTGCAGGCCGTGCCATCTGACAGAATAGCCGTGAGAGATTGGGTTTGCAGTACGGCGTATCGCGCTACCTGCTCGTCCCGCTCCAGGGCGGCGGCAAGCTGGGCCGCTGACAGGCTGATGTCCGCCCCTTGGCGGATGTCCATGCGAATATCCGCGTTTCCAATGCCCATATAGGTGACAAACATGGGGGAGGACAGGGTGGAGTAGAGGTTTTGCGGCAGAAGCATCAAAAAGGTACAGGCGGCGGACACAAAGCCGATCAACAGATATTGCCGCCAGTTTTGTTTCTGCTCCCGAACGGGGAACAGCGCGGCCAAAACAGATAACCGATCTGTCTTTTTCAGATTGTGCCATACGGAGAACAGGATCACGGCCTCCACCACAGCAACGGCGCAAAGGGCAAGTGCCGCCGGCTGCGCGCCGCCGCCAGAAGTACCGTACAGCTCCCGTATCTGCTGTTCCAGAGGCCCTCGCAGAACAGCGGAAGTCCCGAGGCCCAGCAGACCGCCGCAAACAGAGAACAGGACATACTTTGAGAAATAGAGCCGCTTGATCTCGCGCCTCCCAACCCCCAGGGCTTTCAGCATCCCAACCTCCCGCTTATCCCGTTCCATGCGGATGGACAAAATGAAATGGATGCAGAGCAGGGCGACCAGCAGTACCACGACAGCCGCCAGAAAAATCACGAAAACCGTCGTTCCGTCGGACAGCGCGTTCATCATGCGGATCAAGGGTTTTGTGATGGCGGGGCCGTTCGCCGGAAGCCCCTGATTCGTGTATGCGGTATGGACGGAATTGGCGTCCGCGCCGTTTTTCAGGAGAAATTCGATGAGATATTCTTCCTCGCCCCAGGGTCTCAGCCGTTCATAGTCCCACGCACTCACAAGAAACCGCTTAGAGGAGGCCATCATGGAGTTCATCTGCGCGTCCCGTAAAAATCCGGCGATGGTAAGCTCCTCGCTGCCGATCCGCATGGTATCCCCGGCGTTCAGTTCATAGCGGGCGCGGTAGCAGATTGGGACATAGACCTGTCCGGGCGGCACCCCCGGGCGATCACCGTCCATGTCAAGCAGAAAGTCAAACCGCTCGCTCTGAATGCACAGGCCGTTGTCCTGGGTGCTGTCCAGCAGGCTGTAACCGCCCAGCGAGACCTCGCTGTTATCCAGATTTAGAAGCCGGCAGATCTGCCACTGGTCAATTTCCTGGTGTTCCCCGGCAAATTGGCGGATTTCCCGTTCACTGATTTCTCCGGTGTGCATCTGCACAAGGCCGGGGGCCTGTGCCTGTTCCATCAGCCCATTCACTGCCCCCAGCAGGCTGGAACACAGCAGGGCCGTCAAGGCCAGCATCATAGCGGAAACAGCCATGAAGAAAACCGTGGCGGCGGACAGCAGTTTGTTTTGCCGCACATCGTTCCAGATCAGCTTTTTCAGCATGTTCCCCCTCCCTCCAGCGTCCTCACGCTTTTGAACGAATACAAAAGCAACGCCGTCAGCCCCAGCAGAACGCCCGCCGCCATAATGACCCAGGCCGCCCCCCGGCCTACGCTGATCTCAAACCGGGCGGCGACACCATCCGCAATCGCCCCGGCTGCGCCATAGGCCGCCACATAGCCAAGCTGCGATATAAACCCAATCAGGCCCCAGGCCCGCCCCTGTAAGCCGTCCGGGATATTCACACGGACTAAATAATCCAGGCAGTTGTTGGCAAAGGGCAGGGCGGCAAAGAACAAAAATCCAAACGAACAAATGAGATAGAAATTCTCCCGCAGCCCGAACCCAACCATGCCCACCCCCGCTACCAGCAGGGACAGGCACAGCTTTTTGGCATAACCTCCCTGGATGCCCCTGGCTCCCAGGAGCAGGCTGGACACCAGCATCCCGGAGGCGCAGACCGTCTCCCCGATCCCCAGCGTGGTGCTGTCGGCAAAGTCCAGAATTAGCGGCTGGGCCAGCGTTTGGAATGTCCCCATAAAGCAGGTCAGGGCGGCGGAAACGGTAATCAGGATGAGCATGCCGTGATTGACGGCAACCGCCTGCCAGCCCTGCCGCAGGCTGTCCATAAAGGAATCCTGGTGCTCCGCCGCCTTTCTTGCGATGCCCTTCCGCACAACAGCGGCGGCAAACACAGTGGGGCAAAAGGTGCAAATGTCGATGACCAGCAAGAGTCTAATATCGCTGACGGCCAGCAGCACCCCGGCCAGGACAGGGGAGATCAGATAGCGTGCGCTCCCAGCGAGGCTCACCAACCCGCTGGCCTTGGAATATTCCTCTTTTGTCAGCAGGTCGGTCACGGTGGCCCGGTAGGATGGCTCCAGCAACGCGGAGAAGGTGGAGCTGACAAACACGCCAAGGCAAATCTGCCAGAGTGCGGCCCCGCCCCGCATGATGCACAGCAGTATGTAGAGAATCCCCACTCCCGAGCAGCCGTCCCCCAGCATCATCAGCAACCGCCGGTCATACCGATCTGCCAGTACCCCGGCGGGCACGCTTAAAAGCAATGTCGGGAGGAAGGCCAGTAGGGTGACAAGTGCCATGCTCCCGGCACTGCCGGTCTGCTGGTACACATAGACCCCCAGGCCAAAGCTGGTCAGCCCGCCGCCGATGGCGGAGATCAGCTCCCCCGTCCATAGCAGCATGAATTTGGGAAAGTTACTTTGTTTGCTCATGAAGAATACCTCCTAATAGACCGTCTGTCTGTCGGTATCGTGTTAAAAAAGAAAGGAACTCGGTTGTTCCATTCCTTTATTTCTGGAATGGCCTTCCAGCAGGCCAGAATTTCTTCCGTCAGCTATGCGCTGAAAATCAAGAGAATCGCCTCCCGCAGGCTGTCCCGCTCCATCCCCAGCAGTCGCTCCAGGTTATAGATGAACGCGCTGATTTTTCGCTGCCGTTCCTCCCCGCTGTACCCCGCCAGAGCATCAAATACTGTACTGGAATAGAGCATTGTCATTTCCGCCACTTCTGCCGGGTGATCTGTTTGGCAAATCCCCTGGACAATGCCTTCCTCGATCAGCGCGGTGACAATTGGGTTCACTCCGGCCAACAGCCGCTCCTGCATCTTTTGGTGCATGAGCGCGTTCTGCGGCTTATGTACCTGCTCCATAATTTCGTGCCCAAGATCGTTATTCACATTCAACGCCAGCATCATCTGCGTCAGACGCTGTAATACGGGCTCATCTTTCTTCCCGGCAATTTCGCTGGCCTTTGCCACCAGACTGCCGGTCATTCGCTCAATCATGGCATCCAGGATGTCCTCCTTGGATTTGAAATGGTAGTAAAGCGTTCCCCTGGCAATGCCGATCTCGTTGAGAATGTCTGTTGTGCTGGTGCCATCAAAGCCCTTTGTCCCAAAGAGCCGTTCCGCGATATCCAATATCTCGTTTTTTCGCACATTTGCCTCTTTGACTACTCGCATGGTCTTGCCGCCTCCTGTCAACCGACAATCTGTCGGTTGGCATTCTATCATTGTATACATGATTTGTCAATATATTCGGATTCTTTAATTAAGAACAGCTGACCCTCGGCAGCCCCCTTGGCAGGGCCTGCCGCGCATTTTTAGTTGACAATACAGTATGCGTAATGTAGAATGAAAAAGTTCTCTCTTAACTTGGCGCAGTTCATTTCCACGCGTTTTTTACCCGTGAATTTTACCGCGCAGTTCTCGCCTTAG
>ERZ779629.690-NODE-690-length-12844-cov-7.118539_pt1 | contig 12844 bp, 12 predicted proteins | sample MGYA00514192_ERZ779629 | MGnify/ENA primary metagenome ERZ779629 (study PRJEB29562, sample SAMEA4376709) | mouse gut metagenome | isolation source: Cecum | study: EMG produced TPA metagenomics assembly of the A DSS colitis mouse model was used to assess the... | reverse complement strand
GACATAGACGGGACGCTGGTGTCCTTTGAGCAGAAATTTTTGTCCGACCAACTGATGGCGGACCTGAACGCCCTGCGGCAGCGGGGAATCAAAACATTTCTGAGCACGGGCCGGGCTTTGCAGGATCTGGAGACCACCGGGATGCTCCGAGGGGCGCGGTTCGACGGCTATGTGACCATCAACGGCCAGTTCTGCTGCGATGGGCAGGGCGTTCCCTTCCGGGACCGGCCCATTGACGTTGCGGACATGCGGGGGGCCTATCAGGTGCTGAAGGACCACCCTGAAATACCCGCCCTGCTGGAGGGAAACGGGGAGAGCTTTCTCACCCAGATCAATGACCGGGTGCGGGATATTTACCGGTTTCTCCACACCACGCTGTACCCGGTGTGCCCGCTGGAGTGGATGCTGGAGGGGAAGGTATATCAGTTTGTCCCCTTTGTCCCGCCCAATGAGGAAAGCGTGTTTTTGGACGTTATGCCGGGCTGCACCTATACCCGCTGGCATCCGCTGGGCATTGACGTGATACCCAGGGACGGCGGCAAGGAGGTGGGCGTTCAGGCCGCTATGGAACGGTACGGCCTGCTGCCCGAGGAGGTCATAGCCTTCGGTGACGGAGAGAATGACATGGGCATGATGGCGCTGGCTGGGATCAGTGTGGCCATGGGGAACGGTGAGGAGCAGGTGAAGGCCATGGCCAGCTATGTCACCGGCACGGTGGAACAGGGCGGCGTGTCCAAGGCTCTGCGGCACTTTGGACTGCTGCCGGAATAAATGATTTGACAAAGAGTGCACATTGTGGTATCATCCTGTCAATGCGGAGATGAGGACCAGTAACTGCCATTTTCCTGCCCAGAGAGCCCCCGGTTTGGTGGAAGGGGGAGAGGGAACGGCGGCGAATACCCCTCGGAGCGGCCGCCTGAACGGGATTTCCCCCAGTAGGGTCGGACGGGTGCGCCCGGTAAAGCGCCGGGGTCCTGCTGGGGACCCCCTGAGGCCGTTTTTGTGAGAAAGCGGCAAAGCAGAGGTGGTACCGCGAGCTTTCGCCCTCTGTCCTTGACGGGACAGGGGGTGATTTTGATGAAGGGCAAAATACAGTTGGCAAAGGTTTCGCAGGAAGAGGCGGAACAGCTTTGGCGTATGCAGCGGCTGGCTTTTTTGGAGCTGTTGGCAAGGTATCAGGACAGGGAGACCAATCCGGCCTGTGAAACGCTGGAACGCGTGCGGGAAAAGATGGAACAGTCAGACTCTTTCTTTTACTGGATCAAATGGGGAGAAGAACCAGTTGGAGGTATTCGAATCGTTGCTCGAGAGAATGAAAGCAAACGAATTTCTCCACTGTTCGTTCTGCCGGAATACCGCAATCGGGGGATCGCTCAGCAGGCGATCAGGCTGGCAGAGGAACTGTACGGGGGCAAAAACTGGGAGCTGGATACGATCCTGCAAGAAAAGGGGAACTGCCATCTGTATGAAAAGGTGGGCTACCGCCCAACTGGGGAGACGCGTGAGATCAATCATAAAATGACATTGATATATTATAAAAAATAAAGGAGATAAAGATCATGACACTTTACGATGAGCTGGTGGCCCGGGGCCTGGTAGCCCAGGTCACCAGCGAGGACGAGGTGAAAAACCTCATCAACAACGGCAAGGCCACCTTTTATATCGGCTACGACTGCACGGCGGACAGCCTGACGGCGGGGCACTTCGTCACCCTCACCCTGATGAAGCGGCTCCAGCAGGCGGGGAACAAGCCCATTGCCCTCATCGGCGGCGGCACCACCACCATCGGCGACCCCTCGGGGCGCACCGATATGCGCAAGATGCTGAGCCGGGAGGACATCAACCACAACGCCGCCTGCTTCAAAAAGCAGATGGAGCGGTTCATTGACTTTGGCGACGGCCCCGGTCAGGCCATGATGCTCAACAACGCCGACTGGCTGCTCAGCCTCAACTATGTGGACCTGCTGCGGGAGGTGGGCGCCTGCTTCTCTGTGAACAATATGCTCCGGGCAGACTGCTACAAGCAGCGCATGGAGAAGGGCCTCAGCTTCCTGGAATTCAACTATATGATTATGCAGTCCTACGACTTCTATCATATGTTCCAGACGGTGGGCTGCAACCTCCAGTGTGGCGGCAATGACCAGTGGTCCAATATGCTGGGCGGCACCGAGCTCATCCGGCGCAAGCTGGGGAAGGACTCCCACTGTATGACCATCAACCTGCTCACCGACTCCCAGGGGAACAAGATGGGCAAGACCGCCGGCAACGCCGTGTGGCTGGACCCCAACAAGACCAGCCCCTACGACTTCTACCAGTACTGGCGCAACGTGGGGGACGCGGACGTGATGAAGTGCGTGCGCTGGCTCACCTTCCTGCCCCTGGAGCAGATCGACGAGATGGACCACTGGAAGGACGCCCAGCTCAACCAGGCTAAGGAGATTCTGGCCTGGGAGCTGACCAATATGGTCCACGGCAGGGAGGAGGCGGACAAGGCCCAGGCCGCCGCCCGGGCACTGTTCTCCAATGGCGGGGCCGCTACGGATATGCCGTCCACCGCGCTGTCCGACGGCGACTTCCCAAATGGCTCTATCGGTGCGCTGACGCTGCTGGTGAAGTGCGGGCTTGCCGCCTCCAACGGTGAGGCCCGGAGGCTCATCCAGCAGGGGGGTGTGCTGGTGGCCGATGAGAAGCTCACCGACCCCGCCGCCCAATTCCCCCGGGAGCAGTTCGCCGGAGAGGGCGTCATCATCAAAAAGGGCAAGAAGGTATTCCACCGGGCCGTGCTGGCATAACGGCTGGGGTATAAAGCGTTTAAGGGACCGCATTGCGGTCCCTTTTCGCGTAACGCGGCTTGTCCGGTGGGCGGGGGATGTGCTATAATGGCGAAAAAAGAGAGGAGGGCGGCGTGTGAAAAGTCTATTTTGCTGTCCTGTGTGCGGCGGCGCGCTGAGCCGGGAGGCGGGGCGCTGCCTCTGCGAAAGCGGGCACAGCTTCGACATTGCCAGGGAGGGTTATGTCAACCTGCTCCCGGCCAACCGGCAGCACTCTAAAACGCCGGGAGACGACAAAGAGATGGCCGCGGCCCGGAGCCGGTTTTTGGATGGCGGCTGGTATGGGCCTCTCCAGATAAAATTATGTAAACTTGTGGAGGAACTGGCCCCTTCCGCGCCTGTCCTGCTGGACGCGGGGTGCGGAGAGGGGTGGTATACGCAGGCCCTGGCGGAGACGGCCGCCGCCAAGGGCGGGCGGACCGCGGGAATCGACCTGTCCAAGCCGTCGGTGAAGCGGGCGGCGAGGCGCTGTCCCGCCGGGGAGTTTGCCGTGGGGACGGTGTACCACCTGCCGGTGGCGCGGGACAGCGTGGACGTGCTGGTGGACTGCTTTTCCCCGCTGGCGGCGGGGGAATTTGCCCGTGTGGTGCGGCCGGGCGGGGTATTTCTCTACGTGGTGCCCGGGCCCCGGCACTTGTGGGAGCTGAAGGAAGTTTTGTATGAGGCTCCCTATGAGAACGAGGAGCGGCAAGAGGAGTACCCCGGCTTTCGCTGGCTGGAGGAGGTCCCGGTAGAGACGGAGTTTACGCTGACGCAGAGGGAGGCAATCCGGGACCTGTTTCGCATGACGCCCTATTTTTGGAAAACGCCAAAAGCCGGAGCGGAGCGGCTGGCAGAGCTGGACCGGCTGACGGTGAGGGCGCAGTTTCGCATTCACATCCTGAAAAGAACAGAGGGGAGGGGCCTCCTGTGACGGTGTTTGAGAAGTTTCAGGCGCTGGAGCTGGACAAATCCCAACTGGGGCTGGAGCCGGGAGAAGAACACAGCGATTATTTCTGTGCGCCCGTGGGGACCAGGGCCTTCGGCTGGGCGGGGGTGGACGGCATCCACTACTGCTTTGTGGAGGGCTTCGGGGATACGGTGTTCGCCGTCAGCCCGGCAAACCTGCCGGGGGATTATGTCCACCCGCTGGCTGGGAACTTTGAAGATTTTGTGCGCATGGTGCTGGCCTGTAACGGCACCGACGCGGCGGAGCAGGCCCACGGCTGGACCCGAGAGCAGTTTGACGGGTATCTGGCACAGTACCCGCCCGAGGGGGAGCGGCAGGCTGCCCTGGATGCGCTGGGCGCGGGGCTGGCCCTGGAGCCCATGGACGACCCCTACGGCTATATTAAAGGCGTGCAGTCCGCTTTTGACTACGGCGCGCTGCGCTTCGGGGAAGATTACTGGGATTTTGTGGGCAGGCCGGCTCCGCCGCCTAAACCGCCGGAGTGGCGGGTGACCTATGACGGGGGCTGGTGGAGCCGCGAAAGCCGGGAACAGCCGGGGAAGGAGATCTCTGTGGAGAAGACTTTCGCTTGGGGCGGAAACGTCTGGCACGTCCCGGCGGTATACCTCTGCGGCAAGGGGCTGGTGGCGGATCTCTGCATGGAGATTGAGCCGGACCGGATGCGTCAGTTCTGGGCGCGGTGGCGGCCGTGGATGGCGGAGGGCCGGGCTCTCACCCCGGAGGCAGGGGACCGGCAGAGGCTGGAAAATCCCATGAGCGTAAATTGCGGCGTCACTGCGTGGGTGAACGGCAGAGAGCTGCGGTGCGCCAGCGGCTCCGGTTTTGGCTGGACTCCGCTGGACTGCCGCCCGGATTGGGAGGAGCAGGGGGAGGTAAAGCAGGAGTATGAGGGTCTGTGGGTGCTGGAGCACTATGGGCTGGATCAGGAAAAGTGCTGGCTGTTCTGGCGGGAGTCCTTTCCCTGGGTTACAAAGACAAAACCGAAGCTGAGGGAGCTGACGCTTACCCTCTCTCAGCCGCCGCAGGCCAGGCCGGGCGCCCGCTTCACGGTGTCCGGAGCGGGAGAGGATATCCCCTTCACCCATCCGGTCACGGGACGGGAGCACGTCCTCCACGTGGAGGAGTATGAGCCCCAGGAGCTGGACGCCGGACAGCTGGCCCATATGGATGACGGAGTGTGGGAATATCCCACTCAGTTCACCTCCATGACCTACGCCGTGTGGCCGGATCTGCCCCAGGGGGCGGTGTCCGTCCAGGACTGCGGGGAGGGAGACCGGCCCCGCAGAAAAGCGCTTCCCGACCCCATGGGACCTACTGCGTCCAACGCGGTGGCGCTGGGGGTGATCGGGGGTGCGTCCGGACCGGTGGCGGTGGTGCTGGCCAACAGGGAGAGCGCCCGGCGGCGGGGCTCCTGCTCCGCTCTGCGCTTCCATGCGGGAGAGCCGGTGGAGTGGCGGCTGGTGTTTTACGAAAAGACTGCGGAGGACCTGAACGTGAATATCATGCCCTGAAAAGCGGTGCGCCACGGGGCCGTGGGAACTTCCCTCGGCTCCGCGGCGCACCGTCCGCATTCTGCCTATTGCTCCAGAGTGACCGTAATGGACACCGGATTGTGGTCGGTGAATTGGAACTGGTGATCCAGCGTCTCCACATGGTCCAGCCTCACGTTGGGGGAGAGGATGAAGCCGTCGATGACGTAAAACTGATTGCCTGCGGGGTCCGGGTCATAGGGATGGTTGAGCAGGCGGCAGCTGGGGACCGTGAGGTCGCAGGCGAACTGCCAGCCCTGGGGGAGGATGCTGTCCTCCAGCACGCCGGGGGTCCACAGAGAGGGATCTTGGATGGGAAAGGCGTCCAGCGCGCCGGGGAAGGTTTGGTTGAAGTCGCCTCCGGCGATGACGTAATTGCCCTTTTCATACTCGCCGGAGAGGAAGTCCATGAGCATTTTTGTCTGGGCGGCCTTGCCCTCGCCGTCGTCATAGGCTTCCAGATGGAGGTTCACCAGCACCAGCTGCTTGTCGGAGCCCTCCAGCGGCACATAGTTCACCAGCAGGCACCGCTTCAGGTTGGCGGCGGACACCGGCCAGGAGAAGGGGCAGGGCAGGGCGATGCGCTGGGCTTTCTCCACGGGGAATGCGCTGAGGCTCTGCAAGCCGCTGTGGACCTTGCCAAGAGGCGGCCAGGGGAAGGGAACGAAGTCACAGGAGTAATTCAGGGCGTAGGAGCTGGAATAGTATAGCTCAGAGGACTCGTTCAGGGTGTGGAGATAGCTCTGATTGACGCCGTAGGTACGGGAGGAATCGGTGTCCACCTCTTGGAGGAAGTACACATCCGCCTTTTGTCCGGTCAGCTGGCCGGAGAGGCCCGCCAGGTTGGTCTCCATCTGCTCCCGAGTGGGAGCCACGTCCGCTCCGCCGTCCATGAAGAAGTCGGAGCTGGCGCCCAGACCCGCGTAGCCGGTGTTTTGGGTGAGCACGGTGAGGCTGTCCCCCGGGGCGATGGCCCGATTGGCAAAGGCGGCAATGTCCAAATCCTCCACCGGGGCAGGCTTATACTCCCGCACGGTGAGCCAGAGAATGAGGACAACGGCGGCCAGCGCGACCGCGCCCAAGGCGATGCCCACCCACTTCAATATCTTCTTGGCCATGACGATCCAACCTTTCCAAATTCTTTCTCTGCCCAGCATAACACAAAGGCGGACGGTTATCAAGCCTCATCCTGTCACGGAAGGGGCGCGTGTATAGTATGGGCGGATTTGCCGCTGCCCGGCCTGCGGTGAAATGCGCTTGACAAATGTTCGTGTTTCGGCCTATAATGGGGCAAACGGCCGTATTTTGCGGCAGCATGACGGTGAAGGAGGCGGGACACCATGCAGTACACAAGCGTCTGCCCATCCCCGCTGGGGGAAATGCTGCTGGCCTGTGATGAGCTTGGGCTCACCGGGCTGTGGTTCAAAGGGGGAAAATACTTTGCTCTGGGCCTTGCCCAGGAGCATGAGGAGCGGGAGACGCCGGTTTTCACGCAGGCGCGGCGGTGGCTGGACGTCTACTTCTCGGGGCGGGAGCCGGACTTCATGCCGCCCATCCACCTGATCGGAACGCCCTTTCAGATGGTGGTGTGGGACATTCTGCGCCAGATTCCCTACGGAAAAACGAGAACCTATGGAGAGATTGCGGCGCAGGCGGCGGCACAGCGTGGGCTGGCGCGCATGTCCGCCCAGGCGGTGGGCGGAGCCGTGGGACACAATCCCGTATCCATTCTGGTGCCTTGCCACCGGGTGGTGGGGGCGGACGGCAGCCTGACCGGCTATGCGGGTGGCCTGGAGCGTAAAACCAAGCTCCTGAGCTTGGAAGGGGCGGATATGAGGCAGTTCTTTGCGCCGGGAAAGGGCAGCGCGCTGTGAGCTGCGTAGGGCGGAGAACCGGGCGGATGACCAAGGAATATTTTGCGAAAAAACTGGTGCGGGAGTTCCCGGAGTATCAGCGGGCGTATCAGGACCATCTCAGGGCCTATGGAGCAGTATTGGGCCATGTGTTCTTCTGTGAGATCAATCCCGTCTTGTCCGGGCTGTTACGGTCCAACGAGGACCGGACACAGATCCGAAAATACGTCAATTTCATAGAGGACATGTACGCCAACGGCGATGATGGGGTGAAAAATATCGTCACAGTGACCATGCTGGAATACCTGGGCGACGACGAGAGCGTCCTGCGCAACGCTTTTAGGTATTTCTCGCCGGCGCTCATGGAGGCGTCCAAGGCGGTGGAGGCGGGCTGGGGCCGCCGGGAGATCCGGCTCTACCGCAGGCGCGGAAAGCTGCTTTACGAATGGTGACTGCGGACCGGCGCCGCATTTGCGAAGGCCCCGGGCGGAATGTTCCGCCCGGGGCCTCTCTCAGCCAACTACCTGCCGGCCGTTGATGAATACCGCTTTTACCGTGGTGTCGCTCACCATGGGGTCGCCGTCAGTGAGCACGAGGTCGGCGTCCTTGCCCACCTCCAGCGAGCCCACTCGATCCGCCACGCCCAGGTGCTTGGCCGGATTGATGGTGATGGCCTGGAGCGCGGCAAAGGGGTCCATTCCGGCCTTGACCGCCAGCCCGGCGCACAGGGAGAGATACTGCTGGGGGATTACCGAGGAGTCGGTGATAATGCTCACCTGACAGCCGGCGCGGGCCAGCACTCCGGGAGTTTCGAAGCTCTTGTGGGCAAGCTCCAGCTTGCTGGCGTGGGTAAGGGTGGGGCCCACTGCCACAGGGCAGCCGGAACGGGCCACCACCTCCGGGATCAGGTGCCCCTCGGTGCAGTGCTCCAGGGTGAGCTTGAGGCCAAACTCCCGGGCGATGCGGATGGCGGTGCAGATGTTGTCCGCCCGGTGTGCGTGGGCCTTCAGAGGAATCTCTCCCCGAAGCACAGGGATAAGGGACTCCATTTTCAGATCAAACTTGGGACGTTTTTGGATGTCGTCTCCGGCGGCGTCCTTGCGCTCCATGTAGTCTCGGGCGGCGAAGAGGGTCTCCCGCAGCTTGGCGGCGGTGGACATGCGGGCGGAATTACCCTTATCTCGATAGCACCGCTTGGGGTTTTCACCGAAGGCGCACTTCATGGCCACCGGGTCCCGCAGGATCATGTCATCCACGCAGTCACCCACGGTTTTGACGGCGAAAAAGGTGCCGCCCAGCACGTTTGCGCTGCCGGGGCCCACGCCCACGGTGGTGACGCCGCCCTGCCGGGCCATTTCAATGGAGCGGTCCTGGGGGTTGAAGCTGTCGCTGCCCCGGAGCTGGGGAGAGATGATGTTTCCCATCTCGTTGTAGTCGATGCTGTCGTGGCCCATGCCGTAGCCGTCCAGCGCGAGGTGGCTGTGGGCGTCCACAAAGCCGGGATAGGCGCGCAGGCCGGCGGCGTCTAGCACTTCCTCGCCGGGAGCGGGAGAGAGGCCGGGGGCGATGGCTTTGATTTTGCCATCCTCCAGGGCGATGTCGGCTTGGAGGGGATCGGGATGAACTGCGGTGTATACAGCTGCGTTTTTGATGAGCATGTTGGCGCCTCCTTTTATGTGTTAAGAAAAAGTATACACCCAACGGAGGAAAAAGAAAAGCCCCGCTTGCGGCCAATGGCGCATTGTGGTACAATGTCAGCAATCGTTTGAAGTGGAGAGAGGGAGGGGAGCGCATATGTACCAGCCGCTGGCGGACCGCATTCGCCCGCAAAATCTGGACGAGGTGCTGGGCCAGGGGCATATCCTGGGGCAGGACGGACTGCTGCGCCGGGTGATCGACAGCGGAAAAATCCCCAATATGGTGTTCTATGGCCCCTCCGGCACCGGCAAAACCACCGTGGCCAATATCATCGCCCAGCGCTCGGGCCGCACTCTGCGGCGGCTCAACGCCACCACCGCCTCCCTGGCGGACGTGCGGGACGTGATGGACCAGGTGGGCACCTTGCTGGCTCCCAACGGTGTGCTGCTCTACCTGGACGAGATTCAATACTTTAATAAGAAGCAGCAGCAATCCCTGCTGGAGTTCATTGAAAACGGCAAGATCACGCTCATCGCCTCCACCACGGAAAACCCGTATTTCACCATTTTCAACGCAATTCTGTCCCGTTCCACGGTGTTCGAGTTCAAAATGCTCACCGCGGAGGATATCGTGCCCGCCGTGGACCGAGGCATTGCCCTACAGGCCGGGGAGATGGGAATAGAAGCGGTCTGTGAGGCCGGGGTGCGGGAGCATCTGGCCGCCTCCTGTGGAGGAGACGTGCGCAAGGCGCTCAACGCTGTGGAGCTGCTTATGACTGCCAGCCGCATCAAAGAGGGGGTGCTCACGGTCACCCTGGATGACGCCAAGCTGGTGGCCCAGCGCTCCGCCATGCGGTATGACCGGGACGGGGACGACCACTTTGATATCGCGTCTGCGCTGATGAAGTCCATGCGGGGCTCGGACCCGGACGCGGCGCTCCACTATCTGGCGCGGCTTTTGGAGGCGGGGGACATGCTCACCGCCATCCGGCGGATTCTGTGCTCCGCCAGCGAGGACATCGGCATGGCCTATCCCCAGGCGGCAGCCATCGTCAAGTCCTGCGTGGACAGCGCCCTTCAGCTGGGACTGCCCGAGGCGCGGCTTCCCCTGGCCCAGGCGGTAATCCTGCTGGCCACGGCGCCCAAGTCCAACAGCGTGCTCAACGCCATTGATGCCGCCCTGGCGGATGTGCGGGCGGGGCGGACGGGAGATTACCCCCGGCATCTGCAAAATGTCCACGCCGACGGCGCGGGCTTTGAGCGGGAACAGGGCTACCTCTATCCCCACAGCTATTCGGGGCATTGGGTGGCGCAGCAGTATCTGCCGGACGCCATCAAAGACCATGTCTATTATGAGTACGGCCCCAACAAAACGGAGCAGGTCGCCAAGGCGTACTGGGACAAAATCAAGGGAAATCTCTGAGGAGGGCGGATGAATATGCCCATGGATATACAGATTGGCGACGTTTTGGAGCTGAAAAAAAACCATCCCTGCGGCAGCAGGGAGTGGAAGGTGCTTCGAGTGGGGATGGATTTCAAGCTGAAATGCCTGGGCTGCGGCCACGAGATGATGACGTCCCGGAGCAAGGCGGAAAAGGCCGTTAAAAAAGTAAAGCGAGAGGAACGGGAGCCATGAACAGGTATTGGAGCGGACGCATTCGGGATATCGTGCCCTACACCCCCGGCGAACAGCCCAGAGAGAGAACATTCATCAAACTGAACACCAACGAATGTCCCTATCCGCCTTCCCCCCAGGTGGCAGAGGCCGTCCAGGCGGCGGCAGGGGAGAGCCTGCGGCTCTATCCGGACCCGGAATGTCTGGAGCTGCGTACAGCCATTGCCCGGCGGGAAGGGCTGGAGGTGGATCAGGTGTTCTGCGGCAACGGCTCGGACGAGATCCTGGCATTTGCCTTCCAGGCGTTTTTTGATCCGGAGCGGACGGTTGTGTTCCCCAAGATTACATACAGCTTTTACCCGGTATATACCGACTTTTTCGGCCTCACCCGCCGAGAAGTGCCTATGAACCCGGACTTCTCCAACCCTATCGACCTGCTGTGCGGCCATAACGGCGGGGTGGTGCTGGCCAATCCCAACGCCCCCACCGGCATCGCCGTGGGGCTGGACACGGTGGAAAAGCTGCTGGGCGCCAACCCGGACGTGGTGGTCATTGTGGACGAGGCGTATATCGACTTCGGCGGGGAGAGCGCGGTGGGGCTCATCGGCCGCCATTCCAATCTGCTGGTGGTGCAGACCGCCTCCAAGTCCAGGGCGCTGGCGGGGCTTCGGGTGGGCTGGGCCATGGGCGATCCGGGGCTCATTGACGGCCTGCGCTGTGTGCGGGACTCCATCAACTCCTACACGGTGGACCGGCTGGCCCAGGCGGGCGCGGCGGCGGCTATCCGGGACGAGGACTATTTCCAATCCGTCCGCCGCCGGGTGATGGACACTCGGGAGCGCACGAAAAAAACACTAAAGGAGAAGGGCTTTACAGTCCTTCCATCCCAAGCAAATTTCCTGTTTGTCAGCCACCCAGACCACAGTGGGAAGAAGCTGCTGGACGGTTTGCGGGCGCGGGGCGTGCTGGTGCGCTGGTGGGATAAGCCGGAGATCAAAGACTGGCTCCGAATCAGCATCGGGACCGATGAGGACATGGAAGCGCTGGTGCAGGCGCTTTGCGAATTGATATAGCGGAGCAGCGGCCCGCCGGGCAGAACCGGCGGGCTTTTTTTATTTCTTGGACTTGCTTCGGCTTTTTTTGATGTCATACCAGGCTATAATTTTGGGCAGACCGATAGAGAGGAGGCCCGCCCGGTGACAGTGGTATACATAGATCTTTTGTTTCTGCTGAATCTGACCGCCAACTATGTGCTGCTGCTGGCGGCGGGCCGGATGGCGGGGGCGGTGCTGGTGCGGTGGCGCATTGGGCTGGGAGCCGCCATGGGGGCGCTGTACGCGGCGCTGATTTTTCTGCCAGGGCTGGTCTGGCTGGCCTTTTGGCCTTGTAAGCTGGCCGCCGGGGTGCTGATGGCTTTGGTCGCTTACGGCGGGGAGCGGTATCTTCTGCGGGTGACGGTGCTGTTTTTCGGCGTGTCCGCAGCCCTGGCCGGGGCGGTGCTGGGGCTGGAGCTATTGGGCAGCGTATCGCTGACGCTGGAGCACGGAGTATTCTATTCTAAATTGGATCTTCGGCTGCTTTTGCTGCTGTTTGCGGCGTGTTATTTTGTGCTGTCTATTTTTTTTCGCCGGGTGGGGCGTCATGGGGGCGGGGAGCTGGCCCGGTTGGAGGTCACCCTGGATGGGGGCGCCGTGGCGCTCACCGCCCTGCGGGATACCGGGCATACCCTGAGCGATCCGGCTACCAACCGCCCGGTGGTGGTGGTTTGCTGGCGGGCGCTGGAGGGTATTCTGCCGGGCTGGGCGGACCCCTGCGACCCCATCGGCTCAGTGGAGCGCTGCCACGAGGCGGGGTCCAGGCAGGCCCAGCTGGTGCCCTACAGAGCTGTGGGGGTAGAGCACGGGGTGCTGCTGGCTCTGCGTGCCCGGCAGGTTATGGCGGACGGGAAGCCGCTGGGGCGGCTTCTGGTTGCGCTGTCCCCCACGCCGGTGGACGACGGCGGGGGATATCAGGCGTTGATTGGGGGAATCTAACGTGCATTTGACGATTACATATCTTTGGCTGTGCCGCCTGCTGGAACGGCTGGGCATTCCGCTCCACGGGTCGCTCCACTATATCGGCGGAAGCGACACCCTGCCGGCTCCGCTGACCCGGGAGGAGGAGGGCCGCCTTTTGGCCCAGCTGGAGAGGGAGGACACCCGTTCGGAGGCCCGATCCCGGCTGATTGAGCACAATTTGCGGCTGGTGGTGTATATTGCCCGGCGGTTTGAAAACACCGGGGTAGGCATTAAGGACCTCATTTCCATCGGCACCATCGGGCTGATTAAGGCGGTGGAGACCTATAAACCCGCCAAAAACATCAAGCTGGCTACTTATGCCTCCCGGTGCATTGAGAACGAGATTTTAATGCACTTGCGCAAAACCGCCAAC
>ERZ779629.687-NODE-687-length-12862-cov-4.867572_pt1 | contig 12862 bp, 13 predicted proteins | sample MGYA00514192_ERZ779629 | MGnify/ENA primary metagenome ERZ779629 (study PRJEB29562, sample SAMEA4376709) | mouse gut metagenome | isolation source: Cecum | study: EMG produced TPA metagenomics assembly of the A DSS colitis mouse model was used to assess the... | reverse complement strand
AGCCTCCGCCGCAAGCTGTTCGGATATGAGGTTTTTGCCGTAAGGACAGGTGAGGGAAAAGCTGTCCGCAAGAGGCAGGTACTTTTCGAGTATCCCCGCCATGTCGAGGCAATCGAAAGCGAGCTTTGCCTCGTATTCGGCGACGGTTATTTCCTCCTCGCCGACCGAAACGACTGAAACCTCGCCGTCGCGGTAAACTCCCGCCTTTTCAAGCAGCTTGAAAAGCTTTTTATCTTTTTTTACTTTTTTACTCTTGCCGCCTACCGACAGCAGACTGTAAAGGCGGGCAAACTCCGCTTTTGCGGAAAAGAGCTTAATTCCCATCACGGGGTTGACGGTTATTCCGTTATCCAGATTTATTTGCAAAGCCGAATTGAGTGCGGCTATAAACTGTTGTTCTTTCATTGTTTTGATAAAAACTCCTCTGTTAATGCTTTATATGCCCTTGCGCCTACGCATTTGGGGTCGTATATCATTATCGGCTTGCCGTGGCTGGGAGCTTCGGCAAGGCGCACGTTTCTGGGTATGATTATTTCGTAAAGCTTGTTTTTAAAGAACTTCTTTATTTCGGCGGCTATCTGTCTTGAAATGAGAGCCCTGCCGTCGTACATGGTAATAACTACGCCCTCTATACTGAGGTTGGGGTTTAGCCTCTGCTTGACGAGAGCGATAGTGTTCATAAGCTGGCTTACGCCTTCGAGGGCGAAATACTCGCCCTGAAGCGGAATTATTACCGAATCCGCTGCAACCCAGGCGTTGATGGTCAGCAGCCCGAGGGAGGGCGGGCAGTCGATAAAAATGTAGTCGTAGCTCGACCGTACCTTTTCAAGTGCCTCTTTTAAAATTCTTTCACGGTTACGCTTATATACGAGGTCGACCTCCGCCCCCGACAAATCCACGTTTGCGGGAAGTATGTCCAAAAGCTTGACGTGGGTGGGTATAATGTTGTTCGCCGCCGCATCGTCCTCTATAAGCACGTTATGTACCGATTTTTTAAGCTGGCTTTTCGAAAAGCCGAGGGCGGTAGTCGCGTTTCCCTGCGAGTCTATGTCGACAAGCAGGGTTCGCTTTCCGTATTCGGCACAGTAAGCCGCCATGTTGACGGCGGTCGTCGTCTTGCCGACGCCGCCCTTTTTATTTGTAAATGCTATTATTTTTCCCATAGTGTTTACCTCGTCAATTTACGGCAAAACTTGCTCCCGACGGTTGCTGTCGGGGGCAAGTTTCACGTGAAACTACGGCTCGTACCTCTTAAAGGGGTTCTCTGCACGCTCGTTGTCGTGTTCGTCCATATACTTGATTACTTCGTCGTAGCTCTTGCCTTCGATAAGCAAATCGACCTCTTCGGTGTATATCGTTTCGCGTTCGATAAGCACTCTCGCCATATTGTCGAGTATCGAGCGGTTTTCCTTCAAAAGCTTTCTTGCGCGGTCAAGCTGCTCGTTTACGATATTGCGAACCTCGTCGTCAATCATTTTTGCGGTTTCTTCGGAATACGCGCGTTGGGTCGCCATATCTCTGCCTATAAACATGGGCTGCGAATCGTCGCCGTAGGAAATAAGTCCGAGCTTGTCGCTCATACCGAACTCCGTTACCATTGCACGGGCGAATTTGGTTACCTGCTTGATGTCGCCGCTCGCACCCGAGGAAATATCCTTGATTACCAGCTCTTCCGCAACGCGGCCGCCGAGTGCCATGCAGATGTCGTCAAGCATAAAGTTTTTGGAATAGTACGAACGGTCTTTTTCGGGCCTCGTCATGGTGAAGCCGCCGGCATTGCCGCGGGGAATTATCGTAACTTCGTGAACGGGGTCGCAGTTGGGGCAAAGCCTTGCAAGTATGCAGTGACCCGATTCGTGGAAAGCTGTAAGGCGTTTTTCCGATTCGGTTACGACCTTGCTCTTTTTCGCGGGGCCCATGGAAACCTTGTCTATGCTTTCGAACAGCTCGGTATTCGTTATAAACTTTTTGTCCGCACGCGCGGCGAGGATAGCCGCCTCGTTCATAAGGTTTTCAAGGTCGGCACCCGAGAAGCCCGCCGTCAGCCTTGCAACCGTCTTGAAGTTTACCTCGGGGGAAAGAGGTTTGTTGCGTGCGTGTACCTTTAAAATATGCTCCCTGCCCTTGACGTCGGGAAGGTTTACGTAAACCTGCCTGTCGAATCTGCCGGGACGGGTAAGTGCGGGGTCGAGAATGTCGGCACGGTTGGTCGCCGCTACTACGATAACGCCCTCATTCGCCTCGAAGCCGTCCATCTGGACGAGTATCTGGTTGAGGGTCTGCTCGCGTTCGTCGTTTCCGCCGCCAAGGCCCGCGCCTCTATGCCTGCCCACCGCGTCGATTTCGTCAATGAAAATGATGCAGGGCTGGTTCTTTTTGGCCATTTCAAATAAATCGCGCACACGCGAGGCACCCACGCCGACGTACATTTCTACGAAGTCGGAGCCCGAAACCGAGAAGAACGGAACTCCCGCTTCGCCCGCAACGGCTTTGGCGAAAAGCGTTTTACCCGTTCCGGGAGGACCGATTAAAAGAACGCCCTTGGGAATTTTCGCTCCGAGGTCGGAGAACTTCTTTGGCTGTTTGAGAAATTCGACTATTTCCGCAAGCTCAACCTTTTCTTCCTCCGCACCTGCGACGTCGGAAAAGCGGACCTTTATATTAGTGGATACGCGTGCTTTCGTCTTTGCAAAGCTCATTACCTTGCCCGCACCGCCCATAGACGAGCGGAGAATGAGGAAGAACACCACGCACATTATTACTATCATTAATACCGAGAACGCAGTCGAAACCCAGCTGCCCGAGTTGGGGTTGCCCTGTTCGATAGAAACGCCCCAGCTCTGCCACCGCTCGAAGGTGGGCGAGTCCCAGCTTTCCATTCCGTAGGGCGAGGGTCCGTAGCAGAAGTAAGCCCGTACGAGGCTGCCCTTGGAATTTTTGACGAAGCCCGAATACTCGTAGCCGTCGGTCTGAACCTTCCAGATAACGGAAAGCACTAACTCGTGCTCGTCGTCGGTAACGATTTTGCCGTCCTTTACCTTATAGCCGTCGAGGACTTCGCCGTCTTCTATACTGACGATTTTGCCGTCCTTTTCGTTGGGCGTGCCGTCCTCTTTAAAGTACTGCGTGTTCTCAACGTACTGTTGGAACTGCGTTCGGTCAAGCTTCTTCGCCCCGCCGTTCATAAGCTGCGTAGCCACGATTACCGTTACCGCCGCAATCAGCAGAAGGACGATTGACCAGGTTATGATTTTTCCTTTCTTGTTCAAAGCAATCTCCTTAAAATTATTTTAACAATGGTAATTTTAACATAATTTAAACGCCTTTTCAAGCGTTTGCAATACCTTTATTATATATATCACGCAAATTTTATCGTTTTTTCACTTATTCCCGACGTGCCTTTTCGCGTTTTTCAGCAAAAACAGGCATTGCGCTACCGTAGATTTTGTATTGAAAATGTTTCATGTGAAACTTTCAACCAAATTTTTTTGCCTTTAATATGTTTCACGTGAAACGTAAAGCGCGTTGTTTTGTGAGTTTGTGGACAAATAAATGTTGATATGTTAATAAAAAAGTGGATAACGGTTCCGCGGGTTAATTCGGGGAATACTTTTTCCTTGCTTTTTTAAATATATTTTGTGTAAGTTTTTCGCTTTTTAAATCACATTTTTTCAAATACTATTATATTTTATTAAGTACAGGTCAATAATCAAATTATCATAACGGCTTCGAGGTGACGAATGGATTACTCGTTTAACTTATATAATTCCCTTGCTGCAAGCGGCGTTTGCCTTGCATTGAAAAAGACTACGCCCGCGGGTGCCGCCCCCGTAATTTTATGCGTGGGCAGCGACCTTTCCGTCGGCGACAGTCTGGGTCCCGTCACGGGAACGAAATTGAAGCAAGCCCTTGCGGGACTTAACTGCTACGTTTACGGCACGCTTGCAAAGCCCATCACCGCGCACGAGGTCAAGTACATGAACGACTTTTTGAAGTTCACCCACCCCGACAGTCCGATTATCGCAATCGACGCCGCCGTAGGCAACGCGGGCGACATAGGACTGATAAAGGTTGCAAGACGGGCGTTGCGGCCGGGTAGCGGTGCGAACAAGCGGCTGAACAAGGTCGGCGACGTCTCGATAATGGGAATTATCGCCGAGCAGTCGGTTTTCAACTACTCGCTGTTTTCCGCGACGAGGCTGAACGTCGTCTATAAAATGTCGGAAATAATAGCGGAAGGAGTTACCTCCTTCGTACTCGACTACATTCAGAACGTCAACGCTTTTAAAAACGTGCTTTAAAATAAGCGCAAACCGTTTGGGTTTGCGCTTTTTATAATGATATTATTTTTTTGCCCGACCTCTCGGCGTACTTTACGGTGTAATAAGTTCCGCCTCTGCTTCTTCTAAGAAAGCAGACCAGCACGTCGCAGTTGTCCACGAGGTAGCGGTCACGCCGCTGCATACACCCGTCGGTGTAGTTTTCCTGCAAAAGCACTCTCTCGTCGCAGAGATTTAAAAGCTTTTCGTAGAGCAGCTTGTTCTTTTGAGAAAACCTTTCCGACTGGTTTGCACACGGCAGGCAAGCGACGAGCTCGACGCTCCGTTTATCTTTGAGGGCGACAACAGCCTTCGCCGCTTCCATGTCGAAGCCGATAGCCATTCCGCAAAGAAAACGGGTAACGCCTGCTGCGGCAAGGTCGGCAACCACTCTTTCAAGCAAGTGCGCGTCGTAGTCCGTTCCCGCAAGCACGCGATGCCCCGTAAACGCGCAGGTCTTCATAGCGGCTGCTTCCTCTCTTTTCCCTGACCGCGGGGATAATTCGGCGGCGTGGGCTTGACTTTTTTGATTACTACGAGAGTCCGCCTACCAAAACACTCTGGCAGCTCGTATCCGACGGTTTTTTCGATTTCCCCGCCGAGCAGTCGGATAGCGTTGCGCGCCCCTTCTATTTCTTCCGCGGCGTCGCCCTTGTAAGCGATAAATCTGCCGCCTACCCTTACGAACGGCAGGCAGTACTCGCAGAGAGTATTGAGCTGCGCAACCGCACGCGCCACCGCGCAATCGTACTTTTCGCGCATCGAAATGCTATGCGCCCCCTCTTCGGCGCGGATATTTTCCACTTGTACACATTTTAAGGACAAGCTATCAACAGCGGTCTGTAGAAATCTGCATTTTTTGGCGGTGCTTTCGATAAGGGTGAACCGCAAATCCTCCCTCAGAATTGCAAGCGGTATAGACGGGAAGCCCCCGCCCGAGCCTATTTCCACGACCGACGCTCCGACGGGAATTAGCCCCTCGCCCGCAATACTGTCGTAAAAATGTTTATAAGTAACGCCTTTTTCGTCGGTAACCGACGTTAAATTACAAATATTATTGTAATCGAGCAAAAGCTCCGCAAATTTTTCATATCTTTCGCGGTGCGTGTTTTTTATAACGTCGAGATACTTTTCCTTATCCATATTTATATTATAGCAGATAATTTTCAAAATCACAAGCGGCGGCCGGATTTTTTCCACAACGCTGTTAATTTGTGCATATCCGAATTTTTCGCGTTGCCGCCGCGCAGGAACGGGGGCACACTGCTTATTTTTTATCCACTCTTCCTCAAACTGTCAACAAATGCATTAACACAAATTTTATTATTTTTCCACACCAACGAGGGGCGATTTTGTTGCTTTTTCGGGGGGTTTTTGTTATTATATAATTATGTTATAGGAAAGGCGGGCGTGTTGCGGGTACTTGTCAACATTTCCACCGTCCCTACTAAGTACTTATACTTAATTAATATTTTAATATAATAAATAAAAACATCAAGGAAGAAATTTTATGAAAGTTGTTTGTGAAGGTATCGATTTATCCGACGCGGTGCTCAAAGTAGTAAAAGCGTGCGCAACAAAAACCGTAACTCCCGTACTCGAATGTATCAAAATTACGGCAAGGAACGACAGGCTTACCGTTCTTGCGACTGACAGCGAAATTTCTATCCAGAAAACCATAAAAGCCGATATTTACGAGGAAGGCGACGTATGCGTTCCCGGCAGGTATTTTTCCGACTTTATCAAAAAGCTCGAGGGGGCGCAGCTTACTCTTTCCTCCGACGAGAAGAAAATGACTATCGTCTACGCCGACTCGCAGACCGAAATGCAGGTCCTTTCGGCAGCGGATTTCCCCAAAATAGACACCGACATCAACGAAAGCAGCTTCCGCATTAAAACGGCGGACCTCAAAAGGTTTATAAACTCGACCTCTTTCTGCTGCGCCGGCGACGATTCGCGCCCCATTTTAAAGGGCTGCCAGTTTCTTATAAAGGATAAAGAGCTTTGCGTTACCGCGCTTGACGGCTTCCGTCTTGCCACGGCGCACGGTACGCTTATTTCCTCTACGGGCGATATGGATATTGTCTGCCCCGCGAGGACGCTGTCCGAAATCGAAAAAATGATTGACGGCGACGGCGAAACGGAAATTTTCGTGCAGAAGGGCAGAATTCTCGTCGAGGTTGACGACACGGTGCTGACCTCGCGCCTGTACAACGGCGACTTTATAAAAAAGGAAAACATTATCCCCAAGGATTTCACGACTAAGGTCAAGGTGGATAAAAAGGCGTTGAAGGACAGTATCGAGCGCGCGGCAATTCTCGTACGAAGCGACAAAAACAGCCTTATTATCTTCGATATTTCCTCGGATAAGATAGAAATTTCTTCGAATTCGGAAATAGGAAGCGTGCAGGAGCCCGTCAAGGCGGAGACCGAGGGCAAGGACGTTAAGATTGCAATGAATTCGAAATTCATAATCGAGGCGGTCAACGCGCTTAACGAGGATAAAATAGTGCTGGCGTTCAACAGCCAGATACAGCCGTTTATCTGCGAAAACGAAGTCAATAAGGACAGGCTGTATCTCATTTTACCCGTCAGGACAATGAATAACGCTTGACAAAAGCGCAGTTAATAATGTATTTTTATTTAGGTTATAATTACAAAAAAGGAGTATATCGATGAAAAGAACCTATCAACCGAAAAAGAGACAGAGAAGCAAGGTACACGGTTTCAGAAAAAGAATGGCTTCCAAAGCAGGCAGAAAGGTATTGAAGAGAAGAAGAGACAAGGGCAGAAAGAAGCTTTCCGCGTAATTCAAACGCGATTAAGCTTTGCGTTACACTGCCTTTGCGCTAATCAATCCGAAATACAGTGAAATATTCGAGAATAAAGAAAAATACAGACTTTCAGAAATTATTTAACAAGGGTAAACGAGTATTTTCCCCTTGCGTTACTTTGCTGTATTTTCCCGCAAAAACCCTGTCGATGGGCATTGCAATTTCTAAAAAGCACGGCAAGGCGCATACGCGCAACCGTATAAAGCGGCTGCTGCGCGAGGCGTTCCGCAATACCTGCGGCGAGCTTGACGGCTGTTACAGCGTGATTATTCTTCCTAAAATATCCGAAGCTTACAGCTTGAAGAGCTTTGAAAAAAGCCTTTCGTCGTGCTTTAAAAAGGTAAACGAATGTGCAAAAAGCTGAAAAAATGCTGCAAGCTTTTGCGGAAAAAGGTGTTTAAGCCGTTTATTAAAATGCTGCTTATGCGCCTTATAATACTTTATCAGCGCACGCTGTCAAGGCACACCTGCCTGTACAGTCCGACCTGCTCGGAATACGTGCTGCGCGCGCTAAACAATCACGGCGTAATAATAGGTCTGCTTATGGGCGGCTGGCGGCTGCTCCGCTGTAATCCTCTGTCGAAGGGCGGGTATGACCCCGTGCCCGAAAATTATTTTAAACTTAGGTGGGTGGTTTAACCCACGGAACGAAATGGGAAATATAAATCTATTGAACTTATCGACAAACTACATTGATTTTGCCGTCGAAAAAATATCCTCGGTTGACCTCAACTGGATAGGCAAAATCATTCAGTGGCTTATAGAGGGCGTAGGCATCGTCGGACTGGGTATAGTGCTGTTTACGCTTATACTCAAAACGGTGGTGCTTCCGCTCGATATATATTCGCGCTTTAAAATGAAAAAGCAGTCGCTGATGATGAAGGCGATGCGCCCGCAGATGGAAAAGCTGCAAAAGCAGTACGCCAACGACAAGCAGATGTATAACCAGAAGGTTATGGAATTGCAGAAGGCAAACGGAATATCGATGTTCGGCGCGTGCCTTCCGATGATAGTTTCGCTGGTAATATTCATGGTAGTATTCAGCGCGTTTTCGACCTATTCGCAGTACGCCAACCTGCAATCCTACAAGGGTATGGAGGAGTGCTATAACGCCAGCGTAGAGCAGTACGTTCTGCGCGAGGACGGCAAGGACGATATTATTCACGGCGACGGTTTTTTAATAAGAACGACGGACAAGTCTCTCGGTACCGAAGCGTACTACGTCGATTTCGAGGCGTTCAAAAAAATTGCAGACAAGAACGTGACGGGCGAAAATTTCGACACGCTTAAAGAGTCCGAAAAAATGGCAATCGTGCGCGACTACGTGCGCGAGGGCGCAAGAAGAGCCTCGGCTGACTATTACAGAAGCCACGACAACGGTTTCCTCTGGGTTAAAAACATCTGGTATCCCGACTCGCCTTTAAACAAAGAGGTTCCCGACTTCGCAAATTTCAGCTCGTCAATTTCGCGCGCATCGGGCGCGGGACTGGGCTCGGCTTACGAAGAGAGCTATAACGAGGTTACCTATTATTTGAGAAACGACGGTTACAGCGACGGCAAGCTCGAGGGCAAGACGGTAAACGGATATTTCATATTGATTATACTTGCAATAGGACTTATGTTCCTGCAACAGTTTATATCCATGCGTTCGCAAAAGGACGCGAGCGAGCTTTCTACCGTAGACGGCTCGGGCGCGAGAACCAACAAGATAATGCTGATAATGATGCCGCTTATATACGGTATGTTCTCATTCTTTTACAGTGCGGCGTTTTCGACGTATATGATTACGAATACTATTTACAGTCTGATTATGACGGTAGTAATGAACAAAATAATGGACGTTAAGTTTGCTAAGAAAATGGCGAGCGGCGAGCTGTTTAAAAATAAAAAACAGACTAACAGAAAGAGGTTAAAGTAATGCAAGATGAGAACGTATTTAGCGCAAAGACGGTTGACGAAGCTATCGAAGAGGGTTTGAAAGCCCTTAATATCACGCTTGACGAAGCCGAAATCGTAATTATCGAAGAGGGCAAGAAAAAGCTTTTCGGCGCGGTAAAGGCGCAGGTAATGATAAAGAAAAAGCAGTCCGACGCGCGGCGAGCGGCTGATTTTATAGACGGGCTTTTAAATATACTCAAAATTACCGCGGTCAGTGAAATAATATCAGACGACAGCGAAATTTCAATCGATATAAAGGCTACGAATTCGGCAAAGGTAATCGGAAAGCACGGTGACGTGTTGGACGCTATACAGTGCCTTGCTGGCGCGGTTGCGAACACGGGCAGGGACGAATACAAAAAGGTGCTCGTTGACTGCGAAAATTACAGAAAACAGCGTGAGGAAACGCTTGTAAAGCTTGCGGAAAAGCTTGCGGCAAAGGCTGTCGAAAAGGGCAGAAAGCTCAACTTAGAGCCTATGAGCCCTTACGAAAGAAGAATTATCCACTCCGCGCTTGCAAACAATACCGAGGTAAAGACGGTTTCCGAGGGCAAGGAGCCCGTGAGATATATCGCGGTTATCCCCAACAACGCGAAGCCCTATGATAAGGGACTGCACTACGGCGAAAGGCGTACAGATGACCGCCGCGAGCACAGGGGCGGCAAATTCGACCGTCGCGGAGGCGACAGAAGAGAGAGAAGACCCTCGTCCGGCGGCGGAGCAAAACGCGGCAAGCGTGAAATTTATTTCGGAACATTTCTCGGCAACAGCGGCGCTAAGGGCGAAGAATAAAAAATTAAAGTTCGAGGCTTGCTTGACTTGTGAGTTGCCGGTGTCACGGTAACGCAATAAAGATACATCGTCGACGTAAGGTCGCCAAGCGTAAGGCTTGCGTTTGATTAGTTGCAGGTCGGTGTGGCGGCGACTCAATAAAGATACAACGGCAAGCGTAAGGCTTGAGATGGTTTTCGGCTAAACACATCGTTAAAAAAACCGAAGGAGAATACGAAAAGTATCAGGGACGGTTATATGCCGTCCCTTTTTTCAGCCGACTTTTCGTGCGAAAGAAATGAAAAACTTTTTTACAACCAAAAGACTGTGCCGTGCGGGAATTATTGCCGCGCTGTACGTTGCGCTGACCTACGCGTTCGGCGCGATTGCCTATCAGGGCGTGTTGCAAATCCGCCCAGCCGAAGCGTTGACGATACTGCCGCTGTTCTTTCCCGAAGCGGCGCCAGCGCTTTGGATAGGGTGCATGCTTGCGAACCTTGCATCGCCTTTTATCGCGTTCGACGTCCCCCTCGGCGGACTGTTTCCCGTGCTTGTCAACGCCTTTGTTATACCCGTGGTAATAGTCTTTCTTTGCGGCGGAGACGAGGGATATGCCTCGGCGAATATAGCTTACTGGAGCTATTTCGGCTCGCTTTGCGCAACCGAAGCGCTTTGGGTCTACGGACTGGGAATACCTCTGTACATAGCAATTTACGGACTGCGCAAAAAGGGGGTTACCGCCTTTTGCGACGCATCGAAAAAACCGCCCGAAAGCGAGGGTTAATTTATTGTTTCCGTTGTAGAATAATAGCGCACGTCAGGTGCGTTATTTTTTTTAAGAAAAAAAATAACGCAGCGGAAATCCGCTGCGTTACTATATCAGGTCTGCACCAAAAAATTCGATTTAAAATCGATAAAGGAGTGGCTGAAACTCATACGCCTACTTTGTCAGGGAACGTGTCAGAGACATTCGGTCAATTATGCGTTGCTCACGAAAAAAATAATTATAAGTTTTTATAATGGTGCGCCTCGATACCAAATTATGTAAATAAATTAACGATGCGTTTATGCTTTTTTACCGCATACAGATACGTTTTGTATGCGCCGCTGTTTTTTCTCTGCTCTGCGTAAAACAAAGCCAAATCGCTTCGGTCAAGCATTGCAAGGTTACGAAAATATATTGCCGTATACCAATAATCGAAATGCTTTGTCGGGCACTCCAACGCCTCGTACTCTTTTCGTACGAACCATCTCGGCGGCTTTGCAAGCTGCTTTTCAAGCGCAAAACAAAATACTCTTTCGATATTAAGCTTCGGGTCGGCGTTTTTCTTTTCGGTTACAAGGTCATAGCACAAATCGTCAAAATCGCTTCTGCCGCCAAACAGAAAAATTCTTACGCCGTCCTGTATTGCCCTGTCTATTTCCGTTCTCGTTCTTTCAATCAGCTCGTCCGTTATATCAACGACGGAGTGCCCGAAACACGAGCAGGTTTTAATAGCTGCCGTCATAAAAAAAGATGCCGCCCCCTAAGGAACGACATCATAGCATACCGTCCCTTTGAATGCGACTTCAATTTACCTATTTCCATAACCAACAAGCAGAGGAAACAACCCAGTAGCGAACGGTATAACTACCTATACTCTGGTTGTTTCCAAAAAAAAGAAAATAATACTACCGTTGTATTTCGGAAATAGGTTTATTAAATTGAAGTCGCATTGTTATTATAGCACGGACGCAAGAAAATTTCAAGGATTATTAATGCAAAAATTAAAAAGTCCGCCACTAAACGCAGCGGACTTAATTTATTTGCAATTTTTCTTCAAGGTTTTAAGGCATTGCCAAAGCTCGTCGGGTATGCGAGGGCCTATTTCATTGTAATACCTTTCAATTTCATTCGCCTCGTCAAGCCAGCTTTGCTTGTCCACGGCAAGCAGCCCGTCAAGGTCTACGGTTATACCCTCGGTATCTATATCCTCGGGGCGTGGTACGTAGCCTATCGCCGTTTCAACCGCGCCCACCGAGCCGTCGCAGCGGCGCAAAATCCATTCCAGCACTCGCATATTGTCGCCGAAGCCCGGCCACAAAAAGCTGCCGTCCTTTGCCTGTCTGAACCAGTTTACGTTAAAGATAGCGGGAGGGTTTGCAACCTTTTTCCCCATATCAATCCAGTGCGCGAAGTAGTCGCCTATATGATAGCCCGCAAACGGCTTCATAGCCATGGGGTCGTGGCGGAGAACGCCGGTCGCACCCGCGGCGGCAGCGGTCGTTTCCGAGGACATTGCCGAGCCGACGAACACGCCGTGGTCCCAGTCGCGCGACTGATAGACGAGCGGCGTAGTCGAAGCGCGTCTGCCGCCGAAGATTATCGCGGAAAGCGGTACGCCCGTTACGGAATTAAACTCGGGAGAAATGCAGGGGCAGTTTTCCGCGGGCGCGGTAAAGCGCGAGTTGGGGTGAGCCGCGCAGCCCTTGCCGTCCCACGGCTTGCCCGTCCAGTCGATAAGGCGCGCGGGCGGCTGTTTTGTCAGTCCCTCCCACCAGACTGTCATATCGTCGGGATTGAGCGCGACGTTTGTAAAAATCGTTCCGTGCAGGGTCGATTGCAGGGCGTTGTAATTGCTGCGTTCGTTGGTGCCGGGGGCTACGCCGAAAAAGCCGTTTTCGGGATTGACCGCCCAAAGCCTGCCGTCGTCACCGACGCGTATCCAGGCAATATCGTCTCCCACGCACTCTATTTTATAGCCCTTTTCAAGGTAATGCTTGGGCGGTATCAGCATGGCAAGATTGGTTTTACCGCACGCCGAGGGGAAAGCCGCCGCAACGTATTTTTTCGCGCCGTCGGGGAAGGTCACGCCTAAAATCAGCATGTGCTCGGCAAGCCAGCCCTCGTTTTTTCCGAGGAACGAAGCTATCCTCAGCGCAAAGCATTTTTTGCCCAAAAGCACGTTCCCGCCGTAAGCCGAGTTAAGCGATATTATCGTATTATCCTCGGGGAAGTGC
>ERZ779629.686-NODE-686-length-12866-cov-8.534853_pt1 | contig 12866 bp, 14 predicted proteins | sample MGYA00514192_ERZ779629 | MGnify/ENA primary metagenome ERZ779629 (study PRJEB29562, sample SAMEA4376709) | mouse gut metagenome | isolation source: Cecum | study: EMG produced TPA metagenomics assembly of the A DSS colitis mouse model was used to assess the... | reverse complement strand
CCCACTACTTCGTGGGCTCCAACGCGGACCTGCCCATCGTGGGCGGCTCCATCCTGGCCCACGACCACTTCCAGGGCGGGCGGTACGAGTTCGCCATGGCCAAGGCGCCGGTGGAGACTCCCTTCACCTTCCCTGGGTTTGAGGACGCGGAGGCCGGCATCGTGAAGTGGCCCATGTCGGTGGTGCGCATCGCCTCGGAAAATCCCCAGCGGCTCATTGAGCTGGCGGACAAAATTCTCACCGCCTGGCGGGGGTACACCGACGAGGGGGCGTTCATCTACGCCGAGACGGAGGGCGAGCCCCACAACACCATCACCCCCATCGCCCGGAAGCGGGGGGACAAATTCCAGCTGGACCTGGTGCTGCGCAACAACATCACCACCGCCGAGCACCCCCTGGGCGTCTACCACCCCCACGCCGAGCTTCACCACATCAAAAAGGAGAACATCGGCCTCATTGAGGTGATGGGGCTGGCGGTGCTCCCCGCCCGGCTCAAGGAGGAGCTGGCCGCGGTGGCGGACGGCCTGGCCCACGGCGCGGACCTGCGCGCCGGCGAGCTGACGGAAAAGCACGCCGCTTGGGCGGAGGGCTTCGCCCAGCACTACGCCATCACCCCGGACAACGCCCTGGACATCGTGAAGGCGGAGACGGGCAAGGTATTCGCCCAGGTGCTGGAGCACTGCGGCGTGTACCCCCGAACCCCGGAGGGCCGGGATCAGTTCCTGAAGTTCCTGCGTACGATATAACGCAAAGCACCCCCGGCTGAGCCGGGGGTGCTCTTTTTAGAAGCAGGAATACTTTGTGTATTTCAAGATTTTTCAACGCAGCCAGCGGCAATTTGGGCCGTTAAGCTGGGCGCTGAGGCGATTGGTACGGCTTCTTAATCCCAGAGGCTGTCGGGGTACAGCCCTTCCGCCGTCATCCGGGCGATGGCGGCGGACACGGCGGGCTTGTCCTCCTGATAGGTAACGCCGTACCACTTGTCCCCCGAGCTCAGCGCCCGCACTGTGGCCTTTCCCTCCTGGATGAGCTGGCCCACCAGGGTGGGCAGCAGGTACTCCCCCTTCAGGGGGTTTTCGGCCAGCGCACGGTCCATAAACGCCGGGAAGCGCTCCGCCGCCCGGTCCAGCAGCGTGGGGTTGAAGCCCCAGAAGTTCATGGACACCATGGTGTCCCCGGGAAGCTGGCTCCACGTCTCCCCGCCGTCCTCGGTGAAGCGGGGGGGCGGGCCCTTCTCAATGCGGGTGCGCTCCACGATGCCGGTGAGCAGGCCGTCCTCCCCCACCTGGCACACCCCCCGGGCCACATGGCCGTAATCGGTGACGGTGTTCTCCAGCCGGTAGGCCACCATGGCGTACTCGTCCCCCTGGGGATGGGCCAGCAGGTAGTCGTAAATCACCCGGAAGGCGGCGGGGCCGTAATAGTCGTCGGCGTTGATGATGGCAAAGGGGCCGTCCAGGAAGGGCCGGGCCGCCAGCGCCGCCTGGGCGGTGCCCCAGGGCTTGACCCGCCCCTCCGGCACGCCATACCCTTCCGGCAGGGCGTCCATGCGCTGGAAGGCGTAATGTACGTCCATGTGGCGCTCCACCCGGGAGCCGATGCGGGCCTTGAAGTCCGCCTCGATCTCGTCCTTGATGACGAACACCACCGTCTCAAATCCGGCCCGGCGGGCGTCGTAGATGGAGTAATCCAAAATGACCTGGCCGTGCCCGCCCACGGGGTCCATCTGCTTGAGCCCGCCGTAGCGGCTGCCCATGCCCGCGGCCATGATAACCAGCGCCGGCTTTTTCATGGAAGTGCCTCCTTTTTTCGGTCAGATGGTGAACTGGATGGCGCAGAACGCCCCGTAGACCAGTAGCAGCGCCGCGCCCTGGAACCGGCTGAGCTTCCCCCGCTTCAGAGCGGGGAGGGTGAGGAAGGCCATGACGGCCAGCATCACCGGGATATCCAGCACCAGCGAGGCGTTGAGGCCGGCGATGGTGGAGTTCTGGGGGATGGAGAAGGGGGCCAGCGTCACCGACACGCCGGACACCAGCACCAGGTTAAACAGGTTCGCTCCGATCACATTGCCCAGGGACAGCGCCCCGTGGCCCTTGATGAGGGAGGTGATGGCGGTGACCAGCTCGGGCAGAGACGTGCCCAGGGCCACGAAGGTGAGGGCGATGACCGACTCGGGCACGCCCAGGGCCTTGGCGATGAGGGTGCCGTTGTCCACCAGCAGGTCCGCGCCCACCGCGATGAGGGCCGCCCCGGCGATGAGCAGCACCACGTCCTTGAGCATGGAATTCTCCCGCTCCCCCGCCCCGTCCTGGGCTGCGGGGCGGGCCTCGGCGGAGTGAGACCTCATCTGGGCCACGGTGGCGAGCATATACACGCAGAACATGCCCAGCATAATCAGGCCGGTGACGCGGCTGAAATAGCCGGTGGTATAGGCCACCCCGGCGTAAATGGCTGCGGCGGTGAAGAAGAAGGCCACCGGCAGGCGCAGGGACTTGGGGTCCACCTTCCCCGGCCGCACCGCCACCGTGATGGCGGCGATGAGGGCGGTATTGCAGATGACGGAGCCGATGGCGTTGCCATAGGCGATCTCGCCGTGGCCGCTCAGGGCGGAGGTGGTGGACACCATCACCTCGGGCAGGGTGGTGCCGATGGACACCACCGTGGCGCCGATGAGCAGCTCAGGCAGGCCGAACCGCCGGGCGATGCCGGTGGCGCCGTCCACGAACCAGTCGCCCCCCTTGATGAGAAAGACCAGTCCCACGGCGAACAGAAGAACCGGGACAAGCATGAAATAACCTCCCAAGACCCGGCCAGAGGCTGCCAGGGTCAGGCTCGAATGTGAAGAAGCGATTCAAACTCCGCGCTGCCCACCATGCGGGAGTGCAGCTCCCTCCCGGCGAATATCCCATTCGCCGGAGAGCCGCCCAGTGCCGGCGGCAGCGGACCGTTCCCGATGGCTTAAAACTCCGCGTTGCCCACCGTGCGGGGGTGCAGCTCCACGTCGCGGATGTTGGAGATGCCGGTGAGGTACATCACCATCCGCTCGAAGCCCAGCCCAAAGCCCGCGTGGCGGCAGGAGCCGTAGCGCCGCAGGTCCAGGTACCACCAGTAGTCCTCCGGGTTCAGCCCCAGCTCGGCCATGCGCGCCTCCAGCACGTCGATGCGCTCCTCGCGCTGGGAGCCGCCGATGATCTCCCCGATACCGGGCACCAGGCAGTCCGCCGCGGCCACGGTTCTGCCGTCCTCGTTCAGGCGCATATAGAACGCCTTGATGTCCTTGGGATAGTCGGTGACGAACACCGGCTTTTGGAACACCTGCTCGGTGAGGTAGCGCTCGTGTTCGGTCTGGAGGTCGCAGCCCCACTCCACCTTATAGTCAAACTTGTCGTTGTTCTGCTTCAGAATCTCGATGGCCTCGGTATAGCTCACCCGGCCGAAGTCGGAGGAGGCCACATGCTGCAAACGCTCCACCAGCCCCTTATCCACGAAGGAGTTGAAGAAGGCCATCTCGTCGGGGCACTTTTCCATCACGCAGTTGATGATGTGCTTAATCATGGCCTCGGCCACGTCCATGTCGTCGGCCAGATCGGCAAAGGCCATCTCCGGCTCGATCATCCAGAACTCGGCGGCGTGGCGCTGGGTGTTGGAGTTCTCCGCCCGGAAGGTGGGGCCGAAGGTGTAGACGCTGCCGAAGGCCATGGCGAAGTTCTCCGCGTTGAGCTGGCCGGACACGGTGAGGTTGGCGTGCTTGCCGAAGAAATCCTGAGACCAGTCCACGCTGCCGTCCTCCAGCCGGGGCGGGTTGGCCATGTCCAGGGTGGTCACCTGGAACATCTCCCCCGCGCCCTCGCAGTCGGAGGCGGTGATGATGGGGGTGTGGACGTAGACAAAGCCCCGGTCCTGGAAGAAGCAGTGGATGGCGTGGGCGGCCACGCTCCGCACCCGGAAGGCGGCGGAGAACAGGTTGGTCCGGGGCCGCAGGTGCTGGATGGTGCGCAGGTACTCCACGCTGTGGCGCTTTTTTTGCAGGGGGTACTCCGGGGAGGAGACGCCCTCCACCGCGATGGAGGCGGCCTTCACCTCCAGAGGCTGTTTGGCCCCCGGGGTGAGCACCACCGCGCCGGTGACCACGAGGGCGGCGCCCACGTTCTGCGACGCGATGTCCTTGTAGTTTTCCAGTACGCCCGCGTCCATGACGATCTGAAGGTTTTTAAAGCAGGAGCCGTCGTTGAGCTCAATGAAGCCGAAGGTTTTCATGTCCCGAATAGTGCGGGCCCAGCCCATGACGGTGACGGTCTGTCCGTCCAGCCTCTCCCCGTCGGCAAAGACGGAGGCGATGGTGATGCGTTCCATATGCGTTCCCTCAATTCCTGATAATCTGATCCCGCCGGAAGGCGGAAGATAAAGCTTGCCAATAGTATATCATTTTTTCCGGCATTTGCAAGAGCGCACATAAAAAAGAGGGGCAGGCGCCCCTCTTTTTTACAGGTAGGTGGGAATCAAGAACAGCCAGGGCGCGGTGACGATGGCCATGGTCAGGGCGACGGTGCGCCGCTCCTTATCGGACAGCAGCTCGCAGGAACGCATGGCCCGCTTGTCGAAAAAGTAAATGCACACCCCGGAGACGGCCGCCCCCGCCAGCGACCAGACAAGGGTCAGCGGATGGGTCCAGGGGTTGAGCATGTGGGCGGACAGCATGGCGTCCTCCCAGAACGCACCGAACGCGATGTCCATCTGCCCGGTCAGGAAGGGCACATACCACCCCAGCAGCATCCACGCCACCCCCACCGCGTCGGCGGCGAAGCCCAGCAGCCAGAACTTCCACCACAGCTTTTTCACCACCGCGCCCTTCTGAGCGTGCTTCAGCGCCAGCAGGCAGACAAACAGCACGGCGCAGTCCACCAACAGGTTGCCGGGGACCAGGAGCAGCCACACGGGGCTGGGCAGGGCCAGCAGGAGCCAGATGGGCAAGAGGATATTATAGATCCGGGTCTGTTTTTTCATGGCGCTTCCTCCTTGCTTGGTCGTTTTTTCGGATGGTCCGCAACTCCCTGGCGCACATCGCCGCGATGCCGACAAGATAGGCGGCAAACAGCGCCGCCGCGGGAACGCCCACACACCAGAACACCACGCGGGCGGCAATATCGCACAGCGCCCGGTATACCAATGCTCCCATAACGGTTTTCCCTCATTTCATGACTTTATAAATGACCCAGCCCAGCCCCCAGCCCAGCAGGAACGCGCCCGCCGCCCCTATCCCGACCACGGAACGGCGGAGCACACCGCAGCACAGTACCAGCGCCGGGGCCGCCAGCGGCGCCCACCGCAGGGACCGCAGGCGCTGCTCCGTCAGCATCAGGACGATGAGCTGTACCGCAAAGGCGGCCAGGGTGGCCAGGACGGCCCCAAAAATCGCTATGGCCGCGATCAGGAACAACAGCTGGGACATCGTCACGGGGACTCCCCCCCCTTTTTCCGCTTCATCCTGCGCCGCCCCGACCCCGCCAGATTGCCCGCCAGCGCCGCGCACAGCACAATGCCGCAGTGAAACAGCGCGCTGGAATTCATCAGCAAAAACACCACCGGAACATAGAACAGCCCGCAGGCCAAGGGGTACAGCGGGCAGAAGCCGCTTCGCCGCCCCAGGGACATCCCCGACATGAATCCCCCCACCGGCAGCAGCAGATAGGGCAGGAGTATGCCCACCAGCACCGGTATTCCGGGGACTTCAAAGAGTCCCAGCGTCAGGGGCAGCACATCGCACAGCAAAAAGGCGAAGCCCACATAGGGCAGGGTCTCCCGCCAGTGGAACACGGAGGGGCCGGGGGCAAGCCCCAGCTTTTCCCGGATGGCGGCCACCTCGGCAAACCACCCCACCCAGCGGCCCAGCCAGACGATGAGATACACCAGCGTCAGGGGGATGAGGAAGGTGGGCAGCGTTCCGTGCCACCCGAAATTCAGCACCACCCACACCGACACCGTGGCGGCGGTGACGGCATAATGAAGCAGAGAACGGACCACCAGCTCCCGGCCGCTGTCGGCAAAGGGAAGGGTGGCGATGCCCACCTCCGCGCCCGTCAGGAAGCACAAGCACAGGTTGGGCAGCGAAGGTCCCGGCCAACCGGAGTCATCCATGAGCCACTCTGTCCAGACGGCAAAGGGGTTCCTGAAATGCCAGATATGGCTCATCCAGGGCATGGCATCCAGCACCCACACCAGGGTCAGCAGCAGCGCCGACCCGATCAGCCCGCCGATGAGCGCCCGGGCCAGCCATTGCCTTTTTATATCGGTCATAGTTCTCCCTCCTTATTGTCACGCTGCGAAGCGGCCAGGGCGCTCGGTCGCTTTCGCTGCCATTCGGGCAAAACCCGCCCCCGCGCTGCGGTGGCTGGGCTTTCGCCCTCACTCCGCTCCAAGCTCCCTCGCTGTCCGCTTCTCCGCGCTTCTCACAGTCCCAGCGCCTGTTTGATCTTCTTCACATACCGGCGGGACACCCAACACACCGTCCCGCCCTCCAGCGTCATCTTGATGGTGCCCGCCAGGGTCAGGTCCAGCCCCGTCACCCGGTCCAGGTTGACGATCTCCGAGTTGGATACCCGGACGAATTTCGTCCCTGCCAGCTCTTCCTCCAGCTCGTACAGCCGCTGGCGGACGGCAAACACGCCCCTGCCCGTCTGGCAGAAAACCCCCTTGTCCTCGGCAAAGAACCGCAGCACCATGGACCGGCTCACCCGCACCGCCTCCCGCCCGTCATAGACGGTAAAGGGCTGGGGCGGGGCCTCCCCCCGCAGGCGGGCCGCCAGCGCCTCCACCTCCTCGGTGGGGCTGGGGGCGCGCAGGATGAGGACGGGCTCCTCCAGCCCCGGGTCGATCTGAACTTCCACCTTCATGACGCTCCCCCCTGTTCACGCCTTTAGTATACCCGCCCCGCGCCCCCTTGTCCAGCAAAGCGGGACGGATGGTTCCCTCACGGCGACGGCCGGTCGGCGCCGCCGCCCGCGAAAAAACCGGGATTGCCCATTGGCAAGCGGCTACGGCTGTGGTATACTATTTTAGGTAAAAATTTGTCCCCGGTATTTGGACGTGCAGGAACTGATGACGACACAAAGGAGAGCTGCCAAGATGAACGAAAAAGTACACGTGGTAAACCATCCCCTCCTGTCCCACAAGCTGACCATCCTGCGGGATAAGGAGACCTCCACCAAGGATTTCCGGGAGATTGTTTCCGAGATCGGCATGCTACTGACCTATGAGGCCACCCGGGACCTCCCTCTCACCACCAAGGAGATCGAAACCCCCATCTGCAAGATGGAGGCCCCCACCCTGAAGGGCAAGAAGTTTGCCGTGGTGCCCATACTCCGGGCGGGCCTGGGCCTGGTGGACGGCGTTTTGCGCATGGTGCCCTCCGCCCGTGTGGGCCATCTGGGCATGTACCGCAATGAGGAGACCATGGAGCCGGTGCAGTACTTCTGCAAAATGCCCCGTGACGTGGCGGAGCGGGACGTGCTCATCGTAGACCCCATGCTGGCCACCGGCGGCAGCGCCGACGCCGCCATCCAGATCATGAAGGGCTACGGCTGCAAGAACATCAAGCTGATGGTGCTGGTGGCCGCCCCCAAGGGCATTGACGTGGTCACCTCCAGGCACCCCGACGTGGACATCTACTGCGGCGCGGTGGACCAGGGGCTTAACGAGAACAGCTATATCGTCCCCGGCCTGGGAGACGCCGGCGACCGGATTTTCGGCACAAAATAAACAAAAAAGCGGCCCCTATCAGCCGATGGGGACCGCTTTTTCTATGAGCCGGCGCCGTCCAGAAAACATCAAGCCGCACCGCCTTATCCGGCGCCTGCGTCAGCGGCCGTCTGAAATTTGCAGCTCACCCTTCCGCAATCGCATGGCGGCATCCGCCGATTTTGCCAGCTCGTTGGAGTGCGTTACGATCACCACGCACTTGCCGGACTTGTGGGCGCATTCCTTGAGAATGCCCGTGATCCCGGCGGCGGTGTCCTCATCTAGATTTCCGGTGGGCTCATCGGCCAGGATCACCTGGGCGTCACTGGCGAGGGCGCGGGCAATCGCCACTCGCTGCTGCTGGCCTCCGGACAGCTTCAATACGTTCCTTTTGGCTTCCTCCGGCGTAAACCCCAGCCGTTCCAGGATGGGCAAAGGCGGAAGTTTGGAGGTCAGGGCCACATTTTCCATCGGGGTCAGATAGTCAATCAGGTTATAGCTCTGGAAAATAAACGCCACATGACTGCGCCGGTGCTCCGCAAGGCCCGTCTTTGCGATATCCTCACCCTGATACAAAATCCGGCCGCTGGCGGGGCTGTCCAGACCGCCTAAGAGGGAAAGCAGGGTTGTTTTGCCGCACCCGGACGGCCCAAGGACCGCATACATTTTGCCCGCTTCAAATTTGGCGCTAACGCCTTTCAATACATTTCGCCTGCCGTCATAGGAGTAACGAACTCCTTCTATCTCCATAATGCTCATTGACCGTCTCTCCTCAGCTCATTTTTGAGAGGATCTCTCTGGGCTTCATCCGCAGGACAGGCGCCGCCGCAAGCATCACTGCCGCACAGATGATTAAGAACCCGGCGCCACACATCCATGCAGCCGTCGCAGGCTTGACCTCCACCTCGATTTTCGTCAGAGGACTGCTCCCCTCAAACTCCGGGGCAAAGTCGGCGCTTCCCAAAAAGGTTTCTCCGTCAACGCTTGTGCCGGGCGTTTTTCCCGCGGGGGACTGCGCGCGATCCGAAATGGTATCGTTCAAGAGCTGGCTGCCCACGGTTTTTGCCACGAAGCCGCTTGCGAAAGCGGACAGCGAAAAGGCTAACACAGCGATGATAACAACCTCGGCCAAATACTGCGCGACGATAGTTTTCTTGCTGATCCCCAGCGCAAGCTGCACGCCGCTTTCGTGTACCCGCTCCTTCACGCGGACGGACAGCACCAGGCAGAGGACAGCCCCGCCCACCGCAAGGACCAGCAGAATCAGTATGGAAATGAGGCGGTTCATATTGGTCAGCGGCTCCATAACCGCGTCCACATTGCTGCTGTCAACGGTGACAATAAAATCCGTCGGGTCCAGATCAGGCAGGCTTTTTACGCGCCGAACAATGCGCTCCATCTCGCCGGGATCATTCACATAAAACTGAATGCGCTCAAAGCTCTCGTCTCCCATGTCTGGCCGCGCGGTCTTTACGGCTTCAAGCGTGGTGAAAATGGAGTTATCCATAGACCAGTTAGAGAGAGACGTGGTGCTTTTCGCGGTGGAGCGGAACAAGCCCACAACCGTGACCTCAACCTTTGTTTTGCCTGCGTCAATTCCCATCATGGCGGCTTTATACTCCGACATGCGCAAAGTGATTTTGCTCCCAACGCCCAAGCCGTTGAGCTCGGCAAGCTCCGCGCTTATGATCGCCGGGTTTTTGTCCCCGGCGGTAAAGTGCCGGCCTTCTGTAAGCTCAATGTACCCGCCTGCAAAATAGCTGTCGTAAGCGGTATTGGTGGCGGCAATGGCGGCTACCGTGGAATTGAAATCCCCATGCCCGGCCATGAGCGACCCAAGGCCAGTTCCGTTATCCTCTGAGTCTATCAGCTCCAAGATCCTGCCGTCCGCATTCAGGGGAACGATATAATTCGTATAGGTCGCGTTATAGCCACTGATCCCCGCCGCTCCGGTCATAATCCGCTCCGCTAAGTCTACGGTCAGCGGCTCGCCGCCGTAGTAGGACTGGGAGCCGGCGTTTCCAACGGGAGTCGATACCCATTTGCTGGGGTCGCTGGTGTTTTGCTGCAAGGTGAATATGCCGCCCAACGCCTGCCGCACATTTAAGGCGGCGGTTCCCGTGGCATCCTTGATGGCGGCTCCGGAAAGCGCCAGCGTCGATATCACAAGGAGAATTAAAAGCAGCAGAAACGTTTTTGTGAGTTTTCGCGTCACATAGAGAAACGCGCGGTGAAACAGGCTCATAGAAAAACCGTCCTTTCTTTGGGATGCACCCAGTTTAAGAGAGGACGGTTAGATTTTGATTGGCGTTTCATATGGATTTGGTTTGATTTCCGCTCAGAGCTGTATTTCAAAGGCCACGCCCTTTTGCGTGTTGCGAATGCAGCAGGCCATACCGTGCAGATCCAGAATGGTTTTGACGATATACAGCCCCAAGCCGCTGCCGCCGGTCGCCCTGTTTCGGGATTTATCCGAACGGTAAAACGGCGTAAACAAGTGGGGCAGACTGTCCTCCGGGATGGCGGCGCCTGTATTTTCAATCACCAGCACATGTTCATCCCGCAGGAACACGGAGACCTCCGCGCCCCTGGGCGAGTATCTCACAGCATTGCCGATGATGTTGGACAGCGCCTTGCTCCAAAGCGCGGGGTTGACCAGCAGGGATCGGCCGGCGGCAATGCTTTGCCGTATTTGAATATCCCGGTCCCGCGCCAGGGGCAGAAGGGTTTGAACAGCCTGATCCACGGTATCGGATAAGGACATTTCCCGCAAAGTGTCTTTGACGTTCATGCTCTCCATTTTCGCAACGCACAGGATCTCCCGGACGAGCGCTTCAATATCCTCAACGGTTTTCATGGTTTCCGGCAGATACTTTTCATGGTTCCGATAATCGCCGCATCCCAGCATCATGTTTTCGATCTGCCCCTTGAGAATTGTCAGCGGCGTTTTCAGTTCGTGGGATACCGCCGCGAAGAAATGCCTGCGCTCGGCCTCCAACCGCTGAACGTGCTCCACATCCATCTCCAGCTGATGATTGGCGCTCTCCAGTTCGCCCATGACCGTATGCAGACGCCCCGCCATTTCGTTCAGGCTGGAAGCCAATACGCCGATCTCGTCCCTGCTCTTCACGTCGCAGCGCCAGGTCATGTCCAGCGCGGTCATTCGTTTCGAAATTTGGCTGATCTCCGTAATTGGAGAAACGATGGCTTTGCTGCAAACAAAAGCGCTCAGGGCAGACAGCAGAAATATGACGCCCAAAACGGCGGGTATCAGCTTCAAGAGCAGATTGGAAATTTCATTTGTTGTGTTTGAAATGGACATGATGGACAGCTCATATTCCTCCGGGCGGTCTGCCAGCCGGATCATTCCGAATATGCTGGTCGCCGCCGCATTTGCGGTTTCGCTCTCCACCCCGCCAAAGCTCAAAGCTGTCTGTCCGTCGGACAGTATGCCGGCAGAATTATTTTGAATGCAGAAGTTATAAATCTGCTTTACCGCCTCGTCATAAGGCTGTCCCTCCAAATTGGAATACAGCGTCTCCGCATTTGCCTCTAGCCCGCTGTCGTGGACAAATTGATACCGCCCCGGCAGGACGATCATTACGGCCGCATAAATAAGCATACTGCAAATTGTGAGGGCGGAAAACACCAGGAGAAAGACCTTGGCGCTCAAGCTGTTGTCAATCCTGCTTCGCAATTTTATATCCCACCCCTCTGACGGTTTCGATATAGCCGCCATTCAGCTTTTTCCGCAGATTCATAATGTGGAAGTTCACGCCCTTTTCATCCGCCACATATTCATAGCCCCATACCAAATTGAGCAGATCATCCCGCGAAAAAACCCGCCCCGGATTTTTCATGAAGATCCGCAGTATGTCAAACTCCAAATGCGTCAGCATAATCTCATGCTCAAAAACAAAAACCTGACGCCCGGCTTCATTGAGCGTAATCTCTTTGTAGCGGATGACGCCGGCATCCTTCTCCGCATAGGTCCTGCGCAGCAGGGCCTCCACCCTTTTTAACACCAATCTGACAGAAAACGGCTTTGTGATGTAATCGTCCGCCAGCAGGTCAAATCCCTTGATTTGGTCGTCCTCCGCATCCAGCGCAGTGAGAAGAATGATCGGGACCTTGGATTCCCGCCGGATCATTTCACATACCGCGTATCCGTCAAGTTTGGGCAGCATGATGTCCAGCAAAATCAGGTCAAATGATCCCTCGCGGAACGCGGCGACGCCTTCCAGTCCGTCCGACGCGGCAGCGACCTGATATCCAGCGACAGCGAGGGGTTCCAACAGTATCTTTTGGATGGCCGGTTCATCCTCGATGATCAAAATTCTCTTGTCCATAAAAACACCTCCGGCCCTATGATACAGAATGTTTATTAGATTTTGATTATGAGATCAAGCACAAATGATTCTATTTCTCCGCCGCAGAGAATACAAGTCTGCAAACGTGAACATTAATATAAACCTTATAGACCGGCTCTGGCTCCCTCACTCCGGGCAAATGCGGCCGGTTTACGGAGCGCAAGAAGCAGGACAGCATGATTTCAGGAAGGTCGCTTGCCCCCATAAAGGAACGCAAAACCCGCCAACCCCTGGCATTCCAAGGGCTGGCGGGTTTCCTTGCAAACCTCCCGGTGAAGTCCTTCCCCGCTGCTTCAGTTCTCCATATGGCGGCCCAGAAAACCGGCCACCGTCTGGGCCAGCTTCAGCTCCACCTCGCCCAGGGCGGGGGCGTCGCCGTCGGACACAAAGGCCACGCAGCCCAGCACGTCCCCCTCCGACAAAATGGGCACGGCGATGAGCGCCCGGTACTTGTCCGTTCCGTCGCACAGGGGCAGGGCCTGCTCGGCCTGGACGCTGCGGCGTTCCTCCATGATCTGCTCGATCTGCGGGGACACCCGCTTGTCCACCACCTCCCGGCGGGGGACGCCGCCCGCGGCGATGACGCTGTCCCGGTCGGTGATGACGGCGGGCAGCCCCGCCACCCGGCTGATGGTGTCGCACAGCTGAGTGGCAAAGTCGGACACGTCGCCCAATTTAGTGTATTTTTTTAAATTTACTTTTTTTTTTTTTTATTTTTAGTTCTACAAGGGTTAGCTATACCGAATGCGAGGGCGGCGTGAT
>ERZ779629.684-NODE-684-length-12890-cov-6.396104_pt1 | contig 12890 bp, 6 predicted proteins | sample MGYA00514192_ERZ779629 | MGnify/ENA primary metagenome ERZ779629 (study PRJEB29562, sample SAMEA4376709) | mouse gut metagenome | isolation source: Cecum | study: EMG produced TPA metagenomics assembly of the A DSS colitis mouse model was used to assess the... | reverse complement strand
AAAACGTTAATCAGTTTATACAAAAGATAAAAGCGCCCGGGATTTCCCGGGCGCGCGAGGGGAGTAGACGATGTTAGAATTGAAGCAAATAACCAAGACATATCGATCCAAGCGCGGCGTCGCGGTCAAGGCGTTGGACGGGATCTCGCTGACGCTTGGGGAGCGGGGATTGGTCTTTGTGTTGGGGAAATCGGGCTGCGGCAAATCCACGCTGCTCAACATCTTGGGCGGCTTGGACGTCGCGGACGGCGGCGAGATCAAGCTGGACGGAAATGCGTTTGGCGACTTTCGTCGGTCGGACTACGACTCGTATCGCAATACGTGTGTCGGATTCGTGTTCCAGGAATACAACTTGTTGAACGAATTCACGGTCGGGCAAAATATCTTGCTTGCATCCGAATTGCAGGGCAAGGCGGTATCTCCGGACGCGCTCGCGGATGCGTTGCATCAAGTCGGGCTGGACGGGTATGCGGATCGTCGTCCGTCCGAGTTGTCGGGCGGACAAAAGCAGCGCATCGCGATCGCGCGCGCGCTGATCCGCGATCCGCGCATCGTGCTGGCGGACGAGCCGACGGGAGCGCTGGACTCGGAGACGGGCGCGCAGGTCTTGGAGACGTTGCGCGAGTTGGCGCGGCACAAGCTCGTGATCGTCGTATCGCACGACCGCGAGTATGCGCGCGCATATGCGGATCGGATCGTCGAGCTGGCGGACGGCAGAGTGATCTCGGACGTGAGTCGCTCGGGGGATGACTTTGTCGATACGGTCGGGACGGACGTTGCGTTGGGCGCGATGTCCGGGCAGCCGCTGGTCCGTTCGCATTTGCCGTACCGTCGAGCGGTGCGGTTGGGATGGAGCGGCGTACGCTCCAAGCCGATTCGGTTGGTCGTCGCGTTGTTGCTGTGCGCGATCAGTCTGACGACTTTTGCAATTGTTGATATTGCAAGTGCTGCGGATACGCCTGCAGCAGCTTGGCATACATATCAGAAGATTCGATATGATTCCGTAACAATGGTGACAACTAAAAAGTATTGGTACGAGAATTTAGAAGAATATTACAAAATATTTTCAAGCAATGCTAGTATTACGAATGTGTCAGAACAAGCAGTACAACGGTTGCGTGAACAATCTGGGCTGGATTTTCAAGGTGCGCTGTACGATCAATATACGTTGACTTTGAAATATCCAGAGTCGATTTTGGATAATGATAGACGCGAATCGTCATATTATTCTGGCAAAATTTGGGGAAGTTTTCCGGCATGTCGCGAGGATTTCGACGCGCTCGGCTTTACGATCGTGGCGGGCAGGTTGCCGGTCGGCGAGCAGGAAGCGATAATCCCGTTGCATGTGTATGAGCAATATGCTTTGGCTGGTTATGAGTATGAGTGCAGTGATCCCGATACAGATTTGGGGAATGGGGAATCGCACGGGAATGAATTTAAACTGTCATTGGAACCAAATAAAATAATTTCCCCACAGAAGTTTATTGACTATCATCCTCGTTTGATTTCTCAAATCAAGATTGTCGGTATCGTCGATACGCATGCGGATCCGGATAGCCGTTTCGATGCGCTCCGACCGGGGGGGACAGGGCTTCGTGGTGCAGAAATAGCGCAAAAAGTTTTGAAAAATGATTGCGAGAAGTATTTTACTGCAGGATATCATTCTCTTGCATATATAGATCCAGACGTATATCAAAAACAGATCGAGTTAATAAACGAAAATATTACGAGCCCCTATCCTCTGGGCAAACGCGCGCCCGGAAGCGTGCCGAATCCGGCGCGGCAGGGAAGTTTTACTTTTACTGCCGTAGCGTCGGATCGTGATCTCGATAAGGTCGCTAAGATCTATTGGTTGGACGGACAGGAGCGCACGGAGTTGCGCGACAACGAATTTGTCATCGGCATAAATGCAGCAAACAATTTATTCTATAACGTCCAAGATCGGAATTTCCCGTTCTTTTCCGACGATACGTATTTCGGCGGACGGATGGTGTTTCATCAGACGGATTTTGAACATTTGAAATCTTCTCGTGCGTATGAGATCGCTTGCTGTGAGGCGGCGGATCGGTTGACGGCAGCGCAGTTGGAGACCTTCCGGACCTATGTGCGCGCGCAGGGGACGGTGAACAAGTTCATGGGATATCTCAACAACGATCCGGAACGCGTGGACTACACTTGGTACACGGCGCCGCAGACGGATCCGGATCAGATGGGAGACGACGAGTGGCGCGCGATCTATGCGGGGTATTTGCAGTATCGATTCGAGGGCGGGGGATATGACTCCAATATACTGGATTTGCCGAGCGGACAGGATTTGCAACGCGTCGATGCCGAATTTATATATTTTAAGAACAAATTCCGTTTGCAAGATATTTGTTTGAGTACTCCAAATGCTGGCGATGGAAATGGATTTCAGGATTACAGTTTTCGCGACGCAGGTCGCGATATGAAGATCGAGCATACGTATACGGACAGTCAATGTTATATCGTCGGAGTCTATGTGTCGAATTATGATATGCCGAACGAGGAGAGTACCGATTATTGTATCTTCAACAACGAGATGTATCGGTATGCGCAGACGTTGGAGGAGTTTGTATATCCGTTCGCGCTTGCGCCGATGCCGACCGATGTAAAACAGATCCAAACACTGGTCGATATGCATTACGATATCGATGGGGAATTTTTTATGTACAACGGCGTTGTCGATGCAATTTGGAGTGTAGAAGATACTTTTGCTATGTATCGAGTCGTATTTCCATGGTTTGGTTTGGGGATCGGCGTGTTCGTCGTGATCTTGATGGCAAACTATCTCGTCACGTCGATCGCCAACAAGCAACATGAAATCGGCATTTTGCGCGCGCTCGGCGCAAGACCGCGGGACGTCTTTGCGATCTTCCTGAACGAAAGCGTCATCATCGGACTGATCAACATCGGCGTAGCGATCGTGTTTTCGTTGCTGGCGTGTATGGTCTTCAATATCGTATTGAGCAATCTTTTTATGATCCCGCTGTCGCTGTTGCATATTGGGATCCGACAAATCGGCGTCATGGCGGCGCTGAGTCTAGGGATCGTATTGGTCTCGTCGTTCGTCCCGATCGCCGTACTGTCGCGGAAGAACCCGATCGAGTCGATCCGAAAACGTTAATCAGTTTATACAAAAGATAAAAGCGCCCGGGATTTCCCGGGCGCGGAGCGGGGGGAATGCGCGTCAAAACGCCGATCCGCCGGCTCCATCCAAAAAAGTCTACAAAGTTTATACAAAAGATAAAAGATACGCCCGACCGGTGCGGTCGGGCGCGGACGAAGGCGTAAAAAATCAGAATCGACACAGATGACTGAATTTTTGCCGTTCTCGTTGGAATTGTTTCGTCAATATTCGATGATGCAAAGTACAAAAAGAATATTTTTTACATCCCTGTATTTTTTTTTACAAGAATTTGCAAAAAATGCTTTACAAATGATAACAAATCGTATATACTATGCATGACAGGTCAAGCGAACAACTTCAAAGGCTTGAGTGCGCAAAGCGCGTTCGTCTGAGTTGGGCTTGGGTGTCGATGTGGGGTCGGTTATCCGCAGCATGCGAATGCGGCGGAGCAACCGGGGGAGTGAGGACGCTTTGCGTATTGTCCATGCGCGCAGGGATGCCCGATCTCTTCCCGGTGCCGATCCGACCGTGCACGCCCAGGCATCGCGAAATCTGTTCTACTATCCCCATTCAGGTTCGTGTGGGAAGGATAGGGGGAGGCCGTCTGCGAAAGCAGACGGCTTTTTCATTCGCGACGGAGATCGCAACGGACGGCGGAATTGCGCCGTATTTTTTTGCATAAACGCCGTACGGGTCGAATATGGTATATCGAACACGACATTCGGAGGGTTATTATGGAGCAATTTGATCTTTATCAAGACATTGCCACTCGTACGGGCGGCGACATTTATATCGGGGTAGTGGGTCCGGTACGCACCGGCAAATCGACGTTCATTACCAAGTTTATGCAGACGCTCGTATTGCCGAATATGCAGGACGAACATCGCAAACAACGCATGATCGACGAACTGCCGCAGTCGGCAGACGGCAAAACCGTAATGACGACCCAACCGAAATTCGTACCCGACGGCGGCGTGCGCGTATCGCTCGGCGAAGGACTGGAAGCCAACGTGCGTCTGATCGACTGCGTCGGATACCCGTGCGACGGCGCGCAGGGCTTCAAGGAAGGGGAAAAGTCGCGTCTCGTCTCCACGCCGTGGAGCGAGGAGGAGATGCCGTTCGAACAAGCGGCGGAACTGGGCACGCAAAAGGTCATCCACGATCATTCCACGATCGGCATCGTCGTCACGACGGACGGATCGATCACCGATCTGCCGCGCTCGGAGTACGAGCAGGCGGAACAACGCGTGATCCGCGAGATGCAACAGCTGGGCAAACCGTTTGTGATCGTTCTCAATACCAAACATCCGTCCGACAGCGCGACGATGCGCCTGCGCGACGAACTCCAACAGACGTACGTCGCGCCCGTGCTGAGCATGAGCGTCGCCGATCTGACGGAGCAGGATTTGGGCAAACTGTTGCAAGGAGTGTTGATGCAATTCCCGCTCAAACGCTTCGAACTGGCAATGCCGACCTGGTTGCAGGCGTTGCCGCGCGAGAGCGAAATTATTTCGCACCTGCTCGATCGCGTCGGCGAAGTCGCCCGCGAAGTGCATGCGATGCGCGACTACGGCAAGGTCTGCGAAATGTTCGATCAAGACGATCCGTATCTGTTGCCGTCGGGACAGTGCGACGTGGATTTCGGTACGGGCAGCGTCGTGCTGACGATCAACCCGCGTCCCGAACTCTTCTATCGCGTGCTCAGCGAGCAGTGCGGTCAGACGATCGAGAACGACTTCCAACTCGTCTCCTATCTCAAAGAACTCGCGATCGCCAAGCAGCATTACGATAAACTCAAAACCGCGCTTGCCGAAGTCGAAGAATTCGGATACGGCGTCGTCACGCCGACGCTGGACGATATGGATTTCCGCCCGCCGCACATCGTGCGCAAAGGCTCGCGCTACGGCGTCAAACTCCGCGCCAGCGCGCCGTCCTATCACATCATGCGCGTGGACGTCGAGACCGAAGTCAGCCCGCTGATCGGCGGCGAAGCGCAGAGCAAGGAGATCTTGGAAAGCTGGCTGGGCGAGTTCGGCGAAGACGGAAGCGGCATCTGGCAGACCAATATGCTCGGCAAGAGCCTCAACCAGCTCGCGCAGGAGCATCTGGGCAGCAAGCTCATGTCCATGCCGGAAGACGCGCGCAACAAACTGCGCCGCACCGTCACCCGCATCGTCAACGAAGGCAAAGGCGGCGTACTCTGCATCTTGCTGTAACGCGCACATTCGATCGCCGCGACGGCATACTCTGATACGGGCGCACCATGCGCCCAAGGAGTATGTACCATGTGTTGTTGTAACCATAACCGTAACCGTTGCTGTTGTCACGCCACTTGCAGACGCTGCCCGTGCGGCATCCGGCGCTGCTGTTCCAACGCTTCGCTCAACCCCTGCGGTTGGTACGAATGCAATCCTTGCGCGGGCATCATGCCGTTGTGGCTGCTCGCGCAGCGCAGCGGCGTCGCGGTCGTCTATCCGCCGATCGTCTGATACAAACGGGGAGAGAGCTTCGGCTCTCTCTTTTTTTGCCCGCGCGGGCGGGGCGGGGAGCCGGTTGACATTTGTGCGCGATTCGGGATATAATATCGGTATGAAATCCGTGCCCAACCCGTATCGCAGACGCACGATCGTCGCGGCAATCGTGTCGGCGGACGCCTTGGCGTTGTCGGCGCTGTTGTTTGCGCTGTCGCGCAGCGTCGCCGTCAGCGAATGGATGGCGACGCATACCACGCGCGCCTGGGTGTATCTGTGGGGGCATATCGGATCGATCTTTCCGTGGAGCATCTTCGAGTGGGGCGCGCTGTTGCTGGTAACGGTCGCAATCGTCTGCGTCGTCTCGTGCATCGTCTTGTTGTGCAAACGCGCTTGGATGCGCGCCGCATCCGTGATCATGCCGCTGGTCGCGACGGGATGCTGTATCCTGTGCGTCTACTACGGCACCGCGGGCGTGTGCTACAACCGCAAGCCGCTCGCGCTCCCGATCTGCGCCAACGACGCGATCGCCGCGGATCGCATCGCGGACGCGTGCGACGCATTCTGGAATCAGTACGATGCAATTGCCGCGCAGTTGGAGACGGACGCGGACGGCGTGCCGATCTGTCCGTATACGTTTCGAGAATTGAGCGATTTGCTCGCGCGCGAATTCGCGCGACTGGATCCGCAGTATTTCGGCACGTATACGCCGCGCGCCAAACCCGTATCCAATTGGTGGATCATGTCCAATTTCCGCATCGCGGGGATTACGTTCGTCCCGACCGCGGAGCCAAACGTCAACGCCGGCATGCCCGCGTACGACCGCGTGACGACGATGGCGCACGAGATGGCGCATACGCACGGCATCATGCGCGAATTCAACGCCAACACCGTTGCCGATTACGTCCTGCTGATCAGCGACGATCCGTATTTGAAATTCTGCGGCATGGCGTCGGTCGCGGGGGATTGGTTTACGCTGTTTTTGTATACCAATCAATATCCGATCTATCGCGAGCGTTTTTCCGAGCGCAAGCAGCCCGCTGCGTCCGCGATGCGCACCCAATCGTTTGAATGGTGGCAACGCTATGATTTGTTCGACGAGATCGGCGAGTTTTTCAACGATTTGTATCTGCGGCTGATCGGCGGACAGGAGTCGGGGACGGGCAGCTATTACGATCCGTCCGACGCGGACGAAATCGGTACGACGCCGGACGGCTTTCCGATCTTCGACAATCCGCAGTTCGGCGAGTCCGCGCGCATCCTGTACACGCTGTACGCACAGTAAAATTTTTCGCTCCGACGGTTGACATTTCGTCGCAATCGCCGTATACTTGCAGTAAGCAGAATGCAACAAGGGATTGCATTGGCAGATCAGACCAGACAAGGAGCGTATCAGACAATGAGATATTACGGTTATTGGCGACGCTAGTCGCATCCATACGGCGCAGGACCCGACAGACGGATCGCGCCTATTTTGTTTTCCTTATCGATATTTTCCGTTCGGAGCGATCCGACGCAACCGCGCCCGCTTGCCGCGGCGCAGCTCAGGAGATTTATTATGCAACGCAAAGATATTCCTTACAAAACCTATTTGACCGAAGACGAGATGCCCAAACAATGGCTCAACATCAAGGCGTTTATGCCCGAGCAACACGATCCGTTTCTCAATCCCGCGACGTTGAAACCGTGCACGAGAGAAGACCTGTTGCCCGTATTCTGCGGCGAACTCGTCGATCAGGAACTCAATACCACGGATCGCTACATCGACATCCCGCAGGAGATCCGCGATTTTCTCAAACTCTATCGCCCCTCGCCGCTCGTGCGCGCTTACGAACTGGAAAAGGCGCTCGATACGCCCGCGGAGATCTATTATAAATTCGAGGGAAACAACACCAGCGGTTCGCACAAGCTCAACAGCGCCGTCGCGCAAGCCTATTACGCCAAGCGTCAGGGGCTGAGCTCCGTCACGACCGAGACCGGAGCGGGACAATGGGGCACCGCGCTGTCGATGGCGTGCGGGTTCTTCGGGCTCGATCTCAAAGTGTATATGGTCAAGGTTTCCGCACAGCAGAAGCCGCACCGCCGCGCCGTCATCGAGACGTACGGCGGACAGGTCATTCCGTCGCCGTCCGACACGACGCAGGCGGGACGCAAGATCTTGGAACGCATGCCGGATACGGGCGGTTCGCTCGGATGCGCGATTTCCGAAGCGATCGAAGTCGCGACGTCGACTCCCAATTGCCGTTATGTGCTGGGCAGCGTGCTCGACCACGTCGCGTTGCATCAGAGCGTGATCGGGCTGGAAACCAAAACCGCGCTCGACAAGTACGGCGTCACGCCCGACATCGTCATCGGCTGCGCGGGCGGCGGATCCAATCTGGCGGGGTTGATCGCGCCGTTTATGGCGGACAAACTGCTCGGTAAAAACAACATTCGTTTCATCGCCGTCGAACCCGCGTCCTGTCCGTCGCTCACGCGCGGCAAATACGCGTACGACTTCTGCGATACCGGCAAGACGACGCCGCTTGCGCGCATGTATACGCTGGGGAGCGGATTTATTCCGTCTGCCAACCATGCGGGCGGCTTGCGCTATCACGGCATGAGCCCGATTTTGTCCAAGCTGTATCATGACGGCTATCTGGACGAAGCGCGCACGGCGGAGCAATCGTCGGTTTTCGAAGCTGCAGTATTCTTCGCGCGGTGCGAAGGCACGTTGCCCGCGCCCGAATCCTCGCACGCGATCCGCGTCGCGATCGACGAAGCGCTTGCATGCAAACGCACCGGAGAGAAGAAGAAAATCCTGTTCGGTCTGACCGGCACCGGATATTTCGATATGTCGGCGTATTCGTCCTATCTGCGCGGCGATATGCGCGATTATGTCCCCACGGATGCGGATTTACAGCCCGGATTCGAGAGTTTGCCCGACATTCCGCACAATCGCAATCTATGATCGATCTCAGATCGGACAGACGCGCGGGCGACCGTTCGGTCGTCTGCGCGTTTTGATTGGCGTATGAGCGAGCGCTTGCCCGTCTGTCGGATCGCGCCGACCGCGCCGCCGTTCGCCCTCCCGCGAAAAAACGCTTGACAGCCGCCGCGATATCGGGTATAATCATTTCAATTACTGATAATGCGTCGAACGGGAATAGTACGATCGCCGGAACGTCCAGAGAGCTGTCGGCAGGTGTGAGACAGACGGGAAAGCATCCGAACTCGCCCGGGAGCAGCGCGCGCGAACCGTGTCGGCTAGCGTGCGACGGTCGGGACCGTTATCCCCGCAAGAGCGCGCGTCCGCATGCGGATGCGAATCGGAGTGGTACCGCGGTTATTTCCGTCTCCCTGTGACAGGGCGACGGATTTTTTATCGTCTGCGAGCGGCTCGCGGACATGCAGGCAAGGAGTGAGAGTATGAACAACAGCAACAAGTATTCCAAAGGCTATTTTATGCCGCCGGTCGACTGTTACGACTGGGTGCGCAAGGACAGCGTGGATCGCGCGCCGATCTGGTGCAGCGTCGATTTGCGCGACGGCAATCAGGCGCTCGTCGTCCCGATGAGTCTGGAACAAAAATTGGAATTTTTCACGTTTCTGTGTGAGCTGGGTTTTAAGGAAATCGAAGTCGGTTTTCCCGCCGCCAGTCAGACGGAATACGATTTTCTGCGCGCGTTGATCGAGCGCAATCTCATTCCGGACGACGTCACGATTCAGGTGTTGACGCAGGCGAGAGAACATATCATCGCCAAGACGTTCGAGTCGCTCGTCGGTTGCAAGCGCGCCGTCGTGCATTTGTACAACTCCACGTCGCTCGCGCAGCGCGAGCAGGTCTTCCGCAAAGACAAAGCGCAGATCGTCGAGATCGCCAAACTCGGCGCGCGCCTTTGCAAAGAATACGCCGCCAAGACGCCCGGCAATTTTATGTTCGAGTATTCGCCCGAGAGCTTTACCGGCACGGAGCCGGAGTTTGCGCTCGAAATCTGCAATGCCGTCATCGACATCTGGGAGCCGACGCCCGATCGTAAGGTCATCATCAATTTGCCCGTTACGGTCGAAATGAGCGCGCCGCACGTCTATGCCTGCCAGGTCGAGTATATGCACAAACATCTCAATCGCCGCGACAGCGTCATCATTTCGCTACACCCGCACAACGATCGCGGATGCGGCGTCGCGGATACCGAGTTGGGCTTGATCGCGGGCGGCGATCGCGTGGAAGGCACGCTGTTCGGCAACGGCGAGCGCACCGTCAACGTCGACATCATTACCGTCGCGCTCAATATGTACGCGCACGGCGTGGATCCGGGATTGCATTTCGAGAATATGCCGATGATCGTCGGCATGTACGAGCGCGTGACCGGCATGCACGTGGACGAGCGTCAGCCGTACAGCGGCAAGTTGGTATTTGCGGCGTTTTCCGGCTCGCATCAGGACGCGATCGCCAAGGGCATGAAATGGATCGAAGAGAAACACCCCGACAAATGGACGGTGCCGTATCTGCCGATCGATCCCAAGGACGTCGGTCGTCTGTACGACAAGGACGTGATCCGCATCAACAGCCAGTCCGGCAAGGGCGGAATCGGCTATCTGATGGAAAAACAGTTCGGGTTCAATCTCCCCCAGAAGATGCGCGAGTCGTTCGGCTACGAGGTCAAAGACGTGTCCGACCGCGGGCACAAAGAGTTGATGCCGCAAGAGATCTTCGACTATTTCGTCGAACATTATGTCAATCTCAGCGCGCCGTTGCGTATTTTCGAATCGCATTACGTGCAGAAAAACGGCATTATCGCCGACGTTTCCTTGGAGCTGGACGGCAAGACTTACGAATGCCGCGGCAACGGCAACGGACGGCTCGACGCGGTCAATCAGGCGATCGGCAACGTTTTGGGGCAGGAGTATACGTTTGAAGAATATCACGAGCACGCGTTGACGACCGATTCCGCCTCGCAGGCGGTCGCGTACGTCTGCATCCGTCGCGACGATCGACGCTATTGGGGCGTCGGCATTCACAACGACATCGTGACCGCGACGATCAGCGCTTTGGTCAGCGCGATCAACCGCATGCTCGCATGATCCGCGCATAAGGTTGTACGATCCGCCGCGCGTTTGCGGCGGGATAATCCGAATAATTTGCGGCGTTCGCGGAGGAACGCCGCATTTTTCGTGCGTGCGCTTGCGTTCGGACGATCGGGCGCATATAATGCAGGTATGCGGATTTCGCGATCGAGTCGCACGACGGATATGACGACGGGCAGCCCGTTTTGGACGGTGTTGCGGTTTTCCGTGCCGTTGATGATCGGCGACTTTTGCCAACAACTCTACAATACCGTCGACAGCATCATCGTCGGACGCGTCGTCGGCAAGGGCGCGTTGGCGGCGCTCGGCGTCGCGGGTCCGATCATGTCGATCGTGCTGTTTTTGCTCGTCGGCGTCGCGATGGGCGTGGGCGTCGTGATCAGTCAGCATTTCGGAGCGGGCAGGTACGAGCGCTTGCGGCGCGCCGCGGCGACGGGGTTGGCGATCGGCATCGTGTGCAGTCTCGCGATCGCGGCGATCAGCATCGGATTGTCGCGTCCGTTTTTGGCATGGATGCGCACGCCGGAGTCGATTTTGGACAGTACGGATTTGTACTTAAAGATCGTCTTCGCCGGCGCGATTTTTACGTATTTGTACAACTTTTACTGCTTCGGCATTCGCGCGATCGGCAACGCGTTCGCGCCGTTGATGTTTTTGCTCGTATCGGTCGGGCTTAACGCCGTATTGGACGTGTTGTTTGTCGCCGCGTTCGGGATGGGCGTTGCGGGAGCGGCGATCGCGACCGTCGTCGCGCAGTTGGTTTCGGCGGCGATGTGCATCGTCTATACGCATTTGCGCGTGCCGATGCTGGGCTTGCGTCTGCGCGATTTGCGCATCGATCGCAAGGAATTGCCCGCGGTACTGTCGTACGGATCGTCAATGGCATTGCAACAAGTATTTATCTACGTCGGCAGGATCGCCGTGCAGGGACTGGTCAACCGCTACGACGTCAACGTGATCGCCGGCGTCAATTCCGCGACGCGCTTGGACGCGCTCATTCAGACGCCGATCCGCGGATATACCAACGCGTTGACGACGTATTGCGCCCAAAACTACGGCGCGCGGCGGTTTGATCGCATTCGCCGCGGCTATCGCGCCAGTTGGATCGGAGTCGTCGCATACACCGTCGTCAGCATGACGCTGGGAATTTTGTGCGCCGAGCCGTTGGTGCGCTTGTTTGTGGACGCGGACGAGACGCAGGTTGTGCGCGTCGGCGCGGATTTTGTGATCGCGATGGCGAGCGGATATTTGTTTATGTGCGTCATCGTCCAGTCGCAGGCGTATATGAAAGGCGTTGGCTTGCTCAAAAGCTTTTTCGGCTCGACCGCGACGGCGATTGCGTTCCGCATCGGGCTGTCGTATCTGTTCGAACATTTTTGGGGATTGCGGGGCATGTATTGGGCGGTGCCGGCAAGCTGGTTGGTCGGCGCGCTGTACGGCATGACGGTCGTCGCGCTCAGTTGGCGCAGGCGGTGCGCGCCGCGCGTCGATGCGGATGTCTGCACGGATGCGGATTGCGACGATAGCGATTCGTAATCATGTCGCACATGTGATTTTTGATTTGCGGTAACGCGCGCTTGCGATTTTTGATTTATAATGATGTTGCACTTATCATTTGCGACTATAACAATATAGCGTTTGCAATATTCGATTTGTGAAAATGCCGCGCAATTTTATTTGTAATCATATCGCGCTTGCGATTTGCAATTTGTTGCGTGTACGGTTTGCGTCGTTAAGCGTCGGAGTGCATAATTTGCCTGCGCAGAATCGGCGTATTTTTTGTGATTTTTGATAGCAAAACGCGGTAAAATCTGCGCAAAATTTTCGATCGTTTCGGTAAAATTCGTTCAAAAAATAGTTCATGGAAAGTAATATTCCATGAACTATTTCTATTCTTATTTTATTCATCGGCACTTATAAAGTCAAGACAAATCCGCTTTTTTCGTGCATAATCTGGCATTTTGAAGCTGTTTTTTAGCGAATATTCCGATTATACTTAAAAAGTTCATGGAATATTACTTTCCATGAATCCTATTTCCTTCGTTATCGGGACGGAATCGAGAGAGAAATACGGGCAGGAAACGATATGATGACTAAACAAATACAAAAATACAAACTACGCTTTGCAATCACGGTCTGCGCGATCTTACTGACGGTGTGCGCGGCGTTTGCGGGGATTTGGATTTCGGCGGATTGCGCGTACG
>ERZ779629.683-NODE-683-length-12895-cov-12.791667_pt1 | contig 12895 bp, 13 predicted proteins | sample MGYA00514192_ERZ779629 | MGnify/ENA primary metagenome ERZ779629 (study PRJEB29562, sample SAMEA4376709) | mouse gut metagenome | isolation source: Cecum | study: EMG produced TPA metagenomics assembly of the A DSS colitis mouse model was used to assess the... | reverse complement strand
GAAACCAGCGGGGATTTTTCACGCTTTAAAACAGCCCCGAGATGACGCCGTTCTCGTCCACGTCGATCTTTTCCGCCGCCGGCACCTTGGGCAGGCCCGGCATGGCTCCCCACGGGGCAGGCCCCGCGGGGGCCCCTCAATCTTACCGAAACCGGCGGAAGTCAATTCCGCCGGTTTCAAGGTTTTTGCCGGGCGAAAACGCTTGTACGCCGCACTTGCGGCGGGCATGACCATGCCGGTTTAAAACAGCCCGGAGATGACGCCGTTCTCATCCACGTCGATCTTCTCCGCCGCCGGTACCTTGGGCAGGCCCGGCATGGTCATGATGTCCCCGGTCTGCACCACCACGAAGCCCGCTCCGGCGCTCGCCCTCACCTTGGACACGGCGACGGTGAAGCCCTCCGGCCGGCCCAGCTTGGTCTGGTCGTCGGACAGGGAGTACTGGGTCTTGGCCATGCACACCGGCAGGCCGCCGAGGCCCATAGCCTCCAGCCGGTCCAGCTCCTTGGAGGCCGCGGCGGAACAGCTCACCCCGGCCCCGCCGTAAATGCGCTTCACGATGGTCTCGATCTTGTCCCGCAGAGGCCGGTCCAGCTCGTAGGCGAAGCGGAACTCATGGGGCTGGCCGCACAGGCGCAGCACCTCCTCCGCCAGCACGACGCCACCCTCGCCGCCCCTGCCCCACACCTCGGACAGCGCCACGTTCACCCCCAGCGCCTTGCACCGGTCGGAGATGAGGGCCAGCTCGGCGTCGGTGTCGTTGACGAAGCGGTTGACGGCCACCACGCAGGGCAGGCCGTACACCTGGGTGATGTTCTCCACGTGCTTGAGCAGGTTGGGCAGGCCCCGCTCCAGGGCCTCCAGATTCTCCGCCCCCAGCTCAGCCTTGGGCACGCCGCCGTTATATTTCAGCGCCTTCACCGTGGCCACCACCACCACCGCGCTGGGGTCCAGCCCCGCCGCCCGGCACTTGATGTCCAAAAACTTCTCCGCGCCCAGGTCCGCGCCGAAGCCCGCCTCGGTGACCACGTAGTCCGCCAGCTTCAGGGCAGTGTCGGTGGCGGACACGGAATTGCAGCCGTGGGCGATGTTGGCGAAGGGCCCGCCGTGAACCAGCGCCGGGGTGTTCTCCAGGGTCTGGACCAGGTTGGGCTTGATGGCGTCCTTCAGCAGCGCCGCCATGGCCCCCTGGGCCTTCAGGTCCGCGGCGGTGACGGGCTTGTCGTCGTAGGTGTAGCCCACGATGATGCGGGCCAGCCGCTCCTTCAGGTCCTTCAGATCGGAGGCCAGGCACAGCACCGCCATCACCTCGGAGGCCACGGTGATGTCGAAGCCGTCCTCCCGGGGCACGCCCTGCATCCGGCCTCCCAGGCCGTCCACCACCTGGCGCAGCTGCCGGTCGTTCATGTCCACGCACCGCCGCCAGGTGATTTTCTTGGGGTCGATGCCCAGGGCGTTCCCCTGCTGGATGTGGTTGTCCAGCATCGCCGCCAGCAGGTTGTTGGCCGCGCCGATGGCGTGGAAGTCCCCGGTGAAGTGGAGGTTGATGTCCTCCATGGGCACCACCTGGGCGTAGCCGCCCCCCGCCGCGCCGCCCTTGACGCCGAACACCGGGCCTAGGGATGGCTCCCGCAGGCAGAGCAGCACGTTTTTGTCCAGCTTTTTCAGCGCGTCCGCCAGCCCTACGCTGGTGGTGGTCTTGCCCTCCCCGGCGGGGGTGGGGTTGATGGCGGTGACCAGGATGAGCTTGCCCTTCCGGGGGCGCTGGCGCAGGGGGGCGGTGTCGATCTTGGCCTTCACCCTGCCGTAGTGCTCCAGCAGGCTCTCGTCGATGCCGGCGTTTGCCGCCACCTGGCTGATGGGGAGCATTTGGGCGCTCTGGGCGATCTCGATGTCGGTTTTCACGGCGGTTCCTCCTTATTCTGGTTTCCATAATAACGGTCATAACTCCTGATACGGAGAGTTATCCACAACTTCCACAAGGTTTTCAACAGCTTCAACACTTAGGGCCCCAACCGGCTTTCACGAATTCAAATATTTATTCAAACCGGAAAACCCTAGTTTTATCACACGGTAAAGCGCCGTTTTAGTTGACATAACGCAAATTATTACCCTCTGGAGATGTCCAGACTTGCCTTAGCGTTTAATTCCCACCCGGCGGTGTGTCCCGCCAGATACTCGTAGTACCCCTGGGAACCGATCATGGCCGCATTGTCGCCGCACAGGGCCAGCGGCGGCAGCCACAGCCTGGCCCCGGCCTGGGCGCAGGCCCGCTCCAGATCCGCCCGGATGCGGCTGTTGGCGGCCACGCCCCCCGCCACGGCGATCTTGCGGTAGCCCGTCATACCGTCCGCCTCCATCACCCGGGGAATGAGCGAGTCGGACACCGCCGCGGCGAAGGAGGCCGCCAGGTCGTGGAGGTCCAGCTCCTCCCCCTTCTGGGACGCGTTGTGGATGGCGTTGAGCACCGCCGTTTTCAGCCCCGAAAAGGACATGTCCAGCGGGTGGTCGGCCACGTGGGCCCGGGGGAACGTGAAGGCCCGGTCGTTCCCGCCCTGGGCCATCCTGTCCATGGGCCCTCCGCCGGGGTAGCCCAGCCCCAGCACCCGGGCGGTCTTGTCGAAGCACTCCCCCGCCGCGTCGTCCCGGGTGGAGCCCAGCACCTGAAAGTGGGTGTAGTCCTTCACGTCCACGATGGCGGTGGTGCCGCCGGACACGCACAGGCACAGGAAGGGGGGCTCCAAATCGGGGTGGGCGATGTAGTTGGCGGCGATATGTCCCCGGACATGGTGGACGGGGATGAGGGGCACTCCCAGCCCAAAGGCGGCGGACTTGGCGAAGGACACCCCCACCAGCAGCGCCCCGATGAGTCCCGGGGCGTAGGTGACGGCCACGGCGTCGATGTCTCCCTTGGACAGCCGCGCCTGGCGCAGCGCCTCGTCCGCCAGGCCGGAGATGGCCTCCACGTGCTTGCGGGAGGCGATCTCGGGCACCACGCCGCCGTAAATGGCGTGCATGTCCGCCGAGGAGGCGATAACGGAGGACAGCACCGTCCGACCGTCCCGCACCACGGCGGCGGCGGTCTCGTCGCAGGAGGATTCAAAGGCTAAAATATTCATGAAAGCACCCTTTCTCTGGTAATTTGGAGGGTTCAATCACAATCCATCCAAACTTCGGTTGAAAGTCACGAAAGCATTGGGGACAGATCCAATGCCGACCGTCCTGGGTCACATACCCTTCCTGGAGCGTCTCCTCGAATTTGGAGAATTTAGCCCAGCAAAAAGCACAGTGGCTGTGATCCGATTCCGGAACGGGGGCCTGCCAGGCCCGGTGAAACAAGGACTGTCCGCGGAGAAATTCTTCCTGTCCAGTCAGCCGCCAATCATCCGATTCAACCATATGTCTCCTCCTGGCCGGGGAACGCCTCCTCCACCCACTCGGGGGCGGGCTTTACCGCCTCGCCGGGCTTCAGCGGCAGCTGGATGTACCGCTCCATATGGGCGGGAGAAAAATACTCCGCGTACACGCTCCGGTGGAGGGCCTCCACCTTCCGGTCGTCGGTCTCCGGGCCCCGGTAGAGGCAGTGGAAGCGCACCCCGAACAGGGCGCACATGTAGTCCAGCACCCGAAAGCCGCTGCGCTCATAAAAGGCGATGCGCCGCCGGCGCAGGCCGTTCTCCTCCTGGGAGGCGTCGGGCCCGGGGGCCTCCGCCTCCCCGAAGAGCTGGCCGTACCGGTCCGCCAGCAGGGCCAGAATCCTCGTGCCCAGCCCGCCGCTGCGCCTGCCCCGGAGCACCCCCAGGTACTCCAGCAGCGCCCCCTCCCGGCCCTGGGGGAGCCACAGCATGGCGTAGCCCACCGCCTCTCCGTCTTCCGTCGCCAGCAGGGGGTCGTAGCGGCCCATATCCATCAGCCGCAGCATAGCCGCCAGCGGCTTCAGCTCCGACTTGGGAAAGTCGGCGGTCATCTCGTTCTGATAGAGGGCGGTGAGCTCCTCTTTTGTCAATCGCTGCAATTCCATGGCTTACTCCTGAAAGATTAATGTCATCAGCACCGCGTCCTCCCGGGGCGCGTCGTAGTAATTTCTGCGCCGCCCCACCGCCGCGAAGCCGTGCTTTTCGTACAGCGCGATGGCCGGGGCGTTGGAGGCGCGCACCTCCAGCATCAGCGCGGCCAGATGCTCCCGGCCGAAGCCCGTCAGGGCGGACAGCAGGGCGTCCGCCACCCCCTGCCGCCGGTGCTCCGGCGCCACGGCGATATTGTCCAGATTCCCCTCGTCCAGCACCACGGACACCACCGCGTAGCCCAGCACCGCGTCCCCCTCCCCCTGGGCCAGCAGGACGGCCGCCCGGGAATTTTCCAGCGCCTCCCGGAACAGCGCCTCGCTCCACGGGTCGGCGGGGAAGCAGATTTTTTCCAGCGCGGCCACCTGGGGCAGATGACCGGCGGTCATGGGAATGATGTGAAAGCTCATGCGCCCGCCTCCGTCCGCCGGAACAGCAGCTGCCGCCAGATGGGCATATCCGAGGACAGCTCCCGGCAGTAGGAAAACCACCTTTGCGCCGCTCCCACCACCTCGTCCGGGGTGTGGGCGATGAAATTGCGGTCGTACCGCTCCCCGTCGATCTCCCGCAGGCTCCACTCGTCCAGCCTGCCGCGCCCCTCCCGGATGGAGGCCAGCACATAGCCGCCGCGCTTGACCACCTTGGCCATTTGGGCGAAGGCCCGGGGCAGGTCCGCCGTCTCCACGTGGACCAGCCCGGCGGACAGCAGGATGCCGTCCACCATGCCGATGTGGGCGTAGTCCTCCAGCATATCCCCCTGGTAAAAGGGGATGTCCGGGTTGCGCTCCCGGGCGATTTTCAGGCTCTCGCCGCTGAAGTCCAGCCCCAGCGCGTCAAAGCCCCGCTCCCGGATGCGCCCGGTCTCGTATCCCGCGCCGCAGCACAGGTCCAGCACCCGCCCGCCGGGGGGCAGAAGGGACAAAAACTCGTCCAGGCAGGGCAGGTATGCCTGGTCGTCGTAACCGTTGGCGGCCCATTCCGCCGCGGTCTTGTCGTAGTATTCCTGTACGCCCTTCATTTGACCAGCCTCCATTTTATAGTCTCGCCGCCGCTTCCAGCGCCAGGCGCAGGTACTTTTCGTAGTCCGACGCGGGCACCGCCCCCCAGGTGCGGGGGTCCCAATCGGCGCCGTCCAGGCTGTCCTCGGCGTAGAGGAACTGGTACACCTCCGCGCCCCGGAACCGCCCCACCGCCATGGCGGAGGCGCACTCCATATCCACGGCGATGCAGCCGTCCGCCCGGCGCTTTTCCACGTTGGCCCTGGTCTCCCGGTAGATGGCGTCGGTGGTCCACACCCGGCCCTTCACATAGGGCAGGCCCAGTTCGTCGAAAATCTCCCCCAGCCGCTCCGCCGTGGGGATGTCCACATAGTCCGCCGGGGGCAGGTAGTGGTAGCTGGTCCCCTCGTCCCGGCAGGCGGCGGTGGGCAGGATGAGGCGCCCGGCGGTGAGGGATGCGTCCAGCACCCCGCAGGAGCCGTACAGCAGCACCCGCTTCGCCCCCAGGGCCAGCAGCTCCTCCATCAGCGCCGCCGTGGCCGCGCCGCCGATGAGGGTCTGCGCCATTCCCAGCTCCCGGCCGCTGTGGGTGAGCGCGTACACCGGGATGGGCCTCCCGCCGCTGAGGGTGGCCGCCACACGGGTCTCCCAGCCTTTTTGCAGCGCCTGGAGGGATTTCTCCTCAAAGGTGAGCACCACCCTATCCGGAAAGCCGTCCGCCGGCCGGATCATGTGGGCAGGCTTCAAAATCTCCTCGGAAACGGGGTCGAAGGTGTCGAATAAGCTCATTATGAAGTGCCTCCTAATGTATAGCGACCGCAGGCCGCCCCAACCGCGAGCCCAGCGCAAGCGGGTCGCGGTTGGAGACGAGGAGCAAGGGAGCGGCGTGAGGAATGCCCGCCAGGGCGTTCCGAATGGAGCAGACTTTGCGACGAGTCAGTGGCACTGCGCCCAGGTGCGGCCCACGTTGGCGTCCGCCTTCAGCGGCACCGCCAGCGCCGCCACCCCCTCCATCTCCTCCTGGAGCAGGGCTTTCACCCGCTCGGCCTCCCCCTCGGGGCACTCCACGATGAGCTCGTCGTGGACTTGGAGGACCAGCCGGGCCTCCAGCCCCTCGGCCCGCAGGCGGGCGTCCACCCGGATCATGGCCAGCTTGATGATGTCCGCCGCCGTGCCCTGGATGGGCATGTTCAGCGCCACCCGCTCGCCAAAGGAGCGGGTATTGAAGTTGGAGCTCTTCAGCTCCGGCAGCCAGCGGCGGCGGCCGTAGAGGGTGGACACAAAGCCGTCCTCCCGCCCCTGCTCCACCACCCGGGCCATATAGGCGTGCACGCCGGAATAGTGCTCGAAATACTTCTCCATATACTCCTTGGCCTGGGCCACGGTGACATGGATGTCCTCCGACAGGGAGTAGGCGGAAATGCCGTACACAATGCCGAAGTTGACGGCCTTTGCCGCCCGCCGCAGCTCCGGGGGCACCCCGTCCTGGGGCAGCCCGAACACCTGGGAGGCGGTGACGGTGTGGATGTCCACCCCGGAGTTGAAGCCGCCGATCATGGCCTGATCCCCGGACATATGGGCCAGCAGCCGCAGCTCGATCTGGGAGTAGTCCGCGTCCACCAGCACCTTGCCTTTCGGGGCCACGAACATCTTGCGCATCTCCGCCCCTAAAGGGGTGCGCACGGGGATATTCTGAAGGTTCGGCTCGGTGGAGGACAGCCGCCCGGTGGCGGTAACGGTATTTTGGAAGCTGGTGTGAATCCGCCCGTCGGCGGCGACCACCTTGCCCAGCCCCTCCACATAGGTGGAGTTCAGCTTGGTGAGCTGGCGGTAGTCCAGCACCGCTCCCACGATCTCGTGCTGGGGGCGCAGCTTTTCCAGCACGTCCACGTTGGTGGACCAGCCCGTCTTGGTTTTCTTCACCGGGGGCAGGCCCAGCTTGTCGAACAGGATGTGCCCCAGCTGCTTGGGGGAGAGGATGTTGAACTCCTCCCCCGCCAGGCGGTAGATCTCCGCCTTCAGGGTGTCGATGCCCGTCTGGAGCTGCCTGCCGAAGTCGGACAGGGCCTGGGCATCCACCAGCACCCCCGCCCGCTCCATCCGGGCCAGCACCGGGCACAGGGGCAGCTCAATGTCCGTCAGGACGGACAGCAGGCCGTATTCCTCCAATTTCGGCTTGAACAGCCCGTAAAACGCCTCAATCCAGGCGGTGTCCTCGTACCAAGCGGTCTGGGCTTTCCGCCCGTCGTCCAGCAGGGAGAAGGCCGTCTCGTCCTTGTAGGCGGCGGACTGCTCCACCTCCTTCTTGAAGTAGGACACCACCAGCTTGCGCAGCTCGTAGCTCCCGGCGGTGGGGTCGAGCAGGTACGCCGCCAGCTCCGTGTCGAACACGAAGCCCTCCGGCTCGATCCCCTCGTCCAGCAGGGCGCGGCACAGCTCCTTTACCCCGTGGGCGGCTTTTTTCACCCTGGGGCCGAACAGGGCGGACAGCAGGGCGTGGTAGTCCCCCTCGTAGGCGGCGGCGCGGACGTCGTACAGGTACGCCTCGCCCTCCCCGCCGAGGGACACCGCCACCCCCGCCAGATCCGGCAGGGGCAGGACAGCCACGCAGTCCGCCCCCTCCCACCTGGGCAGGGCGGTAACGAAGTCCGCTTCGGTGAGCACGGGGATCATGGTGACCTGGACCTCCGGCCGCTCCTGGGCCGTGTCCGCCCCGGTGGGGCCGGGGGTGAGCTTCAGCTTGTCGATGAGCTTGGTGAACTCCAGGTTCAGCAGGGTCTGGTACAAAACCGGCCCGTTGAAGGGCTGACGTTTCGCGTCCGCCGGGTCGAAGCCCATGGGCGCGTCGCAGCGGATGGCGGCCAGCTCCTTGCAGAGCCTCGCGCTGTCCGCCCCCTCGGCGAGCTTTTTCACCAGCCCCGGCTTGGCGGGGGTGTCCGGGGCGGAGCAGATGTCCGGCATATGGTCATAGAGGTGCTCCACCGTGTGGTAGAGCTGGATGAGGGCCAGGGCGGTCTTTTCCCCCACCCCCTTCACGCCGGGGTAGTTGTCGGAGGAGTCCCCCATGAGGGCCTTCAGGTCGATCATGTTCACGGGGTCAAAGCCGTATTCCGCCCGGAACGCCTCCGGGGTCACGTCCCGGGTGGTGGTCTGGCCCATGCGGGTGGACACCAGCTTCACGGTGGTGCTGCCGTCCACCAGCTGGAGGGCGTCCTTGTCCCCGGTGACGATCACCGTATCGCCCCCCTGGCCAGCGTTCACCCGGGCCATGGTGCCCAGCAGGTCGTCCGCCTCCCAGCCCTCCAGCTCATAGCGGCGGATGTTCATGGCGTCCAGCACCTCCTTGAGCACCGGCATCTGGACCGCCAGCTCCTCCGGCATCCCCTTGCGCTGGGCCTTATACTCCGCGAACGCCTTGTGGCGGAAGGTGGGCGCGCGCATGTCGAAGGCCACCGCCAGCCCCTGGGGCTGCTCCTCGTCCAGCAGCTTGAGCAGGATGTTGAGAAAGCCGAAAATGGCGTTGGTGGGCAGGCCCTCCCGGGTGGTCAGGTTCTGGCTGACGCCGTAAAAGGCCCGGTTGACGATGGAATTGCCGTCGATGACCATTAGCTTCATAGGGGACACCTCACAGTTTGATTGAGCGCGGCGGATGATAACATAGGATTATACCATTATTTTTAAAAGGAAGCAAGGGCGGGACGGCCGCGTCCCTTTTTCCGCCCGGGTCCCGGCTCAAACCGCCGGAAATTTCGCAAAAGCGGATTGACCCCGCCGGAATTCTGTGCTAGGATCAGGACCAGAGACCCCAATTCACAAAGGAGGCCCGCCCATGGACACCCTGAACATCGCCCTGCTGCAGATCGCCCCCGGCGCCGCCCTGGAGGAAAACCTGGAAAAGGGGCTGGCCGCCTGCAAAAGGGCCAAGGACCTGGGGGCGGACATCGCCCTGTTCCCCGAGATGTGGAGCTGCGGCTACCAGATCTACGGCCGCCCCGCGGAGGAGTGGACCGCCCGGGCCATCCCCGCCGGAGGGAGCTTCGCCCGCGCCTTTCAGGCCCTGGCCGGGGAGCTGTCCATGGCCATCGCCGTCACCCTGCTGGAGGAGCACCCCGGCGGCCCCCGCAATTCCCTGCTTCTCTTCGACCGCTCCGGCGCACAGCGCCTGGCCTACGCCAAGGTGCACACCTGCGACTTCGACGCGGAGCGCTGGCTCACCCCCGGGGAGGAATTCCATACGGCGCAGCTGGACACCGCCAAGGGGCCCGTCCAGGTGGGGGCCATGATCTGCTACGACCGGGAGTTCCCCGAGAGCGCCCGCGTGCTCATGCTCCAGGGCGCGGAGCTGATTTTGACGCCCAACGCCTGCCCCATGGAAATCAACCGCCTCTCCCAGCTCCGGGCCCGGTCCTTTGAGAATATGCTGGCCATAGCCACCTGCAATTATCCCCAGGGCGTGCCCGACTGCAATGGCCGCTCCACCGTATTTGACGGCGTGGCCTACCTGCCCAACGAGGAGCAGTCCCGGGACACCTGCATTTTGCAGGCGGGCGGCGAGGAAGGGGTCTACCTGGCCAGGCTGGACCTGGACCGGCTGCGCCGCTACCGGGAGAGCGAGGTCCATGGAAACGCCTACCGCCGCCCCTCCAAATACGCCCTTCTCACCAGCCCCCGGGTGGACCCGCCCTTTGTCCGGGACGGCCGCAGGCCCTAGCAAACGCCGCCCGCCGGCGGGGAAGGACGGAAAAATTTTTCGCATCAGGGGTTGCAATCCGCCCTGGGGCGTGGTAGAATAGCATGAATGTTAGGGTAAGAAAGGAGTGAGGCATACGCCTCACTCCTTCTATTTGAAGGGAAGGAGCTGACGCCAGATGGCAAAGGTCACCGACACCGTGGAGAAGCTGGCCCTGCCCATCGTCGAGCAGGCCGGGTGCACGCTGTGGGATGTGGAATACGTCAAGGAGGCCGGAGAGTGGTTCCTTCGGGTCTACATCGACCGCCCGGGCGGCGTGGACATCGACTGCTGCGAGGCGGTCTCCCGCCCCCTGTCCGACGTGCTGGACCAGTGCGACCCCATTCAGGGCAGCTACACCTTCGAGGTGTCCTCCGCCGGGCTGGACCGGGCGCTGCGCAAGAGCGCCCACTTCGCCCAGTGCATGGGCCGGCAGGTGGACGTGAAGCTCTACCGCCCTGTGGACGGGCGCAAGGCGGCCACCGGGGCCCTCACCGGATACGAGGACGGGGCCGTGACGGTGGACGGCGTCCGGTACGAGAAGAAAGACGTGGCCCAGGTGCGCCTGCACGTCGAGTTTTGAAGGAGTTAAACGACATGGCCAAGAAAAAAATCGCCGCAAAGAGCACGGAGCTGGACGCCAAGGAATTTTTCGCCGCCATCTCCGATATTGAAAAGGAAAAAGGCATTCCCAAATCCTATATGCTGGAAAAAATCACCCAGGCCCTGGTGGCCGCCTACAAGCGGGACCACGAGGGCATCACCGACAACGTGGTGGTGGACGCCAACGAGGAATTGGAGACCGTGCGCATGTTCGTCAAAAAGGACGTGGTGGAGCTGGTGGACAATCCCCACACCGAAATCGCCTTGGAGGAGGCCCAAAGAGCCCTGCCCCGGGCCCAGCTGGGGGACGTGCTGCGCATTGAGATCAAGCCCAAAAACTTTGGGCGCATCGCCGCCCAGACCGCCCGCCAGGTCATCATCCAGGGGATGCGGGAGGCGGAGCGCGGCATGATCTTCGACGAGTTCTCCGCCAAGGAGCACGAGATCCTCACCGGCTCCGTCACCCGGGTGGACGAGCGCAACGGCTCGGTGGCCATCCGCCTCACCTCCGGCTCCGAGTTCACCGACGCGTTTTTGTCCGCCGGGGAGCAGGTCAAGGGCGAGGTCATCCGGGAGGGCGACCGGGTCCGGGTGTATGTGGTGGAGGTCCGCCGCTCCACCCGGGGGCCGCAGGTGCTCATCTCCCGCACCCACCCGGGGCTGGTCAAGCGGCTGTTTGAGCTGGAGGTACCCGAGATCTACGACGGCACAGTCCAGGTCATGTCCATCGCCCGGGAGGCGGGCAGCCGCACTAAGCTGGCGGTGTGGAGCGACGACGAGAACGTGGACCCCATCGGCGCCTGCGTAGGCCCCAGAGGCCAGCGCGTGAACGCCGTGGTGGAGGAGCTGCGGGGCGAAAAGGTGGACATCATCAAGTGGTCCGACGACCCCGGACAGTACGTAGCCGCCGCCCTGGCCCCCGCCGACGTCATCAGCGTCACCGAGCTGGAGGCGGGCAAGAGCTGCCGGGTGGTGGTGCCTGACGACCAGCTGTCCCTGGCCATCGGCAAGGAGGGGCAGAACGCCCGCCTGGCCGCCCGGCTCACCGGCTTTAAAATCGACATCCGCCCCGCCAGCGCCCCCGAGCCCCCCGAGGAGGAAGAGGGAAGCGCGGAGGATAGCCGCGCAGGGGAGCTTGGCGCGGAGTGAGTCCAAAAGCCAGGGCCCACGGTGTGGGACCGGGTTTTGGCCGAATCGCAGCGAAAGCGGCCCGGCCACGCGGCCAATCCGCAGCGTGACAATGCCGGGATCAGGAGAAAGGGGGAGCACGCAATGCCCAAGAAAATACCCATGCGCCAATGCCTCGGCTGCCGGGAGATGAAGCCCAAGCCGGAGCTCATCCGGGTGGTGCGCTCCCCCGAGGGAGAGCTGTCGCTGGATTTCCGGGGGAAGAAGCCGGGCCGGGGGGCCTACCTGTGCCCCGACGCCGCCTGCCTGGCCCGGGCGAAAAAGAGCCGGGCCATTGAGCGGGCCCTGTCCGCCCCCACGCCGCCGGAGGTCTGGGACGCGCTGGAGGCGCAGATGAAGGCGGGTGACGGCGGTGACTGACAGCGCCCTATCCCTGCTGGGGCTGGCCCTGCGGGGGAACAACCTGGCCGTGGGCGAGGCCCCGGTGGAGGAGGCCTGCAAAGCCCGGCGGGCGTGCCTGATGCTGTCCGCCGCCGACGCCGCCCAGAACAGCGTGGACCGCGCCCGACGCTGGGCGGAGAACGGGGGCATCCCGTGGGCGCGCGTTCCCTGGGATAAGCAGACCCTGGGCGGCGCCCTGGGCCGCGGCAGCTGCGCCGTCGCCGCCCTCACCGACCGGGGGCTGGCCGGCGCGCTGGCCAAAAAGCTGATCCAAGCAGACGGGGCGCTGCGCCCCACCCTCGAACCCCTGCTGCATGAGAAAAAGAATGGGCGGGCTCAAAAGCCCGCTGTGCCTGAAACTTAGGAGGTGGCCTGTTTGAGCCTTGCGAAGCTGAACTGCCGGGATGTGGCCAAGGACTTTGGGATGCAAGCCAAAGCCATTACCGCGATCCTGACCGAACACACCAAAGAGACGGTGTCTCCCACCAAGATTTTGACCGACCGGGAGCTGTCCATTATTTTTGAGCATCTGACCCAGCGCAATCAGGTGGATTCCATCGAATCCATCTATGCCGACGTGTACCACGAGCCGTCCAAGGCCAAGCCGGCCGCCCCCAAAGAGGAGCCCGCCAAGCCCAAGGACGGCAAACCCGCCCAGGCCCAGGCCAAGCCCGCTCCCGGGCAGAAGGAGCAGCCCAAGCCCGCTCCCGCCAAGCCCATGAGCCGCACCCCGGAGAAAAAGGTGGTGGACACCCGCAAGGGCGGCGGCGTCAACCTGGAGAAGTACGACCAGCGCCTGGAGGACCTGGCCCCCGACAAGGCCAACCGGATGCAGACCGGCAAGCAGAAGTTCCAGAACCGCAGCGGCAAGAACCGCGGCCAGAACTTCGGCAGCAAGCGCCGCCAGGAGGAGCAGGACCGGATGCGCCGCC
>ERZ779629.682-NODE-682-length-12913-cov-4.638746_pt1 | contig 12913 bp, 15 predicted proteins | sample MGYA00514192_ERZ779629 | MGnify/ENA primary metagenome ERZ779629 (study PRJEB29562, sample SAMEA4376709) | mouse gut metagenome | isolation source: Cecum | study: EMG produced TPA metagenomics assembly of the A DSS colitis mouse model was used to assess the... | reverse complement strand
CAGCTCGTGGTGGTCGGTTACGATAACCTCTGCGCCCTGCTCCTTTATATATTCAACTTCCTCCGCGCAGGAAATCCCGCAATCAACCGTTATAAAAAGCTGCGGGAAATGCTCTTCGAAAATTTCGTCTATAGCGGCTTTGTTCAGGCCGTATCCGTCGCGCCGCTCGGGAATATAGATAACGGGAACGATACCGAAATCGCACAAGGCGCGATACATTATTGTCGAGGCGCATACGCCGTCGGCGTCGTAGTCGCCGTAAACGGCGACGGTCCAGCCCTCGTCGCGGGCGCGGCCGATAAGCTCTACCGCCTCGCTCATACCGCTCATTTTAAACGGCGAAATAAACTGCGCGCGCGAAGGACGGATAAACGCGGTTATCTTTTCCCCGTCGTCTATCCCTCTGCCGTACAGTATTTTGACTGTATCCTCCAAGAGCCCGCATTCGCAAGCGAGCTGTCTGACGGTATTCAGTTGTTCAGACGAAAATTCGTATTCGGGAATTATCTTTTTCATAACTAAAACGTAAGGGCGGGTATTAACCCGCCCTTAATTGAATTTATTTTTTATTTTTAGAGCCGGCTGCGACCTTATCGCCTATAAGCTTTATTCGCGTGTATACGGACGGCGTAAACAGTAGCGTTCCGTACAGCGCGGAAGCGACGCCGATTAATGCCGCCGCTACGGGCGCAAGAACGGTCAGCGCGGACATTGCGCTTATAGAAAGCATTACGAAAATTACGACGGCTGCCGCGGCAATTCCCACTACGGGATAGAGCACGCTTATAAGGCTTTCGCGAACGCAAACGTCGGTCTGCTCGTCTTTGTCAAGCTTTGCAAAGGTTTCCTTTTTAAGGTTGCGGCGGTATCTGTCGAACAGGAAGCCGCACGCTATCATCGTGACAAGCACGGTCAACGCACCGAACGCAACCGCAGAAATACCTACGGGTACGCGCGTAAGCGCAAGCAAAGCCGTGTAAATTGTAAGGTTGTGTATATTTGCAAGCGCGGCGGCAAACGCCATAGTCACGCCGTATCTTATAAGGAAATACAGAAATTGCAACACTACCGCGGACGCCAGCGCAATCGAAACGTAGGTAAGCACCTTACCGCCGTTCAGCTCGGATACCTCGGAATGCATAGACGCATTACTGAGCGTGCTGTCGTTGCCTCCCCTCAGCGCGGTTTCTATCTCGGTAACCGCCTGCATAAGCTTGTCGGAATCGGTAGAATGCGAAAATTTACAGATTATTTTGCCGCCCTCGGACGTATCGCCAGAAACGCTTTCATAGTAGCTTACGCCAAGCTTGCCGAATATGCCGTCGCATATTTGATAAACGTCCGCCTCGTCGCTGTAATCGACGTAGGCGTAGTTTATCTCTACGCTCTTATACTCGGGTTTAAGCTCGTCGCCGTAGTTGAAGAACGCACCGCCGACGAAATGGAAAACCGTACCTACCGCAAAACCGATTACCGCAAGGGCAACGGAAATTATTATAAACAAGTGCATTTTGGAAGAGAGTTTAAGTTTAGTCATCTTCGAGTTTCTCCCTCTTGAAGCCGCAGAATGCAAACTTGTCGCGGACGGTCGAGCTTACGACGAACCACATAAACCGCGTAAACCAGTACAGGATATAGGATGCGAGCGAAGCGATAAAGAATATCAGTCCGCAGGCAGCAACCTCGCCAACGCCGACAAGCGCGATTATAAGCGATACCGCCACGAGTACCACGTGCAGCTCGAGTATGCCTTTAAGCAAACCCTTATAGCCAGCCTTGACGGCAGACTGCATTGTCTTACCCTTGAGGGTTTCGCCGCGCACCTTTTCAAACGCAACGAAGTTTGCGCCGCAAAGCAGGGCAAGCCCCGCCATTGCGAAGATTGCAACCGCAACCGTCAACTCGATATTTATGAGCAGAAGCGCGACTATTACCGTAAGCGAATACGCAAGTATCATTATCGCGTTTACGAAGCCGAGCAGTCTGTATCTTACCGCCGAATAAACGATAGCCGCCAGCACGAGCGCGAGCATCGAGCAGAACAGGAATATCGCCGCGTGCGAGCCGAGCGAGGCGCTTGCATAGACGACCTCGAGGTCGCTTGCAGTGCCGTAATCGAGAGCGAGAGTTTTGCCTTCGATACAGGATTGAAGCACGATAGCGTAGTCCTGCGCGGTTCTCTCGTCGGGTACGGTAATGAAGAAGCTTTCTTCGGAAACGGATTCTTCGAGTTTAAGCGAAATTAACTGGCTGTCGCCGATAAAGAAGCCGACCGCCTTGTCGTTGCTTGCCGCTGAAACTTTTGCCGAAATACTTTCGAACAGCGCTTTGCCGTCGGGCGTGAGGTCTACCCTTACCGCCACGTTGCCTGCGCGCATGAATTTTTTAAAGCTTTTGAAGTACGAATTTACGTCAGCCGTGATAGGCGTCAAAATATTGTCGTGACCGACGCCCACCTCGCTGTTTCTAAGCGAAAGCTCGCCGCCGTACGACAAATATCTTACGGTGTTGCTTATCGCGGTTTCCTTATCGGAGCGCGAACCGCTGTAATCGGTGTCGGCATACTCGGAATACGAGAAGCCAGTAGGAACGGTAACGGCGATTGTGAAATCGTCGCGCACGGTCACCGAATATGCGGAATAACCCTTTTCGCCGAGGCGCTTTGACAGCATTTCGGCGTCGTGCTTGACATTGTTCAGCAAGGTTTCCTTGTTTTCGTCGTTTTCGCCGAGAACCTCTTTTTCAATCCAGACGCTGCCGAACTGCTCGTACTTGTCCTTATACTTGTCCGCAGTATCGTCCGAGGGGATACCGGAACGGTAGTCCGCGTCGGAAATGACGCCCTTCGGGTACAGCACGGAAACGGCTTCGCCCGTAAGGTCACCGCCGAGACTTATGCTGGTTATAAACGAATTGAATTTTTTGACCCCGCCAGAGCCGGGAACCGTATAAGATACGGTGGCAAAAAATGCAAGAACCGCGATAGCCGCAACGATTATCGCCGTTAAAATTGCCGACTTGATTTTGCCCATCTATATACTCCTAATTGTGATTAACTACTACATTATATAAGAAAAAAAGAATTCCGTCAATTAATTATCGATTTTTAGCAATTCTTTTTTTAATTTTTGCCGTCTTTTTTACGCGCCAACGCGTGCATACCGCATTCGATACGCTTTTTCATCATGGCGCAGGTCACGGGATAGGGCTTGTTCATATCGCCCATAAAATTGTAATTGTTGGCGCTGCACCCGCCGCTGCATATAAATTTAGCAAAGCAGCCGTCGCACTCCTCGCGGGTAAACAGACTGTTGGAAGCAAACTTTTCGCGTATATCGCCGCGGATTATCCCGTCTTTTACGTTGCCCATCAAAAAGTTTTTATCGCCCGCGAACTGGTGGCAGGGATAAAGGTCGCCGTTTGGAACGACCGAAAAGTATTCGTTGCCCGCGCCGCAGGCAGAAACGCGCTTTTGCAGACAGGTTCCCCCCTCCAAATCTATATTGAAATGGAAGAAATTGAAGCCCTTGCCCGCCTTGTGCCTTTCAAGATATTGATTGCAAAGCGTTTCGTATTCCGTGCAGACCGTACCGAGATGCTCGTCACTGATTTGCAGGTCGGCAATATCGGTGACGACGGGCTCCATTGAAATACTGTCGAATCCGTTGTCGGCAAGAAAAATTACATCCTTGGAAAAATCGAGATTTTTAGACGTGAACGTACCGCGCACGTAATAGTGCTTGTCCCCACGCGAACGGACGAATTTTTTTATGTTTTCGATTACGAGGTCAAAGCTGCCCTTGCCGTTCCTGGTTTTACGGATAGCGTCGTGCACTTCTTTCCTGCCGTCCAGACTTAAAACGACGTTTTCCATTTCGGTATTGAAAAATTCGATTGCGTCGTCGTCGAGAAGCAGAGCGTTGGTCGTGGTTGTGAAAAGGAATTTCTTGCCGAGCTTCGCCGCCTCCGCTTTGGCGTAAGCTACGGTCTTTTTGACGGTGTCGAGGCACATCAAGGGCTCGCCGCCGAAAAAGTCGACCTCTAGAACCTTGCGGTTACCGCTGTTTTTCAGCAGAAAATCGATTGCCGTTTTCGCCGTTTCAAGGCTCATGAACTCGCGCTCGGAATGATATGCACCCTCGTCGGCAAAGCAGTAACGGCAACGCAAATTGCAGTCGTGACAGATATGCAGACAAAGCGCCTTTGCATCCTTCGGCTTCATCGGCGCAGTCTTTACTTCGTCGGCAAACAGCAGCCCCTTGTCCTTCAAGGCGCTTATATCGGCTTCTATTTCTGCGATTTTTTCCGCGGACAGCGCGGGCATTGCCCCGCACTCGTACTTGGCTTTCAGGTAGTCGGCAGTGTCCTTATCGCATTCGTGCAGGCTTCCGCTGCCAGAATCGTATATGTAGTTGTAGTTCTCGAAGTTAAAAATATGTACCATTACGACAGTTAAAAGGAGCAGTTTTACTGCTCCTTACTCTTTATTAATTATTATTACTTTCTATTAATTTTTTCGGGATTTTCTTCTCTTGTAATTCTTTCGCAACTCTGATTGCCGACGGTGCAACTGGTCTTGCAAGCCGACTGGCAGGTGCTTCTGCATTCGCCGCAGCCCGTAACTTTCTTTTCACGGGGGGTGGATATCGTTTTAATCATAATAAAAATCTCCTTTATGGTTGGATTACGTTTATAATTATAATGTGCGGCGATAAAAAAATCAAGTAATTTCAGGCGTTCTTTTTGATATTGACCGCTATTATTCCAGTAATAGCGCCGCTTACTACGCCGAGAAGTATCTCTATTGCGAATTTCCAGCTTATGGAAAGCGAATGCGCGATTGCGCCGTACAGTAAATAAGTGACGATAACTGCGATTAAGCCGTAAATTATACCTTTAAGCCAGCCCTTGTCGCCGCGAATGAAAATAAGCCCGCCCACCACGATTGAAAGAATTTTGAATACCTGATTTACCGGCTTGACCGCGCCGAGCGGCAGACTGAAAAGCTGAATTATAAGCGTGAACACGAGCACGAAAATAAGCGAAACGATTACCGAAGCAGACGACGCCTTGACTACCTGAAATATATTTTTGCGCATAAAAAAACCTCCGCTTTAATCTATGCGGAGGTTTTGCAAATTATTAGTTCTTTTTGGTCTTTTTAGCGGGTTTCTTTTCTTCCTTGACCTCTTCGGTTGAAGTCTCCGCAGTCTCGGCGGGTTTTTCCTCGACGACGGGCTGCGCTTCCTCTGCGGGCTGAGCCTCTTCGGCAACCTCTTCGGCTTTCGCTTCCTCTGCGGGAGCGGCCTTTTCAACTACCGCGTCGGTCTGGTAAATTGCCTGCTTGTCGAACTTAATGAAGCATTTACCCGACTGCTCTGTTCCGGTTTCGAGAACGAAGGTATTTTCCTCGGTGTCTATTTCAACGACTATTCCGCAGATACCGCCGATAGTCTTTACTTTATTGCCGGGCTTGACCGCGTCGATTAAGCTCTTTGCGTCCTCTTCCTGCTTTTTGCGGCGTCTGCTTGAAAATACGAACATTACGATTATCGCAACGATAAGCACGCCTAGAATTACGTAGGTAGAAATTTGAGTTGTGTCAACCAAAAGGTTACTTAACATATAAATCTTCTCCAAATTAATTTTTTTAAACTATATCTTATTTGGCGCTTTTTGGCAAGCGTTTTTTTAAGCTTTGAGGCAATTCCATTAAACTTTCACTTAATTTTAATTAAAATCGCCGTATTGCGCGTAAAATTCGGCGGCAAAATCGGTCAGACTGTCCGCAAAAATCGCCTCGCGCATATTACGCATAAGCTTGTGCAGGAAGGTAATGTTGTGCACGCTTAAAAGCATTGCCGACAGCATTTCGTTTACGTTGATAAGGTGCCTTACGTACGCCTTGGTGTAGTTCTTGCAGCAGTAGCAATCGCAGTTTTCGTCCAAGGGCGAAAAGTCCTCGCGGTACTTGCCGTTGCGGGCGACCACCTTACCATTGGAAGTGAACGCCGTGCCGTTTCTTGCAATACGCGTAGCAAGCACGCAGTCGAACATATCCACGCCGCGCTTTACGCCCTCGATAAGGCAGTCGGGACTTCCGACACCCATTAAATAGCGGGGAACGCTTTCGGGAAGGTGCGGACGGATTAAATCGAGAATTTCGTACATTCTCGGCTTGGGCTCGCCGACGGAAAGACCGCCGATAGCTATGCCGTCGGTCGCAAACTGCTTTGCGCGTTTGACGCTTTCAAGGCGCAAATCGTCGTAAAAGTTTCCCTGAATTATAGGGAAAAGCGCCTGGTCCTCGCGCGTTTTCGCCGCAACGCAGCGCTTCAACCAGCTGTCCGTGCGCTCCATTGCCTGCCTTGCCTGCTCGTGTGTGTAGCCGTATTCGCTGCACTGGTCGAACTGCATTATTATATCCGCGCCGAGGTTCTCTTCGATAGACATTACCTTCTCGGGCGTGAAAAGGTGCTTCGACCCGTCGACGTGCGACGAGAACTGCACGCCCCCGTCGGTAATTTCGTTCAACTTCGTCAAAGAAAATACCTGAAAGCCGCCGCTGTCTGTCAGAATGGGGCCGTCCCAGTTCATAAACTTGTGCAGACCGCCCGCCTTTTTAACAAGCTCGTCGCCCGGGCGGATATATAAATGATAGGTATTGGAAAGTATTATGCTGGAGCCCGCCGCCTTCAAGTCGCGCGGGTAAACGCCCTTTACGGTCGCCTGAGTGCCTACGGGCATATATACGGGCGTTAAAATATCGCCGTGCGGGGTGTGAAAAACACCCGCGCGTGCGCCCGTGTATTTATCGATATGCTGTAATTCGAATGAAAAATATTTTGACATAATTAACCTTATTTAATAAACATTGCGTCGCCGAAGGAAAAGAAACGATACCGTTCCCTTACCGCCTCGTTATACAGAGACAAAATCTCTTCCCTGCCCGTCATTGCGGCGACGAGCATTATAAGCGTGCTTTCGGGGAGGTGGAAGTTAGTAATCAACGCGTCCACGCACTTAAATTTATAGGGCGGGTAAATAAAAATTTCGGTATTGCCGCTGCACGGCTTTAAAAGACCGTTTTCGTCGGCGGCGCTTTCAAGCGTCCGTACCGAGGTCGTACCGACCGCGATTATACGCCTGCCCTCGCGCTTGGCTCTGTTTATGGTTTCAGCGGCTTCGGCGCCCACCTCGTAATATTCCGAGTGCATTTTATGGTCGGTTATTATCTCTTCCTTTACGGGACGGAAGGTACCCAACCCGACGTGCAGCAGCACCTCGGCGACCTCGACGCCCATTCCGCGTATGCGTTCAAGCAAAGCGGGCGTAAAGTGCAGACCCGCGGTAGGCGCGGCGGCAGAGCCGTCCGTCTTTGCGTATACCGTCTGATAGCGGTTTTTGTCCTCGAGCTTTTTCTTTATGTACGGCGGCAGCGGCATATTTCCAACGCGTTCGAGTATTTCCTCGAACACGCCGTCGTAGATAAACCGCACTATCCTTTCGCCGCTTTCGGTTATGCCCTCGACGGTCAGCGAAAGTCCGTCGCTTATATCGAGGCGGGCGCCTATCTTGCACTTTTTACCGGGCTTTACGAGCACCTCCCACTTATCTATATCGAGACGCTTTAAAAGCAGGACCTCGACCGCGCCGCCGTTTTCGGTGCGCGCGTACAGGCGTGCAGGCAGCACGCGGGTATTGTTTACGACGAGCACGTCGCCCTTTTTGAGGTAATCCGTTACGTCTTTAAAAATTCTGTGTTCGGTTTTTTTCGAAGTCCTGTCGTAGACAAGCAGCCGCGAAGCGTCGCGCGGGCTTGCGGGAGTCTGCGCGATAAGCTCTTCGGGCAAATCGTAATAAAAATCGCTTTTTAAAAACTGCATAGTTAATCCTTATCGAAAAGAGTGAGCTGCAACTGCTGTTTTTCGCTTATCTTGTAGCCCAGATGCTCGTAGCCTCCCTTTAAAATCATTCTGCCGCGCGGTGTGCGGGCGATAAAGCCGAGCTGCAACAGATAGGGCTCGTAAACGTCCTCGATAGTGCCCGCGTCCTCGTTAATGGTTGCCGCAAGCGTTTCGAGACCGACGGGCTTACCGTCGAACTTTTCTATCATAGCGCGCAGCAACGCCCTGTCGATTTCGTCGAGACCGAGGTCGTCTATTTCCATTCTGCCGAGCGCGTATTTCGCGTCCTTGACGGTAACCGTCGAATTGCCGTTTATCGTTGCGAAGTCGCGCACGCGCTTCAACAGCCTGTTGGCAATTCGCGGCGTTCCGCGCGAACGGCAGGCAACCTCGTTGGCGGCGTCCTCGGCAATGGATATATTCAGCGTTTTCGCGCTGCGCATTACTATCTCTTGTAGCTCTGCGGGGGTGTACAATTCAAGACGGCAGATTATGCCGAACCTGTCGCGCAAGGGGTTTGCTATCATACCCGCGCGGGTGGTCGCGCCTATAAGCGTAAATCTTTTAAGCGAAAAGCGGATATTGCGCGCGCTGGGACCCTTGCCGACTATTATATCAAGCGCGTAGTCCTCCATAGCCGAATAGAGTATCTCTTCTACGCTATGGTTAAGACGGTGGATTTCGTCGATAAACAGCACGTCGCCCTCGTTGAGGTTGGTGAGTATAGCAGCCAAATCGCCGCTGCGCTCTATCGCGGGCGCGCTGGTCATTTTAAGCTGACCGCCCATTTCGTTCGAAATAATGTGCGCGAGCGTGGTTTTGCCGAGACCCGGCGCGCCGTATAAAAGGACGTGTTCAAGCGCCTCGCCCCTCGCCTTTGCGGCGTTCATATATACGTTTAAGTTTTCCTTGACCTTGCTTTGACCGACGTAGCCGTCAAGCGTCTTGGGGCGCAGAACGTTTTCCTCGACGTCGTATTCGCCCTTGGTGCTTTTGACTAATCTGTCTTCGGCGTCAAATTCCTCTTCGTCGTCGTAAAACATATTTTACATTCCTTTAAGTGCAATCATTATAATATCTTCAACGGACTGCGCGCCCTGAGAACGCGCGCGGTAAATCGCCTTTTCGCTTTCCGAACGCGAAAAGCCCAGCGTCATAAGCGCAACCACCGCGTCCTCGTCGCCGCCGTAAGCCGCGGTCTGAGGGACCGCCGCTCCGCCATTGACCGCAGGCGCCGAGACCTTTTCGCGCAGTTCAAGACAGATGCGCTCCGCAGTCTTTTTGCCGAGCCCCTTGACAGACGAAAGCCTTTTTATATCCGAGGTCGCAATCGCCGCGGCAACGTCCGCGGTGTTCAGCCCCGACAAAATAGCTATACCCATTTTGGGACCTACGCCCGAAACGGTTATAAGCTTTAAAAACATATTTTTCTCTTCCTGAGAGGAAAAGCCGTAAAGCGCGACGCCGTTTTCGCCCACCTGCATATAAGTATACAGCTCGCCCTCTTTTTTACCCGCAAGCGCGGAAAACGCCGAGTACGAGCAGGCGACCTCGAACCCGAGCCCCGCCGCCGTTTCAATCAGCGCGTAGTCAGGCGTTATAGCAAGAATTTTACCCTTTATAAATCCTATCATAATTTACCTTATGTTAAATAATTTGCCGAAGCGGGACGTGTGCGCGTGGCACAATGCGACCGCAAGCGCGTCCGCAGCGTCGTCGGGACGGGGAATTTTGTTAAGCCGCAGCATCGAGGTTACGACGTGCTGCATCTGAACCTTGTCGGCGCGACCGTAGCCCGTAAGCGACTGCTTTATCTGGTTGGGCGTATATTCGTACAGCCTGCCGCAGTACTTGATGCACGTAAGCAGCATTACCCCGCGCGCGTGGGCGACGGGTATGCCCGTGGTTATGTTCTTTGAAAAGAACAGCTCTTCGACCGCGATTTCGTCAGGCTTGAATTTATTGAGAATGTTGTTTATCCCTTCTTCGAGCATGGCGAGCCTTACGGGCAGGCTCTCGTCCTTAGGGGTTAGCACGACGCCGAAGTCGAGCGCGACCGTGTCGTCGTTTTTCTTTTTTTCAACCACCCCGTAGCCCATAGTCGCAAGCCCGGGGTCAAGTCCTAAAATTATCATTTTTTACCTTTCGTAGCTGTCTGCAAGCCGCTTGAAAGCGGGCAATGCGCGTTCAATCATTTCGGGGGAAACGCAGTACGACAGACGAACGTAGCCGTTACAGCCGAAGCTGTCGCCCGCGACGAGCAGCAGCTCGTATTTTTTTGCCCTTTCCGCAAACGCCTGCGCGTCGCCGTCGGGCGATTTTATAAACAGATAGAACGCGCCGTCGGGCTGCGCGAACTCGAAGCCGTATTCGGTAAGGCAGGTTATCAGTCTGTCGCGGTTTGCCTTATATACCGACAGGTCTGAGGTTTGCCCCGCGCACCCTGCAATCAGCCGCTGAAACAGCGACGGAGCACAGACGAAGCCGAGCGCCCTGCCCGCGCCGAGTATGCCCGCATAGATTTCTTCGAAGTCCTCCGCCGCGTTATTTACGGCGATATACCCTATCCTTTCCCCCGGAACGGACAGCGACTTACTGTACGAATAGCAGACGATGCTGCGCCCGTAATAGTTCATTATAAAGGGAATTTCTATTTCCCCGAACACAAGCTCGCGGTACGGCTCGTCGGAAATAACATAGACGGGCTGCGCGCAGCCTTTGACAAGCTCTACGATTTTTTTAACGGTTTCCGCGCCGTATATGACGCCGCTCGGATTGTTGGGCGAATTGATTATAACAGCCTTGGTCCTGCCCGAAAGCTTTTTAGCAAAATCGTTAAGGTCGGGCTGAAACGCGCCGTCGCACGCGACGGGCACGAGCGTGCCGCCCGCATGCTCGCAAAACACCTTATACTCGGGAAAGAACGGAACGAACGCGATTACCTCGTCGCCCTCGTTGAGTAAAGCGTTTAAGGTTACCGTAAGCGACGCGGACGCGCCGCAGGTCATGTAAATGCAATCGGCGGTAAGACGTACGGAAAATCTGCCGTTCAGTTCGTCGGCTATAGATTTGCGCACCGAATAATCACCCTGCGCCGAGGTATAACCGTGCAGCTCGACCGGGTCGGTATTTTCAATCAGGTCAATCAGGGTGCGCCGCACCTTGTCGGGCGCGGGAACGCTGGGGTTGCCTATAGAAAAGTCGAACACGTTGTCCGCCCCTATTTCCGCCTTGCGCTTCTTTCCGTATTCGAAAAGCTCGCGTATGGAAGAGCGGACTTTTCCAAGCTTTACGTTCGTTTGGTTAAGCATACATCAATATTATCAAATCAACGGCGAAAAGTCAATTATTAAAGGCGGGCGGTTGCGCTTTTTCGCAACTGTCCGCCTAACCCGTCAAATCCTTTCTGAAGGTCTCTATTATTTTATTTTCTATGCGCGACACCTGAACCTGCGACACGCCGAGCATTGCCGCAACCTCGCTTTGCGTCATATCGCGGAAGTACCTTAGCATTATGACCTTGCGCTCGCGCTCGGGCAGTTCGTCTATCGCCGACTTTAATTGCAGGCTGTCGACTATTTCCTCCTGCCTGTCCTCGACGGGCAGCTTTTCAAGCAGCTCCTGCGTTTTCTTGTCCTTGTACTCGCCCTGCGCGTAAATGGATACGGGCATGTGGGTAGAGCCCATAGTGAACACGACTTCGCTTTCGGGCAGCTGAAATTCCTCGGCAATAACCTTTACCGACGGCTGATTGCCGTGAATTACCGAATATTCCTCGACGAATATATTTATGCGCTTTGCAAGGCTTTTAATCGCGCGGGAAACCTTAATACTTCCGTCGTCGCGCATAAACCGCTTTATCTCGCCCGCTATCATGGGCACGGCGTAGGTGGAAAAGCGGACGCCGAAGCTTTCGTCAAAGCCCGTTACCGCCTTTAAAAGCCCCATGCTTGCAAGCTGATACAGGTCGTCGTATTCGACGCCCTTGCCGAGGTATCTTCTTACTATGCTTTTTATTAAGTTGTTGTTTTCCAAAATCAGCGTTTCTTTCGCGCTGCCGTCACCCTCTTTCGCCTTTCGTATCAGTAAGTTCGTCTGTTCGACGTCAAGCATTTTACGCTACTTCCGTTTCAAACTTTTTAGCCATATAAACGACCGTACCGCCGCCGTTCTTGGAATCTACCGAAAATTCGTCCATAAAGGTCTGCATAATGGTAAAGCCCATTCCCGAGCGTTCGTCGGAGGGAAGCGTAGTGAAAAAGGGCTGGACGGCTTTTTCTACGTCGGGTATGCCCTTCCCAGTATCGCTTACCTTTATATGTAGCACGTTATCCTCTATTTCGCACTCTACGGTAACTATCCCCCTCTCTTCGCGATAAGCGTGAACGGTACAGTTTGTGACCGCCTCGGAAACGGCGGTTTTAACGTCGGAAAGCGCAGAAAGCGACGGATTGAGTTCGAGACAGAACGCCGCGACCGCGTCGCGGGCGAACGCCTGATTTTGAGGAAGTGAATAAAATTGAAGCTTCAGATAATTTTTTGACATAATTATTCCGCCTTGGGTATTAGAGAGTAAATTCCGCTTAAATTCAAAATTTTGTCCGCGGCAAAGTTGGGCTGCTCGATATACAGCGGTATCGAAAGCCGCGCCGCCTTTTTATATCTGCCTATCAGAAAACCTATGCCCGTCGAGTCCATAAACGCAACCGACGAAAGGTTAACTATTATTTTTTTTACGTTGGCGTTGTCTTCTATAAGCTTGTCGCATTTGGCGCGCGCGGACGCCGCCGAACACTCGTCCATTTCGCCCGACAGGTTTATGTAAAGCATTTTGTCGCGCAGGTATCCCGTAACGGTCATAATACTCCTCCCGCTTTTGTCTATCGGCATTTATGGTACTAAAAAATATGAGCAGTATTTTGCGGTATTTGCGCGAAAAAATAAAAAATTTGTAAAAAACGGATAAAAATTTACCGATTGCATTGCTATCCTGAAAAAAATGTAAT
>ERZ779629.681-NODE-681-length-12915-cov-7.622006_pt1 | contig 12915 bp, 7 predicted proteins | sample MGYA00514192_ERZ779629 | MGnify/ENA primary metagenome ERZ779629 (study PRJEB29562, sample SAMEA4376709) | mouse gut metagenome | isolation source: Cecum | study: EMG produced TPA metagenomics assembly of the A DSS colitis mouse model was used to assess the... | reverse complement strand
ACTTGAGACTGCAAACCTTGTCCTTTTTATTTGCGCAATTTATTGTACCTTATCAGAATACTATCCGCCCCGGCAACAAAACGGTAACAAATTCTGAAATCACCCCGCCGGACACAAAAAGAAGAAATCCCTCAAACCGTTGTGGCTCAAGGGATTTCGTGGAGCTGCTACCCAGATTTGAACTGGGGACCTCATCCTTACCAACAGCGGTAAGGAATTTTTTATAATCTTTTCCCGTGGTTTATAGGCATTTACGCTCCGGCACAATTTCTTTTCAGCACTTTCTAATGATATGTCCTCCATTGTTTCCACGCCTGTCTGTGGCTGGTTATGTGGTCAAAATGTAGTGATGGGGCTATCACTCAGCGATATAACCGCTGGCTGATAGACCCGTTTTTACTACGTTTCCAGGGGGCCGTTCCATACAAAAATTGCGTCACTGTAAACAATAAAGGCTTCCCCAAAATACAAAGAATATCAGCTCAGGGCCGGCAACAGGTTTGTCGCCGGCCCTGAGCCAAAAGTGAATGAAAGAGAAACGCTGATTGATGGCGCCGATGCGCCCTGGTTATCCATTGATACCTACAAACATCAGGATAGTCTATCTGCTTTGGTTTCCCTGGTCCCCTTGTTCCTTTCCCAAGGCTTTCCGCATCGACAAGACCCCCCACAGAATACATCCTGCCGTCACAGCGGCGTCAAATCCAAAGAGGGCCAGTTCCCAATAAGGCAATGCGTAGCCATACTCAATCCCCTCGCCCATACCATTCATAGCGTTGGTTTGGGATGTGGCATAGAGGATATTTTTCGTCGCCTTGCGCAGCGCCGTGAGGTGGGACGCATTGACCACAGAACCTGAAGCGGACGGCTGCTGATCCTGGAACAGGCACAGATCTCCGCCCGCCCGGATCATCTGATCCGGGTTCATATATGCGTTGGCATAATCCGTGATGACCATTCCCTGGAATCCCCACTCATTGCGGAGGATCTCAGTCAGCAGTTCATAGGATCCGCCCGCCCACACCGTTCCAATGCGGTTAAAGGAGGACATGATGCCCAAGGATTTTCCTTCCTTGACCACCAGCTCGAAGGGCTTGAGATAAATCTCCCGGAGCGCCTGCTCGCTGAGCCAGGTGATAAGTCCGTTGGTGTCCCGGTCAGTCTCCTGGTCGTTTACCGCGAAATGTTTCACCATGGTGTTGACGCCCTTTTCCCTGGCCCCGGTCACCACGCTGGCGGCCATGCGCCCGGAGAGCAGGCCGTCCTCAGAGTAGTATTCCCCGTTTCGGCCTGAGAACGGCGTGCGGTGTATGTTCATGGCGGGGCCGTACCAGCCTGAGTAGGTGCGCCCATCCCCCCGCTCATTGCCGATCAAAGACTCGTTGCCGATGGAATTCCCCATGGCTTGGGCAAGTTCCACATTCCAGGTGGCGCCGATCACACATTCGGACGCATAGAAGCATGTGTCGTACACCACCGCGGTCGCGTCAGTGGCGGACATAAAGGTAGTGTATCCCGCGGGGCCGTCCGGGTCGGTGGTTTTGGGCTTTCCAATGGAGTCAATGGCCGCCGTGTTGAAGTTTCCTGTGCCCACCAGGTAGCGCATCTCTTTGACGGTGAGCTGGGAAAGCAGCGTCTCCCACCTGGGATCGTCGTAATCTGCGCCGATCAAATCATACAGCTTCACCTCTGTCTCGGAAAAGGTCAGGGGTGTGCGCTGCTGGCGGGGCTTTCGCTCCGCGTGCCAGGGCTTGCCCTCGTCCACGGCGCTGCCCGCGCCGATATACGCCTCCACCGACAGGCTGTCAATGAGAGACTGCTCCACGTTCCGATCCTCCTGCGTGGGCGTGGCGGGCCAGGTCCCCTCCCAGTCCGCCCGAGAGAGGTAGGCCGCGATGTGCCCGCTCACCTCGTCGAAGCGGTTTTCCACAGGGTTTCCAGTGGCGGTGTCCTCGGCGAACACAAGGGTCTCAGGCACAGTCAGTTCAAAACTGAGGCCGCTGCTGCGCCACGCATCGTTGGCATTTTTGCCGATGTAAACGGCGTATGTCCCACTGTCCGCCTCGTATGTCTTGCTGCCGTTGCCGTTCAAATCCCCGTAATCATAAGAGGCCAAATCCGCCACGCGGAAGGAGAGGGTCACGGTCTGGGCCTCCCCAGGGGCCAGCAGCTTTGTCTTGGCAAAGGCGCCCAGCACCACATGGGCTTTTTCCACCTCACCGTCATAGTAGGGGGCGGAGATGTAGAGCTGCACCACGTCCTTGCCGCTGTACCGGCTGTCCGCACTGTTCGTCACTGTCACCTCCGCCGCGACGGTCTTGCCCTTGTCGGCCGGGGTGATGGCGTCCCCAGAGGAGATCTCCGCGCCGTCCAGAAGTAGCCGGTCCAGCGTCCATGTGAAATCGGAATAGCTCAGCCCATAGCCGAAGGGGAATACAACGGCGTTATCATACCAGCTGTAATCGCCGCTCTTCTCGTACTCAGTATAGCCCCGGGTCTCATAGTAGCGGTATCCGACGTAAATCCCCTCTTCGTAATCCACGAAATAGGCATTTTGATCCACACCGTCTACCTGATAGCGGTTGCCGTCCTGGGTCATATTGTTGGAGAAATTTGCCCATGCGGGCGCGTCGGCAAAGCGGCGGGCAAAGGTGTCCACCAGGCGGCCGGAGGGATTCACCTCACCGCTGAGCAGCCTGCCCAGCGCGGCCATCCCGGTGCCGCCGGTGGTGCCCACCCAGACGCAGCCCTTGAGCTTTCCGTTATAGACCCCGTCCTCCAAAAAGCCCAGCTCCATCGGAGCGGCGGAATTCAGGATGACCACCACGCTGCCAAACCCGGAATCCGGGGCGCACAGCGCCTCCAGCAGGGCCCGCTCGTTGTTGTCCAGCTGGAGATAGTGGTCCTCCGGGTTGGCCCCGGCGGTATTTTTCATGGTCCGGGGCAGATCGTAGCCCTCTCCCCCCACGCGGGAAAACACCACCAGCGCCGCGTCGGTATAATCGCCGGCATAGCTCTGGATGCCGCCCGTATAGTCGCTGAGGGGAAGCTCCCCGGTCTCCAGGCCCTCCAGCACCCCCGTGTCAAAATTCAGCTTGGAGGTGCGGCCCTTTCCGGCGGCCTTTTGGGCTGCATAGAACTCCTTCAGCTCCGGGTTTACCTGGAAGCCCGCGCTTTCCAGGCTCATATAGATGTCCACGCCGTTGGAATTTTCCTTGGCCCCGGAGCCGGAACCGCCGTATACCGGGTCTGCCGAGTTCATGCCGAACACACTGATCCGCGCCCCGCCGGGAAGGGGCAGCGCTCCGTCGTTTTTCAGCAGGACAAATCCCTCGGCGCACAGCTCCTCGTTGACCCGGTTTGCCGCTGCCAGCGCCGTCGCTTTATCCACGATCCCCTCATCGGGGGTGAAGTGCATGGCGTCCGCGGGGTCGCCCTTGGTGACCACCCGGCGCTCCTCGCCAAACAGGGAGTTGAAGGTGTTGTGGACCAGCGGCACCTGGGTTGCCACAATATTCAGCGCCAAGCAAAACACCAGCAGAATCGCAGTGGTCACCATAAACGCCCGGCAGTTTTTCCAGGTGAAGGAACACGCGCCGCCTATCTTTTTGAAAATTTTCATACGCTCCCCTTTACTTCGTGTTGGCCACACGCGGACGCCATCCGATCTCACAGGAAGCTCCCCCGATCTCCAGGCAGTCAAAGATGGGGCCCTTCGCCGTGGCAGTCCCCACACCGCCGGTATCCTCGGAGTCCAGGATTTCAAACCCGATGATGTTTTCCCCGGCCTTGAGGCTGACGGAGGGCGAAAGGGTGTAGCGGTCAAACGCCATATCGTTCCCCGCCCCGTTGTCCGGGATGGCAATGGAACCATAGTCCAGCTCCTGGCCATTCACGTACACTTTGAAGGTTTTGGGGGTGAGGGTCAGGTCGCCCCATTCGGTGCCCAGCCCCAGGATCAGGTTTGCCGAGGTGTCTGCCGCGCTGGTGATGGCAAACTCAAAGCTGGCAGCCGTGTTCAGATAGCCCAGCGCTTTGCCGCCGCTGGCCTTGGCGTAGGACTGAATCATGGCCAGCCCGCTGGCGCTGCCGCTGTAGCCCGCGCCCTTGAGGCTGGACACGTCGATGTGCTCCGCCTCCATCACATTGGTCTGCTCATAGACATCGTAGATTCGCAGCTGGCACTCCACGCTGACCGGCTCACAGCCCTCGGCGGAGGCAATAATATTGAAGCGCATCACGCCGCTGGTGGAATCGCTGGGTGTGCCCGCGATAACGCCCAGCTCATTGAAGCTGATCCCCTTGGGAAACCCGATGCCGCCGATATACTTGATCTCATAGCTGATATTGGGTACGCCGTAGGCCTTGCGCACGCTCTCGCTGTAGGCCTCGCCCACCTGGCCGTCGGGAAGGGTCCAGCCCTCGAACACGATATGGCCCAGGTCGGTGGGGCCTGCCGCCTCTGCGGAGCCCTCCGAAATGTTCAGCGTGAACACGGCCTCCACGGGGTCGCAGCCGTTGGCGGAGGCCACAACGGTAATCTCCGCGCTGCCGGACGCCTCGGGCACCCCGGAAATCTGGCCGTCTTCGGCCAGGGAAAGCCCCGCCGGGAGGGCGCTGCCCGCCTTCAGCGCGTAGGTGACGCCCTCCGCTCCGGCGGCGGTGCCCACGCTCTGCACATAGGGCTCTCCCGCCGCACCGTCCTCCAGGGCCTTGCCCGTGTAGCTGAGGGCCCCTTTCTCGATGTGGATGGAAAACTCAGCCTCTTTGTAATTGTCCTCGGGATCGGTGGCAAAAATGGTGAAGGTGAAGTCGCCCGCCTCCTCCGGCGTGCCCGTCACTGCGCCGTCCTCCGCCAGATAGAGGCCCAAGGGAAGGTTATCGTCATAGTCCAATTCGTAGTATATGTCTTCCGCACCGGCGGAAACAGTGTCGTTATAGGCAGCCCCTACGCTGCCGGTGGCAAGGGTTTTTCCTTCAAATTGGAAGTCCGTTCCACCGCCGCAGGCCGTGAGGCCCACAAGCAAGAGCGCGGCGGCAAGCAGCGCCTTGACCTTTTTCATCGCGTTCATGGTTTCCCTCCATTTTCCGAGCACCCACAGGGCCAGCCTTGTGGGTGCTCGGGTGATTGATTCGTTTTAACGGAACATGAGATGCCGGTTCCAGGGTTTAGGACACGGTGATGTAGAAGTACGCTACCGCGTTGGCGGTCCATGCCTCGTTGTCCTTAACGCCGCCATCGCACACACCGATGGTTATGCGGTAGTCGCCGGGGGCCGCGTCGGTGGAAACCGTGCCGGAGATCATGCCGGTGTCTCCGTCCAGCGTCAAGCCCAGCTGCTCCAGGTTCCCGGCGTAGAGGACATACTTCACGCCGCTGAGATTTTCGGCGTGGACATCCAGCTCAGCCTCGCCGCCCTTGGACACCTCAAAGACATGGCACGCCTCTTTGCTGGTGTCCGCATTGCCCCGGGTATCCCGGATATTGGTGTAGGAGGTATCGTTCACGCTGTACTCATAGGGCACGATGCTGTGGTTGTTCAGCATGGCCGCGCTGTTGGCCACAGTGTACTGAATGCGGTGCAGGCAGTCGTACAGAGCAGTGAGGTGGGTGGCGGTATTGGCCTCGTCGTTGGAGTTAATGCCGGTCACCCGGTCCGGGGTTCCGCCGTCCTGGTCGATGAAATAACCGCCCATGACACCGTCCAGAGAGATATCCTGCCCCGCGCGGATCATCATGTTGTGGTTCATGTAGTTGCCCGCCTGGTTGGTGCCGGCGGCGTCGGTAACGAACACCCCCTGGAAGCCCCATTCCTCCCGGGCAATCTGGGTCAGCAGCTCGTGGGACGCGCCTGCCCAATCGAAGCCAACACGGTTGAAGGAGGTCATCATGCCCAGGCTCCCGCCGTCCTTCACGCCCATCTCAAAGACCTTGAGATAGACCTGGCGCATGGTCTGCTCGTCCGCCCAGGTGGCCACGCCGGTAATGTCGCGGTCGGTCTCCTGGTCGTTGAGGGCGTAGTGCTTCATGAAGGTGACCATCCCCTTTTCGGTGCAGCCCTTCACCATGTTGGCCAGGGTGGTCCCGGAGAGGAACGCATCTTCGGAGAAATAGTTGGTGTTGCGGCCGGAGAAGGGAGTGCGGTGGACATTGGCTCCGGGGGAATACCAGCCGCTGAACTTGGCCCACAGCCCGAAATCGCCGTTGAGCTTGCCGTAGCGGTAGGCCAGATCCTTGTTAAAGGAGGCGGCCACCGTCACCTGGGAGCACCACTTGATCAGCTGGTCGTTCTCCATCATGTCGCCGGGCTGGAGATAAACAATCCGGTCAAAGGCCCGCTGGATGCCGAAGGGGCCGTCGCCGTGGGTGGAGTTGGGCACGCCCATGCCGTCGTTGGGAACAAAGTTGAAGGCGGTGATAATCTGCTCAATGGCCTGCTTCTCGGTAAACTGGGTCAGGTATTCCTCCCACTTGGGATCGTTGAAGGCCAGCCCCACCATGTCGGACAGCTGGATGGGCGCGGGATTCTCAGCGGTATAGGCGCTGTCCTCTTCCCGGAAGCTGGGGATGGTCTCGGAATACCAGGGAGCCTTGCCGCCGTCATACCGTGGATTGGCCTCGTCGTAGGCGGGGTCCAGGGTGAAATCGTTGTTTCCGCCGCCCAGGCTGCTGTCCTTGTCCGCCAGGGGCATTTCAAAGTTGGCCAGCCATGCCGCGTCCTTTACCAGCTCCGCCTTGCCCTGCTTGAGGTACACGGGGGTCACAGAGGCGTCGGCGGAGGTCCAGTCGGCGCCGTCGTGGGTGGCGCGGTAGCGGGCCGCCCAAAGGGGATCAATGGTGGTATCGCCGGTTACGTCGAACCAGAGGGGGCGCTGTGGCCAGGTGCCCTCCCAGTCGGCGCGGGAGAGGACCTTACCCTTCATCTCCTCGCTGATGTAATCAAAGCGGTTTTCAATGGCGGTGCCGGTGGCCTCATCCTCGGCGTAGGCAAAGCCGCCGGAGGGCACAGTATAGGTGAGCACATCGGTGTCCTTGGAGGACCAGGAGTGGGAGTTCTCAGAGATGTAAAGGGCATACGTCCCTTCCTCCACCTCGTAGCCCGTAAATCCGTTCTTGTTGGCGTCCGCATAGTCATAGGAGGCCATATCCCGCACCTTCATGGTGAGGGTCACCGTCTCCGACTGGCCGGGCTGGAGCAGGCCGGTCTTGGCGTAATCGCCCAGTTCCACCTTGGCCTTCTCAATGCCGCCGCTGGTGTAGGGGGCATCATAGTAGAGCTGGACCACGTCCTTGCCTGCCATGTCGCCCACGTTGGTGACCTTGACCTGGATCGAGATCTCGCCGTCCTGGGTCAGCTCCGCGCCGCTGGCGGGGGTCTGACCCACCACCTCCCAGTCGAAGCCGGTGTAGCTCAGGCCGTAGCCGAAGGGGTAGACCACGCTGCTGCGGTACCAGTCCTCCCCGTCGGTGAAGCCACGGGTCTCATAGTAGTGGTAGCCGATGTAGATGCCCTCTTTGTAGGATACCGTGTAGTAGGCCAGGTCAAAGGCGTCCTTATAGAGTGTGCCGTCGGCCAGGGTGTACTCGTTGCCCTTGGCAGAGTCGAAGCCGTCCTCGTTGCCCACGAAGTTGTTGGCATAGTCGTTCCAGCTGGGGCTGGCGGTGAAGTCGGCCTCCAGGATATCCGGGGTGCGCCCGGAGGGGTTGATTTTGCCGGTGAGAATGTCGCCGATGACATCGTAGCCGTTGGCGCCGCTGCCGGTGATCCACAGGCAGCTCTTCACCTTGGAATACTGCTCATCCCGGAGAAAACCTACCTCCATGGCGTAGGTGCTGTCCAGCAGCACGATCACGTTGTCGAAGCGGTCGTCCGCCTGAAGCATCTGAAGAATGGCCTCCTCGTGGTCGTCCAGCTCCAAGAAGTGCTCAAAGGGGTCGCTCTCCCGGCCCTGGCCGCCCACGGGGGTCCAGGTGCCGGACTCGATCTCCTCCCGGGTGGGGTAGGCCAGCACTGCGGTGGTCTGCCCCTCCTCGGCGGCGAAGCTGGCGCGGGCCAGGTCGCTGCCCTCGCCGCCGCTGCGCCCAAAGACCACAATGGCGGTGCCTGCATAATCCCCGTAGGACGCTTTTACCGCCGCGGTGTACTGGCTCTGGGGCGTCTCGCCGGTGGCGTTGAATGAGGCGTGGTTTTTGGTGCTCCGTCCCTCGCCGGACAGCCCGTTGTCCGCATAAAAAGCCTTAAGCGCAGGATTCACATCGAAGCCGCTGTTTTCCAGCGCCTGGGCAATGCTGCCTGAGCTTTTGCCGAACACACTGACCTTGGTGTCGGAGATGGGGAGGCTCCCCTCGTTTTTGAGCAGGACATAGCCCTCGGCGGCGATCTCCTTGTTGAGAGCAAGCCCCGCCTCGTAAACCTCGGTCATGGTGTCGTAATCAGAATAAAACAGGTTGGAGCCCGGGGTACCCAGGTTTGTGCCCGGCCTGCCGCGCTCCGGCTGGTCGGCGGGCTCCTGGCTCTCCGGGGCGCCGGAGCCGCCGGGCTGATCCGGCGTTGCGCTGGGATTGTCGCCGGCCGGTTTGTCACAGGCGGCCAGACCAATCACCATGACAAGACATAAGAACACACTGACGAGCCGTTTCATTTTCGCTTTCATATCGTTCCTCCTCTTTTTTATCCCGGGGCCCCGGCCATCCATGGACCCGTTGTCCTTTTGAGCATATGGCAAAGGAGGCCTTGCTGCAAGCTCAACAACATTTTCGGTTTGCCAAACGGCATAATCGGTTATTTAAAACAAAAGGCGGCCCCTCTCTCCCAATAGAGAGAGGGGCCGCCTTTCGCGCGGTCAATCTATTTGACGGGCAGAACAACATCGGTGTAAAATACGCCCTCCTCCGTCTTGAAGGTACAAATTCCATCATATCTCGCCGCCAGCATGTGGATGGACTGGCTGCCAAATCCGTGGCAGGTTTTGTCGGCCTTTGTCGTTCTTGGCAGGCCGTCCACAAATTCCGGCTGGGCTGAAAAGTAGTTCTCGCTATGTATCAGCACGAAGCCGCCCTTTTCCATCACGGTGAGCGAAATAATCCGCTTTTCCTCCGGCAGTCCCTCCACCGCCTCAATGGCGTTATCCAGGATGTTGCTGAACAGGGAGTAAACGTCCTCCTCCGGCAAAAAGCCCAGCTTTTCTCCGTTGGCCAGGCAAGTGAACTGGATGTGGTTGCGTTCACAGTTATAGTTCTTCATGCCAAGCACTGTATCCAGCGCCACGCAGCCCGTTCGGAACAAGGAGTCGTAGCCGTCCACGGCCTGGCGCATCTCCTTCATTTTATCCTTGCCGTATTGGGCCTCCAGGATATGCAGCTGGTGCTTCAGGTCATGGCACTTGATGTTGATAACGTCGATGGTCTCCTTTTCCCGCTGGTACTGCAATGCCTCCTGGTGGAGCAACTGCTTCAAAATATCCCGCTCCGACTTCATCTCCTGGTAGGCCAGCTGATAGAACTCCACGAACAGGCCCATAATGCAGGTAACAATGGAAAACAGATGGAGGTACACCATCAAAACGGTGGATTCCAGCCTGCGCACCTCGGTGCTGGCAAAGGAGTTGATAAAAATGGTAAACAGGATTGTGAGCAGGGCCATGACGATTTGCGCACGGTTCTCCGTCTCAATTCGGTCGGTCTGAATCCGTTTGACCACGAAGTAAAACAGGAGAATGTCCACCACCCCGTAAACGCAGATGTTGAGGATGGTCCTGCCATATACGTCCAAAGGACACGTCATCTGAATCAGCAGCGCCAGCTTTTGGCTCAAATGCTCTATGCAGTACCCCGCCGTCGCACAGAACAGCGCCTGCCAAAAAGTGCACCGATAGCAGGTCCGCAGCAGCAGCATGGTCAGGATAAAAACCAACACGCAGTTCGTATTCCGCAGGAAAAGCATCAGCTCGGACTCTGTGCACAGGGTAAAGATCAGGCGGTTGTACCCTGCGCTCAGCAGGATGATGCCGCATAGCAAGGCGGTTAGCCGGAGCCAGAATCTTTCCCTGCGGGAAAGGCTGTGCCCCACCATGATGCTGGCCGCCGCGACGGCGCCCACATAGGTCACGGTACCCAGCAGACTTTGCACCAGTTCCCGCATATGTTACCGCCTCCCCATGGAAATATGATAGTTCGCCAATGCCTCCAGAAAATCCTTTCGCCGGGCGCGGCTGATCTCCACCCGGTCCCCGCTTTTCAGAAAGAGCAGTGCTCCGTCATACCCGGAAACATAGTCCAGATTGACGATATACCCGCTGTTCACCCGGAAAAAGGAATCGGGCGGGAGCTGCGCCCCCACCTCCTTCATGGTTCCGTATGCCGGGAAGTCTCCGTGCTCCGTGTGGTAGAGGATTCGGTGGCCGTCGCTCTCCACATAAGCTACGGAGGAGGCTGGAAATACCGCTTGGCTGCTGCGCGTCTTGATGATAACCCGGTTTTTGCAGTTCCTCTGGCAGATGGAGACGGCCTTCTTGATTTTCAGGGCAAACGCCTCATAGGTCAAAGGCTTTAAAAGGTAATCCAGCGCGTCCACCTCATATCCCTTGATGGCATAGCGCGCTAAGTTGGTCACAAAGATCAGCACCACAGAGGAGTCCTGTTCGCGCAGCTTTCGCGCCGTGGCAAAGCCATCCAAGCCGGGCATATCCACATCCATAAACACCATGTCAAAGCTGTCCGCTTGGTAGCCGGTGAGGAACTGGACGCCGCCTTCAAAAGGAACCGTTCGGAATTTCTCACCCTTTGCCTGGGCATAGCGCGTTAGGAGCCGGCTGAGATGCGCCCGCTCCTTTTCCTCGTCGTCCACCACCGCCACATTCAGCACACTTCCACCCCCCAACGCGCACAGCCATCTGCTACTCGTCATTCTATCAAAAAGCATTGAGGTTCGCAAGCGGAATTCCTTCGCCAATTATACCCGGCCTGCCCGCAGCTTTATCTATCCTGGTTTGTGATGAGTTGCTCACCCTTTGTTATACCTATCCCTTAGACCCTGATGCCCCTCTTGATCCACCCGCCGCAGGTCATCCGCTGTGTACAGTTCCCATTTTGGTTCCTCCGCCCGCAAGTCAAGCACCTGTATTATTTCCGGGTAGTGCGTTTCCGCGTCAAACGCAAAGTTCCCAGCCACCATGCGCTGCCACGCAGTTTCCTCCACCAGCTCTGCCTTGCCCGCTTCGTAGCTCTCCAACTCGTGGGTCATATCAATCCGCCGCAGAAACTCCTCCGCCGTCAGTTCCCCCTTCAGGTACTCCATCCGGGCCAAGCGAGCGTTCTCGCTCCATGCCTCGTACTGATCATACTCCATGGAGATCAATTTGTCACGCTCATCCGGCGCGGCATCCTGCCAGCGCAGAAGGCGGGCGTACATCCTGTCCCGCAGCTGGTTGCAAACCTTGAGGGCGCTATCCTGATCCTCCACCAAATTTCTCTTGAACCGCGCCCCTCGCTGTTTGCAGGGAAACCCGTCCGTCACCCGGTCACAGTACCGGGTGGCTTTTTTCGTCTTGGGGATAAACCAGCCCCAGCAGTAGTCACACCGGGCAATGCGCTGCTTGTTCTGCTGGAAGTAGAGCGCCAGCTCCAGCATCCGCAGTCCAAAAATGGAATTGGCTCGGAACACTCTCTGCCCCGGTTCCACATCAGGCAGGCTGACAGGATCACACAGCTTACCTACCTCGGGATAAACCCGGCACAGCTTCTCCAATCGCTCCCGCTGGCTGACCCGTTCCATCCCATCAAAGGCCATCTCCAAGATATTCCGCAGGTAAACCTGTGTGCGGATCGGCTCCTCCAGCACGTGCAACAGTTCCTGTGCCGCGTCCAGCAAAAACAACGCACTGCCGTCATCCTCTCTCTGCAACGCCTGATCCAACAAGATCCCCAGCGCAAAAAAGCCCACCGGGTCAATCTTTTGGAGCATAGACGGCAGAAGCAGCGTCTCCGCCACAAAGTCCTCAAAGTCCGCCACCGGGACGTCCAGCCGCACCGCGAACAAGGGATGCTCGTCCCGCAGGCGTTTGATTTCCCTGCGGTATGCCCGGTAGTCAATCTCCGCAGCGGCAATAAGATCCTTCGCCGGCGTGGTGGCCGGAAGCTGTTTCTCCGACCCATCCTCACAGTGGAGTACCGTTGAAAACAGCCCAGCTCCTTTCTCCACCAGCAACAACTGTGACCCACCCAGTATCCCACGCAATTTATTTTCCAAAAAGATCACTTCCTGATGTAAAACCCTCTGCGCCTATTCTATCATGAGAACATCCCAAAGGGAAGAACCTGTTGAACATTGACAAGTGAATACCCACCGCCGGAGTGCATACTCCCTGGGTGAAGTACCGCCGAGACCTTCGCATAGAGTGAGCGTGCCAACAGAGTGAAAACACCGCAGTGAGATCCTGGGGCAGGAAGGTGTACGGTGTGTGGCCAACAAAATTTTATGAAAGGAAAAGCCAATGAAATTATCTGAGTACAAAAGCTATGACGATCTGCCGTTGTTTCTCAACGCAGCAATGGTGGCAAAAGTGCTGGGCATTGCCCCATCCAGTGCATATGAGTTGATGCACGAAACGGACTTCCCTGTTCTAAAAATCGGCAACCGATTGGTTGTCCCAAAGGAGAAGTTTGTTGAGTGGGTGGAGCAGCACACGAAGGGCGGTGAGAGCCGTTGAGCAGACGGCAAAAATTTAATCCCTTGAAAAACACGTTCCCCTTCCCTAATGAAATTTTTATCCTCGGCCTTTGCCCTGGCGAACTGGCCGTCTATTCCTATCTGCTCTGCTGTGCAAATCGCAAAACAAACCAATGCTGGCCCAGCTACAAAACAATTGGCAAAGCGGTTGAGATCGGAAGAGCGTCGTCTATGGAAAGAGTGTAGA
>ERZ779629.680-NODE-680-length-12916-cov-7.530130_pt1 | contig 12916 bp, 12 predicted proteins | sample MGYA00514192_ERZ779629 | MGnify/ENA primary metagenome ERZ779629 (study PRJEB29562, sample SAMEA4376709) | mouse gut metagenome | isolation source: Cecum | study: EMG produced TPA metagenomics assembly of the A DSS colitis mouse model was used to assess the... | reverse complement strand
GGCGTGGCGTCCTTGCCGAAATACTTGTTCAGTTCAGCGGCGGAAATAATCACTTGCCGTCTTTCGCCTGTACGGAAACGCTCCAGCTCCTCCCCCTGCCCGTGGTGCTTGCCCACCGGCTGACGCTGACACTCACCAACGCCCGCAAGCTGGGGACCATCCAGGGCCTCGGCCCGGACGGCAAGGCCCAGGTATCCGTGGAATACCGAAAGGGCAGGCCCGAGCGAATCGCCGCTGTGGTGGTTTCCTGCCAGCACGATGAGGAGAAGAATCTGGAGGAGCTTCGGAAGGAGGTCACCCGCCACGTCATCGTCCCCGCCCTGCGGGACCTCTACCCCGACCACGAAACGGAGGTCCTCATCAACCCTTCCGGGCGCTTCGTCCTGGGCGGCTTTGAGGCGGACACCGGCCTGACGGGCCGGAAGCTGATGGTGGACACCTACGGCGGCCTCGTTCCCCACGGCGGCGGGGCGCTCTCCGGAAAGGACGCCAGCAAGGTAGACCGCAGCGGGACCTACATGGCCCGGTACGTCGCCAAGAACATCGTGGCCGCCGGTCTGGCGGAACGCTGTACCGTCGGCCTCGCCTACGCTATCGGCAGGGCGGAGCCGGTGGCCGTGGACATTGACCTCCATGAGACCGGGCGATACCCGGAGGCGGTTCTGGAACAGGCAGCCGGTCATGGACCTGAAGTATGAGCTGACCCAGCACCCCGCCATCTGCCACACCGTCGACGGAGGCGGGCCGCCCTACATCCACCACCAGAAGAAGCCCAAAAACTGGCTCCCAGGCAAACCGCTGTTTGACCTGGGAGCCGCTACTTTTGAACATGAAAAGGAGAATCCTGACTATGAAGAATCCCAAGACCCTCAAGCATTCCCTGACCAGAGAGCAGACAAAACTTGAACGCCGGGCCAAGCGGCTCTACGCCCTCGCCGCCTGCTTCCTGCTGGCTGTGACCGCCCTGGCCGTCCCCGCCCTCGCCGCCGACGATCCCCTGGCCGTCGTGCAAAAATTGTCTGATTTCATTTTCTCCCTCATCCGCGCCGTGGGCTTGATCCTGCTGGGCTACGGCATCCTCCAGGTGGGCCTGTCCTTCCAGTCCCACGACCCCTCTCAGCGCTCCAACGGCATCCTCACCATCGCGGGCGGCATTGTGATAACTTTTACAAAGGAAATTCTCACTTTAATCACCGGATAACAGTGGGAAGTGAGGAGATTCTATGACCTATGAAAACTTTTTAATCCGTGTCAAGGAACTGGCCCCCGGCTGTAAGCCGGAGGCCATTCCCTGGTGGCGGGACTTCGCTGTGGAGTGCGTGGACTCGGAGCAGTTCGTCCGGTTCAAACAGACCGCAAACAAAACCGAAGCCGTGGAGAAGTGGCTGGATGTGATCTATTCGGGCCTCGAGGCCGTGCGGAAGGAGTGCGGACTGGAGACGGCTGCGGCTTTGGTAAACTTGGGCCTTGAACGGTGCTGTCTGTATCCCGGTGAGATGATGCAGGCGGCCCTCTGCCTGGAAAAGGGGGAAAACGGCAGGCAGATTTTTGAAAAAATTGAATCTGGGGAGATCGACTGTACCGACCTGTTCTCGCCGGTTTCCCGGAGAGACGCCGAGGGCCGACGGACCGTCCGGGAACGTTTGGCCGCTCTGAAAAAGCGAAACGGGCGAGGAAAGGATAAGGGGCGGTAATGGGCAGCGGCAATTGGATCGTCGACAATCTCAATTCCGCCCTGGGGACCTGGAACGGCAAGCTGGCGGAAATCTGGACCCTGCTCTCCACCGGGCCGGAGGAGTTCAAGGGCGGAGGCGTCTGGACGGTGATCGTGGGGATCAACGACGGCCTCAAGGCCATCGGCTACGCCCTGCTGGTGATTTTCTTCGTGATGGGCGTGGTGAAGACGTGTGGGAGCTTCACGGAGCTTCGGAAGCCCGAGCAAGTGCTGAAATGCTTCGTCCGCTTCGCCCTGGCCCAGGCAGCGGTGTCCCATGGCATGGAGCTGATGACGGCCCTCTTCACTATGGGCCAGGGGATGGTGAACACCATCATGGGTGCCTCCGGTATGACGGGGCTCTCCGCCTCGGAGCTGCCGGACGAGATGGTCACCATCATCGAGGACGTGAGCTTCCTGGATAGCATCCCCTTGTGGGCAGTTACCCTGCTGGGGTCCCTGTTCATTTGGGTGCTGTCTCTGGTCATGATTTTGACCGTTTACAGTCGCTTTTTCAAGCTCTATATGGCCACCGCTATCGCGCCGATTCCCCTGGCCAGTTTCGCGGGACAGCCCTCCAGCAGCATCGGCATAGCCTTTCTGAAAAGCTACGCCGCCATCTGCCTGGAGGGCTGTGTCATCGTTTTGGCCTGTGTGATTTTCTCCGCCTTCGCATCCGCGCCTCCGGCGCTGTCGGACCCCAGCCTCGCGGCGGCGACCATCGTGTGGAACTATGTGGGCGAAATTTTATTCAACATGCTGGTACTGGTGGGCGCTATCAAAATGAGCGACCGGCTGATCCGGGAGCTGATGGGCCTCGGTTAAAACAGGCCCTCGGCGCTGACGGCGGAGCAGCCATCCAGTCTGGCCTGACGGACCCGCCCGGCAAAGGCTCTGGCGGCAGACAACTCGCATCGCAGATCCTCCAGCAGCTCCCAAAGGCGCCGGGCCAGGGTGACCAGCCAGGACAGGGCCACAAGGCCCACCATGGCAAACAGGATACCGTCCGCCAGGGCGGCATGGACCTGATACCAGCTGTGAAACAGGGTGAGCATCAGAATGCCGTAGAGCAGCGGAACGCCCAGCCGGAGTTTCAGGGCCAGACGAAGCAGAAGCGGCAGCAGAGCGGACCCAATCCCCAATATCATAAACGCCATATCGCAAGGAAGGCTTCGACCTCCCCAAGTCCGTGCAGGACGCCATTCCCATCCGCCGCCTCTGGCCGGATGGGATTTTTCAGTTCGGAAGCAAATTCTCCAAGACCATCCGCTTCACGGATATCAACTACGCAATCGCCTCGAAGGAGGATAAAACGTCCATGTTCCTGGGCTACTCAGAACTGCTGAACGCCCTGGACACGGGCTCCACCACCAAGATCACCATCAACAATAAACGCCTGAACCGGCAGAACTTTGAGCAGGAAATACTCATTCCACGGCAGGACGACTACCTGGACGGCTACCGGGCGGAGTACAATTCCATGCTCATGGACAAGGTGACGGACTCCTCCAACAGCGTGGTGCAGGAGCGGTATGTCACCCTCTCCGTCCACCGGAAAAATGTCGAGGAGGCCCGCGCCTTTTTCGACCGGGTGACGGCGGACGTCACCACCCGCCTGAGCCATCTGGACGCCCACAGCGAGGAGCTGGACGCCGTGGAACGGCTGCGGGTCCTCCATGACTTCTACCGAACCGGCGAGGAGGCGGAATACCGCCTGGACCTCCGGGACCTTATGCGGAAGGGCCACAGCTTCAAGGATAGCATTTGTCCGGACAGCCTGGAGTTCAAGAAAGACCACTTCGTTATGGGCGGCAAGTTCGGGCGGGTGCTGTTCCTGAAGGAGTACGCCAGCTACATCAAGGATTCTATGATCTCCGAGCTGACGGCCCTGAACCGCTCCACCAAGTTCATGGAGCAGATAGATGCAACCTGATTTCGCAGAAAAGGGCCGCAGACGCGGCCCTTTTTCTCGTCCGGGAGGTGAGCGTAAATCGACAAAATCAAAGAGAAAAAGCCTGGCAAAAAGGGCCTGAAGGAGCGGGCGGCGTCCGCCCCCAGGCAGCTTCTGCGCCGTGGGCTGGACGATGGAACGGAACGGCTCCATGGCCAGTTCCGGGAGGCCAGCCAGAGGGGTCAGAGGGATGATTACGGTGGCGACCGGATTGAGGATACCGCCTGGAGCGGGGCCCGTCGGGCGGAGCGCGGCATTGAAAAGCTGCTGAAGAAGAAACGAAGCGGCAGGGACCGGGGTCCGGAGGCGGAACCTGTTTCCTTCGCCGATTTTCCGGAGGCTGAATCGCCGCCGGATACCCCCGCCACTGCCGATCCGCCCAGGCAGGGAGGCAGGAGAGAGCATGCGCGGATCAAGACCAGGGAGGCCGTTGCTGGACAGCATGAAACTCCGCAAACGACTGCCCGGCAACGGCTCCAACATCCCACGGCTCCAGCCAATCCGGCCCAATCCGTTTCGGAAAAGCCGATTCATTTGCGGACGGACCCGCCGACAATCAAGACCAGGGAAAGTGTCCGGCAGGATGTTCACGTCTATGGAGATACGGCTTTGTCGGATGTAAAATCTTCGGTTCCTGACAAGAGCTCGCCCCGCTCTAAAATCCAGGAGATTCGCCAGATCTTCCGCCGCAGAGCATCCCCTGCTCCCGGCCAACGCCAAGCGGACTCTAATTTACAGCCACGGCAATCGCAGCCGCTTCCTTCGCCGGAAAAGGCGGCCAAGGGAACCTCTATCCGCCAGCAGGCTCCGGCTGTCAAAACGAAGGAAGTCTGGCTCCAACATCAGGCTGTCTCCCCGGCAGAATCGCCAGCCCAGGCACACGCCCAGGGCGGGTGTGAGTTCATCCGGGAACAGGGCCGCAAGGAGGCAGTGCGGCGGATAGAGCTGCGGCGATCCAAGGCGAAGGACAATCCGATGGTTCATGCTTGCGGTGAGAAAACTGAGCTTCAAAGCGGAACCTTTGGGGAATCCCCTCGCCCTTCGATTCCTGACGTTCCTTCTTCCTCCTCGCCATCCCGGGGCTGGGGAAGCCCCGGTACCGCCAGCACTAGAGCGGAGCGGTCTGCCAAGCGGACGGCGAAAAGGGCTGCTTCCAAAGGGGAAAAGGCCGTCAAGGCGTCCAGGGTAGGAATCAAAAACTCCCGTCATGCGGTGAAGGCGGCGGACCGTTCCGCCAGGGCGGCGCAGAAGACTGCTCAGGCCACGGCGAAGGCCCCACAGCGGGCCGTAAAGGCCGCCCGTGCCACGGCAAAGGCCGGAGCGGCCACCGCCAGGGAGGCGGCAAAGGCCAGCCTTGCGGCCATCAAAGGGGCCGTCGCGGCGGCCCAGGAGCTGATCGCCGCCCTCGCCGCTGGGGGCTGGGCCGTGGTGGCGGTGGTGCTGGTCCTCTGCATGGTGGGTCTCCTGATTGCCTCGCCCTTCGGACTGTTCTTCTCCAATGCGGAGGGGAATGGCAGCGGCATCCCCCAGGCGGTGGCCCAGATCAACGGGGAATTTACCGCCCGGATTGAGCAGATCAAGGAGGAAACGCCCCACGACATCCTCGACCTGGACAACGACACCGTGGCCGCAGTCCTGGATAACTGGTGCAATGTTTTGGCGGTCTACGCTGTGCGGGCCTCGGCGGACGGTGGTTCCCCCAGTGGATTGGACGGGCTGACGGCGGAAAACCTTGCTCTCTTGCGGGAGGTTTTCTGGGACATGAATCAGATTTCCAGCTTTACGGAGGCTGTACCGAAAGGGGAGGACGAAACGGAAATCGTTCTCCATATCACCGCCGTCGTGAAAACGCCACAGGAGATGACGGTGGAGTACGGCTTCACCGATGAGCGGAAAGAGCTGTTGGAGGAACTGCTGAAGCCGGAATACCAAGAGCTGTTCCAGACCCTGATCGGCAGCAGCCAGGACCTCACGCTCTCCGTGGAACAAGTACAGGAAATTCTGGACAGTCTGCCCGACGATCTCAGCGAGGAACGGCGGCAGGTCATTTTGACAGCCTATCAGCTTCTTGGGAAAGTGAATTATTTCTGGGGAGGCAAAAGCCTTGTCCTTGGCTGGGACTCCCGTTGGGGAACCCCCAAGGAGGTCTGGGCCGCTGGCAGCCCCAGCACCGGAACTGTACGGCCCTATGGGCTGGACTGCTCTGGATTCGTCGATTGGGTATTTTATAACATTTCTGGCGGGACCTACGTCATAGGCCACGGAGGCGGGGCGCATATGCAGCATACCTACTGCGATCCCATCTCATGGACGGAGGCTGTCCCCGGCGATCTGGTCTTCTACCCGGAGGATACCCATGTGGGCATCGTCTGCGGCTTTGACTCTGCGGGCAATGTCCAGATCATCCACTGCGCCAGCGGAGCAAACAATGTGGTGGTGACCGGGAAAAGCGGTTTCACCACCATCGCAAGACCTAAATTCTATTCATCATGACTCAGCCCCGGCGACAACCGTCGCCGGGGCTCTTTTACATTTTGGAGGTTAATGTTATGCAGTTTAATCTGGATTACTTCTACGGAAACGAGGCGGGCCCGTCCCGCTTTTACCGTATGCCCAAGGCCCTCTTTGACGGCAACCTCTCTCTGGAGGCGGCGACTCTCTACAGCCTGATGCTGGATCGGGTTGGGCTGTCCGTCAAAAACGGCTGGACAGACGGCCTGGGCCGGATATTCATCTATTTTGTCCAGAAGGATGTGCAGAAGTTCCTCCGCTGCGGGCACAACCGGGCCACCGCCTTCGTGCGGGAACTGGAGCGTTTCGGCTTGATCGAGCGCAAGCGCCAGGGCCTGGGGAAGCCCGCCATGATCTATGTGAAGAATTTTTTCGGCTGCGGGAACAATGTGGCTCCGCAAAACGAAACCAATGAGGCTGTGGATCCGTCTCGGAATGAGGAAAAGGTCTCCGCCGTTCAGAGAGAGGAATCCTCCAATAAGGCTCTTTTTTCTACGCCGGAGGAGGCAGTCAATACTGCCCAGACCGGGCAGTCCAGAGTGCCCGCAGAAGGCAGTCTGGATTGCCCGAATCGGGCGGCTAATGAGACTGAGAAGAAAGAGACTGAATTAACTGAGACCAATCGCATCTTCCCCCGGCCCCCTCATGCTGACCGCAGCCGTTTCCGGTATGGCCGAGATTTAATGGATGAGATGCGATGGGTCCGTGAACAAATCCAGGGGAACATTGACTACGAGGGCTTGATCTGGGACCATCCCTGTGACGCCGACATCTTTGACGGTTATGTGGAGCTGATGGTGGAAGCTGCCTGCTCCACGAAAGAAGCCGTCCGTATCTGCGGGCAGGATATTCCGACGGCCCTGGTTCGTTCCCGCTTCCTGAAGCTGGAGCGGGAACACGTCGAATACGTCCGGGACTGCCTCTGCTCCGCCACCTCCACCATTGGAAATATTAAGGCTTACACCCTGGCGGCGTTGTATAATGCCCCGGCAACCTTGGGACAGTACTATGCGTCTCTGGTCAGCAGGGATATGTCTACTAGACAATCCGAAGTCCAGCCTTCGGGTGGTTAAATTCAATTCGCTCAACGCAAATTGCTTTGTTCGTTTTTGGCGCTTTTGAATTACTAACGGTTCAGCGAATCTATGTGTTTTTCGTTCTGCTCTGGAGAGCTTTTAGCACGGACACTGCCTATTCAACGGATACACCTGGATTCTTCGCTAAAACTGCTCACGATAGTTTTCTATGATAGCTTCCAAAGACTCAATTTGCTTTTGAGTCAGCCCTACCACATCTAAAAAACAATCCTTTTGCCTACTGACTCCGAGCAAATAATCAGTCGTTACACCAAACGAACGTGATAAGGCAATCAGTCTCGGAAGCGACGGAAGCCGCTCCCCCGTTTCATATAGCGCAATTGTAGAGCTGGTTACACCGATTCTTTTTGCCAATTGTGCTTGGGAAAGGTTTCGCTCATTTCGCAAGTCACGCAGTTTATCTCCCAAAGGAATCATTTTACCCATCACCCTGTGTAAAAATGGCCTCTGTTTACTTTTTAGGGTAAGGTTTTCGAATAGTAGTACGACCCAAAATGTAGTCAGTAGATGTCTCGTAAAAATCTGCAAGAATTTCCAATCTATCAACAGGAATGGGGAATATTCCGCTTTCGTATTTTTGATAATACTGAAAAGAAGTTCCCAGCAGTTCAGCAATTTGCTGCTGTGTCAAATCTCGATCTTCTCGTAAATCTCTTAATCTCATTCTCTTTTCCATAATAGCACCCACATCAATGATGAGATGATGCTAACACGAAAAGATAAGCAACGCCTAGATATTAGCCGTATGTGGCTAATATCTAGGCGTTACAATTACATAAAGTTGAACGCAAACAATTACTTTTTAGGGTAAGGCTTTCGAATAGCGGTGCGTCCCAGAAGATAGTCTGTAGAAGTCTGATAAAAATCAGCAAGAACTTCCAATCTATCAACCGGGATCGGACGGACACCACTCTCATATTTTTGATAATACTGGAAGGAAGTACCCAAAATCTCAGCAACCTCTTTTTGAGTTAAGTCTCGATCTTCTCGTAGGTCTCTGAGACGCATTCGTCCTTTCATGTTATCACCTACTTTTGGTAAATGTTAACACGAGAACGCTTGCCAAATTGTAATATTAGCCAAATGTGGCTATATTGACAGTAGCCACATTTGGCGATATAATGAATTAGCCATAAATGGCTAATTCATTATATCAGGAGGAAACGTGCGCATGAAGATCACGAAAGTCGACGTCATCCAGGAAAAGGTCCCTGAACGCGCTTCCTGGCGGCCCATCCTCTGCCGTATTTATACGGACGAGGGCATCTACGGCGACGGCGAGGCCGCTCTGGCCTATGGCATCGCCGCTCCCGCCGCCTTCGGCATGGTCCGGGATCTGGCGGCCCTGATCATCGGCATGGACCCGCTGGACAACGAGGTCATCTGGGACAAGCTCTACAAGGCCACCTTCTGGGGCCAGAACGGCGGTCCCGTCGTCTTTGCCGGCATCTCCGCCCTGGACATCGCCCTGTGGGACATCAAGGGCAAGGCGTTCAACGTGCCTATCTACAAGCTGCTGGGCGGCAAGCGCCGGGATAACCTGCGCACCTACGCCAGCCAGCTCACCTATGGATGGGGCCCCGGCACCAACCACAAATGCTGCACGCCGGAAGAATACGCGGAGAACTGCCGGATTGCCGTGGCCCAAGGTTATGACTGCGTGAAGCTGGACTTCTTCAACTATGACACCGACGGCACTGTCTGGAATGGTCCTGGCAATCCCGAAGCCGGAGAACCTGTTGTCGGTGAAATTCAGACCCGCCTGCTCTCTCCTTACTATGTCAAAGTGGTGGAGGACCGTGTCGCCGCGTGCCGGGAGGCCATTGGTCCGAATGTGGATATCATCATGGAAAACCACTCCATTCCTGACGCCCAATCCGCCGTGCAGCTGGGCCGCGTCATGGAGAAATACAACATTTTCTATTTCGAGGAGCCCAACACCCCCAGCCCCAAGACGGCCAAGTTTATCTCCAGCAAGCTGAAAATGCCCATTTCCCATGGTGAGCGTGTCTATTCCCGCTGGCAGTACGCCCCCTATTTCGAGGACCAGTCCATCCAGGTCATCCAGCCCGACCTTGGCAACTGCGGCGGCATCACCGAGGGCAAAAAGATCTGCGACATGGCCTATGTCTACGACATCTCCGTCCAGGCCCACGTCTGCGCCAGCCCCCTGTCCACCGCCGCCGCCCTCCATCTGGAGTGCGTCATTCCCAATTTTGTCATCCATGAGCATCACCAGATCAATCTGGAGGAATACAACAAGCGCCTCTGCACGGTGGACTTCCAGCCCGTCGACGGCAAATTCAAGGTCCCCGAGGGGCCGGGCCTCGGCTGCGAGATCAGCGACTACGCGCTCACGGAAGGTGTGGGCGAAAAGGTTACTGTGGAATAAGGAACAGCCTGAATCAAAATGATGGGAGGATTTTACTCATGAAGATCACGCAGGTCGACATTATGTCTCCGCACATCGAGGAGCGGCCCATGTGGCGTCCCATTCTCTGCCGTATCCATACGGACGAAGGGATTTACGGTGACGGCGAAGCCGCTCTGGCCTATGGCATCGCTTCCCCTGCTGCTGCCGGAATGATCCGGGATTTGGCGACTTTGATTATCGGCATGGACCCGCTGGACAGCGAGGTCATTTGGGACAAGCTCTACAAGGCCACCTTCTGGGGCCAGAACGGAGGTCCTGTTGTCTTTGCCGGAATTTCCGCACTGGATATCGCCCTGTGGGACATTAAGGGCAAGGCGTTCAACGCCCCCATTTACAAGCTGCTGGGCGGCAAGCGTCGGGATAACCTGCGCACTTACGCCAGCCAGCTCCAGTTCGGATGGAGCGATCACCCCGAAATCATGACCACGCTGGACGATTACCGCGAGGTCTCCAAGAAAGCTGTGGCCGAGGGCTATGACGCCGTTAAAATTGACTTCTTTACTTATGCGCCGGAGGATGGATATGTCTACACCGCTGAGGACTGCACACGTCTGCTGACGCCGAAGATTGTGGAGATCGTCGAGTCCCGTGTGGCCGCAGTCCGGGAGGCCGTCGGCCCCGGTGTGGACATCATCATGGAGAACCATTCCCGTCCCGACGCGCAGTCCGCCGTGCAGCTGGGCCGGGCCGTCCAGAAGTACAACATCTTCTACTTCGAGGAGCCTAACACCCCTACGCCGAAAACCGCTAAATTCATCTGCGACAAGCTGGAGATGCCGATTGCACACGGTGAGCGCGTCTATTCCCGCTGGCAGTACGCCCCCTATTTCGAGGAGCAGTCCATCCAGGTTATCCAGCCAGACCTTGGCAACTGCGGCGGCATCACCGAGGGGAAGAAAATCTGCGACATGGCCTATGTGTACGATATGCCTGGTTCCTCCGGAATGGAGAAAAATCCGTTTTCAGGCTGGAGATTATACTTCGTCAGACCAAGGCAGGTATCCATCCGGTTGCAGGTGTGATGCTCGTGGATGATGAAGTTGGGGATGGCGCACTCCACATGGAGGGCGGCGTTTGTCGCCAGCGGGCTGCCCGCCACATGAACCTGGATGCCAACGTCAAACGCGTGGGCCATGTCACAGATTTTCTTGACTTCGCTGATGCCGCCGCAGTTCCCGATATCGGGCTGAGCCAGCTGGAGCAGATTCTTTGTGAAATACTCCGCATACTGCCAGCGGGAGAACAGGCGTTCCCCATTGGCAATGGGAACTCGGGTATACTTGGCGATGTACTCCACTGTCTGCGTGGTGGGCGTGTTCGGCTCCTCAAAGGCCATGATATGGTACTTCTCCGCCAGCTGGGCCAGCTGCACCGCGCCCAGGGCGTCCGGGTAGGAATGGTTCTCCATGATGATGTCCACATCGTCCCCGGCGGCTTCCCGGGAGGCTTTCATGCGGGCCTCCACCATCTTGAGCTGCTTAGGTGTAAGCAGTCCGGTGGTATCCAGGAAAGAGAGCGGTTTCCCTCCCTCGTCCCGGTCAAAGAAGTCGATCTTGATGGCGTCAAACCCTTCATCCACAGCCAGTTTGACGTTGTGGGCATAGTCCTCCGGCGTCACGGCCCAAAGGTGTTCGCTGACGCCGACCTGTCCCCAGCCGAACTGGAGCTGGCTGGCATAGGTACGCAACTTATCCCGGACTTTGCCGCCCAGGAGTTGATAGACGGGGACTTTGAAATACTTTCCCTTGATATCCCACAGGGCCACGTCAATGGCGGCAATGCCGGAGAATACCACAGGACCACCGTTCTGGCCCCAGAAGGTCTTTTTGTACATCGTTTCCCAGATCAGCTCCGTCTGGAGCGGGTTCATCCCCACGATCAGCTCCGCCAGATCGCAGACCATGCCAAAGGCGGCGGAGCCGCCCACGCCATAGGCCATACCGGCCTCGCCGTCGCCGCAAATACCTGCGTCGGTGTGAATCCGGCATCCAATCGGGCTGTTCTGTCTGCTGTTCGCGGTGGGGAGTCGGAATACTTCGATTTTTGTAATTTTCATGAAAGCTCCCTTTCTTCTGATCCGCTTCTGCGCGGAGGGCCGGGTCCTGCCATCCGGCTTTGGCGTACAGGTTTCCGCTTACTCTACCGTGTACTTGATGGAGTGTTCGATTGCCCATGGGCTGATCTCGGCACCCAAGCCCGGCCCCTCGGGAACCTTGAACTTGCCGTTCGTCGGCTGGAGATCCACCGTGCAGAGCTCCCGGTTGTAGTCATGGAGGTTGAACACATGGTGCTCATGAATGACGAAATTGGGGATGACGGCCTCCAGGTGAAGGGCGGCGGCAGTGGACAGGGGGCTGGCGCAGACGTGGGCCTGGACGGAGATATCGTACACATAGGCCATGTCGCAGATTTTCTTGCCCTCGGTGATGCCGCCGCAGTTGCCCAGATCGGGCTGAATGACCTGAATGGACTGCTCCTCGAAATAGGGGGCGTACTGCCAGCGGGAATAGACGCGCTCACCGTGGGCAATGGGCATCTCCAGCTTGTCACAGATGAATTTGGCAGTTTTCGGCGTGGGGGTGTTGGGCTCCTCGAAGTAGAAGATGTTGTATTTCTGGACCGCCCGGCCAATCTGGACCGCCCCCTGGGCGTCAAGATAAGAATGGTTCTCCATGATGATGTCCACGTTGGGGCCCACGGCTTCCCGGACAGCCGCCACACGGTCCACCACCATCTGGACCTTCGCGGGCGGCAGGAGGCGCGTGCGGTCTTCATCATTCAGACGGTGTCCGTCTGCTGGGCAGAAGGTGAAGAAGTCGATTTTGATGCAGTCATAGCCTTCAGCCACCCGAGTTTTTGCAGGAAGCCATCGACAAGGCCACGCTCTATAAGGTAATTGAATGCTGAGAGGCCGGGCACATCGTTTTCCCCGCAGGCGCGTAACCTGCATATTACATAAGGAGGAACTGTTTCATGAAGATCACAAGCGTTGAGTGCTATCTGGGCGACAAGAGCCGGGGCCTGGGCGGTTTTGTCACCGTCAAGGTGAACACCGACGAGGGCATCAGCGGATTCGGCGAGGCCGGTCTGGCCTATGGCAACTGCTCCGAGGCCGCTTTCGGCCAGTGCCAGGACTTCGCAAAGCTGGTTCTGGGCATGGACCCCTTCAACACGGAGGAAATCTGGGAGCATCTGCACCGCCACACCTT
>ERZ779629.679-NODE-679-length-12948-cov-7.807880_pt1 | contig 12948 bp, 11 predicted proteins | sample MGYA00514192_ERZ779629 | MGnify/ENA primary metagenome ERZ779629 (study PRJEB29562, sample SAMEA4376709) | mouse gut metagenome | isolation source: Cecum | study: EMG produced TPA metagenomics assembly of the A DSS colitis mouse model was used to assess the... | reverse complement strand
GGAGATAAAAACACAGTCCCCGTCGGGTAGTCGGGGCGCGGGAGTCCGCCCTCCCGCCAGTAACCTGCCTCCTTGGTTGTCCCTTCTCCGTGAGCACCATTTCAAGGAGGAACAATCGCATATGAACACACCCAGAGCAAGTCTGACGGTCTGCTTTGAGCCCCCCTTCTGGGTGGCGCTGTAGCAGCGGGAGGAGGGGCGCGGCGTTCAGGTATGCCGGGTCACCTTCGGCGCCGAGCCCAGGGACCAGCAGGTGCTGGACTACTTCTCGTCCCACTTCCGGGCGCTGTCCTTCAGCCCCGCCGTGGCGGGCGGGCTGGCCCTGAACAAGGCCGTCAACCCCAAGCGGGCCCGGCGGGAGGCCAGGCGCGCCGTCCAGCCCACGGGGACGGGGACAAAGGCCCAGCAGGCCCTTCAGCTCCAGCGGGAGCAGATGAAAACCCAGCGCACCGTCCAGTCCAAAGAACGCCGGGAGGCACAGCGTGAGCGGAAGCTCGCCCTCCGGCAGGAAAAACGCAGGGAAAAGCACAAGGGGCACTAAAGCCCCTTGTGCTTTTTGTCCGGCCTCCGCTCCGTCACATATAGCTGCCGCCGTTCACGTCCAGCACCGTGCCCGTCACATAGCTGGACATGTCGCTGGCGAAGAACAGGATCACCGAGGCGATCTCCTCCGGGGACGCCGTGCGCCCCAGCGGGATAAACGCCTGGGACGCCTGCTCATGCTCCTCGCTGAGGATCTGGGTTTTTACGATGCCCGGGGCCACGGCGTTCACCGTCACCCCCTGGGGGCCGCAGATCTTGGCCAGGCACTTGGTGAAGCCGATCACCCCCGCCTTGGCGGAGGAATAGTGGACATCCCCAAACATGCTGCCCCGCCGTCCGGCGATGGAGGACAGATTGATTACCCTCCCCCAGCCCCGCTCCTGCATGGGCGGGACGAAGCGCTTGCAGGTGTTGAACACCCCCTTGAGGTTCACGTCGATCACCGCATCCCAGTCCTCCTCGGAGATGTTGGCCATGGTGTTCTGCCGGGCGATGCCCGCGTTGTTCACCAGAATGTCCACATGACCCATCCTGTCCAGCGCCTCCTCGCAGAGGCGGGCGGCGGAGGCGCTGTCCGCCACGTCCGCAGCGATGAATACCGCACGGCCCCCCATGGCCTCGATCTGCGCCACCGTCTGGGCCCCCTCCGGGGTCTCCTTCAGGTCGTTCACAATGATCCCCGCGCCGTGCTGCGCCAGCAGCAGCGCCGCCGCCCGGCCGATTCCCCGGGCGGAGCCGGTAATCAGCGCGTTTCTCCCTGTCAAATCCAGCATCGCTCAGCGTCCCCTTTTCTTTTCATAGATTTCCCGCTGGCGCTCAAACGCCTCCGGCGGGATGGTATGGACCGTTCCGCCGCCCTTGGCCAGCAGGAACACCCGGCACGCCTGTTCCACCAGCCCGGCCAGCTTCAGCGCGTCGGCTGGGTCCGTCCCGCCCACCACCGCGCCGTGGTTGGCCAGCAGCACCCCCTTGCGCTCCCGCAATCCCTGGGCCGCCCCCTGGGCCAGCTCCATTGTGCCCGGCGCCGCGTAGGGCGCCACGCCGATCCCGCCCCCCAGCAGGATGGTCATTTCGTCAATCAAGGGCGGGACGTTCTCCCGGTTCACCGCCACCGCCGTGGCGTGGGGCGAGTGGGTGTGCAGCACCACCCCCAGCTCCGGACAGCTCTCATACACCAGCGTGTGCAGCAGATATTCGGAGGTAGGCTCCGGCCCCGGCTCCGCCGCCTGCCCGTCGGTGGTGATATGGGCCACATCCTCCGGGCGCAGCGCCCCCAGACGGCTGCCCCGGGCAGAGATGTAGACGGTGCCGTCCCCGGCGCGCAGACTGATATTTCCCTCCGCGCCGTTCACCAGGCCCCGCTGGTACAGCGTGCGGCCGATCTCTTGCAGCACCTCCACGGCCTGCTCCCTGTTTTTCACCTTTTCCATGGATTCATTCCCCCTTTTCTGTGTGTTCCTGGGCGGTGTGCCGCCACGCCCGGACCCAGGCCTCCTGCCGCCGGGGCGCGGAGGCCGCCCAGCGCTCCAGCGCCTCCGAGCCGGGGGCGGACACGGGCGCGGTGCGCACCATGGCGGCGCAGGCCGCCTCCAGGCTGGGGTGCACCCCCACCGCCATCAGCGCCAGCACCGCGCCGCCCAGGCACGTGAGATCCGCCCCCTCCACCCGGCGCAGCGTCCCGCCGCTCCCGCGCTGGAGCAGTTCCAGCAGCAGCGTCAGCTTGGTCTCGCCGCCCCCCATGAGAAAGTCCTCCGGGACGGACTCTCCTCCGGCCTGCGCCAGCAGGGCGCGGTTGGCCAGGATGGCCAGTGCCGCCCCCTCGAACACCGAAAAGGCGAACGCTCCCCGGGATACCCGCCCGGCGTTCCAGTCGGACATGGCGAAGCGGATCTGACCCGCGGGGTACAGCCCCCCGCCCCGGGAGTTGGCAAGGCTCGCCCCGGCAAAGACGAACAGCTGCTCCTCTCCCCGCTCCGCCAGCCCCTTGCGGGCCAGCGCCTCCAGCCGCCGGTATCCCTCCGCCCCGCCCTCCTCAAACAGCAGATCCCGGGCCCAGGCGAAGCTCAGCCCGGTGAGCATGGCGTTGGCCTCCATCACCCACAGCCCGGGGGCCAAATAGGGGTTGGTCACCGTCCGGCAGGCGGGGTCTGTCCTGGGTCCGGACAGCACCTGGTTCACCGGCGCGGACGAGCCCGCCACCACCGCCTGCTGTCCCGGGGACAGCGCCCCCGCGCCCAGAAGGCCCAGCTGAGTGTCTCCCGCCCCCGCGCACACCGGAATCCCTTCCGGCAGACCCAGGGCTCTGGCGGCGGGGCCCTTCGTCCGGCCCAGCACCGTCCCCGGCGGGACCAGCGGGGGAAAGAGCCCCCGACCCAGCCCCTCCCGGTCCAGAATCTCCTGGGACCAGTCCCCGGTGCGGATGTCCAGGCAGGCCGTCTCGCAGGCAGTGGTGGGGTCGCTGGCCATCTCCCCGCACAGCCGCCACGTCAGATAGTCGGAAATGGACAGGATCTTTCCCACCGGCGCGCCGCCGGGCTGAGCGGCAAACCACCGCATCCGGCCCAGCATGTGCTGCGCTCCCGGCCAGCGGCCGCACACTCGGTAATATTCCTCATACTCCGCTCCGGCCAGGGGGCGGCACAGAGCGGCGGCGCGCCGGTCGATGTTGGGCACGCCCTCCAGCACCCCGCCGTCCCGGTCCAGCAGTATGCCGCCCAGCCGCTGAGCGGACACGATGACCGCGCACACCCGGTCCAGGCCGCCGCACTGCTCTCCCAGGCGCACCATCAGCCGCCCCAATACTTGCAGCAGCTCCTCCGGGGCAAACCGCAGCCCGCCCGGCACGCCGGACAGGGAGGCATATCCCCACGTCTGGGCGCAGCTCCCGGCAAAGCAGCCGTCCGCACCCACCAGCGCCGCCTTCAGCTGGGACGTGCCTACGTCCAGCACCGCAGCCAGGGGCCCCCGCGCCGGGCTCACAGCCCCTGGGCCCGGTACTCCCGGGCCAGCGGCTCCCCCCGCAGAAAGTGGAGCACATCCTCAATGACGAAGGCGGCGGACCGGGGAGCCATGTCCTTGGAAAGCCCTCCCAGATGGGGGCACAGCACCACCTGGGGCATGTGCAGCAGCGGACAGTCCGCCGGAAGGGGCTCCTGGGCGTACACATCCAGCGCCGCCCCCGCCAGCCGCCCGTCCAGCAGGCAGCCGATCAGCGCATCCTGATCCACCAGCTGGCCCCGGGCGGTGTTGATGAGGTACGCCCCCGGCTTGATCCGTCCCAGAGCCGCCGCGTCCAGCAGGGGCGGCGCGCCCTCCTCCGCCCGGGCGTGGACGCTGATGAAATCGCTGGTGGACAAAAGCTCGTCCAGCCCCATGGGCCGGGCCAGCTCCACTCCCTGGGCGGGGAAGGGGTCGTAATAGCACACGTCCATCCCAAAGCCCCCCACCAGCTGGGCCACCTGCCGGCCGATGCCGCCGAAGCCCACCAGCCCCAGCCGTTTGCCCTCCAGCTCCACCCCTGTGTAGGGGGCCCGGTCCAGCTCCCGGGTCCAGCTGCCCGCGTGGACCAGCGCATTGGACGCGGCGATGGACCGGGTGGCGGCCAGCAGCAGCCCCACGGTGAACTCCGCCACCGTGCGGGCGTTGCGCCCCGGCGCGTAGCACACGCGGACGCCCCGCCGGGCGGCCTCCGCCACGTCGATATTCACCACCGAGCTGCGCTCCGAGCCCACGAACCGCAGGCAGGTCCCGGCCTCCAGCACCTCCCGGGACACCGGGGCCAGGTGGACTAGCAGCATGGTGGCGTCTCCAATATTTTCCGCTAAATGCCGGATGCTGCCCCGGAATTCCCGGATGCCCGAGGCGCTGCACAGTCCCGAGGCGGAGTCCCGCTGTATGTCGAACCGGCGCACCTGGGTCTCGATCCCCTCTGCCGCCAGACGCTGGCACAGCTGGCGGTGGAGCAGCTCGCTGGCTCCGGTGCCGTCATAGACGACCATAATCTTTTCCAATCAGGTTCCCTCCTGTCTCTGCGGCGCACCGCCGGTCTGGGGCGGGGGACTCTTTCGGCCCAGCCGCCCGGAAAGGGCCTGCACCAGGGTGTACGCGGTGAACACCGCCAGCCCCGCGGCGTTGAGCGGCAGGGTGTCCAGCAGCATCAGCACGCCCGCGGCGGCCAGCAGCCCGGACTCCCACCAGCTGATCTGAAAGCGGAAGAACCAGCGCTCGAAGGCCACACAGATGCTCAAAATGGCGGCGGTGGTGAACAGCGTGGCCAGCGCCGAGTCCAGCAGCGTCCCCCCCTGGAACAAAAGCTCCGGCTTATAGGCGAACACAAAGGGGATGACCAGCGCCACAAACCCCAGGCGCACCGCGTAGAAGCCCGTGCGGAAGGGCTTGCTCTGGGCAATAGATGCCGCGGCGTAGGTGGCCACGCACACCGGCGGGGTAATGAGGCCCACCACGGTGTAGTACAAAATGAACAGATGGGCGGCCAGGGGAGCTACCCCCATAGCGGTCATGGCCGGAGTAATCATCACGGCCATGATGATATAAATGACGATCAGATCCACCGCCACCCCCATGAGAATGCAGCACAGCGCGCACAGCACCAGCAGCACGAACAGGCTCCCACCGGACAGGGACAGGATGCCGGAGGACAGGCGCAGGCCGATGGCCGTCATGTTCACCGACGCCATGATGATGCCCGCCAGGCAGGCCGCGGGCATGATGCCGGCCATGGACCGCCCGGCCCCCACAAAGGCCCGGTACACCCCCTGGGCGGGCTCCCGAACGGGCCGCTTCTGGATCACGCAGCTGTTGACGAAGTAGATGGCCGCCACCAGCAGGCACACTGCGAAGCCCACCCGCACCGCGTCCCACCCGAACTGGGCGAAGAGCACGATCATGGCGATGAGCGGCAGAGCGAAGGGCCAGCCGGCGCGCAGGGTGTCCTTCAAATTGGGCACCTCGCTCTTGTCCAGCCCGCCCAGCCCCCGGCGGGCGGAGTAGAACGACACCTGCAAAAACACCGCCACGTAGTACAGCACCGCGGGGATAATGGCGCAGCTGGCGATCTGCCAGTAGGGGATGCCCAGGTAGTCCGCCATGATGAAGGCCAGCACCCCCATCACCGGGGGCATCAGCGACCCGCCGGTGGACGACACCGTCTCTACCGCCCCGGCGAACTCGGGGGCATATCCCTTGCGCTTCATCATGGGGATGGTAATGCTGCCGGTCGTCACCACATTGGCCACCGCCACCCCTGAGATCATGCCGAACAGGCCGCTGCCGATGACCGACGCCTTGGCCGGTCCTCCGCTGCGCCCGCCCATGGCGGACAGGGAGAGGTTCAAGTAAAAGTCCCCGCCGCCGCTCACGTTGATAAGCTGGCCGAAGATGACGAACACGATGATGGTGGTGGAAAACACCTGCGCCCCGGCGGCGAAGAACCCCTGGGTGCCCAGATAGATGTCCCCGATGAGCCGGGGGAAGGACACCGGCGCGGCGAACAAAATCCCCGGCAGCCCCCCAGCGAACAGCGGATAGAGGAGAAACAGCGCTCCGCACGCCACCAGGGCGGGGCCGATGGCCCGGCGCACCCCCTCAAAGCACAGCAGAATCATGGCCACGCCCAGGCAGATCTCCAGGGTGCTGGGGGTGAGGGCGCTGTATAGAGTGTGCTCGAAGTTTGCCGCGTAGTAGAAGGTGGGGATCAGGCACAGCCCCGCCAGCACCCAGTCGTACCAGGGCACATGGTCCTGGCGGCATTTTTTGCTCACCGGGAACTGCAAAAACAGGATGGCCATAATCAGCCCCACGCTGATGGCCGGGTGGATGCCCCCGATGGGCAGATTCAGCCAGGAGAACAGCCCCGAGGCATAGAGAAGGTGGTAGATGATGACCAGCACCGAATAGACCTCCACAAAGGTCTTTGTCTTTCCGTGAAGCTCGCGCATTGCGGATGATGCCCCCTTTCTCTCCCCGGGACGGGGACACCCGCAGGCGCCGCCCGTCCCGGGAAATCTGGTTTCGTTACTGCCTGCGCTCCCACTCCAGCAGGGCGGTGTTCTGGGCGTCCACCTCGTCGGTCCAGACCCCAGCCTCCTTATAATACTTCACCGCGCCGGGGTGGATGGGCGCGCCCACGGCGATGAGGGCCCGCTCCAGGCTCCAGTCCTCCATATACTGGGGATTCAGGGTGACGGCCTGATCGTGGTTTTCATACATGGCCTTGGTCAGGTCGTACACTACGTCCTCGGACAGCCCCTCCCGCACATAGATGCCGAAGGGCACCGCCAGGGTGTCGCCGCCGGTGCTCAGGCCGAACTCCCCGCTGTCCACGCTGGAGGTGACGAAGCCCCAGCCGGGCAGCAGTTCGTTGAGCTTGGCCACCTCGTCGTTGGAGATGTTCACCGTATACATGGGCTTGGTGGTGGCGATGTCCTGAATCCAGGTGCTGGCCGTCCAATAGACCGCCACCGCCCGGCCCTCCTTCAGCCCCTGCTTGGCCTCATCGATGCTGCTGAAGCTCACGTCGGTGATCTTGTCGTAGTCCACTCCGGCAGCCTTGAGCAGGCTCTTGATCTGGATATCGCTCTCAGCGCCGGGCTGGGTGATATAGACCTTTTTCCCTTCCAGGTCCTTCAGCGTCTTGATGTCCGGGTCGGTGGTGAAGAAGCCGTAACGCATATCCCCGCCGGTGCAGATCTGCTGAATGGGCACCGGGGCCACTCCGTCCAGCTCCCAGGTGTCCCAGAAGGGGTCCTCCCCGGTGTAGGCGCCGTGGATGGCCCACACGGTGGTGATGGCCAGGTCCAGCTGGTCCAGCTTGAGCAGACGGAAGGCCGGACCGGTGACCTGCATGGGCTGCTGGGTCACGGTGTAGGGGCAGTGCTCGTTCCACACCGACGCCAGCGCCGCGCCCACCGCGTAGGTGGAGGTGCCCGCCTGCATGGTGCCAAAGGTGAGGGCCTGTCCGCCCGGCCCCGCAGGCTGCCCGGCGGAGGGGGCCGCACTGGGATTGGCCGGCTCTCCCGCTGGCGCGCAGGAGGCCAGCAGGGCCATGCCCAGACAGCAGCAGAGCAACAGGGCCAGCCATTTGCGCGCATGTTCGATTCTTTTCATAACAGTTCCTCCTTGTATATTTTTCTGGTTTTCTTGCGGGCACAGCACTCTTCTCCGCGCCTTCTGCATATAACATTATATAATGTTATAATATATTGTGCAATTGCCAATTAAGCCAAAAACCGCCCCCCTGACTTGTAAAAAACGACGAAAAAGGGCGGCAGGCAGTTGACAACAAAGTCCGCGCTGCGATACTATAAGAAATAAGAAGCTGTGGGAATGTGGAGCGAAATTCCGATCACCTATCGATTGGGGAGAAGCATATGCTGAACAACAGTGACGTGACCCCGCTGTACCGCCAGATGGAGACCATATTGGAGCAAAAAATCGCCCGGGGCGAGTATCAGCCGGGCCAGCGGCTGCCCAGCGAGAAGGAGCTGGCGGAGCAGTTCGGCGTCAGCGTCATCACAGTGAAAAAGGCGCTGTCCAGCCTAGCGGAGCGGGGGCTGGTGGTGCGCAAGCAGGGCAAGGGCACCTTTGTCACCACCCCCAAGCACACCCGGGACCTGCGGCACATCATCAGCTTCTCCGAGGCCTGCCAGATGAACGGCACCCAGCCCGGCGGCCGCGTGCTGGAGCAGACGCTGACGCCCTCCACCGAGGAACTGCGCCGCAAGCTGCAATGCGGTGACAGCCAACTGGTGCTCATCACCCGCCTGCGCTCGGTAGACGGAGTGCCCATGGCGGTGGAACAGAACTGGATGCCCCTGTCCTACCGCTTTCTGCTGGACACGGACCTGGAAAACCGCTCCCTGTTCGAAACCATCTACGCCAACCGGCAGGTGGAGCTGGCCTCCGCCCGGCGCACCATCGACATCTGCTACGCCTCTCCCAAGGCGGCCCGGCTGCTGGAGGTCCAGCGGGGGCTGCCCTTGCTGCTGGTGCAGAGCATCGTCTACGACCAGGACGGCAGGCCCGTTTTCGTGGGCACCCAGACCATCAACGCGGAGCGCTTCACTCTTATCGTATAGGCAGATGCGTCCGCACCCTGTGACAGTATGCCCGCATGCGCCCACAAATCCAAGGTTCCGCCCCAGTTTGAACGGAGCGGAACCTTTTCATTCCATGTCCCCAACCTCTGGCGCGGCGACATAATAAAATTTAGGAGAAGAGCCGTTAAAATATTTCACAACGTCAAAGACGATACGGCGTAGCGGGAGGTGAGCGGGTGGAGCACTGCGAGCCATGGAAAGAGACGGTGGAAAAACTATATAAAGAGATGTATCCGGCCCTCCATGCCTACGCCCTGCGGGTGATGGATGACAGCGCTCTGGCCGAGGAGGCCATCCAGGACGCCTTCTGCATCGCCTGCTGCCGTCGGGATCAATTTCTGTCCAGCCCTAATCCCCAGGGGTGGATCATGCTCACCCTCAAGCACGTCATGCAGAACACGCTGCGGGCCCAGGCCAAGCTGAGGGTTCTGCTCGCCCTGGACGCCGGGGCGGAGCTGCCTGCTGGGGGACCGGAGCTCATCAGCGTGGATCTGCTCTTCAACGATGTGTCGGACAGCGAGGACTTTCGCCTGCTCAAGCGCATCGCCCTGGATCGCTGCACCATGCTGGAGCTGGCCGAGGATCTGGGCGTGTCGGTGGAGGCCTGCAAAAAGCGGGTGCAGCGGGCCAGAAAACGGCTGCAAAAAAAGCTTAAGCTGTGAGGAATCTTCAAGCATGAAAGGAGGGACCTGCGTGTCAGAGCAAACACATCCCAGCGAGGAGACCCGCGCCGCCATGGAGCAGATGAGCACCAGCCGTCTGGAGGAGCTGCTCCTCCAGGATTTCCGCGCCCCGGAGGGCGGGGCGAAGAACATGGCCGTACTCTATCAGGCGGCCCAGGTGCTGGCCAGCCGGAAGCCGTGTCCCTCCTTCGCCGCCGGCCGGGCATGGGAGAGCTTCCAGAAAAACTACCTCCCTTTTGCGCAAAGCGCCCCGCCGTATAGGGCCTATGATGACGGCGGTAAGCCGTCATCGGACGCCGCAGGCGCGCGGCGTCCCGCTTCCTGGCGCGGACGTGCACTGCGCACGGCAATAGCCGCCGCCGCGCTGGCCCTCACCCTGTTCTCCCTGTGCGTCGCCGCCGCAGCCAGCGGGTTCAATTTGTGGCGGCATCTGGCCCGGTGGACGGACGAGATCATGGAGCTCACCCCGCCCCAAGCCGTCACGGCGGTCGAGGACCATATCCGCATTCCGGAGGTCTCCAAGGAATACGGCACCATTCAGGAGGCGGTCACCGACTTCGGACTAGCGCGGCCCGTGGTCCCCCAGTGGCTCCCGGACGGCTTCCAGCAGGTGGAGCTGGTCGTGGACACCGGCCTCCCTTATTTAATCATTTTCCAGGCAGCTTACCAGATGGATGAGGACGTAATCATCGTGTTTGTGTCCATACACCTGCCGAAAGAGGATGGGAGCTTCGGCGGCTACGGCCACTTTCAAAAGGACGAGGGGGACCCCATCCCCTATGAGTCCGGGGGCATCACCCATCTGCTGTCCACCAACGCCGGCCGGTCCGTGGCCCTCTGGGCCAACGGTCCGGCGGAGTGCGCCGTCAGCGGAGATATCACCATGGAGGAACTCCAGAAAATAATTGATTCCATTTATTGAGCAGGAGGTTGTAAACATGGAAGAACAGCAAAAAAAGAGGCCGGAAAATATACCGGCCGGCATCGTCGGCGCCTTTCTGGGCACGCTGCTGGGCGTAGTGTGCACCGTGGTCATCGGGCAGCTGGGCTATGTGGCGTCCGTATCCGGCCTCATCATGGCGGTGGGGGCGCTGAAGGGCTATGAGCTGCTGGGCGGCCGGCTGAGCAAAAAGGGTGCGGTGATCTCGTCCCTCCTCATTCTGGTCATGACCTGGCTGGCCCACCGGCTCACCTGGGCCATCGCCCTGTCCACCGCCTCCGGCTTGGGCGTGTTTGAGAGCTTCCAGACCATCCCCGAGCTGCTGGACGCCGGACTGCTGGAGGGCCCCGCCTACTGGGGCGACCTGGTCATGCTTTACCTGTTCACCCTGCTTGGGGCGGTCCCCACCATCATCGGGGGATTGCGCAGCGCCGACCTGCCCGACCTGCCCCAGGGCACGGCTGCCTCCCCACAGGACGGCGGGCTGCCCGAGCTCACCCTCTACCCCGGCAGCGTGGCCTGGATGCGGCCCCTGCGGCTGAGCGCGGCGGGCGCGGCCTTCGTGGGGCTGATCCCGGGGCTCATCCTTCTTCTTGTCAGCATTTCCGGCAGCGATATCGTGATGGGCCTGGCCGCCATTGGCTGCATTGTGTCCGGCTTTATTATTCTCTGCTTCGCCATGCCCTGCATCCAGCTGTGCTACCGCTCCATGAACCTGATGGTGCGCAGCGGCGGCACGGTGTGGCAGGTCACCCTGCCCATGCTGAACAACGCCGATACATACCGCTTCACCAAGCGCACCGGGGCCGTCCGGGCCATCCGGTGGGAGATTTTGACCGATGAGGAGCGGCAGCAGCTCAAGGTGTCCATCCAGCGGGCCATCGCCCTGCTCACCAGCGGCCAGGTGATGCCGGGCAGCGCTCTGAGCGCGGCGGTGATGCCCCTGCCCGGCCTGCGCATCCGCAAAGAGACCCGCTGGGCCTGGAAGGGGACCTATTCCGGCCGGGACGGCAGGGAGAAGCGGATCACCCTCCCCAAGGCCTACGCGGATTTCTCTCCCGACCCGGAGATGGAGCCTGCCCGGCAGCCCGTTCCCGTCCACTGGGGACTGCTGGCCGCCGCCGCGGCGCTGACGGCGGTTCTGGCCCTGACCGGCGCCGGTCTGGGTTATCTGGCAGACGGCGGCGGACGCCGGAACCCCGGCCCTGACCCCACCCCCTCCCCTTCCAGCCTCCAGCCAACCGCCTCTCCCGCGCTCCCCGAGCTTGACCCCCAGGACCTGTTCCACGTGGCGGAGGAGCTGGGGTATGAATTCACCGCCGTGGGCTATATCCAGGCCCCGGAGGAGCTGTTCGGCCCCGACGCCTTCCTGGACGCCCACGTGCCATACAGCCAATCCCCCGCCTACCTGGACGACGGCCATACCATCCGTTCCGCCGCCCACGGCATGGAGGTGACTGTCACCATCGCCCTGTCCGAGGGGGACGCCAGGGACGTGGTGGACGAGGCCTACGCGCTGATGGTGTCCTCCGGGCTGGACATCTACGAGGAGGGCGTCCAGGAAACCCACTACTTCGATGAATACGACATCGCCGTCAAGCAGGTGTCCTATTTTGAGCAGGACCGCACTCTGGTGCGGGTGGCGGTCCTCTACGCCGACTACAAGCAGGACGGCTGCTACCTCTCGGCGTCCATCGTCTACCAGCCCGAGCTTATGGACGGGGATTACCCCGCCCTGCTGGCGGAGCTCAGCGACGCCTACAGTCTGACTCTGCCGGATATCCCGCCTATGGACGAGGTATAATGGTCCCACTGTTTCAAAGCGCCGCCCTCCTTTTTCGGAGGGCGGCGTTCTTTTCGCCGTCTGCGGCAGTCTTGAAATTCCGGCCAAAAACTGCTATACTGGGTCATTAAAGGTCAGACGGCCGCGCGGACCTATCCGGCGCTCCCCGGTCCTGCGCCTGCCTCCAGGGCCCTTGACCTCACTCACTTAGGCGGTGATTTCATGGTATTCAGCAGCCTGCTGTTCCTTTTGTTCTTCCTGCCCGCGCTGTTTTTGTGCTACTTCTGCATTCCCCGGCGCTTCCGCGCCGGGCGCAACGGAGTGCTGCTGGCCTTCAGCCTGTTTTTTTACGCCTGCGGCGGCGTCAGCTATCTGCCCGTGCTGCTGTGCTCCGTGGCCGTCAACTACCTGTGCGGCCTGATGGCGGCTCCCGGGCGGGCCCAGGCCGTCCGGCGGGCCGGGCTGTGGGGCGCGGTGGTCCTGGGGCTTGGGCTGCTGGGCTGGTTTAAGTACGCCGGCTTCCTCTCCGCCAACCTCAGCCGCCTGGGCGTGCGGCTGGACCTGCCCCAGATCGTGCTGCCCATCGGCATCTCCTTCTTCACCTTCCAGGGGCTGAGCTACGTCATCGACGTGTACCGGGGGGACGCCCCCTGCCAGCGCAATCCCTTCTATGTGGCCCTCTACGTGGCCCTGTTCCCCCAGCTGGTGGCCGGTCCTATCGTGCGCTACTCCACCGTGGCCCAGGAGATCACCGGCCGGGAGGAGTCCCTGTCCCAGTTCTCCCAGGGGGCGGTCCGGTTCCTGTTCGGGCTGGGCAAGAAGATGCTGCTGGCCAACGCCATGGGCGAGATTGCCGACGCCGTGTTCGCCCAGCCCCCCGCC
>ERZ779629.678-NODE-678-length-12948-cov-7.973241_pt1 | contig 12948 bp, 10 predicted proteins | sample MGYA00514192_ERZ779629 | MGnify/ENA primary metagenome ERZ779629 (study PRJEB29562, sample SAMEA4376709) | mouse gut metagenome | isolation source: Cecum | study: EMG produced TPA metagenomics assembly of the A DSS colitis mouse model was used to assess the... | reverse complement strand
TGGGGATGCCGATGACGGGCAGGGTGGAGTTCCCGGCGAAGGCCCCCGCCAGGTGGGCGGCCATGCCTGCGGCGCAGATGAGCACGCCGAAGCCGTTGGCCCTGGCGTTTCTGGCGAAGCCCGCGGCGGCGACGGGGGTGCGGTGGGCGCTCAAAATGTGGGCCTCGCAGGGGATGCCGAACTCCTCAAGCTGGGCGCAGGCCCCCTTGACCACCGGCCAATCGGAGTCGGAGCCCATGATAACGGCGACTTTCTTCACAATAAAACCTCCTTATGGGAAATAAAAACAGGCCGCCGCGCAGATGCGGGCGGACCTGTATTGAGTGTCATGCGGCGGATTTGGACACAATGAGGCCGTGGAGACGCAGGCCGGGACACACAGGGCGGGAACGCACCACGACAGCCACCTCATTTCCTGGAAAGTCATTTTCATTTTATCGAAGGAAAAGCCAAAAATCAAGGGCTTTTCCCATTTTTGTAGGCTTGTACGATTCTTTGGGACGGGGAGGGGCAGTCCATGGCGAAACGCTCAAAACAGGCCGGTGGCCTCCAGGATGGAGGACACCTGGGCGGCCCGGTTGGCCCAGGAGGACTGCCGGGCCAGCTCCCGCCGCCGCCGGGGCAGGGAGGGGTCCTCCCCAAAGGCGCTCTTGCAGCGGCGCAGGAAGCCGGGGCCGTCGTAGGCGGTGGCCACCAGCTCGGGGATGGGGTCGGGCAGGCCGGGCTCCACCACGGTGACGACAGGCCGCCCCGTGGCCAGATACTCATACACCCGGCTGGAGGCCACGTCGCCGCCCGGCCGGTTCCGGCGGGGCAGGTCGAACAGCAGGTCGCAGCGGTACAGGCAGTCGGGCACGTCCAGCGGGTTCACCGGCCCGGTGAGCACGATGTTTTCCTGACCTTGAAGCTGCTCGGCCCCCGGGCGGGTCACCGGGCCCATGAGCACGAAGGTCCACTCCGGACGGTGGCGGGCGGCATAGAGCAGAGGCTCCAGGTCCACCTGGCTGTCCACCCGGCCCACCCGGCCCAGCACCCGCGTCCCGGGCAGGTCCGCCAGGGCGGGGGGGACGGCGTGCTGCTTCTGCTGGAAGAGCACCGGGTTCACCCCGTTGGGCAGCAGGGCGATGTTGTCATTGCAGGGGGACAGCCGCTTGACGATGCCGAAGGAGGCGGCGAACACCACCTCGGCGTGGCGGGTCAAATCGCTCTCCCATTCCAAAAACTCGTCGCTCCAAAAGCGGTGGCAGTCGTACACCACCCCGCGGTAGGCCAGCTCGTCCAGAAACTGGGCGTGGAGGGGGGAGGAGCACCACAGCACGGGCTCCCGAAAGCGGTGCTTTTCCATCACCTGCTGGAGGAAGGCCACCGCCCGGTCCAGCCGCCGGCGCTGGAGCACCGACGTGTCGTGGGGGTAGGGCTGAGGGGCGGGCAGGGTGTATAGGGTGATGTGGGCGCGCACCCGACGGCCCTGCTGGGGCATAGGCTCCCCTTTGCGGGGGGCGGGCTCGAAAAATAGGATCTGAGCGTCGGTGAGCCGGGCCAGCAGCTGCTGGGTGCGGTCGGGCCGGGCCCGCCAGGGGGCGTGGGCCAGACAGAGCAGCTGCTTCATGGGGCCACCTCCGGACCGCTCTCCCGGGCCAGCAGGCGGCGCAGCACGTCGGAATTGTTCTGCTCCAGCCGGCGCAGCCGGGCCACCGCGGCGTGGAGCTCCTCCCGGCTGGCCCGCAGGGCCATGGCCTGGTCCAGCATTTCCCGCAGGCGCTGGGCGGTCAGCCCGTCCAGGTCCTCATACAGCTGCTGGCCCATGTAGGACAAAAAGCCGCTGACCTTGGGGTCGTAGGTGATGCCCACCAGCGGCACGCCCTGCCCGGCGGCGAAGATCAGCCCGTGCAGGCGCATGGAGATCACCGCGTGCATCCGGGAGGTGAGCCCCAGCATCAGCTCGGAGCTGAGGGGCTGGCGCAGCACGCAGGACGGGACGCCCTCCAGGTGGGCGCGCACCTGATCGGCGGCGTCGCCGTCGGAGATATGGTTGATGGACAAAAACACCGGGGCGAGGCCGTATTTCTCCCAGGCGCAGCGCACCGCGCCGGCGATGACGGGCACCTTGTCCTCAAAGCCCTTCCAGGTGCGCAGGCACACGCCCAGATAGGCCCCCCTGGGGTCCAGCCCCAGCTGGGTCATCAGCGCGTCGGTCTCCTCCTCCGGGGCGGGCTGGAGGGAGAGCACCGGGTCGGCGGCCAGCACGATCTCGGGCTTGTCCACGCCGAAGCGCGCAAGCTCAGCCAGGCTGGCGTCCTCCCGCAGGGTGATGGCGTCCACGCAGCCGTTGAGCACCCGGCGGACCAGGGTTACGTCCCCCGGGCGGGTCACCGGCCCGATGCCGCAGCCGTACATCAGCACCTTGCACCCCCGCCACCGGGCGGCGCGCAGGGTGAACAGGTAGTAGAGCAGGCTGCGCCGGGAGGTGGCGTCCTGAATGAGGCTGCCGCCGCCGTTGATATACAGCCGCACCCGGCCCATGACGCGCAGTATGCCGGGCAGGTCGAACATGTGCAGGGCGGCCACGCCGTGGCGGGCGGTGGTCTCTGCGGGGTTGCGGGAGAGGACGGTGAGCTCCTCCCCCCCGGCGGCGGCGCGCGCCTCCCGGAGGATGGCCTTTAAAATGGCCTCGTCCCCGGTATTGCCCAGGCCATAGGAGCCGCAGATCAAAATGCCTGAGCGCTGATTGGATTGTAAACCGCGTTGGCCCATAGCTGTCGCTCCTCTGAATCGGCGCCGCCCGTCACAGGCCCAGCACCGCGTCGGCGTGCCGGGTGATCTCGGCGTTGTAATGGGAAAGGTCGTCGTAAACTTTTTCCGCCGGCTTTTGGGCGGCCAGAAGGGCCTGCACCATGTCGCCGCAACCGGCGACACCGGGGTTGTAGGGCTCCAGGTTTTTGGAGATATACAGGGGCAGGCCCAGGGCCTTGGCCTCCCAGATGACCATGCCCTGGCCCTCGTAGCGGGAGGTGAGGACGAAGCCGTCCATCTGGTCCATGTAGCAGAAGGGATTCGCCTGATTGCCAAGCAGGGTGACGAAGCTCTCCAGCCCCAGCTCTTTGATCTGCCCCTCCAGCGCGGCCCGGTCGGGGCCGTCCCCGATGAGGTAGAAGTGGAAGTCGGCGCGGGATTTTTTGACCTGGGCCAGGTAGCCCAGCAGCAGGTCATAGCCCTTCTGGTGGCACAGGCGGCCCACGGAGCACAAATTGAGCTTGGCGGGGTCCACGGCGAAGTCCACGTCCAGCTTGGCCTTGCGGAAGATCTCGCCGGTGTCTATGTGGTTGGGGATGGCGGTGATGGGCTTGTCCTGAATGCCGGACACCCGGCGGAAGCCCTCAATGATGCCGGGGGAGACGGCCACGAATTCGTCGTAGTGGCGCAGCTTGCCCTTGAAGAAGTGCCAGAGGACGCGGTACTTTGGCTCGTTTTTCCGCTTGACCTCCACGTCGTTGTGAATCCACATCACCCGCTTTTTGGCGCTGGCGTTGATGACGCCCGCGGCGCACTCGTTCTGGTAGCTGTTGAAGTCCACCGCCACATCGTACTGCTTGCCGCCGGTGACGTCCCCCAGCAGCATCCGGGTCAGGCCGAAGTACAGCACCCGGAAGAAGCCGGGCGGGGGAGAGAGGTATTTGATATGGAGGTTCTCGTGGGAGGGCAGGTCGAAAAAGCACTGGTCGTCAAAGAGATAGACGTCAACGCAGCAGCGGCTCAGGTCGATGTCGTTGAGGATGTTCACCAGGGATTTCTGGACTCCGCCCACCCGGAGGTCTGTCTGGAAGAACGCAATCTGTTTCATGCAATGCCCGCCTTTCGCAATGACTGATGGTTGGGGGGATCGACTTCATATTATAGTATGGTCCGGCTTTTTTTGCAAGCCGCCGCTTGCCAACGGCGGCAAAATCGGATACAATAGAGGGCACCTATCAGTATACATATTTTTCCCCACAGGTCAAGGGAGAAGGAGGATGTGCCATGCCGGAAGTCATTCAGCGCCTGGATGAGCAGGCCCTGGTGTGGATCGCGGAGCACGTGCGCTGCGCCCTGCTGGACCCGTTCATGAAGCTGTATACTCAGATGGGCAATACCGGAATGCTGTTTATCGTTCTGGGGCTGGCGCTGCTGCTGTTCAAGCCCACCCGGAAGGCGGGGGTGTCGGCGCTGTGCGCCATGCTCATCGGGCTTATCGTGGTGAACTTCACCATCAAGCCCCTGATGGCCCGGCCCCGGCCCTGGCTGGTCATTGAAAATTTCGTCAACCTGGTGCCGGAGGGCGATCCCAACTCCTTCCCCTCGGGGCACACCAACGCCGCCTTCGCCTTTGCCCTGGCGGTGTGCATGTCGGCGCCGAAGCGGTGGATGAAAATTTCGGCGGTGTGCGCTGCGGCGGTGATGGGCCTGTCCCGGCTGTACGTAGGGGTCCACTTCCCCAGCGACGTGCTGGCGGGGGCGGTGATCGGGTCCCTGTGCGGCCTTTTGGGGGCGTGGGTGGTGAAACAGGCGTGGGAGCGCCTCAACCGCCGGGCTGGGACAGCTCCAGAATGACCGCCTGAGCCAGCAGCAGCCCCGCCGCCGCCGGCACCCACATGGCGCTGGCGGGGATGGACCGTCGGCCGGGAGGAGGGGCCTCGTCCCCGTCCTCGGCGCTGCGGGCGGGCTCGGGGGAGAACACCACCTTGTGGCGGGCGATGCCCCGCTTGCGCAGCTCCTTGCGCACCACCCGGGCCAGGGGACAGCCCTCGGTCTCCGAAATGTCTGCGATGCGCAGCAGCTGGGCGTCCCGTTTGTTTCCGGTGCCCAGGGCGGAGATGATGGGCACGCCCCGGGCGTGGGCGGTCTCAATGAGGTCCAGCTTGCAGCTCACCAGGTCGATGGCGTCCACGATATAGTCGTACCGGGCCGCAAAGAACGCCTCCCGGCTGTCCGGCTCGTACCGCAGGGACAGGGGGTGGAGGACGCAGCCGGGGGCGATATCCCCCAGGCGCAGGGCGCTGGCCCGGGCCTTCTCCATGCCCACGGTGGACCACAGGGCGGCGGCCTGGCGGTTGAGATTGCTCACCGACACCGTGTCCTGGTCCGCCAGGGTGAGCTCCCCCACGCCGGAGCGGCACAGGGCCTCGGCGCACCAGCTGCCCACCCCGCCCAGGCCCAGGACGGCCACATGGCTTTTTTGCAGCCGCTCCATGGCGGGCGCGCCCAGCAGCATCTGGGTGCGGATCAATTGCTCGTTCATTTGGATACACTCCCATAAAACAAGGGCCAGACGTTGTCTGGCCCTTGCGCTGTTTTTCCCTTATTTGCCCAGGTAGCTGGCGCCGCCGGCCTGCGCGGCGGGATAGTTGGCCACCAGGCCTTCCATCCACTCGGTCAGGGCGGCGTTGGCTAGGGCGCTGCGGGCGGAGCCCATCCACACCGGCTCGTTCTCGCCCACATAGTACATCAGGTGGTAAGCCCAGTACTTGTTGCTGTCGGTGTCGGCGGCGCTGTGCCGGATGATGCCGTAGTCGCCCGCAGCCCGGCCGTCCTCATAGATCCAGGCCAGGAATTCGGGGGCCAGATGGGTGTCGCCGCTGGCGACACGGGCGTAGAGGCCGCCGGTGGTGCCGTCGCCGTCCTCGGACTTGGCGTTGGCCAGGTCGGCAAAGGCGTCCTCGGACTTGTCCCCGGCCTCATACTCGGCCTGGATGGCGTCGATCTTGTCCTTGGCGGCGGCCCAGGCCTCGTCGGTGGGGGCCACGGCCTTGCCGTCCTCGCCGGTGGTGGTCTCGGCCTGGATGGCGATGTGGCGCACGTCCCGGGTGGGCTCCTCGTCCAGGTAGCGCGCATGGAAGGAGATGACATAATAGCCGTTGTCGGTCTCCACCAGCTCGCACTGGTCCTTGCCCAGCTTGAGCAGCTGCTCGCTGAAGGCGCTGCTGATGCTGCTGGTGCCCACGGCCTTGACGTGATCGCCGTGGTTGGAGTCGGAGGTCAGCTCATACTGATCGGCCTGGGCATGGAATTCGGCGCCGTCCTCCACGGCCTTCAGGGCCTCCTCGGCCTTCTTCTTGGTCTCGGCCGCAGCCTCCTCCTTGAGCTTGTTCACCTCGTCCTCGGTGAACTCCTTGCCGTCCTCGTCCTTGGTGTCCACAGAGGGGATGGCAAAGTAGAGGAAGGAGTATTCAATAGTGTCCAGGGTGTCGCCGTTCTCCTCATAATAGGCGTCCAGGTCGGACTGCTGGTAGCCGTCGTACAGCTCGGTGCCCTTCTCGCTGCTGGCCAGCTGGGCCATCAGAGAGCGGGAAACCATCTTCTCCAGGGTGTCGGAGGTCATATAGGGCCCAAAAATGGCCCGGAGGTAGGCGTTATAGCTGTAGCCGTTGGCGGTGGCCTGGGCCTTGAAGGAGCTGATGGTGGCGTCCAGCTGGTCCTTGATCTCGTCCTCGGTGTGGCCGCTCTTCACCGCCTCGTTGGCCAGGGCCAGGTATTTCTGGGCGTCGTCCAGGGCGCTCTCCAGGAAGAAGTCCCGGTAGGTCTTGTTCTCCGACTGGAGCTGCTCGTCGTCGCTTTTGCTGGTGTCGAAGCCCACGTAAACGCCCATTTGCGCGTAGGTGGAGCGCACGTTGTGGTAGTAATAGCTCAGCTCCGCAGTGGTGAGCGTTTCATCGCCCAGGGTGGCGGCAACGGCGCGGGTCTGGAAAAAGCCGGAGTTCCAGATCAGCAGCGCGGCCACCAGCACCGCAGTAATGCCGCCGACCACGGCGTAGACGATGGTTTGGCGCTTTTGGGCGGCCTGCTCCTGCTGAATCTTGACCGACTTGTCGGAAGGACCGGTGTTCTGACGCTGCTTTTTCTCTCTGGATGCGCTCATGGTATATCAATCCTCTCACAGTATTCGTGTAATGGCGGCGGGCGGCGGGCCCGCCGGCTTCCCGTATGTTTTCCTAAAAACATGAGGGGCGCGGAACGCTGCCCATCATTATAGCATGGGGGAACTAACGTTGCAAGGCCAAATTCGCGGCTGAGATGAAAATTCACAAATAGGCAGGCGGGAGAACCGAAGCCCTCCCGCCTGAGTGTTGACAGAACCCCCGCCGTGGCCGTGCCGCCCCATTAAAAACCTGCACAAGAATGCAGGTGGGTCGCCTCCGCTTGGTTTTACCGCTCCCAACATCCAGGATCCTCCGAAGAGGGCCGGGAGGTCTGCGAACCACCGCGCGAGTGGGGCGTCCCGTTTAAGAAATGTGGGTTTTAACAGGGCAGGTCACGTAGTTAGAACCCGGCAGGGGTGAAATAAATGCGTCCGAGCCGTCGCGCACAGCGGGCTAACTCCGAAGCGCAGGGAAAACCGGGAAGGAGCCGCAGGCTCCAGAACGGTTTTCACGCAGTCGGAGGAGTTAGAACCGCGTCGTGCGCAGGCGAGGCGTAGGTGCGATGCGTCCGAGCCAGCCGCCGCGCAGCGTGCGGAGATGCTACTCCTCCTCGTCCTCGAAAAGCTCCTCCATGAATTGCTCGTATACGGTGTTGAGCTCCTGCTCGTCGTCGATGTCGGCCAGAAGCTGTTCGCCGTCCTGCTCGATGACCTTCAGCAGGATGAGGCCGAAGTCCTCATTGTCCTCGTCCATGTCCGCCGGGACAAAGGCCATGTACTCCTGGCCGTTATATTCAAGGGTGCCCAGATGCTCCAGCTCAAATTCATTGCCCTCGTCGTCGGTGACCGAGACGAAATCCGGGCCGTATTCCTCACTCATGGCGATGCGCCTCCTTCCAGCGGCGGCCGGCGGCCGCCTCCGCCCCTTATTGTAATGGGTGGACGGGAAAAAAGCAAGAGGGAAGATAAAATTTCTACGAAACCGGTGGCCCAGGCCGATCGAACCCCGTCGTTTTGACCAGGGTGGACAAACCCGGCGGAGCGTGGTATAATACACCAATACGGCGCTTTCGCGCCCAGGGCCGCAGGGCCTGAAGAGAGAGGGACCCGCGCCGCCCCTGCGGGGACGGCTTGAATACATCGGAGGGATCTCAACATGCCAGACACCAACCAAAATCGCACCCCGGAGCGGCGGGAACCCCAGGCCCAGGGCGGCCAGCGCCAGGCACCCCGGTCCAGGGTCCGCAAGCGCCGCAGGCGCCCCATTTGGCTCACCATCATAATCCGGTTCTTCCAGGTCATCGGCACCCTGCTGCTGGTTGGCATTGTCACCGGCTGTTTTTTGGTGTGCTTTGCCGCCGTCTACGTGAAAACGGCGGTGATGCCCAAGGCGTTCCTGGACCTGTCCGACTACACCATGGATGAGAATTCGGTGATCTACTACGAGGACAAGAACACCGGCCAGCTGGTGGAGCTGCAAACCCTGACGGGCCTGGAGAGCGTGGAGCGGGTGGAGTACGAGGACATCCCGGAGGATCTGATCAACGCCTTCGTGGCCATCGAGGACAAGCGCTTCTGGAACCACCAGGGAGTGGACTGGCGGCGCACCGCGTCGGGCCTTCTGCGCATGTTCACCGGCGGGAACATCCAGGGCGGCTCCACCATCACCCAGCAGCTCATCAAGAACGTGACGGATTACAACGACGTCACCGTCACCCGGAAAATCTGGGAAATTTTCACCGCGCTGGAGCTGGAAAACAACTACAGCAAGGAATATATCATCACCCTGTATATGAACGAGATCTGGATGGGCAACGGCTGCCGGGGCGTCCAGGCCGCGTCCAAATTCTATTTCGACAAAAACGTGTGGGAGCTGGATCTGGCCGAGTGCGCCAGCCTGGCGGGCATTACCAACAACCCCTCCCTCTACGCCCCCTACGGCGTGGTGGACGTGGTGCGCTACCAGTGCCAGAACCCCGAGTGCAAGCTGTACTCCCTGAAAAAGGACAAGGTGTGCGAGTACTGCGGGGCGGAAAACTCCTATGACAGCGGTTCGGTGTGGACCAACCGGGAGTATAACAAGGCTCGGCAGGAGAACATTCTGAAGGAGATGGCCAAGGAGGACCAAGCCCGGCCCGAGCCCTATATCACCGAGGCGGAGCGGGACGCGGCGATTGCCCAGACGCTGGTATTCAGCCGGGACAAGCAGGCCTCCGGCGGGACGGATGACGGCCAGGACATCAAGACCACCTCCAAATACTCCTGGTACGTGGAGCAGGTCATCAGCGAGGCCATTGAGAAGGTAAAGGAGACCACCAGCCTCAGCGAGGAGATGTGCCGCCGGCGCGTGTTCAGCGGCGGGCTGTCCATCGTGTGCGCCTACGATCCGGAGGTGCAGGCGGCGGTGGACACGGTGTTCAAAAACCGGGAAAACTTGGATCAGGTGTCCTCCAAAACGGGGCAGCGGCTGATCTCCGCCATTTCGGTGGTGGACAATTCCACCGGCCTGGTGGTGGCCATGGGCAGCACGGAGGAAAAGACGGCCGACCGCGGCTGGAACACTCCGGTGGCCACCAAGCGGCAGCCCGGCTCGTCCATCAAGCCCCTGTCGGTCTATTCCCCGGCCATTGAGATGGGGCTTATCACCCCCGCCACCGTCATCGACGACAGCCCCCAGGAGCTCAACGGCAAGCCCTGGCCCGTCAACGTCACGCCCACCTACGGGGGGCTGACCACGGTGCTGCACGGCGTCACCCAGTCGCTGAACACCGTAGCGGTGCGGGTGCTGGAGCAGGTTACGCCCCAGGCGTCCTACGATTTTATGGTCAACCGCTACGGCATCACCTCTATGGTGCCCTATTTTGAGAGCAGCAACGGCCAGGTGAGCTCGGACATCGACCGCAGCCCCCTGGCCATGGGCGGACTGACCAGAGGCGTGTCCACCTATGAGATGGCGGCGGCCTTCGCCACCTTCCCCCGGGGCGGGCAGTTCACCAAGGCCACCACTGTGCTGGAGATCAAGGACTCCAGCGGCAAGGTGATCGTCAATGGCAAACCCGAGGCCACGTGGCCCATCAAGGCCACCACCGCCTATTATATCAACTCCATGCTGTCCAACGCCGTCGCCGCCGGCACCGGCACGGGGGCCCGCATCTCCGGCCAGACCGTGGCGGGCAAGACGGGGACCACCAACGACACCTTCGACTACTGGTTCTGCGGCTACACCTCCTACTACACCGGCGCGGTGTGGACGGGCTACCCCAACAGCGAGGTCATCAACCGCAATTACAAAAATCCGTCGGTGTCCATGTGGCAGAAGGTGATGGCCATTCTCCACGAGGGGAAGGAAAACCAGGCCTTTGACGTGCCGGGCACGCTGAACTCCTACAACATCTGCAAGGACTGCGGTAAGCTGTCCCTGCCCGAGTGCACGCAGGATGTGCGGGGCAGCCGGGTGCAGTCCTTCCGGCTGTTTGCCGAGGACGCGCCTAAGGACTACTGCCAGTGCCATGTGCCGGTGAAGGTGTGCCTGGACAGCCCGGTGAACAACGCCAACGGGGAGCCCGTTGGCCGTTATCACCTGGCTGGGGCGTTCTGCCCGGAGGAGAGCGTCCAGACGGTGTATATGGTGGACTTCCAGCGCGAGCAGGTGGGCTCCACCAGCGTGGGGGATTCCACCGCCCTGGTGGGCTGGTATGAGTATCTGGGGGAAGAGGGCCGGTACTGCGATGTCCACACCAGCGAGCCCGTGCCGTCGGACCCCGTTCCCTCGGACGATCCCTGGGGCCAGCCCAGCGACGACCCCTCCGCGCAGCCTACGGACGATCCCTGGGGCTGGCTGTTCCCCACCACCCCGCCGCCGGAGGTGACCGACCCGGTGGAGACGCCGCCCTTCTACGACCCCGTTCCCACCGAGACGCCCAGTCAGGAGCCCTATCCCTCGGACCCCTATATCCCGGTGGGCGGGTGAGGCAGGGCCGTCTGAAACATTTTTGAACAAGCTGGACCGCCCGGCGCTGATGCGCTGGGCGGTCTTTGGCGTCCCGAAGGGCGGCCGGGTGGGCCATTGTGCCGAAGAACAGCGGCAGAGCGGGCGAAGGTTTGGTGAAAAAGCCGTGAGGCTGGCAATTGTGATTTGTCCGCAGTTGTGATACAATAGACCGCGACAGAAAGACAGCCGGAAAGCAGGAGGCGGATCAGGGTATGGAACCGGTAAGTCCCAAATATTTCATCGTGGAATCCACCGTGCTGCCGGAGATCTATCTGAAGGTGGCCCAGGCCAACCGGTTGCTGGAGACCGGCGAGGAGCGCACGGTGAACGCCGCCGCCCGGCGGGTGGGTGTGAGCCGCAGCGCGTATTATAAGTATAAAGACGCCATCCGCCCCTTTCAGGACATGGTGCACGGGCGGATCGTCACCATCCAGATTCTGCTGCGCGACCGGCCAGGGGCGCTGTCCGGGGTGCTTAACCTGCTGGCGGACCGGGGGGGCAATGTGCTCACCATCAACCAGGCCATCCCCGGCGGGGGCGCGGCGGCGGTGACGGTGGGGCTGGAGACCAGCGGCCTGTCCTCCGGCCTGGAGGAGCTGCTGGAGGAGCTGCGCGCCCGGCCCGAGGTGATCCGCTGCGAGGTGCCGGCGGGCTGAGCCGTGTGCTCCGCATACGAAGCGCGGGCGGCGCGCACACTGGGAGAAGGGGCGTTCCGGCCCCAGGGAAGGAATGACGGCAAAATGGTAAATGTGGCGATCCTAGGCTTCGGCACAGTGGGCTCCGGCGTGGCCGAGGTGCTCACCGGGCACGAGAGCAGCATTGAGCGCAAGGCGGGCGGGCTGATCCGCCTGAAATATATCCTGGACGTACGGGATTTCCCGGACAGCCCCTTCGCGGAGTGCTTTGTGAAGGACTTCGGGCGCATCGAGAACGACCCCGAGGTGGACATCGTGGTGGAGACCATCGGCGGGGCCACGGTGGCGCTGGACTTCACCAGGCGGGCGCTGGAGGCGGGCAAGAGCGTGGTCACCTCCAATAAGGAGCTGGTGGCCACCTGCGGGTACGAGCTGACCCAGCTGGCCAAGCGGAAGGGCGTGTGCTACCTCTTCGAGGCCAGCGTGGGGGGCGGCATCCCCATCATCCGGCCGCTGAGCCAGTGCCTGGCGGCCAACGAGATCTTGGAGATCTACGGCATTTTGAACGGCACCACCAACTATATCCTCACCCGGATGATCCGGGCGGGGCTCACCTTCGACGCGGCGCTGAAGGAGGCCCAGGAAAACGGCTACGCCGAGCGGGACCCCTCCGCCGACGTGGAGGGCCACGACGCCTGCCGGAAGATCTGCATTTTGGCGGACATCGCCTTCGGGCGGCACATCAGCCCCGGCCAGGTGCCCACCAAGGGCATCACCGGCGTCACCCTGGCGGACGTGGATTACGCCGAGAGCGCGGGCAAGAAGATCAAGCTGCTGGGCCGGGCCATCCGTCGGGAGGACGGCAGGGTGTGCGCCTATGTGGCCCCCCATCTGGTGGGCCAGTCCGACCCGCTGGCCGGGGTGGAGGACGTGTTCAACGCCATCTCCGTCCGGGGGGACGCCATTGGCGACGTGATGTTCTACGGCCGGGGAGCGGGCAAGCTACCCACCGCCTCGGCGGTGGTGGCCGACGTCATCGACGTGGCCCGGAACATGGGCCACCGCAAGGCCCTGTCCTGGGAGCCCGGCGGGGAGGACGCCGCCTGCGGCGCCCAGGAGCTGGAGAGCCGCTGGTACGTCCGGGCGCTGGCGGGGGCGGACGAGCTGCGCGCCCGGCTTCCGGGGTGCAAGCTGCTGGCCCGGCGGGAGAGCGGCGGGGGCGAATCCGCCTGCCTCACCGAGGGCGCGCTCACCCAGGGAGCGCTGGAAGAGAAGCTGGCGGGGCTGGATGTATCCAGCGCCCTGCGGGTATTGGACTGACGAGAAGCGCGGAGGAGTTAGAACCGCATGGCGCCGCCGCAGCGTGACAACAGCAAAGCGCGGAGGCGTGCGGAGCAGCGGGCTAACTCCGGAGCGGAGCAAAAGCAGGG
>ERZ779629.675-NODE-675-length-13022-cov-24.190406_pt1 | contig 13022 bp, 13 predicted proteins | sample MGYA00514192_ERZ779629 | MGnify/ENA primary metagenome ERZ779629 (study PRJEB29562, sample SAMEA4376709) | mouse gut metagenome | isolation source: Cecum | study: EMG produced TPA metagenomics assembly of the A DSS colitis mouse model was used to assess the... | reverse complement strand
TTAGGTTACACTCGGTCGTTTGACCTTGTGTAACCTAATATTAACGCCTGCCCCCCGGCTACAAGGTTTATCTTATCCTTGCCGATTTCGCCGGACGGGAGTATAATACCCTTGTCTAAAAGCTCGTTTTTCATGTCGTCCTCCTGTTCATGCGTCTAAATTTTTGACGCTATTTTGCCGCCCTTGCTCCAAAAGTGGGCTTGTAAAGAGATACGGCGTGATATAAGCAGAAACGGCAAGAACCTTGAAAAATCAATGGTTTTTGCCGTTTTCTATAAAGGCTTGTAAGAAGTTATAAGACGATTTTCGTCTATAAAATCAATAAAAAAACCCCTTGACCTTGACGCCGCGTCATGGTCTATCCTAACCATCAGGAGGTGATTCCGGCATGTACACCGTCAAGGAGCTGGCCCGGCTGACAGGCCTGACGCCCCGGACCCTGCGGTACTATGACAGCATCGGCCTGCTGTGCCCCCGGCGGAACGGGGACAACGACTACCGCCTCTACGGGTCCGGAGAGGTGGAGCGGCTGCAGCAGATTCTGCTCTACCGGGAGATGGGCCTGCCCCTGGAGGAGATCGGGCGCATTCTGGACGCGCCGGACTTCGACCGGGCGGGGGCCCTGCGGGGACATCTGGACCGCCTCCTGGAGCGGCGGCGGGAGACGGAGGCGCTTATCCGCACCGTCCGCCGGGAACTACAGACAATGGAAGGAGAACAGACTATGCAGGACAAGGAAAAATTTGAGGGCATGAAGCGCCGGATCATCCAAGAAAACGAGGCCGCCTACGGACAGGAGGCCAGGGAGAAGTACGGGGCGGCGGTTTCGGACAGCGCCGCCCGTCTGGCGGGTATGACGGAGGGGGAGTGGACGCAGATGCAGGAGGAGGAGAGGGGGTACCGGCAGGCCCTGCTCCGGGCGATGGCGGCGGACGATCCCGCCGGTGAGGACGCCAGGGAGGCCGTGCGGCTCCACGCCGCCTGGCTGGCCCGCTATTGGCCCCCGGAGAGCGTCACGGCCCAGGCCCATCTGGGCATGGCGGAGCTGTACGTCCAGGACCGGCGGTTCACGGAGCACTACGAGAAGACCGCCCCCGGCTTCGCAGCCTTTTTCCTGCGAGCCGTACAGGCCTATTACCGGGAGCCGTAGGAGGACTGGGCGGCGTGCAGGCCGTCCGCCAGGGCGGCCAGCGCCTCCATGTCCAGCGCCTCCCCCCGAACGGTGGGGGGCAGGCCGCAGGCGGCGATGACGCCGGCGATGGCCTCCTTGCTCAGTCCGGGGGCAAAGGCGGAGGCCAGGCTGTTGCACAGCGTTTTGCGCCGCAGGGCGAAGGCGGCCCGGACCGTGCGGAAGAAGAAGTCCTTCCCGCAGACGGGGGCCGCCGGCGGCGCGGCGCGCCTCTCGCAGCGGATGACGGCGGAGGTCACCTTGGGCGCGGGCAGGAAGCAGGAGGGGGGCACGTCGAAGAGGAGCTCCACCCGGGTGTGGTACTGCATGTAGACCGACAGCGCGCCGTAGGCCTTGCTCCCCGGCCCGGCGGCCAGCCGCTGGGCCACCTCCTTCTGGATCATCACCGTTATGGACTGAAAACGCCCCGCCTCCACCAGCGCGTGGAGGACGGGATCGGTGATGTTATAGGGCAGGTTGGCGCATACCATGGGGGTGAGCCCCGCAAAGTGCTCCTCCGCCAGGGCCGCCAGATCCAGCTTCAGGGCGTCGCCGGGGAGGAGGGTGAAGTTCTCCGCCCCCGCCATGGTCTCCGCCAGCACCGGCAGCAGGGCCCGGTCCAGCTCCACGGACACCACTTTTCCCGCCAGGGCGCACAGCTCGCGGGTGAGGCACCCGATGCCGGGGCCGATCTCCAGTACGCCGCAGGCGGAGTCCGCGCCGCTGGCGGCGGCGATCTCGCGGGGGACCCAGTCCTCGATAAGAAAGTTCTGCCCCATGGACTTGGAGAAGCGGAAGCCGTGGCGGCCCAGCAGGGAGCGGACCTCCCGGATGTCGCAGAGATTCATAGACGATTCCTCCTGATGGCGGTTGCATTTTCTCCAGTATAGCATAATTTGAAAAAATGGGTAGCATAAATTTTCCGATTGTGATATAATCACGCCGCGAATCGAGAAAAGGGGGAAATCTGCCATGCACGAGCTGCTGAAAATGTACCTGATCGTCTGCCCGCTGATCTTTCTGGGGGGCTTTGTGGACAGCGTGGCCGGCGGCGGGGGGCTCATCACCCTGCCGGCCTACATGATGGCCGGGGTGCCGGTCCACTTCGCCGCCGGGACCAACAAGGTGGTCAACGGCTGCGGCTCCGCCACCGCCTCCGTGAAGTTCTTCCGCAGCGGCAAAATCCTGCTCCACGCCGCCCTGTGCGCCGCGCTGGGGGCCCTGGCGGGGGGGTATATCGGCGCGGAGATCGCCAAGCTGCTCAGCGAGGGGCTGCTCAAGGGGCTGATGCTGGTGGCCCTGCCGGTGGTGGCCCTGTTTCTGGTGCTGAAGAAGGATTTTGGCCAGGACGCGGGGGAGCGGCGGTACAGCCGCCGCCGGGAGATGCTGGTGAGCCTGGCCATCGGCCTGGTGATCGGCTGCTACGACGGCATGATCGGGCCGGGGACCGGCACCTTTATGATCATGGCCTTCACCGCCCTGCTCCACATGGATATGGTCACCGCCTCCGGCTGCTCGAAGGTGGGCAATTTGGCCTCCAACATCGCGGCGGCGGTGTCCTTCATCATCGGCGGGAAGGTGATGTGGGCGCTGGTGGTTCCGGCGGCGGCGTGCAGCATGCTGGGCAACTACTGCGGGGCCCGGTACGCCATCCGGGGCGGCGGGAAGAAGATTCGGGGCATGATCTTCGTAGTGCTGGGGATGCTGTTTGTCAAGATGCTGGCGGATCTGTTCCTGTGAGGGGAACCGCCTGCAAAAGAGGGCTGCTGAGTAGTTCAGCAGCCCTCTTTCAGCGCTTCAATGCAGGTTGTAAACAACCCGTGGTGAGCGCCCTTACGCCGCGCTCACCACGGGTTGCCAATCACTCTCGCTGCTGCTGCCAACGGCGGCGCGCCGGCTGGCAGCGCTTCTCGTTCTGGCTGCCGGTCAGTCCAAAATATAGACCGTGCAGTTGCGCACCCCGAACTGGATGCACTCGCTGTGGGTGTCCATATACAGGTCGATGACGTTCCCCCGCACGCCGGTGTCCTCCGCCACGGCGAAGCCGTAGACATACTGCCCGTCGTTGGACACCACATACACCTTGGTGCCCAGGGGGAGAACCTTCTTGTCCACCGCCACCACGCCCACGTGGACCGGGGTGCCGGAGGCGGTGCGGGTGCCCACGCTGCCGCCGGCGGTGTAGGCGGTGCCCTTCATGGTCCGGGCCTCGCTGAAGGTGAGGACCTGGCCGTTGTCCAGGGTGATGGTGCCGGAGCCGTCGGCCTGGGTGCTGATGGCGGCCACGGCGTCGCCGTTGTTGGCGAAGTTGGCCATGGTGCCCCGCTCGATGATGGTGGGTACGGCCGCTGTATCCACCACGTCGATGAGGTGCCGCCCGGTCTCCTCGCCGTCCTGATAGATGACCTCGTAGACCTCCCGGTATTCGCCGTCCGCCCCCTCCTGCAGGACGGTCTCCTGCCAGTCGGGCTTCTGGTCGTTGTACTGATAGACGATCTCGTGCTCGGTCACGGTGGAAATGTGCTCATAAAAGACAAATTCGGAGTCAATGCGGATCTCCAGCAGGTCGTCCAGATAGGCCAGAGAGACCATCTCCAGGGGGCTGGGATAGATCGCCAGCCGCTCCAGGAGCTCGCTGACCGTCTCGTCCTCGGTGACGGTGTAGCGGGTGGCGCCCTGGTGGGAGACGGCGGCGTTCCGTCCGGCGGTGAGCTGCAGCTCGCTGCCCTCCCTGCGGGAGACCAGGCCGTCGGAGCCGTCGGTGAGGAATACGTCGCCCGCCAGCTCGTCCACATGGACGTAGGCGTCGTTGGACACCACGTAGAGGGCGCTGGCGTCGTTGTCGTGGGGGTGGGGCGTGAGGGAGAGTGCCAGAACGGAGAGAGCCGGTACAGCTGCGACAGCGATCAGCCACATCGCGCCGGACATGGCTTTCTTGCTTCTTTCAAACATGATACTTGAACCTCCATGGTTTTCAAAAAAGGGCAAAGCATAGAATCCCTGCGTTGTTCCATGCCGGCGGACGCGCGGGTAAACCGCCCTCCGCCATGCCGGCCTTTTAGGAAAGGATCACCAAAATTTCCTTCGCCTAAACAGTGTATGCGCCGAATTGTAACTTTTGTTACTTTTTTGAAAACTTCGTGTAGTATAGCGGAAAAACCCCGATTTGTCAAGTGTTTTTCCCATATTTCCTATGTAATGGTCGACATAAAACCTAGTATTTGGTGTTATGACGAGGGAAAAACTGCCTGTGTGACAAAAAATAGTTACAGAGATGGTTACAAAAGTTACAGCCGGAGGGCGCAAAAACCCCCTTCCCGGCGCGGCCGGAAAGGGGGCGGCAGCGGTTATTTTGTGGGCCGGCTGAACCGGAGCCAGGGCTGCCAGGCGCAGCCCAGCAGGAGTCCCCCGCCGGAGCTCGCCAGGGTGATGCCGGAGATAAAATGGGAGAACTGGCCGCTCACCATCAGGGTGATGGCCATCGACAGCAGGCCGCCCAGCAGCAGGATCCAGCCCGTGGCCAGCAGCCTCTGCCGCCGGTACCTCACGGAGATGAAGTAGGCCCCCCACAGGAAGAGCAGGCTCAGCAGCTCGACGGCCAGAAAGCGCTTTTCCATCAGGACGGGGTGCAGGCTGGCCAGATAGGGGAGCAGGGCCAAGGAGAGAATGGTCAGAGACCGGCGGACCGGGTAGCGCGCCACCCGCAGCAGGGGGTAGCACACCGCCCAGCCGAAGGCGATGGACCGGATGGCAATGAGCATGGCTCTGCGCACGGAGGGGACGGCAAAAAAGATAATGAGGCACACCAGGGCCGCCACGAGACAGGCGGAGGTGAGGGCGGCAAAGGCCCAGAACCGCCAGCCGCCGTTTTTCCGCCGGGCCGTCTCGGCGTAGGACACGGTCTCCACCACCATGTCCTCCACCGCCGCCGGCGGCTGGGCCGGCCGCGGGTCCCGCTCTCCCGCCAGCAGCTCGGCGACGCTGACCTCCAGTGCCGCCGCCAGCTCCCGGAGGATTGTGATGTCCGGATAGCTCACAGCGCGCTCCCACTTGCTGACGGCCTTGTCGGTGATGTTCAGCTTCTCCGCCAGCTGCTGCTGGGTGAGGCTCAGCTCCAGCCGCCGGTCCCGGATAAACAGGCCGATCTTCAACTCTTCCATGGTGATGTCCTCCTCGTGTGGTGTTTACCCCATTGTAGGCCGCTTTTTTCGGAAAAAGCAACCGCTAATCAGTCGATTCACCGGGTAAACCGGCGGTTGAGTCCGCCGCCCGCTCCTCCCGCAGCACCTCATAGACCTCCGCGAGCAGCTTTCGGTCCTGCTTGGAGCCCTGAAAATCCGCCTCCCGGAACATGTCGGGCCGGCGGCGGAGGGTGCGGAGCATGGACTGCTGTTTCCGCCACCGGGCCACGTTGGCGTGGTGGCCGCTGAGGAGCACCTCCGGCACCCTCCTGCCGTGCCACTCCTCAGGGCGGCTGTACTGGGGGTACTCCAGAAGGCCGCTCCAGTGGCTCTCCTCCTCGTAGCAGGCGGCCTCCGGCAGCACGCCGGGGACCATCCGGCACACCGCGTCCGCCACCGCCATGGCGGGGATCTCCCCGCCGGTGAGGACGAAATCCCCCAGGGAGATCTCCTCGTCCACACACTCCTCGATGAACCGCTCGTCGATGCCCTCGTAGTGGCCGCAGACCAGGATCAGATGGTCGTAGTCCGCCAGCAGCTGCCGGGCTTTGGCCTGGGAGAAGGTGGTCCCGCAGGGGGAGAGGTAGATGGTGCGGGTTTTCTCCGTGCCGAAGCGCTCCCTGATGTGGGCCCAGCACCGGTAGAGGGGGTCCGCCTGCATCACCGCCCCCCGGCCGCCGCCGTAGGGGTAGTCGTCCACCTGCTTCTGCTTGTTGACGGTAAAGTCCCGGATCTGGTGGGCGTCGATGCGGATATAGCCCCGCTCCTGGGCCCGGCCCAGGATGGACTCGTTCATCATGTCCCCCACAGTTTCGGGGAACAGGGTCATGATGTCAATTCTCATATGTTCTCCCCTGAAAATGGAATATGTTCCGCCCGATGGCGGAGCCGGCGCAGGGCCGGGAGGGAGCGGATCTAGGTTCCATGGGTCCCCAGCCCCTCCATCATGTGGATGTCCACGCATCCTCCCTCCATGTCGATACCGGCGATGAAGGCCGGCACGGCGGGCACGAGGTACTCGTCCTTCCCGCCCCGGACCACGTAGATTTTGTGGGCGGGGTAGGTGAGGACCTCCTCCACCGTCCCCAGCACCTCGCCGGTCTCTGCGTCCCGGGCGGTGAGGCCCGCCAGCTCCTGGTCGAAATACTGCCCCTCCGGCAGGGGGACGTCCTCCCGCCGGACGGTGACGGCCCTGCCCTTGAGGGCCAGGGCGGCGTCCATGTCGTCTACGCCCCGCAGCTTCACCAGCAGGCAGCCCTTGTGGATCCGGCTGGCGGCGCACTCCCAGGGCTGGCCGCCGATGTGGAAGGTTTTGCACCCGGTCAGGTCCTCCGCGTCCACCCCCTGGGGGAGCAGCTTGATTTCCCCCCGGATGCCGTGGGTATTGACGATCTGGCCGGCGTTGATAAAGTCGAGTTTCATAGGAAGTTCTCCTTTGCAGATGCGCGTTTACAGATATTCTACACCATTTCTCCCAAAAGAGCAACGAAAAAAGTGGAGGAGCCGCCGGGAGGAGCCGCCGGGGATGTGGTATCAGGGAGCAAACTGACAGATGGAGGGCCGAGGAACCAGTCCTGTCCCATCGCCCGGTGCAGTCTGGCGTGGGGCGTGACGCTCCGCCTCCGCCGGCTGTTCCGATTTGGAAAAAATCCCAGATCCCTCTTGACAGACGATGCAATGCGGTGTATAGTAATATGCGAAGGGGGGTGTTGCTGTGATCGACCCGCAGCTGAAGAGAGGGCTTTTGGACGTGTGCGTACTGTCTATTCTGCGCAGGGAGGACTCCTATGGCTACCAGCTGATCAAGGATCTGTCCGGCTGTATCGAAATTTCGGAGTCGACGTTGTACCCCATTCTGCGCCGGCTGGAGGCGGGGGGCTGTCTGACGGTCTATTCCGTGGAGCACAACGGCCGCCTGCGCAAGTTCTACCGCATTGCCGACGGCGGCGTCCGTCTGATCGACCAGTTTCTGACAAGCTGGCCGGAAATCCTGCGGATATATGATTTAATAAAGGAGTGTGCTGAAGATGACACGCGCGCAGTTTCTTAATGAGTTGTACCGCCGCCTGGGAAGCATGAGCAAGGAGCAGGCCGAACAGCACCTGACCTACTATGCGGAGATGCTGATGGACCGCATGGAGGAGGGCATGAGCGAGGAGGAGGCGGTGGCCAGTCTGGAGGACGTGGACACCATCGCCGGCCGCATCCTCCAGGAGGAGGGTCAGGCGCCCGCGGCCCCCGGCCCGGTTCTCAGGGCTGCGGAGCCCCAGACGCCGCCGGCCGCCGCCCCCGCGCCTCCCGCCGGAAACTGGCGGAAGATCGCCCAGATCGGCCTGTGGACCGCCGCCATCGTGGCCGTGGTGCTGGTGGCAGCCGGGAAGCTCCATAACGGGAATCTTCCTAAGCCCGGCATATCCAATAAGGAGATGGACCGGGGCTCCAACACCATCTCGTCGGAGGGGCAGGTGCCCCACGGCGACACGGCCGACGGCATCCATATCGGTCCCAACGGCGTGGAGATCAATGACGGCGTCGATTCTATCCGCGTTGGTCCCAACGGTGTGGAGATTAATGACGGTGAAGACTCCTTTTCCATAGGGCCCGGCGGCATCGGGATGAACAGCAGCAGCTGGTCTGATTGGTCCGACTGGGAGGACTGGGAAGATTGGGAGGACTGGGAGGACTGGAGCGCCTGGGTGGAGCCCGCCGGCAGCTACAGCTACGACTACCCCGGCGAGACCGTCTCCCTGCCTGCGGCGGGCATCAAGGACATCGAGGTGGACTGGGTGAGCGGCCATGTGGAGATTCAGGCGGGAACGGATCAAACGGTGACCTTCTCGGAAAGCGCCAGCGTGGAGCTGACCGACGAGGTCAAGATGGTCTACAAAATAGATGATGATACATTATACATCCGATTTCGCCGGAAATCCATCAACACGAAGATCTCCTACGGGAAGAAGCTGCAGATGACAGTGCCCGCCGCTCTGCTGGAGGACCTGACGCTGAACCTTGTCTCCACAGACGCCCAGGTCCGCGGCCTCCGGCTGGAGGATCTGGAGGTGAACGTCACCGACGGCGACATGGACTTCGAGCTGGCCTGCAAGGACGCGGCGGTCAGCGCGGTTGATGGGAATATGCGCCTGAACGTGTCCGGAGCGGAGGACATTGAACTGAGCTTCATAGGAGGGAGCGCCCTGCTGGAGCTCCCCCCGGCGCTGGGATTCACGCTGGAGTATTCGAACATTGGCGGAAACCTGAGCGCTGACAGCTTCGTCTTGAACCGCGACGGCAATACGTATGTCAGCGGCAATGGCGCGTGTGATATAGAAGCGAGCATGATTGACAGCGACCTGACGCTGACTGCCGCATAGGGCGGCGGACGGCGAGGGCCCGGCGGATGTCTCCGCCGGGCCCTTTTTGCCCTCCGCCAAGGCGCAATATCCCCTCCCCCAAAACCCCTTCCCCCCGGTGGAAGGTTGATAAAAGCGGAAAAAATTTGACAAAACTCTTGACATTCCGCCGGCTGGAGGGTGTACGATGCCCCCGGACAAACCAAAAAGGAGGGCTTCATCCATGCTGACCATATCCCACTATACCAAGACCTACCCCGGCGGCAAGACCGCCGTAAGGGACCTGTCGCTCCACGTCCCGGCGGGGGAGATCTGCGGCTTTATCGGCCGCAACGGCGCGGGCAAGACCACCACTCTCCGGGCGGTGGCGGGGGTGATGAGCTTCACGGAGGGGAGCATCACCGTCGGCGGCCACGACATCCGCCGCGAGCCGGTGGCGGCCAAGTCCATCACCGCCTTTCTGCCGGACAACCCGGACCTCTACGAGTTTATGAGCGGCATTGACTATCTCAATTTCATCGCAGATCTGTACGGCCTCTCCGCCCGCGAGCGGGAGGAGCGCATCCGGCAGTACGCCGATGCCTTTCAGCTGACAGCGGACTTGGGGAGCGCCGTGGCGGGCTACTCCCACGGCATGAAGCAGAAGCTCTCCCTCATCTCCGCCCTCATCCGCCGCCCGAAGCTGCTGGTGCTGGACGAGCCCTTCGTGGGCTTGGACCCGGCGGCGGCCCATCTGCTCAAGGGGTATCTCCGGGAGGTGTGCGCGGCGGGGGGCGCGGTGTTTTTCTCCACCCATGTGCTGGAGGTGGCGGAGAAGCTCTGCGACACCATCGCCATCATCCAGGATGGCCGTCTGGTGCGCCGCGGCCCCACGGACCAGGTGGTGGGGGACTCCAGCCTGGAGGACGTGTTCCTGGGTATGATGGAGAAGAGTCGTGAATGAGCGGGCCGTCTGGGTGCGCACCCGGCTGCGGATGCTGCTGTTTTCCCTGTATTACGGTTCCAGTGGAGAAAGGATGGGGGTTATGAAAAAGTTTTTGGTGCTGGCGCGGGTCCAGCTGCGGGCGCTGCTGAGCTCCCTGCGGGTGGGGGGCAGCCGGAAGAGGGCCGCCTCCGTGTGGGCGGCGCTGCTGCTGGCGGCGGTTCTGTGCGTCTGCATGTCCGGCTCTTACAGCTTCGCGCTGGGCGGTCAGCTGTCCGGAACCGGCGCGCTGCACCTGGTGCTGGTGCTGATGCCGGCCCAGGCGGTGATCGCCGGGGTGGTCTTCACCGCCTTTGCCGCCCAGGGGGTGGTGTTCGGCGGGCGGGACGCAGATCTGCTGCTGTCCATGCCGGTGCCCGCTGTGGCGGTGCTGGGGTCCAAGCTGACGGCGCTGTACGCGGAGAATCTGGTGTTCTGCCTGTTTCTGGTCCTGCCCGCCGGTGCGGCCTGGCTGTGGTACGGCGGGGGCGGGGGTGCGCTGTTTGTGCTGCGCCTGGTGATCGGGGTGCTGTTTCTGGCCCTGCTGCCCACGGTGCTGAGCCTGGCGGCGGGGGCGCTGCTCAGCCTTTTGGGGGGGCGGTTCGCCAACCGCCGGGCGGTGAACCTGCTGCTGTACGTCCTGCTGATGGCGGCGGTGTTCGCAGCGGTCCTGGGGATCAACCGGAGCGTGTCCCAGCTGATGGCCGGGGCGCTGGGGGTTGAGCTGGAGGGGGCCTTTTCCTCCCTCTGGGGCCTGCCCTTCCTGTGGTTTCAGCGGGGCGTGTGCGGCGCGTGGGGGACGCTGGGGCAGTTCTGCCTGGCCGCCCTGGTTCCCGTGCTGCTGGCGGCGGCGGTGTGCGCCCGGTTCTACCAGCCCATCCTCACCGGTCTGCGCAGCCACGGCCGCCGTGCGGCCTACCGGGTGGACCGCCTGCGGGCGGCAGGCTGCCGCCGGGCCCTTCTGCGCAAGGAGGCCTCCCGCTTTTTCGGCACGCCCATCTACCTCTTCAACGCCGGATTTGGCCTGCTGGTGCTGGCGGGGGGCGGTGTGGCCGCCGGCGTGATGGGGCTCCGCCTCCGCGCCCTGCTGGCCCAGGCGGACGGCCTGCCCCTGCTGAGCCTGTCGGCGGCGGCGTTGGCCTTCACCCTTTCCACCGTGGCCGTCACCGCCTCCTCCGTCAGCCTGGAGGGCCAGAACCTGTGGATTTTGCGGGAGGCCCCGGTGAGCGCGGGGCAGATTCTGGACGTAAAGGCGGGCTTCCAGCTGCTGCTGACAGCCCCCTGCCTGCTCCTGGGCGTCCTGGGCGTCAGCTGGGGACTGGGTCTGAGCGCGGCGGAGGGGGCGGTGCTGCTGGCCTCCGCGCTGTCCTTCGGGACCTTCACAGCCCTGCTGGGCCTCGCTGCAAACCTGTTTCTCCCTAAGCTGGACGCGGTCAACGACATGGTGGTGGTCAAGCAGTCGGCGGCCTCCGTGGCGGGGGTGCTGGGCGGCATGGCGGCGGTGCTGTTGTGCGCCCTGTTGGTCTGGTTATTGACGGGTCCTCTGGGGGAGCTGGGGGCCCTGTGCGTCTGCGGCCTGCTCCTGCTGCTGGCCAGCGGCGGGCTGTACCGGTGGCTGCACACCGGCGGGGCGGCCCGGTTCGAGGCGCTGTAGGGAGCGAAAACGCGCCGCCGGGACTTCAGGCCCCGGCGGCGCGTTGGCAGACCTATTCCACCGCCGCCAGCAGCTCCTCGGCGGAGACGCCGTACAGCCTGGCCAGGGCCAGCAGGTTGGAGGTGCTGGGATCTGAAAGCCCGGAGTAACATAGTAAAAGATGTCAGTCAATCTTGCCGACAAAGCGGTAAATAATCTCAATTTCCTGTACCCTGTTGCCGTCCTCGTCTTTAGTGGCCTCGTGAACAAGGATTTTTTCAATCAGGGTATTGAGCATATCGGCGGTTAACTCTGTGGGGCTGGAAAACTGCTTGATTAACTCCACCCACTTGTTTATGCCGTCCTCCTGCTCCTTGGTGCTGGCAAGCTGGGACGTCAACGCTTCAATCTTCTTTTCAAGCTCTTCCTGTTCCTGCTGGTACTTCTGGGACAGCATGGAGAAATTGCGCTCCGTGATTTTCTCGTTTACCCTGTCCTCGTAAATCTTGGCTAACAGGTTGTCAAGCTCGGTCAACCGCTTTTCTGCCCGTCTCTTTTCCTGTGCGGCCCGTTTGCTTGCGGCGGCTTGCTCCGTCATGGTGGACTTGGAAAGCCTGTCCAATATGGCTTGCTCGTCCTGATGAACGGCGTTAATCCAGTATTGCAGACGGGAGAGAACAAAGTTATACAGCACATCATAGCGGATATAGTGCATAGAGCATTGACGGAGGCCCTGTCCATTCTTGCTACAATGGTAATAGCTGTATGGGGCCTTTTTGCGCTGGTTCGTTCCAAATGCCAGCGACCACCCGCAATCAGCGCATTTCACCAACCCGGCGAAAATCTGCCGTGTGCCGTCCTTCCGGTTCCTGCGGCGGCTGGCTATGTGCTGTTGCACCCGCTCAAAATCTGCCTTGCTGATTATGGCCTCATGGGTGCCCTCAACCTTCCACCATTCACTTTTAGGCTTGCGGATTTTCTTCTTGCTCTTGAATGACACGTTGGTTTGCTTGTTGTGGACACTATTCCCGATGTAGTTTTCATCCTGCAAGATTTTCTTTACCTGTGCTATCGTCCACTCGTACCGCTTGCCCTCTGGCTGGGCCTCGTAGACGTGGGCGAAGGTGCCGTATCTCTGGAAGTTCAGCCATGACGGTGTGGGTATCTGTTCAGTGGCAAGTATGTGGGTTATCTTGGCGGCTCCCGCTCCTTGGACGGCTAAAGCAAAGATTTTTTCGATTATCCACTTTGTTTCCTCGTCCACCAACAAATGCCCTACCTGCTCCGGGTCTTTCCGATAGCCTAACGGGGCATAGGCTCCATAGTGCGCCCCGTTTTCATTCCGTGTACGAAATGCCTTGGTGACCTTGCGGGAAATGTCCCTTGCGTACCATTCATTGAACACAGGTTATTAGGGAAAGGGAAAGCAAACAGGCAAAAATCCAGTATTCATGCGGGTTTGCGGCGAGATGGCTCTCAAAAGCTAACCTCACAAAAGACAGATTATTGCACAATCACATATCGTTTCTAAGGGAGAATGTTGATTCCGGTCACATTCTCCCTTTTTTCATACCAAGAAACGAGGTGATTATCTTGAACACGCAAATCATCGCCATCGCCAACCAAAAGGGAGGTGTGGGCAAGACCACAACCTGTGCCAACTTAGGGATAGGACTGGCACAGGCCGGAAAGAAAGTGCTTCTCATTGACGGGGACCCGCAAGGGAGCC
>ERZ779629.674-NODE-674-length-13026-cov-7.208773_pt1 | contig 13026 bp, 12 predicted proteins | sample MGYA00514192_ERZ779629 | MGnify/ENA primary metagenome ERZ779629 (study PRJEB29562, sample SAMEA4376709) | mouse gut metagenome | isolation source: Cecum | study: EMG produced TPA metagenomics assembly of the A DSS colitis mouse model was used to assess the... | reverse complement strand
CGGCATCCAGCCCCAGCACTGAGTCCACAAAGCCCTTTTTCAGGCAGGCCCGCAGGCCGTTCACATTCCAAGATACGAATTTCATCTCAGTTCCTCCCGCCGCTTGATGGTCCGGAGCTGTCCCGCCAGCGCCGCCGCCGCGAACACCGCCGCCGCCAGCATAGCCAGCGCCTCCAGCGGCATCACAAAGGTGAGCGCTCCCAGCCGCAGCACACAGTTATATTTGAGGCGCAGATACACGCAGTAGCTGGCCAGGGACGACCCGCACGCCAGCACCGCCGCCGGGGTCCGGCGCACCCCGGCGCAGGCCCAGCACAGGGTGAACACATCCGCCAGGAAAAAGTACCGCTCGTGCATGTGGGGCAGCAGAAACGGCACCCCCACGCACAGGATCACCGCCATGGTCATGGCCGTCTCCCGGTCCAGCCGCCCCCGCAGCCAAAAGCCCAGCGCCAGCAGGGCCAGCACCAGTACCCCCGCCGCCAGAATGCCCAGAGCGGAGGCCAGCTTTTCGTTCAGCCGGGCTCCATAGGGGATGAACTGGTACGCGGAAGGGGCGTTCAGCGTCAGCCTGGGGTATTCCCCCAGCTGCTTGAAATAGATGCCCAGAATCTCCCCCAGGGGCTTGCCCAGCGCTATGGCCGGGACGATGGAGGCCAGATAGGCCAGCGGGAAGGCCCACAGCTGCCTAAATTTCACCCTCCCCGCCAGCCACAGCACCCCCCACAGGGGCAGCACAAAAATGCTCTGGAGCTTGAAGGAGAACGCCAGCCCCATCAGCGCCGTGGACGCCGTTCCCCTCTCCTCCAGCGCCAGGGCGGCGGCGTGGATGCACAGCGCGCCGTAAATGACGTCACACTGGCCCCAATAGGCCCCGTTGAGCACCGCCGTGGGCAGCAGCAGGGCGGCCCCAAAGGCGATCAGGGGAGCGCGGCTCCCCTGCCGCTCCCTTACAAGGGAGCGGGTCAGCCGCAGACAGCCCCAGGCCAGCCCCACATCCCCCAGGATGGAAAACAGCTTGATGAGGTACAGGTCGGGCGCGCTGGAATAGGAGATGGCCGCCATGAAGTAGAGGTACGGCATATTGTAATCCCCCACGCTGCCCGCGATGGCGGAAAAGCCGCCGTTGGCCTTGAAATACTGGTACCATTGGCTCAAAAAATTTTTGTAATCCAGGCTGGCGTAGTCCATGCACAGCGCCCGGACCAGCATGGCCGCCCCCACGGGCAGCACCATGACGAGCATGGTCTCCCAGCGGCAGCCCTCCAGCCGCAGCAGCCCCAGCGCCAGCGCGGCGCACAGGAGCAGCACCGCCGCCGCGCCCAGCCGGTCCCCCGACGTGCCCCGCTCCAGCCCGGCGCACACGCCCACGCACGCCGCCAGCGCCAAAACGCCCAGCCCGGCGCATCCGGCCGGCAGATGCCTTTTCCACTGTCGCTCCATCCAAGTTCCTCCTGAAATATAGCTTTTTACATAGTATCACAGCCGCCTCCGCTTGTCCAGTTTTTCCCTCCCGGACCGGATATTTTTATGCCCAGCGGTTGACATTTTCCCCGGAAAGCCTTATCTTAAAGGGTAAGCCTTTTGGAATTTTCATCCGACGAACTGGAGGATTCTTTACTATGTGCGGTTTTACCGGCTTTGTGTCCCGCTCCGCCCCCCCTGACGAGAAGGCCCTGCGCGCCATGGGGAACACCATCCGCCACCGCGGCCCCGACGGCGAGGGGCATTATGTGGACGAGCACTGCGGCATCGCCCACCGCCGTTTGTCCATCATTGATCTGGAAAAGGGACGGCAGCCCATCGTCAGCCCCGACGGGCGGTATATCATCGCCTACAACGGCGAGACCTATAACTTCCGCCAGCTCCGGGAGGAGCTGACCGCCGCCGGGCACACGTTCCTCACCGACTGCGATACCGAGGTGGTGCTCCACGGCTATATGCAGTGGGGGCCGGACGTGCTCAAAAAGCTGCGGGGCATGTTCGCCTTCGTCATCTGGGACAGGGAAAAGCAGGAGCTGTTCGGCGGCCGGGACCCCTTCGGCATCAAGCCCTTTTACTACGCCCAGATGGGCGGGCTGTTCTTCTTCGGCTCGGAGTGCAAGAGCTTCCTCCCCCACCCCGGTTTCAAAAAGGAGCTCAACCCCGACGCGCTGAAGCTCTACCTCACCTTCCAGTACTCCGCGCTGAACGAGTCGTTTTTCAAGGGGGTGTACCGCCTGCTCCCCGGGCACTACTTCCTCCACCGGGAGGGGCGCACCGAGTTCGCATCTTACAACGCCTTCACCTTCGCCCCGGAGAACATGCCCCTGGAACAGCGGGCCGCCCAGATCCGGGAGGTGGTGGCCGAATCGGTCAAGGCCCACGAGATCAGCGACGTGGAGGTGGGCTCCTTCCTGTCCGGCGGCATCGACTCCAGCGTCATCGCCGCGCTGTCCCGGCCGGACAAGACCTACTCCGTGGGCTTCGCCAACAAGGACTTCGACGAGACCGGCGAGGCCAAGGCCCTGTGTGAGGAACTGGGCCTGCGCAACATCTCCAAAACCATCTCCGCCCAGGAGTTTTTCGACGCCCTGCCCGCCATCCAGTATTACGCTGACGAGCCCAACGCCAACCTGTCCACCGTGCCGCTGTATTTCCTGTCCCAGCTGGCGGCCAAGGACGTGAAGGTGGTGCTGTCTGGCGAGGGGGCGGACGAGCTGTTCGGCGGCTATATCACCTACCACACCACCAAGCCCTACCGGCTGTACCGCAAGACCCCCCTGGCATTGCGCCGCGCGGTGGCCAAGGCCGTGTCCGGCCTGCCCCAGTTCCACGGCCAGGGCTTTCTCACCAAGGCCGCCAAGCCCATCGACGAGACCTTCGTGGGTCAGGCGTTCATCTTCGGCAGCGAGGAGGCCGACCGCGTCCTCACCCCCGCCTACCGCTCCTCTCTCACCTGGCACGACGTCACCGAGCCTTATTTTGAGGCCATTGAGGGCGCGGATGACCTGACCAAAATGCAGTATCTGGACCTGCACCTGTGGCAGCCGCTGGACATACTCCGCAAGGCCGACCGCATGACCATGGCCCACTCTCTGGAGCTGCGGGTGCCCTACCTGGACCGGGAGGTGTGGGCGGTGGCCCGGGCCATCCCCAGCAGCCAGAAAATGCGGGGCAAGACCATGACCAAGTACCCCCTGCGCATGGCGGCGGTGCCCCTGCTCCCCGACGACTGGGTGAAGCGGGACAAAAAGGGCTTCCCCGTCCCCTTTATCGCCTGGCTGCGGGAGGAGAAGCACTACAACTGGGCCAAGGACCTCATCAGCCAGCCCTTTGCGGCGGAGTTTTTCGACCGGGACTACCTGCTGGACCTGCTGGAACGGCACTACTCCGGCAGGGAGCGCACCCATCGCAAGCTTTACACCGTACTGTCCTTCCTCATCTGGTATCAGGTGTATTTCCCCGAGAAGTGCGGCGTCCAGCCATTTACTCCCAAAATATGACAAACCGGCCCGCTTTTTTGCAGCGGGCCGGTTTTTTGTCGAAAGCCGGCAGCCGTTCAAAAATATGCTATTGAAAAAAGCATATCAACTCGCTATAATATCGTCTAGGTTTTTTGAATTATGGATTTCAACATCAGGAGGACTGCCATGATTCTGCGCGTTGGCATTGACATCGGCTCCACCACCGTGAAGGTCGTGGTGCTGGACGAGAATAACAAGCTGCTGTTTCGCTCCTACGAGCGGCACTATTCCAAGGCCCGGGAGCGGGCCTGTGAGACCCTGCGCTCCATTGAGGACATGCTCCGGGGCAAGGACGTGCGCCTGGTGGTCACCGGCTCCGCCGGACTGGGGGTGGCCAAGGCCGCCGGGCTGGACTTCGTGCAGGAGGTATACGCCACCGCCGCGGCGGTGAACGCCTATATCCCGGACACCGACGCGGTGATCGAGCTGGGGGGCGAGGACGCCAAGATCATCTTCTTCGGCGGCGCGCTGGAGGAGCGGATGAACGGCTCCTGCGCCGGCGGCACCGGAGCCTTCATCGACCAGATGGCCACGCTGATGAACGTCACCGTGGGCGAACTGGACGAGCTGTCCCTCAAGCACGAGAAAATCTACCCCATCGCCAGCCGGTGCGGCGTGTTCGCCAAGAGCGACATCCAGCCCATCCTCAACCAGGGCGGGCGCAAGGAGGACGTGGCCGCCTCCATTTTCCAGGCGGTGGTGGACCAGACGGTGGCGGGCCTCACCCAGGGCCGGGAGCTGAAGGGCAGGATCGTCTTTCTGGGCGGGCCGCTGCACTTCCTCATGGGCCTGCGGGAGCGGTTCGTGGACACCCTGCAATTGGACGCCGATCACGCCGTTTTCCCCGAAGACGGCGACTGCTTCGCCGCCATGGGGGCGGCGCTGTGCGCCTCGGACTACGCGCCCCGCCCCTTTGACGAGCTGCTGCGCCTTTTGGAAGAGAGCCGCACCGCCGTCTCTGTGGTGGACACCATGCCGCCGCTGTTCCAGAGCCAGGCGGACTACGACGCCTTCACCGCCCGGCACAACGCCTCCACTCCGCCCCAGCTGGACATCGGCGCCTATCAGGGGGACGCTTACTTAGGCATCGACGCGGGCTCCACCACCACCAAAATCGTCCTCATCGCCCCGGACGGCGGACTTTTGTATACCTATTACCACTCCAATCTGGGCAACCCCGTGGCCATCGTCCTGGAGCAGCTGCGGGAGATTTACCGCTTGTGCGGGGAGCGCGTCAAGATCCGCGGCTCCGCCGTCACCGGCTACGGAGAGGACCTCATCAAAAACGCCTTCTCCTGCGACCTTGGGCTGGTGGAGACGGTGGCCCACTACCGCGCCGCCGCCCACTTCAACCCCGACGTGGACTTCATTATCGACATCGGCGGGCAGGACATGAAGTGCTTCAAAATCCGCAACGGCGCGGTGGATTCCATCATGCTCAACGAGGCGTGCTCCTCCGGCTGCGGCTCCTTCATCGAGACCTTTGCCAAGGCTTTGGGCTATGACATCGCCCAGTTCGCCAAGCTGGGGCTGTTCACCCAGAAGCCGGTGAACCTGGGCTCCCGGTGCACGGTGTTCATGAATTCCTCCGTCAAGCAGGCCCAAAAGGACGGCGCCAGCGTGGAGGACATCAGCGCGGGGCTGTCTATCTCCATTGTGAAAAACGCCATCTACAAGGTCATCCGCGCCGCCAGCGCCGACGATCTGGGCCGGCACATCGTGGTCCAGGGCGGCACCTTCCACAACGACGCAGTGCTGCGCGCCTTCGAGCAGGAGCTGGGCCGGGAGGTCACGAGGCCCGCCATCGCGGGCATCATGGGGGCCTTTGGGGCCGCCCTGGCCGCCCGGGATCTGGGGCTGGAGCGCTCCTCGCTGCTGGACGAGGGGGCGCTGGCGTCCTTTACCCATTCCGCCAAGCCCGTCACCTGCAATCTGTGCACCAACCACTGCTCCCTCACCGTCAACAGCTTTGACGGCGGGCGGCGGTTCATCTCGGGCAACCGCTGCTCCCGGCCCCTGGGCGAGAAGAAGGCGCAGCTGCCCAACCTGATGACCTACAAGTACCGCAGCCTGCGCCGCTACTGCGGCAAGGGCCAGGGCGACGGCTCCCGGGGGAGGATCGGCATTCCCTTCGGGCTCAACATGTACGAAAATCTTCCCTTCTGGTTCGGCTTCTTCACCGCGCTGAACTTTGAGGTGGTGCTCTCCCCCGAATCCTCCCGCAAGCTATACATCAAGGGCCAGCGCACCATCCCGTCGGACACGGTGTGCTACCCGGCCAAGCTGCTCCACGGCCACGTGGAGGCCCTGGCGGAGGCGGGGGTGGACGCCATCTGGTACCCCTGCATGTCCTACAACAACGACGAGGGCATTGGGGACAACCACTATAACTGCCCCGTGGTGGCCTACTACCCCGAGCTGCTGGCCGCCAACGTGCCCAGCCTGAAAACCACCCGCTTCCTCACCCCCTACGTGGGCCTGTGGCGGCGCAAGGACTTCGAGAAGCGGGCCGTCAAGCTCATGGAGGAGGAATTCTCCATCCCCTGTCGGGAGACCCGGAATGCCGTACACAACGCCTACAGCGAGTATCAGTCCTATCTCTGGGACGTGCGCACCATGGGGGAGCAGTACATCGAGTACGCCCGGGAGCACGGCCTGCCCATTGTGGTGGTGTGCGGCCGGCCCTACCATATCGACCCGGAGATCAATCACGGCATCGACGAGCTGCTCACCTCCTTCGGCTTCGTGGTGCTCACCGAGGACGCGCTCAGCGCCCGGGAGGGCTACGCCCCCCGGAAGGTGCTCAACCAATGGACCTTCCAGAGCCGCATGTATAACGCCGCCCGGTATGTCTGCACCCAGCCGGACATGCAGGTGGTGCAGCTGGTGAGCTTTGGCTGCGGCACCGACGCCATCACCACCGACGAAATGCGCTCCATCCTGGAGGACGGCGGCAAGCTGTATACCCAGCTGAAAATCGACGACATCAGCAACCTGGGCGCGGTGAAGATCCGCGTGCGCTCCCTGATGGCCGCCATGGAGGAACGAGCGCGACGATAGGCGCACAGGGGAGCTTGGAACGAAGCGAGGGAAAAAGTCCAGCCGCCGCACAGCGGAGGCGAGTTTTGCCCGAGTCGGAGTGAAAGCGACCCGGCCGTGCGCCCAATCGGAGCGTGAAAACACGACGAAGGAGCCCGTTCTATGTGTGATCTATCCATCTGCCAGGAGGCGCTGAACCGGGACCCGGTGCTCTACCTGGACCTGACGGAGGCCGTCCGCCGGGGGGAGGGCAGGCTCCTCGCCGCCACGCCCCGGGGCGCGCTGGCCGCCTTCCATAACTACGAAAAGGACGGGCAGGATCTGGGCTTCACCATGTTTGCGGACGATCTGGAAACCGCTCAAGCCCTGCTGGCCCTGATCCCGCCGAAGCCCAGCTTCATCACCGTCCACGAGGCGCTCTACCGGGACGAGCTGGAAAAGCGCTTTGGCTTCACCCGGCTGAATCCCTGCTGGCAGCTGGGCTGGCTGCGCACCACGCCGCCGCCCCTGCCGGACGCGGCGGCGGACATACGGCAGCTGGACCAATCCCACCTGCCCGACGTACTGGCCAACTACACCCTCACCGACGAGGAGTACCTGTCCTGGCTCATCGCGCGCGGCGAGCTGTACGGCGCCTTTGACGGCGGCACGCTTATGGCCTTTATCGGCCGGCACGCCGAGGGCTCCGTAGGGCTTTTGGAGGTGCTGCCCCCCTACCGCCGCCGGGGGCTGGCCACCTTGCTCCAGTCTTACATGATCGGGCTGGAGCTGTCCCATGGGCGCGTCCCCTATGGGCAGGTGTTCGACGGAAACGACGCGTCCCTGGCCCTTCAGCAGTCCCTGGGCATGACCCGCTCCATGGGGCGCCTCTATTGGGCCGTTCGGGACGATTGACCCCCGCGAAAGGAGTTTTTCCATGGCTGAATTGAAATACGACAAGGACGGACGCCTCCTCTTCACCAAAGAGATGAAGGAGGAATATACCATCCTCATGCCCCAGATGCTCCCCGTCCACTTCGGCATGTTCCGGCAGCTGCTCATCCTGGAGGGCTACAAGGTGGATATGCTCACCACCAACCACCGGGGCATTGTGGACGAGGGGCTGAAATACGTCCACAACGACACCTGCTACCCCGCCCTGCTGGTCATCGGGCAGCTCATCGACGCCATCAAGCACGGCGGCTATGACCCCCACAGGGTGGCCCTGTTCATCACCCAGACCGGGGGCGGCTGCCGGGCGTCCAACTACATTCACCTGCTGCGCAAGGCGCTGGAAAAGGCGGGGCTGGAATTTGTTCCCGTCATCTCGGTGAACCTATCCGGGCTGGAGAAAAACCCCGGCTTTTCCCTCACGCTGCCCCTGGTGCGCAAGCTCATTTACGGCATGATGTACGGCGATCTGCTGGTAAACGCCGCCAACCAGGTGCGGCCCTATGAGCTCTCCCCCGGCGATACCGACCGGACCCTGGACAAGTGGCAGGAGGCGCTCATCCACGAGTTCCAGGCGGGCCGCGGCATGAGCCGGAAGCAGATGCGCGCCAACTTCGACGCCATTCTGGCCGACTTTCAGGCCATCCCCGTCTCCCGCGAGGAGAAGGTGAAGGTGGGGGTGGTGGGCGAGATCTACGTGAAGTTCTCCCCGCTTGGCAACAACAATCTGGAGGATTTTCTCCTCTCCGAGGGGGCGGAGCCGGTGGTGCCCGGCCTCACCGACTTCATGATCTTCAAAATCTTCAACCGCGAGGTGGATGTGAACATCTACGGCGGGCTGTGGATCAAAAAGAAATTCTGCCAAATTTTCAAGGGCTATATCGAGGCTTGCCAGCGGGATATGATTGAGGCCCTCCAAAAAACCCGCTTCCGCGCCCCCGGCACCTTTGAGGACATGCACCAGCTGGTTCAGGGCTACCTGGGGGACGGGAACAAGATGGGCGAGGGCTGGCTGCTCACCGGCGAAATGCTGGCGCTCATCCACGAAGGGGTGCCCAACATCGTGTGCACCCAGCCCTTCGGCTGCCTGCCCAACCACATCGTGGGCAAGGGCATGATCCGCAAGCTGAAGGACGACTACCCCTATTCCAACATTGTGGCCATCGACTACGACCCCGGCGCCACCAAAATCAACCAGGAAAACCGCATCAAGCTCATGCTGGCCAACGCCAAGGCGCTGGCCAAGCAGCGCCAAGCAGAAAAAGAGCCCGCAGGCGCGGGCGTGTGAGGAGGACTCGCCATGAAATTAGCGGAAGCATTGCAGGAGCGCGCCGATCTGAACCGCCGCATCCAGCAGCTCCACCAGCGGCTGAGCAATAACGCCATTGTCCAGGAGGGAGAGTCCCCTGCCGAGGACCCTGTGGAGCTGCTGGCCGAGCTGAACGGCTGCGTCCAGAACCTGGAAGCGCTCATCACCCGGATCAATCTGACCAACTGCCGCACCACGGTAGACGGCGTCAGCCTCACCGCGCTGCTGGCCCGACGGGACGCGCTGAAGCTGAAGCTCAGCGCTTACCACGATCTGGCCTATAACGCCAGCCAGCTGGCCCGCCGCGCCACCCACACTGAAATTAAGGTGCTCAGCGCGGTCAGCGTAAAGGATGTGCAGGCGCAGGCGGATGCCCTGGCCAAGGATCTTCGCCAGCTGGACAATGCCATCCAGGCCGCAAACTGGGCCGCAGACTTGATCTGACACGGCGGCAGCCGGTAGCTTTCGGGGCGAACGCGATCTCTCCCGGCTGAGAATGAGCCGGACCATTGGCAGCGCCAAAGGGCTGGCGCGAGGGGGTTCGATCCCTCCACGTTACCGTTACGCCCAAACCGCGCACAGCCGCACTGTGACAGAGCTTTGGCCCGTATTGACACCGTACTACCACAGCGTTGACCGAGAGCGAGGGCGGGTAAGGGGAACTGCCGCCGACCTGCGGCCCCGCCCCGATTGGGGCGGGCCGCTCACTTTGGGAGGTTTTATGGACGAACTGCGATTTGTGGACGCTTGCACCGAGGAGCATTTCCACGCCATGTCCCTCATCCACGCGCTGGGCTGGCGGGACACCTATGCGGATGCGGTGCCCGCCGACTACATGGCCCGGGAGATCACCGACGAGCGCTGGGTGGAGACGTTCCGCCGGAATTACGAGACTCAAAACGGCGTGCGCGGCCTGCTGCTCTACCGGGGCGGCGAACCGGTGTCCTGCTTGAATTACTGCAAGGCCCGAACGGTGAATTACAATCCGGGCGACGTCTGTAAATTCGACAACGCCGCTTACGCCGACTGGGGGGAGATCGCCTCCTTCTACACCCACCCGCTCCAGCGGGGGCACGGCTACGGCGGGCTGCTGTTCGACGAGGCGTGCCGCCGGATGAAGGCGGAGGGCTTTCAAAACGCCTTTGTGTTTGTCCTCCAGGAAAACGAGGGAGCCCGGCGGTTCTACGCCGCCCACGGCTTCGCCTGGGACGGCACCAGCGCCGACATTCCCTTCCCAAACAGCCCGCCCTGCCACGACCTGCGGTATGTGAAAAAACTGTAACAGCAAAAAACCGCCGGGAATTTTCCATTCCCGGCGGTTTTTATTGCCCATTTCTCCATTCCCGCATACACTGGGGCAAAGGGGGGCTTCGGTGTGCCATGCCGCAATTTCAACCACTCTCAGGGACAGGGCGCCAACCTGGTGGCCATAGCCGCCGCCCTCTCCGTCTACATCGGGCAGGGAAAGACGGCGGACGAGCTGGCTATCCTGGCCTCCCTGTTTGACCTGATGCGCAGCAATCTGGCCCTCATGGCCCTGAACACGGTGAGCGACGACGTTCAGCCCGGGCAGCGGCGCACCCCCGCCCAGGCCGAGGCCAGAGCGGAATTTTACGATACCCTCATCGGCCCGACGCCCGATCTCTTTGGATGAGCAGCTTCACCGCCTCGATGCCCACCCGGATGGCGGATTCGGTGTCCTCGTCCCGGGTCTGGTCCAGTCCGGCGGCGTTGCGCTCCTGGTTCCAGATCACGTGGAAGGCGGAACCGCACCGCACCCCCCGGTGGGCCGCCACGGTGAACAGCGCCGCGCTCTCCATCTCGGACGCCAGCACCCCCAGGCGCTTCCACGCCTCCCATTTGCTTTGCAGCTCGTAGGACACGGGCATAACCTGGGGCGCGTGCTGGCCGTAGAAGGAGTCCTTGCACTGCACCACCCCGGTGTGGAAGCGCCGGCCCGACGCCCTGGCCGCGTCCACCAGAGCGGTGAGCACCTCGTAGTCCGCCACGGCGGGGAACTCGATGGGCGCGTACTCCCGGCTGGTGCCCTCCATGCGCACCGCGCCGGTGGCGACGACGATGTCGCCGCTGGTCACCTCCAGCTTGATACCGCCGCAGGTCCCCACCCGGATAAAGGTGTCCGCGCCGAGGTTGGCCAGCTCCTCCATGGCGATGGAGGCAGACGGCCCGCCGATGCCGGTGGAGGTGACGCTCACCTTCTCTCCCAGCAGGGTGCCGGTGTAGGTGACGTACTCCCGGTTGGTGGTCACGTGGACGGGATCGTCAAAGTACCGGGCGATCTTCTCGCACCGCCCCGGGTCGCCGGGGAGCAGGCAGTATCGCCCCACTTCTCCGGCCTTGCAGTTGATGTGAAATTGCCGCTCGGACGCGATCATGGCCGCACCTCTTTTCTCTCAATCTGCCCTCATTATACCGCTTCGGCTCAGAAAAAGCAAGGTGCGGTTTCGCCGCTGTCCCAGGCGCGCGTCAGCCAAAAGCGGCCGTGAGCCCGCAGACTGAGACCGGCGCCGCGTCTGTGTTATCTCTCGTCCGAGTCCGGGAACCGGGTGCCGGTGGATAAAGTCAGACCTCCTGCCCCGTCCCGGGCGGCGACGTACCACCGCTCCCCCTCGGGCGGGGCCTCTTGAATGGTGAGCTGGGCCAGCGCCCCCTCCATCACATCGCCCGCAGCTTTGTCGTACACATACACCGTCACCGGGTACTCCCCGGCCTCAAATCCGAAGGATTCCCCTCGCTTCAGTGGAGAACTGTCGGCGTTCCGGGTGCCCCCGCTCTGATCCTGAAAGGCCGTCACCACCTCCACGATCACCGCATCCGACTGGTTGACGAACACCAGATCAGCCTCAATCTCCCTGCCGCAGCCGGACAGGCCGCTCAGCAGGCACGCCGCCGCAAGCGCACAGACCACTTTTTTCATTGCAATTCCTCCTAGGTGTCAAATTCGTAGAAATACAGCCGCCCGTTCCCGCTGTCGTATACCGCTGCGGTGAAATTCCAGGAATGCCGCTCGTGAAGCTGGGAGTCGTCATAGGGGTCCGCGCTGTCGCTGTGGCGGTCGTAGAGGTAGTAAACCCCCTCCTCCACCAGCGCTCCCTCCTCCTCGCACAGCCGCACCGCCTGAGCCGCGCTGTCCGTCATGGGCAGGGGCCGCCAGCCGGGGGCCTCCGCCAGCTCCCCTTCCAGATCGTCTATGGCGATCTCCGCCACTGATTTCCCGTCCCCGTGGAAGCCGCCGTGGCTGTCCTCAAAGCGCACCAGCGTCCCGGCGGACAGGTCCACGTCCAGCGTCCTGCCGATTTGCCGCAGCTCCCTCCCCTCCCGGGGCCCGCCGCAAACCGCAAGCAGCACCAGAACCAGCAGAATCTCGGTAAGAAACCGCTTCATTGCCGTCCCCTCCTAAAAATGCATTTCATACAGGTACCAGTTTTCCTCCAGCCTGATGACGCGGCTCCAGTTGTCCCCGCCGGACTCCTCCCAGAGCCAGCCGCCCCCGTGCGGCACATAGTCCAGCGCCACTCCGTCAAGGCCCACCGGCCCGCCCCGGCTGAACGTCACCCCCCAATAGGCGGTGGACGATCCCATCCCCGCCCCGCCCATCTCAAATTCCACGCAGTTCTCTCTCCCGGTTGGATCAGGCTCCACGGCGATCCTGTGCACACCGGCGGGCAGTTTTACCTCTTCCCCGCTCCCGGCGGTCAGGGCCTGCGCCGCCGCCCGCTCAAAGTCCGCCCGGCCCCAGCGAAAGGCCGCAGCCGCGCTCTCAGGCGAGTGGGCAAACCGCCAGGCGCACAGCGCCGCCATGACCAGAATTGCAATCAGCACCGTTTCTTTCCATTTTTTCATGTGTTTTTCCTCCTTTGGGGTGTAAAAAACCGCCCCCATGGCCGGAGGCGGTCACGCGGTTGGTTTTTGTCTCGGTTGTCAGCTCTCGCCGTCAGGCACAAATTCCAAAATGTCCCCCGGCTGGCGTCCAGCAGGCCAGGGTTCTCCCGCTCCTTGGGGGTCATGGAGAGGATGACCGCCTCCTGCCGGTTGAGCATCCTGTCGTCGATCTGGGCGCCGGCCATCTGCTTGCCCATCTGGCCGGGGAACATGGCCGCCATCTGGCTCAGATCCCCCATCTTCCGCAGCTGCGCCATCTGCTCCATGTAGTCGGTGAGGGTGAAGCGGTTCTTCCGCAGCTTCTCCTCCAGCTCCGCCGCCTTTTTCTCGTCAAAGCTC
>ERZ779629.669-NODE-669-length-13086-cov-7.233367_pt1 | contig 13086 bp, 11 predicted proteins | sample MGYA00514192_ERZ779629 | MGnify/ENA primary metagenome ERZ779629 (study PRJEB29562, sample SAMEA4376709) | mouse gut metagenome | isolation source: Cecum | study: EMG produced TPA metagenomics assembly of the A DSS colitis mouse model was used to assess the... | reverse complement strand
AAAGGCGAACTGCCGCCCCTTCCAGTACAGCACCATGGGCGGCTGGGCAATGGCCTTGAGCCGTTCGGGGTAAGCGGAGTCCTGGAGGGTGAGCAGCTGGATGCCGTACCGCTCGCAGTCCCCCAGCACCACGTCGGCCAGGTCCAGCGATTTGTTCATCAGGGAGCGGATGGCCGCGTCAGGCAGGCCGTCCACCATCCGATACGCCTCCTCGTCGGCGGCGTGGACCAGCTCCGGCGTGCCGAAGCGCTCCAGCACCCGCACGGCGTTCTGTCCCGCCAGGCCCTTGCGCAGGCTCAGCCAGATCCAGTGCTTCAGGTTGGACATCTACAGGCCCTCCTCTCCGCTCTCTCCTCGTTCAGCCGCCCCGGGCCATCTCCCACAGCACCACCGCCGCCGCCACCGCCGCGTTGAGCGACTCGCATCTGGGCGACATGGGGATCTTCACGGTCCTCTCGCACAGCTCCAGCGTCCGCTGGGACACCCCCCGGCCCTCGCTGCCGATGGCCACCGCGCAGCGGCCTAAATCCAACTCCCGCACGTCTGCGGTGTCGTCCCGCAGGGCGGCGGCATACAGCGGCAGACCTGCGGCGGCCAGCCGTTCCGCCGCCGTCTCCAACGCGCACTCGTACACGGGCAGACGAAACACCGCGCCCATGGTGGCCCGCACCGTCTTGGGGTTCCAGGGGTCGGCACAGCCTTCACACAGCAGCAGCCCGTCCGTCCCAAAGGCGTCAGCGGTGCGCCAGATGGTGCCCACATTGCCCGGGTCCTGCACCCCGTCCAGCAGCAGATAGCGCCCTCCCGTCAGCCGGCCGGGCACGCTCAGAGCTTTCCCCTTGCAGATAAAAACGATACCCTGGGGGCTCTGGGTGTCCGCGACGGAGGCCAGCAGGCTGTCGCTCACCTCCGCCACCCGCGTTCCCTCGGGCAGCTCGGGCAGCCCCACGCCCGGGGCGCAGATCACCGCCTCCAGCTCTCCGCCCCAGCGCAGAGCCTCGGCCAGCAGCTTGGGCCCCTCGGCGGCAAAAGCGCCCTCCTCCCGGCGGAAGGCGCGGCTGCTGTTGAGCTTCCGCACCCGCGCCAGCAGAGGATTCGCCCGGCTTGTAATGCTATCCCGCTCCATGGCGCAGCCTCTCTTTCCAACGCGCAAAAGCATACCGGCGGCTGTGCCGGTATGCTTTTGGGGCAGTTTCTTAATCCAGCGGCTTCATCGTGGGGAAGAGCAGCACCTCGCGGATGGAGTCGTTGTTGGTGAGCAGCATGACGCAGCGGTCGATGCCGATACCCATGCCGCCGGTGGGCGGCAGGCCGTATTCCAGGGCGGTGATATAGTCCTCGTCCATCATGCCCGCCTCGTCGTCCCCGCGGGCCCGCATCTCCACCTGCTTCTGGAAGCGCTGGCGCTGGTCGATGGGGTCGTTGAGCTCGGAGAAGGCGTTGCCCATCTCGCTGCGGCAGATGAACAGCTCGAACCGCTCGGTGAGCCGGGGGTCCTTAGGCGAACGCTTGGCCAGGGGGGACACGTCCACCGGGTGCATGGTGATGAAGGTGGGCTGAATGAGCTTTTCCTCCACCCGCTGGTCGAACACCTCATAGAGGGCATTGCCCCAGGTCTTGTCGGCAGTATCGGGCAGCTCCACGCCGATGGACTTGGCGGCGGCCACAGCTTCCTCGTCGGAGCCGATGGCCATGAAGTCCAGGCCGGTATACTGCTTGACGGCCTCGTACATGGGCAGGCGGGGCCAGCCCGGAGTGAGGTCGATATCCTGCCCCTGCCACTGGAGCTGATAGGTACCCAAAATCTTCTGGGCCGCCGAGGTCAGCAGGTCCTCGAACAGGTCCATCATATCGTTAAAATCTGCGTAGGCCTGATAGAGCTCAATGGTGGTGAACTCCGGGTTGTGCCGGTTGTCCATGCCCTCGTTGCGGAAGATGCGGCCCATTTCATACACCCGCTCCAAGCCGCCCACGATGAGCCGCTTCAGGGGCAGCTCGGTGGCGATGCGCATATACATGTCGATGTCCAAGGTATTGTGGTGGGTGATAAAGGGCCGGGCGGTGGCGCCGCCGGAGATGGTGTTGAGCACCGGCGTCTCCACCTCCATGAAGCCCCGCTCATCCATGAAGTCCCGCACGTGCTTGATGAACTGGGAGCGGATGATGAAATTCCGCTTCACATCTGGGTTGACGATCAAGTCCACATACCGCTGGCGGCAGCGGGTCTCCACGTCGGTGAGGCCGTGGAACTTCTCCGGCAGGGGCAGCAGAGACTTGGACAGCAGAGTAATGGTCTTGGCTTTAATCGAAATCTCCCCGCGCTTGGTGCGGAACACCTCGCCCTCGACCCCCACGATGTCACCGATATCGTACTTTTTGAAGGCGGCCAGCGCCTCCTCCCCCACGTCGTCGATGCGCACATAGAGCTGGATGCGGCCAGCACCGTCCTGCAGGTCGGAGAACACCGCTTTGCCCATGCCGCGCTTGCTCATCAGGCGGCCGGCCAGGCGGACTTCCTGCCCCTCCATCTCCTCAAAGTGGTCCTTGACCTCATCGCTGTGATGGGTGACGTCGAACTTGGTGATGACAAATGGGTCCTGGCCCTTCTCCCGCAGGTCGGCCAGCTTGTCCCGCCGGATCTGAAGCAGCTCGGACAGGGAGGGTTCCTCCTGGGCGGCGTCCTGCCGGACATCCGGCTGGCTGTTGTTCTGATCTGCCATTGAATTTCTCTCCTTTGTATGATTCCGCCACCCTTATCGCTGGATGGCGACCACCTCGTACTCAATATTCCCGGCGGGGGCCTCCACCACTGCCAGCTCGCCCACAGCCTTGCCCAGCAGGGCCTTGCCAAAGGGGGATTCCTCCGAAATGCGCCCGTTCATGGGGTCCGCCTCCTGAGAGCCCACCACCTGGTAGCTCTCCTCTTCGCCGGTGACCACGTCCTTCACTGTGATCCGGCTGCCCATGCGCACGGTGTTGGTGCTCTCGGCGGACTCCTCAATGACCACATAGTTGGCCAGAATGTTCTCCAGCTCAGCGATGCGGGAGTACAGCTTGCCCTGCTCGTTTTTCGCCTCGTCGTACTCGCTGTTTTCCGACAGGTCACCAAAGGACCGGGCCTCTTTGATGAGGTCAGCCACCTCTTTTTCCCGCACGGTCTTGAGATACACCAGTTCTTTTTTCAGTTCCTCCAGACGCTCCGCACTCAGCTTATATTCCTTGGCCATCTCTGCCTCATCCTTTCTTCCCACCTGTTCCGGCGGGTGCTGCGGGCGGACGGGCCGCCTCGCCACAGCGGTTTTATGGAATTATAGATATTTTATTCAATTTTGTCAAGGGGTTGCGCGCAAGCTCCCCACTTCCCGCCGAAATACTCGGCCCGGACGGTCATTTTCTCCGGGCGGACGGATGCTTTTTCTTCCGGCCTCCGCTCACCAAACCGGCCAGCGCCCCGCCGCACAGACAGCCCGCCAGCTCCACCAGAGCCTGACCGCCCAGCGCCAGCGCGTCGCTCATCAGCAGCCCCACCGCTAAAATAAGCAGGTAGCAAACCACGCCGGCAGCCAGCCCGCCCAACAGCCGCCGGGACTTCCACCTGGCGCAGGCCAGCAGCCCGCCCCCAAAGCAGCCCAGCACGCAGGCCGCCGCTGTCAGCTGAGGCGCGGCGTCCTCCTTTAATATACCGTTGGACACCGCCACCGCCCCCAGCAGCAGTATCACCAACTCCATCCCCAGGGCCAGCAGGCCGCCCAGCGCCACACCGGTGGCCATTTGTACGGCGTTCATTCCCTGCGCCTCGGCCTTTCCCATAAAAAGCACCCCTTTTCACATGGTTTCTATACCATATGCAAAAGAGGTGCTTGTCATTCCTCAGCCTGAGAGGATCACTTATCAGCCTTTTTCTCCGTCTTTTCGGGGACGGGAGCCTCCTCGGTGCTCTGGGTGCCCTTGCTGGAGATGGCCCACTTGGTAAACTCCACGCGCACACGGTCGGCGCCGGTCTCCATCACAATGGTCTGCTCCTTCACCGCGCAGATGGTACCCACAATGCCGCCGATGGTGGTAATCACGTCCCCCACCTTCAGGCTGTTGCGCATCTCGGCGGCGGCTTTCTTTTTCTTGTTCTCCGGGCGGATCATCAGAAAATACATGACGACCAGCATGACCACACAAAGGATCAGCGGCGAAAACAGAGACACGCCACCGGCATCGGCGGCCGCAGCCGCAGACAGAATATACATAATAACGGTTCCTCCTAATGTCAAGATGTTGGCTTGCTTACTGCATTACGGTACATTATAGCGGAAAGATCTGACAAAGACAAGCCCTTTTCAAAATAAAATTCATTCCGCCCGTCCGGCCAGCCGCAGAGAGTACTCTTTGCGGAACGCTTCAAACTCTCCCGCGTCCAGCGCGTCCCGTATGCGCCGGACCAGCTCGTTGTAGAAGTACAGGTTGTGCATCACCGCCAGGCGCATGGCCAGCATCTCCCCCGCCGCAAACAGGTGGCGAAGATAGGCCCGGGAAAAATTCCGGCACACCGGACAGCCGCACCCGGGTGAAATGGGCCGCTGGTCCAGCTTAAACCGCTCGTTTTTGATGTTCAGCGCTCCGTCCCAGGTGAACAGCTTGCCGTGGCGGGCATTGCGGGCGGGCATAACGCAGTCGAAGAAGTCCACCCCCCGGGCCACCGCCTCAATGATGTTGGATGGCGTGCCCACCCCCATGAGATACCGGGGCTTGTCCGCCGGCATGTGGGGCTCCACCGCCTCGATGATGGCGTACATCACCTCGGTAGGCTCCCCCACCGCCAGCCCGCCGATGGCGTAGCCGCCGCAGTCGATCTTCGCCGTCTCCTTCATATGCCATACCCGCAGGTCCTCATAGGTGGCCCCCTGGTTGATGCCGAAAAGCACCTGCCCGGGATTGACACACTCTGACAAGGAATTCAGCTTGTCATGTTCTGCCTTGCAACGCATAAGCCACCGCAGGGTGCGCTCACAGGATGCCTTGGCATAGTCATAAGGGGCCGGGTTCTCTACGCACTCGTCGAAGGCCATGGCCACGTCGCTGCCCAGGTTGGACTGGATGCGCATGGACTCCTCGGGCCCCATGAAAATGCGCCTGCCGTCAATGTGTGAGGAGAAGGTCACACCCTCCTCGGTGATTTTCCTCAGCCCCGCCAGGGAGAACACCTGAAATCCCCCTGAGTCGGTGAGCATGGGTCCGTCCCACCCCATGAATTTGTGCAGTCCCCCCATCTGCCGCACCACATCGTCCCCCGGGCGCAGATGGAGATGGTAGGTATTGGACAGCTCAATCTGACAGCCCAGTTCCTTCAGATCTAAGGCGGACACCGCCCCTTTGATGGCCCCCTGGGTGCCCACGTTCATAAATACCGGCGTCTGCACCACGCCATGGGGACAGATGAATTCCCCCCGACGGGCCGCACCCTCCGTCCTAATCACTCGAAACATACCATTCTCCTCACAATTTTCGGTACCACGCCTTCAGCTCCGTCTTGCGCTCCGGGGAAAGCAGGCTTTTTTTGACACCCTCCACCGCCCCTGCCAAAGCCTCCAGCTGGTGCAGGCACGCGGTGGGATCTACCTGGGCGCGTATGCGCAGAAACGCCGCCTCCGCCCCCAGCTCCCGCAGCCGCGCCGGCTTTCTCCAGGTTTCCTGCCAGCACCGGGCCGATGTTAGGGATGTCTTTCCACTGGTTCATTGTTGGCCTTCCTCCCCTTCGCGCCGTTCTTCTCAATATTCTACCCAAACCGCCCCCGCCCGTCAAGCCCGGTTTCCATTTCTTTCAGCTGTCAGCGGAATGGGAACACAACATACTTTTGTAAAAAGAACTCTGGAAAAATTTAATGTTTTGTGGTATGATAAAAAACACGTATTTCATTTTCTGGAGCGGAGTGGAACTTTTCATGACTGAACAACTGGACTTGGCCCCTGCCTGCCTCAATTCAACACACACCAGCGAGCTGGAACAGCTGAGACAGACGAACGCGGACCTGTCGCGGGAGCTGGAACGGCTGACTCAAGAGAATTCCGCCCTGGAGCGGGCCCTGGCGGACGCGGAGGCGGCCAATCAGGCCAAAAGCCGCTTTTTGTCCAACATGTCCCATGACATCCGCACGCCTATGAACGCCATCGTGGGCATGACCGCCATCGGCCTAGCCCACATCGACGAGAAGGCCCGCGTAAACGACTGCCTCCGCTCATCTGATGAGCCTGGTCAACGATGTTCTGGACATGTCCCGCATCGACAGCGGGCGCATGACGTTGAGCGAGGAGCCCTTCTCCCTGGCCGATCTGGTTCACGATGTGGCTGTCATCGTCCGGCCCCAGGCCACGCAGAAAAACCAGTCCCTCCACATCGGCATTGGGGAAATCCTGGAGGAAAACTTGGTGGGGGATTCTCTGCGCCTGCGCCAGATTCTGGTGAATATCATCGGCAACGCGGTGAAATACACCCAGGCCGGCGGTCATATTCAGGTCACCTTTTCTCAGTGCGCCCAGCCGGACCAGCAGAACCGCCCAGCGGTGCGGCTTGTCTTTTCCTGCCAGGATGACGGCATCGGCATGAGCCAGGAGTTCCTACAGCGCATTTTCCTGCCCTTTGAGCGGGTGAGCAGCGCCGCCGTCAACAAAATTGAGGGAACCGGCCTCGGCATGTCCATCGTCAAAAAGCTGGTGGACTCCATGGGCGGCGTCATCACGGTGGAAAGTGAAGAGGGCAAGGGTAGCCTGTTTCGCATTGAGCTGCCCCTGCTCATTGGCCAGGGTCGCAAAGCCCCGGCCCTACCCGCGGGGAGCAAAGTGCTGGTGGCGGAGGGCCGGCCGGATCTGGCCGGGCAGATTGCGGCTTGCCTTCTCTCCGCCGGGCTGACGCCGGTCCGGCTGGAGACCGGGCTGGCGGCGGTCACCCGGCTCACCGAAGCGCAGTACGAGGGGCGGATGCCCTGCGCCCTGCTGCTGGGTCAGGAGCTGGCGGATATGCCCGCGCTGGACATGGCCGCCCACGTGCGCCAGCTGGCGGGGCCGGACTTCCCCATCCTGCTGGTGTCTGACGAGGACTGGGCGCAGATCGAATACCGGGCGGTCCGGGCCGGAGTCAGCGCGTTCGTGCCCTGTCCCCTCTTCCCCAGCAGGCTGCTGGAAACGCTGTCCTCCCTCACCAGCGGCGCCGCAGCCGGCGCGGAGGCCGGCGGCAGCCGGGACGACGATTACAGCGGCAGCCGCGTCCTGCTGGTAGAGGACAACGAGCTCAACCAGGAGATCGCCATGGAGCTGCTGGGCATGACCGGCGTTCAGGTAGACGCGGCCGGGGACGGCGCACAGGCCCTGGAGCTGTTCCAGCACTCTCCGGAGGGCTGGTACGACCTTATTTTCATGGACATCCAGATGCCGGTGATGGACGGCTTTGAGGCTGCCCGGCGCATCCGCGCCCTGCCCAGGCAGGACGCCCGGGATGTGTGGATCGTGGCCATGACCGCCAACGCCTTCGTGGAGGACATCCGCCAATCCCGGGACGCGGGTATGAACGAGCATCTCTCCAAGCCGGTGGACGTAGACCGCCTCCTGGACATCCTGCGCCGTCAGCTGAAGCCCGGCGCAGCCAATCGCTGAACCGCCTCCGGCTCGCAGGATAGTTGGGAGGGATAAGCCATGCAGCCCTATCAAGAAGAATACATCGCCAACCTGCGGCAGATCGCCGCTCTCACCCAGCGGGGAACGCCGGGGCAGGCCTCTTTTGAGGCGTACTGCGCCCAGCTGCACGAAACCGGGGCCCTGGTGGAGCAGATTGCCAAGCGCAGCATGGAGCTGCTGCGCGGCCACCTGTTCCCTGTGCTGGACGAGCTGTTCCAGGCTGACGCCGCCACAGTGGGGGAGCTGGAGGAGTTCTCCTCCCAGCTCTACAACGGCCAGGCAGAGCTGGATGTGGGTCTGTTCTGCCAGATCCGTCAGGCGCTGCTCACCCTGGCCCGCCAGAAAAAGGACCGCGCCGCCATGATCCGCCACCTGTACTGGCTGGGCATGGGCCGCAACAGCCTGTGCGGCAAATTGGTGGGCATCCCCTTCGAGAACATCGCCAAATATATGACCCGGATGCGGCTGTGCTTCACCGAGGCGGCGGCCTACCTCAAGTACTACGATCAGATTGAGGACACCGACACCCGGGGCTACATCCTGCGCTCCCGGGCCAACATATCCCTGGGCCAATTCAATTCCCCCGGGGAAAAGATCCGCCTGGTCAAAGGGACCCTTCAGATCCTACAGGACAAGGAGTACCAGGAAAAAGCGCCGGGCCTCCCCTGGGACCGGTTCATCTTTCTGACCCATCAGAACATGGCCTCCAGCATCTCCTACAGCCGGGAAAAGGTGATGTCCCCCCAGGACATGGCCGACATCATGGAGTCCGCCTATATCGTCTATCAGCGGCGGTTTGAGGAGGCGGAAATGCAGGGCAGGCAGCCTCCCACCAAATCCGCTTTCGCTTATTTTGCCATCGAATACTACTGCGGCCTCTATAGCCTGGACACCCTGCTGTCCAAGGTCGAAAGCCTGATGAACGCCGCCGATCCCGCCGACTATTCCACCGACGGTATGTACGCCATGATCTCCCTGCCCGCCTTCTACAGCCAGTATCTCCAGCAGTATCCCGACCAGCTTCCCAGGCGCAAGGAGTATGTGGAGGGACTTTACCGGCGGACGCTGGACTATGTGGAGGCCTTTCCCAATCCTTTCAGCAGCAGCAGTCTTTTCCTATACCTGCGCCAGCTCTCCCACACCTATGTGGGCACCGACAGCCAAACCCCCTACAGCACGTTTCTTCAGCGCATTTTGCTGCGCTTTGCGCCCGAGACCTATGTTCACTCCCAAATGGTAGGCGCCGGAGCCAAAGCGCTGTGCGCCCTCATCATGGACGAGGAGCCCACCTTCTTCGATGACATCGAATCCATTTGCGCCCTCAGCGATCCGGAGGAAAAGCGCCAGGCGGTGCTGGATTACGCCATGGGCTGCGGCGCGTTCCACGACGTGGGCAAGATCAACATGATCGAGCTCTATTCCCAGACCGCCCGGCAGTGGTTCGACGAGGAGTACGAGATGGCCCGGCTTCACACCATCGCCGGAGGCCAGCTTCTCCTGCCCCGTTCCTCAACCACCCGCTACACCCCCGCCGCCCTGGGCCATCACACCTGGTACGACGGCTCTCACAGCAATTCCTCCGATTACAAGCGCCTGGAATGTCCCGAGCGGCAGATGGTGGACGTCATCGCCCTGGTGGACTGGCTGGCCGCCATGACCCATCAGGGGGCCGCCTATACGGGCAGAGAAATGGCCTTTGACGAGGCTGTCCAGGCCGCCATAGAGCTGGAAGGAAAGCGCTTCTCCCCCCTTCTCACCGCATGGCTCAGAGACCGCAGGGCGGCGGATCGCATCCGTCTCGCCTTCGATCAGGGCCGCATGGACGCCTGCCGCCAGATGTACGACGACGCCTACACCTCCTCCCCGGAGGGTTCATAGACGCCGGACAGCAAACCCCCGGGACCACGTTTTCTGGTCCCGGGGATTGTTTTTCACTGCGGAGCAAGTCCGTCCGCGATAAACATGGCGTCGCCAAAGGAGAAGAACCGGTACCGCTCCCTGACCGCCTGCTCATAGGCGGCCAGAACATGCTCCCGCCCCGCCAGGGCGGACACCAGCATGACAAGGGTAGACTCGGGCAGATGGAAATTGGTGATGAGCGCGTCCAGCACCTTGAAGCGGTAGCCGGGGTAGATGAAAATATTGGTCCAGCCCGCTGAGGCTTTCAGCGTACCGTCCTCCCCCGCCCAGCTCTCCACCGTGCGACAGGAGGTGGTGCCTACGCAGATCACCCGGCCTCCCTCCCGCTTAGTTTCATTGACGGCGTCAGCGGTCTCCTGGGGAATGACGCAGTATTCCGAATGCATCTCGTGCTCGTCCAGGTTTTCCGCCTTCACCGGGCGGAAGGTGCCCAGCCCCACATGGAGGGTCACATAGCATACCTTCACCCCTATGGTTTGGACCTTTTCCAAAAGCTCAGATGTGAAGTGAAGCCCCGCCGTGGGGGCAGCGGCGGAGCCCGTCACCTTGGAGTACACTGTCTGGTAACGCTCCGCATCCTCCAGCTCCGCCTTGATATAGGGCGGCAGGGGCATCCTGCCCAGCCGTTCCAGAATCTCCAGAAAAATGCCGTCGTAGTCGAAACGGACCAGCCGGTTGCCGCCCTCCACCTCGCCTACAATCTCGGCGGACAGCTCGTTTTCCCCGAAGGTAATCTTTGCGCCGGAGCGAAGTTTTTTCCCTGGGCGGACCAGGCACTCCCACGTTCTGTCCCCCCGGTCAATGAGCAGCAGCACCTCACAGGCGCCGCCTCCCGCCCGCTTACCGATGAGCCGGGCGGGCAGCACCCGGCTGTCGTTGAGCACCAGACAGTCCCCGGGGCGCAGCAGAGAGGGCAGGTCGTAAAAGCGCATGTGCTGGGTCCCCCCCGTAGTCTTGTCCAGCGCCAGCAGGCGGGAGGCGTCCCGCCGCTCCAGCGGCGTCTGGGCAATGAGCTCGGGAGGCAGGTCAAAATAAAAATCTGAGGTTTTCACATATATCCCACCGTAATGCCAGTATAGTAGAATTGCAGAATCTGCTGGTAAGTATGCCCCTGCTCGGCCATGGCTTTCGCGCCGAACTGGCTCATGCCGATGTTGTGGCCCCAGCCCCGGCCCGCAAAGGTGATCGAACCATTTACCACCGCATCGGAGGAAGCCCACTGGCTGGAGCCCTGACCCTGGTCCGAACCCCCGCCCTGGCCCAGCAGGGACGTGCCACTGTCGGTGATGACGTACACATCGCCCCCCAGGGCGGTCAGGTTCCAATTGCCGTCCATGGCGTAGAGGCCCGCCGTGCCGCTCACTGGAGTGGAGCCGTTGATGGACACGGAACCAGATGGAGCGGCGGGGGGAGTGGGCTGGCTGTTCCCTCCGCTCCCAGCAAAGCCGAACCGGCAGGAGGGAAGGCCCAGACCCTGGTACACCCGGCCGCTCCGTACGGAGAACTTCTTTCCGGCGCTGTCGGTGAAGGTGAACATCCATGGGTTACCGGCATTTGTGTAAGAGGACACCTCAGCCGACACGATGGGTCCACTGACAGCGTACTCCCTGAGCACCTTGGATATGATCTCTGTGCTGGTGACGGTGCGGGTCCAGCTGTTATTCAGGTTCAAGCTGGCCTCATAGGGGTCCGCCACCTCTGCCAGATAGGGGTAGAGGGCCTGATTGCTCCCCCACACCACGGACACGCTCTGGCTGGCCCCGCCGTTGCTGGAGTAGTAAAATGTCTGAGCCGTCTGCCCGTTATACAGCGCCACCTGTCCGGCGGTCTGGTCCACCGCCCCGTCGGAGTTTGCCCCGGCCTTCTCTCTGCCGTAGTACGCCTGACAGTCAACGTCAAAGCAGACGTCAAAGTGGTGGGAGCCATGCTTGCTGCCCAGGGAAAGGGCATAGCTCCGGGCGGCCACCGCCTGAGCCTTCAGCGCCTCAATGGGCCAGCTGTCGCTCATCTCATTGGCCACCACGCCCTTCACATAGTCCTCCAGCTCCACTATGTTCACCACTGTCATCTTGCCGCCGTTGATGCGTTCGAAGCGGAAGCCGCCGTTATACAGGCAGTCCTTGCTCAAGGTGGCACACTTCTCCCCGTTGACCGAGATTGGCTCGATGCCCAAGCCGGTGCCGCTGCCCAGGTCGTCGTACTGGAACAGGATGTTGCTGGTGCCCGTGGTCACCACGCTCACTCCGAAGCCCGAGGTGCCCCGCAGCTCCGTATACACGCCCTGCGCAGCCAGAGCGCTCTGCGCGGCCACCGCCCCGTCCCGGGTGGTATAATTACCGATTCTGACATAAAACATTCCGCCGATATAGGCCGCAAACCCGCCCTGATAGAGGGAGGCCATCCCCTGCGCCTCCGCAAAGGTCTGATAGGTCCCCGGCAGCTCCAAGTGGTACTCTCCCACCGCCACTGCGGACGTGATGGCGGTGTGGTAGCTGGTATACTTATCGTAAGTGCCATACCAGACGTTCACTGTCTCCACCGCCGAAATGGCTGTCTGGCTGGTGGACCCCAGCTCCACGAAGCGGTTGGAGGCGTCGTAATACCCGAAGCGGTAGCCGCTCCCCTTCTCGTTGAGCAAGTTCACCCCTTCCATCGCCCCGGTACCGTAGTGGAGACCCACCCGCATAATCCGTTCGGACACGGCGGAGGGCACGGGCGCGGCGGAGGCTTTTTCCCCTCCCGCGGCCAGCAGGAGCGCCGCCGACAGGCACAGCGCTGCAATTTGCACGAATTTTCCCTTCATTTGGTGCTCCATTTCTCCACTTTCAGCGGAAACGTCAAATTGACACTTTAGTGTGTTAATGTTATAGTGGTAACAGCCATATAGTTTGCTAAAGGCACATACTTCGACATTATTTTCATATTATAGCGTATCCGCCGTTCAGCCGCAACCCCTAATTTCCCGGCGGGCGCACAGGAGGCAGATTGACATGGAAAAGTATAACGTAGGCGTCATCGGCGCCACCGGCATGGTGGGCCAGCGGTTCGTCACCCTGCTGGAGAACCACCCCTGGTTCCAGCTCACCGTGGTGGCCGCCAGTCCCCGCTCCGCAGGCAAGCGGTACGAGGACGCGGTGGGAAACCGCTGGGCTATGGACACCCCCATCCCCAGCGAGTCAAAGGACCTGGTGCTACTCTCCGCCCAGGACGACATTGAGCAGATCGCGTCCCAGGTGGACTTCGTGTTCTCCGCCGTGGATATGAAGAAGGAGGAGATCCGCACCCTGGAAGAGGAGTATGCCCGGCACGAGTGCCCGGTGGTATCCAACAACTCCGCCCACCGCTGGACCCCCGACGTGCCCATGGTCATCCCCGAGGTGAACCCCGAGCACATTGAGGTCATCCGTGCTCAGCGCGCACGACTGGGCACTAAGCGGGGCTTCATCGCGGTGAAGTCCAACTGCTCCATCCAGAGCTACGTCCCCGCCCTGTCCCCCCTGCGGGAGT
>ERZ779629.658-NODE-658-length-13242-cov-6.417381_pt1 | contig 13242 bp, 15 predicted proteins | sample MGYA00514192_ERZ779629 | MGnify/ENA primary metagenome ERZ779629 (study PRJEB29562, sample SAMEA4376709) | mouse gut metagenome | isolation source: Cecum | study: EMG produced TPA metagenomics assembly of the A DSS colitis mouse model was used to assess the... | reverse complement strand
GGAGCTGCGGCTGGGCCGGGAGCAGTGTTGGGGGCTGTTCCTCTGGCGGCTGTTCATCCGGACGAAGGCTCAGGGAGAGCGCCTCACCGGCGAGGACCTCCAACGGGCCTTTATGCTGGGGGACCCGAATCTCCTGGAGCTGCCCGGACAGGGCCCGGTGGGGAAGAGCATCCGGTATCTGTTCAAGCGGCAGGAACGCTATGATTGGGTTTATAATGACCCCTACGTGGCCGAAGAGGATTACGAGGAGCTTGGAGAACCCGTTCCTGGCGCTTATTCCGATGTGACGACCCTGCTGGACTACTGGGCGGCATGCCGGGCCTTGGGGCGGAATCTGGACGACGTCCAGGTCCTTTTCCCCAGGAATCTGATCGAGGCCCATGATGCGGCCCTGGAGCAGAGGCGGATCGCGGAGGCAAAGAAAGCGGAGGCGCTCCTGGCGCACCGGTTCCGCATACGGCGGCGGCAGCTGGCCAAGTACATCTTCGAGGCGGACGGCTTGAAGATCATCCCGGCCGGGAGCCGGGCGGAGCTCCAGAAGGAGGCGGATACCCTCCACCACTGCGTATGGACCTACGCCCAGAGGCACGCCGGGGGAAAGACGGCTATCTTCTTCATCCGCCGGACCGTGGAGCCGTGGGAGCCGTATTATACGCTGGAGCTGGACGAGAAGAAGCTGACGGTGCGGCAGAACCGGGGCCTGCGGAACTGCGGAAAGACGCCGGAGGTTCAGGCGTTTGAGGACCTTTGGATTTCCTGGGTCCGGGCTGGAGCCCGGCGGGATGAACGGGGCAGGCCCGTCCTACCGGAGAAGAAACGGGAGGCGAAAAGCGCGTGAAGCTGAAGGACTGCACCAAGGAGGAGCTGATCTTTGTCATTAAGCGGCTCCAGATGTACAGCCTGTCTGACGGACATTGCATCCAACTCGCTTTGCGCGACGTGGAAGAAGAACGTGAGGCCCGAAAGCTGAGGGAGGCCCGGCAGCTGTCGGGTCTCCAGAATCAGAAAATGCAGGAATATATCGCGCTTATGCGCCCTTACGAGGGCGTGCCTTTGAAGGACATCCCGGAGGACGTGTTTGCCAAGGCCGACGCCGTCTTGCGGGAGGCCCGGGCGGTGGACATGAAGTGGCGGAAGCTGATGGGTTTCCCCTCCGCTCCGCCCGCCAGGGAAAAAGAGGAGGGCGTGGTCCATCTGGAAAGTGTATCTCCGCAAGCCGGAGCCCCGCCCCGTAGAAGGAGGAAAAACGTGTGAAGGAAACCAGCGCCCAGATATTGGCTTGACCAGAATAGATTTCAGCGGGCGGAATGAAAGTTAGGGGAGAACAATGGAAAAGGTAAAGTACATCGAAATATTTCCAATGATCTGGCTCGCTGCGGGCTGGAGGACAGGAGGGGAAAAGGTTGAGTAATTCATTTATGCGGGATTTCCGGAGCCTGCGTGGAGCGGAAGCGGGACCGCTGCCGGAATCCCTGTCTCAACGATCCAGCCCGCTGCGGGCTGGAGAACCGGAGGCCGAAGCCGTGAGCGGACCGGTCTGGTACTGCACGAGACAACGGGCGGGGCCCCTGGTAAAGGAGTGCCGGGCCCTGCGTCCCCGGCTCAGTCCAAATGACAGCCTCTACGAACGGACAGAGAAAAACAAAATCCTCCGCCCGCCCCGGGACTCCTCCGTCTGCCGGACCCGGGTGGACCGGCTGGAACTGCGGCTGGCTCTGTTCCGCTTCGAGGGGACCCGGTATGACCTCAGCTTTGACTCGGAATCCCTGCCGGAGAAGTTTCAGGACGTGCGCAAGGTCTGGCGGGCCTTCCTCGCCCGGCTCCGGCGGTGGAAGGGCGGGCCCTTTGATTACATCTACCTGGTGGAGGGACGCCACGGGGACCACCGCTATCACCTCCACATTGTCCTCCGTTACGGGGACTTCCCGCCTTCGGTGATCCGCTATCTCTGGAAATACGGCAACGTAGACGACGAGCCCCTGCTCCGGGGGCCCCATGACAGCTACCGGCGGACGGCCAAGTACTTCAACAAGGAGGCCACGGACGGCCTGATCCTGCCCATCGGGGCGAAGCTGTGGAACTGCAGCCGGACCTTGAACGCCCAGCTGCCGCCGCCGGAACGGTGGAAGGATGAATCCGGCGTGATCGAGATTCCGGACAATGTGTCAATATCTGGAAGAAGCGACTTGAGGAACGAGTTCGGGGCTTATTATTACGCCTGGTACATCGAGCAAAAAACGGGGCTTTTATTTTAAATTAATGATTCTATCTTGGAATATAGTTGAATAACTGACACGTTTTACAAAAACAGGAGGCGAGCCCATTGCAAAGCGCAGCAAAACCTGCTAAACTGATCATAAAGGACGGATTGATTGTCTGTCCGGTTTGCAAACAAAAGACGAACCAAGCAGTGAACGCAAATACCTGGGCCAAGAACCTACAGCTTTGGTGCCGGGCCTGCAAAGCAATTAGCCTCGTGGAAATCGAGGATGGCCAGTGCTACTTGATTAGCCGGTGCCGATGACTCCCGTGTGTCGGGGGCCGTCGGCACCGGTTTTGTTTTTGCGTGGAGGTGATAGCCCATGAATTACAAAAACGGCCGGTGGGCCGCGAAGCGGAAGGATGTTCTCTCCCGCGATAAGGACCGCTGCCGTGAGTGCCAACGCTATGGCATCCCAATGGACGCATCCGTTGTGCATCATGCGTATCCCGCGGATGATTTCCCGGAATACGCTTGGTGCGACTGGAACCTAGTCAGCCTCTGCCCCGGCTGTCACAACGCCATGCATGACCGTGAATCCGGCGCCCTCACCGCCAAGGGAATGGCATGGATGCGCCGGGTATCCCCCCCCCCTCCTCCGGCAAAAGCCTAAGCCCCTGGGGGACCGAAGAGGGCGGGGACGTTTCCGACGGCGAGGAAAACGGCTGAGGGGGGTTTCATCCTCCCGCGAAGAAGAACACGTACATGACGCGCCCGCAAACGACGCGGGCGCGTGAGGAGGCCGGATATGGGCAGAGAAGCCATGATTCGGGCGGACATGGAGTCCGTTGGAACGTACAATGCCATATTTGAGCCGACGATCCGCCAGCTGGCCAAGATGGAACGGGAGCTATCAAAGGCAGAAAAATCCTGGCGGGCCGCCGGCGGGCAGATGGTGGCGGAACTGGTAAACAAAACGGGAGCCAGGTACACTGCCAAGGATCCTCACTACGCTGTGGTCGACGATCTGCGCAGCAATATCCAAACCCTGCGGAATCAGCTGGGGCTCACGCCTACCGGGCTGAAACGTGCCCGTCAAAAAAGCGAGGCCCTGGCCGGCGCCAAGGAAAACCCGCTTGAGGAGCTTCTGGAATCCGCCCATGAGTACGCTCTGGAGCATGCGGCCAAGTATATGGCTGAGGTTGACGCTTATGTGGACGCGTGTCTCAGCGGCGAACAGCGGGCTAATGTGGAGATTGTGCAGGCATGCCAACGTTACAGGAGGGACCTCCAGAATCCGAAGTGGGAGTTCCGGGCAGAGCCCGCCAATGAAATTATCGCTATTATCGAAACAACCATCTGCCACCGCCAGGGGGAATTCCTGGACGCGACCCCCCTGCGGGGAACGCCCTTTTACCTGCTGCCCTATCACAAATTCATCGTCTACAACATCATGGGTTTTTATTTGACGGGGACGCAGGAACGGCGGTTTAAGGAGGCTCTGGATTTTGTCCCGCGGAAAAACATCAAGACCACGTTTGCTGCGGCGCTGGCCTGGGCGCTGGCTCTTTACGGAAGAAAGTCCGGGGCAAAGGTGTACGAGGTGGGCGGCGCACTCAAGCAGGCGCTGGAAGGCTTTGATTTCCTGGTGTACAACCTTCGGCGCGCAAAGCTGACGGTGGACGATGAGCCGGTAGCCGGTCTGCGGATCATCAACAACAACATGGAGCGCAGCATCTCCGGGGATGTGGGGGAGGACGGCTATATCTCCATCAATGCCTTGGCCTCCAGCGTAGACAAGCAGGACAGCTTTAACTGCAACATCGTGATTGCCGACGAGATGCACACCTACAAGTCGGCCACACAGTACCAGGTGCTCAAGGATGCCACTAAGGCCTATACCAACAAGCTGATTATCGGCATCAGCTCCGGCGGACAGTTTGCCACAGGGTTCTGCGCGAAGCGTGTGGAGTACTGCCGGAAAATCCTGAAGGGAATTATCACCGGAGATGAAGCGGACGCTATCTTTGCTTTCATCGCTTCCGCCCCAAAGGATGACAACGGCGAGGTGGACTACACAAATCCAGAGGTTCTGGAGATGTGCAACCCGGGCTGGGGGCAGAGCATCCGCCCCCAGGAAATGATAAACGACGCGATGCAGGCCAAAGAGGACCCGCAGCTCCGTCCGGAATTTTTGCAAAAATCGCTGAATGTCTTTATTGCTTCCCTCCGGGTGTGGTTCAACATCGACGAATTCCGGGCCAGCGACAGCAAATACGACTGGACGCTGGAGGAGCTGGCAAAGCTGCCCGTCAAGTGGTATGGAGGCAGCGACCTCTCCAAGCTCCACGACCTCACAGCCTCCTGCCTGTTTGGCCATTATAAAGGCGTGGATATCATTATCCCCCATTGCTGGTTCCCCCGGACGGCGGCGATGATAAAAGCCAGAGAGGACCAAATCCCGCTGTTTGGCTGGGAGGAAGACGGCTGGCTGGATATGACTAACGACAAGGTAACAAACCACAGCGATGTGGTGAGGTGGTACAAGCAGAAGCGAAACGACGGCTTTAAAATCCGCCGCGTCGGTCACGATCGGAAATTCTGCCGGGAATATTTCCTGGAGATGAAAAAATCTAATTTCCGCGTCAAGGATCAGCCCCAGCTGTTTACCCGGAAAAGTGAAGGCTTCCGTTACATCGAGGCCAGCGCTAAACGGGGGACGCTTTACTACCTCCACGCGGAGCCTTTTGAATACTGCGTGCAGAACGTCCGTGCCATTGAAAAAGCAGACGATATGGTCATGTATGAGAAAATCGCGCCGAATTTGAGAATTGACGTATTCGACGCCGCGGTATTCGCGTGCTGCGCATACCTGGAGGACCTGGAAGCGGTGCAGAAAGAACAAAAATGGCTTGAAGGAGGGACAGCTAATGGGTAAACGGAAAAGAACGTCTATGTCCGCCAGGGACCAGCCCGCGGCGGAGCGGCGAAGCGTCGGCTTCCTCATGGGGGGCGGATGGGAGTCCATCTGCTGCGAAGGGTACACCCGCCTGGCGGACAATCCGGAGGTTCGAATGGCAGTAGGCAGGATTGCGGAGCTGATCAGTTCGATGTCCATCCGTCTTATGGCCAACACGGACTCAGGGGACGTACGGATTAAAAATGGGCTTTCCCGCCGGCTGGACATTGAACCTAGCCGCTGGATGACCAGGAAAACTATGATGGCGTCAATTATCTGGACGCTGCTCCTGGACGGCGGAGGAAACGCGGTGGTCTGGCCCCGAACCTCAGGCGGCAATCTGGAGGAGCTTGTACCGATTCCACCCGGGCGTGTCAGCTTCCAGGCGGACGGCTTCGGCTACAAAATCTTGATCGGAGGAACTCCCTATGACCCGGCGGACCTCCTCCATTTTGTGGTCAATCCTTCCACTGATCGGCCATGGCTGGGGACGGGTTTTCGCGTGGCGCTGAAAACAGTGGTCAAGACGCTTCGCCAGGCGGAGAAAACCAAAAACGCGTTCATGTCCAGCGAGTGGAAGCCCAGCGTCATCGTTAAAATTGACGGAAACTCCGATGAGCTGATCTCCGAGGCGGGCCGAAAGCGGCTTGCCGAACAGTATCTGAAGACGTCGGCCGCCGGAGAGCCCTGGATGATTCCGGCCGATCAGATGGAGGTCGTGCAGGTAAAACCTCTTTCGCTCAACGACCTGGCGATTTCCGACACCGTAAAGCTGGATAAGCAGTCCGTCGCGGCGATCTTAGGCGTTCCGCCCTATGTGGTGGGCCTGGGCAAATTTGATCAGAGCGAATGGAATCACTTCATCGCCACCACAATTATGCCGGTTGTCCGCGGCATCGAGCAGGAGCTGACCCGGAAGCTGCTGTATTCGCCGGATTGGTATATCTCCATGAATCCCTGGGCGCTTTATTCCTACGACGTGAAGGACCTTTCCAATACCGGCGCGAATCTGTATATCCGGGGCATTATGTCAGGCAATGAGGTCCGCAACTGGATTAATCTGGCTCCCAAGGAGGGGCTGGACGAGCTGGTGATTCTGGAGAATTTTATCCCCCAGGGCATGATCGGAGATCAAAAAAAACTTCTTCAGGAGGGATGAACAGAAGATGATACCTGAGCGACGTACTATGATCCCAATTCAAAGCGGATTCCAGACCCGGGAGGCAGAGGACGGGGAGCTGTACATACAAGGCTATTTCTCCGTTTTCAACTCAGCTTACCACATCTGCGACGGTCTGTCGGAAAAAATTGCGCCCGGCGCGTTTTCCGGCACCCTGGGCGAGGATATCCGAGCGCTGACCAATCATGACGCCACTCTGGTGCTGGGCCGGAACAAGGCCGGCACGCTGGAGCTTCGGGAAGATGCTCATGGCCTTTGGGGCAGCGTCCGCATCAACCGGGACGACCAGGACGCCATGAACCTGTACCGCCGTGTACAGCGGGGGGATGTGGACCAATGCTCCTTCTGTTCCTTCATCCTGGATGAGGATCGGATCGTCCGTGAGGACGGAAGCGTCGAGTACATCATCAAGAAGGTTCGGCTTCTGGAGGTTTCTGTTGTAACCTTCCCGGCATATGAGGAGACCTCTGTTTCCGCCAGGACGCGGCAGGAGAAAGATATCCGCCGCCGGATGCTGGAGGAGCAGCGGACGGCGCTGCGAAAAAAATTGAAGGGAGAATGACTATGGCACTAAAGGCGCTGCTGCTGAAGCGGCAGCTTGACGAGAAGAAAAACAGAATGGCGGCCCTGTCCGCCAAGACGATGGAGCTGGATACCCGGGAGCGGGAGCTTGAGGCCGCTTTGGAGGAGACATCCACGGAGGCGGAGCTCCGGTCCGTGCAGGAGCTGGTGGATGCCTTTTCTACGGAGCAGGAGGAGCACCGGGCGGCGGTGCACGCCCTGGAGCAGGAAATTGCCGCCGGTGAGGAGGAGCTGCGGACCCTGGAAGCGAAAACGCCCGCGCCCCCGGCTGAGAGCGGGCCGGTGCCCTCTACGGAAAGAAGCAAGAGAAAGGATGATGTTATCATGACTAGACGGATGACCCGCGCCTATGGCGGCATGACCATAGAGCAGAGGGACGCCTTTGTCCGGAGAGACGACGTGCGGGAATTCCTCGGCCATTTCCGCGAAATGTTCCGGGGCGGACAGAAGCGGAGCGTCACCGGCGGGGAACTGCTGATCCCCACGGCCGTCCTGGAATTGCTGCGGCAGAATATTGAGGGTTATTCCAAAATGCTCCGGCATGTCCGATTCCTCAGCGTTGCCGGCCGCAGCCGGCAGCCCATTATGGGCGCGATTCCCGAGGCCGTCTGGACCGAGGCCTGCGCCGCCCTGAACGAGCTGAATTTCACGCTCAACGACGTAGAGGTGGACGGGTATAAGGTGGGCGGCTATGTGGCCATCTGCAACGCACTGCTGGAGGATTCGGACCCCTCCCTGCTGGCGGAAATCATTATCGGAATGGGCGGAGCCATTGGGATCGCCGCCGACAAGGCCATCTTTTTCGGAAAGGGCGTGAAGATGCCGCTGGGCATCGCTACCCGCCTTGCCCAGACCTCCAAGCCCAGCGATTACCCCAAAAGCGCCAGGGAGTGGCAGAACCTGTCCCAGTCCAATGTTATCACCATTCCCTCGGGCACCACTGGGCTTGCGCTGTTCCAGGCGCTCACCCGGGCGGGAGGCGCGGCAAAAGGCCGCTATTCCAGAGACGGTAAATTCTGGGCCATGAATGAGGCGACCCACACCACCATTCTGGCGGAAGCCATGAGCATCAACGCGGCCGGGGCCATTGTCTCCGCGATGGACGGCACCATGCCGGTGGTGGGCGGCGATATCCTGGTGTTTTCCGACGATATCATGCCGGACGATACCATCATCGGCGGCTATGGGGACCTGTACCTCCTGGCGGAGCGGGAGGGCACGTCTGTGAAATACAGCGATATCCCGCTGTTTCTCCAGGATCAGACCGTTGTCAAGGGGACGGCGCGTTACGACGGCACGCCGGTGATTCCGGAGGCTTTTGTGGCCATCGGCCTGGGAAAGGCCCCTACGCTGGAAATGCCCTTTGTCCAGGACGTGGCCAACCCCTCCGTGGCGGCGCTGCGGTCCCTGGCCATCGGCGCGCTGGCTCTGGAGCCCTCTTTCCACCCCGATACCCTGGAGTATACCGCCTCCACCAGCAACGCCACCAACATGATCAGCGTCGTGCCCACCACGGGCTCTCTGGCCTCCGTAAAGGTCAACGGGAAAAAGGTCCGGAACGGCACCGCAGCGGCCTGGGAGGACGGGGAGAACACGGTAAGCGTTATGGTGGCCAACGGCGACAAGACCAAGACCTACACCGTCGCCGTGACCAAGAATTGACGGGCCGCCATGGACAACGACACCATGCTGAAGCTCCTGAAGCTGGATCTTCAGCGGACAGCGGACCTTCCGGGAGACGCGGAATACCTTCCGGCCTTGCTTGAGACCGCCCGGGCCAGTCTGGCCAGACAGGGCATTCAGGACGACGGGACCATGGATTACGGCCAGACCGTTATCGGGACCGCCGCCTGGATTTACCGGAAGCGCATTAGCGGAGAGGCGGAGCCCGCCTATCTCCGGCGGCTCCGGCTGGACCTGCTGCTGGCCCGGGGAAGGGAGGCGGAAGCATGATTCTGGATTCCGGCATGCTGACCATCTTTGCGGTGTCCTCCTCGGAGGGCTCCGCGCCCCCGCCGGTGAGACACCGCTTGACGGAAAAGCTCACCGCCCTTTACGGGGAGAAGGTAGTGGGGGCCGCCAGCTATTACGCCGCCGCCAAGGCCGGACAGCGCATTGACCGGGCCGTCCGCATCTGGCGGGCCCCCTCCGTCACCGTCCGGGACATCTGTTTTTTGGACGGCCAATACTACCGCATCCAGAAAGTCACGCCCGCTGCCGACGACGACGGGCTTCTCGTGACGGACCTGGATCTGGAGAACGACGACGATATTTTGAGGGGGTGGGCCAATGAGAGTCAAGGTTGACGGCCTGGCGGACGCCGTGCAGCTGGAGCTTCAGAATTACAGCGAGGAAGTTAAGGAAGGGATGACTAAGGCCTTCAAGAAAATCGCCGCCCAGTGCGTGAAGAAGCTGCGGCAGACCTCTCCCAAACGGGGCGGCGATTACGCGAAAAGCTGGAAACGGAAAATGACCGTCAGCCCTTCCGTGATTTCCGCAACCGTCTACAGCAAGAAGCCCTACCAGAATTTGACCCATTTGCTGGAGCATGGGCACGCGAAAGCCGGCGGCGGGCGGGTGGAGGGAATTCCCCATATCGGCCCGGTGCAGGAATGGGCCGGGGAGGAGGCCCTGGCCGCGCTGGCGGAGCTCCTGGAGGGCAGTTGATATGACCCACGAGGAGCTTTTGGAAATCCTCCGCCCCACGGGCGTCCCCTGGACCTACCACCACTGGGCGTCCAGGCAGGATCCTCCCTACGGCGTGTATCTGGACGTGGACGACGATCCATTTTTCGCCGACAACCAAAATTACGCGTCCTTCCGAAATGTTCGGCTGGAGCTTTATTCCCTGGAGCGGGACCCGGCCCTGGACCAAAGGGTCAAGGACGCTCTGGACGCAGCGGCCCTCTCCTATGACGTGGACTATACCTGGATTGAGTCGGAGGGCCTGTACGAAACAATTTTTGAATGCGAGGTATGAACTATGCCGAAGTTACCCAACAAAGTCAAGTTCGGCTTGTCGCACGTCCACTACGCGCTCCTGAACACGGACGAGAGCGGCGCAATTACGTTCGGCACGCCGAAGCCCATCCCCGGCGCCGTGAATCTCTCTTTGACGCCGCAGGGAGACACCAACACGTTTTACGCCGACAACGTGGCCTATTACGTATCCGTAGGCAACAGCGGCTACCAGGGAGACCTGGAGATCGCGCTGCTCCCGGATTCCTTTGCCCAGGACGTGCTGAAGGAGCAGCTTGACAGCACGGACAAGGTGATGGTGGAGAGCTCCGCCGTGGAGGCCGCGCCCTTCGCCCTGCTGTTTGAGTTTTCGGGAGACCAGCACGCCGTCCGGCATGTGCTGTACAACTGTACCGCAGCCAGGCCCAACATCACCGGAGCCACCACCACCAACACCAAAGAACCGCAGACCGCCTCCCTGTCCATCACAGCGGCTCCGCTGGCAGACGGCCGCGTGAAGGCTAAGACCACAGCGGACACTCCGGAGGCCGTTTACGCAGGCTGGTACCAGAGCGTTTGGAAGCCCGGGGAGGTGGTTTGATGGAGCGCACCGTGACGATTGACGGCAGGGAGGTCCGGTTCCGGGCCTCCGCCGCCGTCCCCAGGCTGTACCGGATGCAGTTCCGGCGGGACATCCTCCAGGATATGCAGGCCATTCAGCGGGAGATCGCAAAGGCCGGGGCCGCGCGGAAGGAAGCCCTGGCGGCGGGGGAGGCGGACCCCGGGTCCACCCTGCCGCTGGAGGCCCTGACACTGTTTGAGAACGTGGCCTATGTGATGGCCCGTCACGGGGACCCCTCCGGGGTCCCGGACAGCATCGACGAATGGCTGGACGGCTTCGGCTCCTTCTCCATCTACACGGTTTTCCCGGTGGTTCAGGAGCTTTGGACGGAAAATCTCCGGACGCTGAATCCCACTAAAAAAAAATCCCGCCGACGGAGAGGGAAATGTCCACCGCACTCTTCCTCCTCCGGGCCGCACAGGTAGGCGTTCCGGTGTCCGACTTGGACACATTGAGCATCGGCATGGTCCTGGACATGTGCGCCGAGGCCCTGAACGACCAGGAGGACTACGCGGTGATTGCAGACCAGGAGGACTTTGACCGCTTCTGAGGGAGGGAACCAATGGCAAGAAATAGAGTCAAGGGAATTACCGTTGAAATCGGCGGAGATACCAAGAAGTTTAACAAAGCCATTGAGGGGCTTAACAAAGATCTGTCAAAAACATCCAGATCATTGAAGGCCGTTAACGATCAATTAAAATTGGACCCATCAAATGTAGCGCTGCTGGCCTCAAAAGAGAGACTGCTTGCTCAGCAATTGGAAAAAACCGAAGAGCGGTATAAGTTTTTGCGAAAAGCCCAGGAAGACGCAAATGTTGATGATGCTAAATATGAAGAATGGGAAAAGGCATTATCGTCTATACAGGGGCAAATTACAAAAACTGTAAATGAGATTTCAAAACTTAATAAGGAAGCAAAGAAGTTAGAAACAAGTAAATCCGAAGACGGCGGTGAGAAACTAGCTGCAATTTTAGCTGAAATTGCCGAAAAGCAAAAAGGGGTAGAAGCTCTTCAGCAATCCATAACGGATACCTACGATGCCATGAACCGGCCTATAAGCACGGAAATGTGGGATGATTTGGTACTGAAGACTTCGAAAGCAGGTATAGCCTTTCAAAACGCGAAAGACGAAAGTGAAGACTTTCGAAAAACGTATGTTAAGAATGTGGATTCAATGTCTGATCTTGCCATTGCCATTGAAGAGGCATCTGGGGCGACAGATGACATGGCGGATGCTTGGGATGAAACATCTAAAGGTGCGGATAATGCGGCGGGTTCTTTTGACGAAGCGACCGACAGCGTGGATGGCACCGGACGCGCACTTTCCACGCTTGGCGATATTGCCAAGCATGCCGCCGGGGAGCTGCTTGCGGACGCCATTGAAGCGGCGCTTGGGGCTATCAAAGACTTGGCTTCCGCTGTTTGGAACCTGGATGAGGCAACCGAGGAATACCGCATTGCGCAAGGCAAGCTGAATACCGCATTTGAGACCGCCGGGATGGGCCCGGAGGCCGCCGCAAAGACCTATTCGGAGTTCTATAAAATACTTGGCGACACGGATAAAGCGGCGGAGGCGTCCCAGCTTTTGGCAAACCTTGCAAACGACGAGACGTCACTTGCCCGCTGGACGGACATTGCCGCTGGCGCGTTTGGCCGGTTTGGTGATTCACTGCCTATTGAAAGCCTGATTGAAGCGGCCAATGAAGCGGCCAAAACCGGAGAGGTTTCCGGAGCCCTGGCGGACGCCATGAACTGGGCTGGCGGCAACGCCGACAGTCTGGCCCACAGCCTGTCCCTTTTTGATGACGAAGGAGACCGGAACCTTATCCTCATGTCAGAGCTTTCCTCCCTGTATGATGATGCCGCCAAATCTTTTTACGAAAACAACGAGGCGGTTATTAAGGCACGGGAAAATCAGCTTGAGCTGGACGATGCTATGGCTACAGTCGGGGAGACGATTTCTAACATCAAGAATTCGTTTCTGAGTGAATTGTCTCCGGTCATAGCCAACGTGGCGGACAAGTTTGCGGACCTTGCCCAGCGTGTGGATTGGGAGGAACTGGCTGGAAAAGTCGGGGACTTTGTTGCGAAAATTAATTTTGACTCTATCTTTCGTAACGTTGAGAACTTTATCAGCAATATAGACTTTGATGCAGTTATCAGAACTATTGGTGATATTGTCTCCAATTTAATTACCCTTGCTCAGATCGTTTCTCCTGTTATCGGCCTTGTAGCCAACCTTGCGGCAAAGCTGTTTGAGCTTTTCCGGAACATGTCTCCAGAAGCAAAAAACGTGACATATGGAATTATAGGAGCTGTTTTGGCAATTCGATCGATAGGTGGAGCCCTTAGCTCTGTTGGAAGCATATCATCGCTGTTTGCCAGCGGGCCGGGAAACAAAATGTACGTGACGTTTGTAAAATGGGCCGCAATTATTACTACGGTTGTTTTGGCGGTAACGGCCTTGATTGCTATGATAAACGTGCTGATGGGTAAAAGCAAGGATGTATCCTCGGCCATGAACTCAATTGGAGGCGTTACCAGTGGAGGCACTCAAATCGGGGGGCTTTCCCGACAAAACCCATCGCCGGGGCCCATATCTATTCTGGACAACTACCCGCACTTCGCCAGCGGCGGCGTGTTTGCCCCCAACAACCCCATGCTGGGGGTGCTGGGGGACCACAAGACCGAATATGAGGTGGCGGCTCCGGAGTCCGTGATTGAAAGCTCCGTCCAAAAAG
>ERZ779629.651-NODE-651-length-13333-cov-6.475448_pt1 | contig 13333 bp, 8 predicted proteins | sample MGYA00514192_ERZ779629 | MGnify/ENA primary metagenome ERZ779629 (study PRJEB29562, sample SAMEA4376709) | mouse gut metagenome | isolation source: Cecum | study: EMG produced TPA metagenomics assembly of the A DSS colitis mouse model was used to assess the... | reverse complement strand
AAACTTGGGGTGACTATCAGTTGATGTTTTGAGTATATATTTTACAACTTTTAGGTTGATAAGGTATTTGAGCTGGATAAAGACAAGTTATTAGGAAATCCCAAAGTAACGGCAAAAAGAAGATATGTAGAACAAGAACTAAGGAAACTTTGTCCAGGGTATAAAAAAACATCTTATAGGGCAGAGGAATTGGTGAAAGATATAAATCATGCTATTGATAATGAAAAGAAATTTTGTGAAAATGTTGTAAATTTAGAAAATTCGCTAGGCAGCAATATCGGAAAGCTGATTATGGATATGCGAGCACATAGTGATTGATTAGAAGGAGCTGTATCCTTCCCACTAGCGAGAGGATTGGAGCCTTTCCCCGTCAGAATGTGTGCTATCTGACACCCCTAAATAAGAATTATTCCGTAAGGTCAATCTACCTTGTGTAGATTGACCTTTTTTTGCACCATAACATCTTTCAGGGTTTGAGTACTAGTACTTAAACCCTGAAAGATGCCACTGTCTGGTTCAGGAGCGCACTCAGGCGAAACAGTTCCTGCATCTGCTCCATGACAGCTGCAGAATTTTTGTCGGAGCTCTCCGCAGACCGCTCCACCTTTTCCATGAACTCCGCTATCTCATTGATGAGCCCCGTGATCTCTGTAATCGACGCATCGATGTCAGCCATGCTGGCACTCATCTCCTCTGACGATGCCCCCAGGTCATTGGAAATGTCATTATAAAATGCCGCGTCCTGCTGATACATCTGTGCCAGCGCAGTCATTTCCTGATAATCTTCCATCACTTTGCCGTTCATGAAATTCAGCAGCTTCTCAGAATTTTCGGAAAGAAAATCGACGTTCTGCACCACGCTCTCCGTCACTTTGCGGATCTGGTCAACCGCCAGTCTTGAGTGGTCCGCAAGCTCTCTGATCTCCTCCGCGACAACGGAAAACCCTTTTCCAGCCTCGCCAGCCCGCGCCGCCTCTATGGAGGCGTTGAGCGCCAGGAGGTTCGTCTGCGAGCTGATCGAGAGGATCTCCTCTGTCAGGGTATCGATCTCCTGTACCCTTTTGCTGTCCGCGATCGCCCGCTCAAGATCGGCACGTGTCTCCTGATAGAGTGCCACAGCCTCCTTTGCAGACCGGTTGGAAGCCTCATGCCGCTTTCTGGCGCGCTCCATGATACTGCCGGACTGTCCCACTGCCTCTCCTGCCTTTTTCGCGACCTTCTCGATCGCGTCTCCCAGTTCCTGTCCGTTACTTCTGATGCTGTCTGTCAGCCCGCGCGCCTGCAGTGTCTGCACCATCACCCTGATGACCAGCTCGGAGATTCCGGAGATCTCCTGGTTTAATGCCGTCATTTTTGCAGAGGTTCCCTCCGCGATCATGCCGATATTTTCGGCGTCCTTCTTTGTGTTCAGTATGATCTCACGGATCTGCTGGCGCACCTCCGTCGTCGCCGTCCGGATCTGCTCTGTCTCGTTTTTGTACGCCTTCGGGATCGCTTTCTCAACGACCATGCTCTCCGAGAAATCTCCCGACGCAAACTGCTTGAGCATCTGGATCGGCGCGAGCATTTTTCCGATCAGCCCTGCCATGAACACCGCCACAAACGCGATGACCACCAAAGCGATCACGGCGGCTATCATGATCATGGCGGCAAGAGACTGCGTGACATTTGCCGTCGGCACGACAACCCCCAGTTTCCATCCGCTTCCGTCGATGTCCGACACCGCAAAGTAGCACTCGCTGCCGTCATAGTCTGTAAGCCGGACCACATCCTGTTCCTTTCCCGTGATCAATGTCCCCAGCTCCGGCATGATATCTGTTGCGATAACAGCATTGTCCGCTGTTGGCTCATAGCTTTTGTTCCTGTGCGCCACATACTGACCGCTGCTGTCCACCAGAAATCCGTATGCGCCCTCCGCATAGTCGATGCTGCCCGTCAGGTCCGTCACAGTGCCGAGCGTGACATCCAGACCGATGACACCGGCAAGCTCACCATCGATATAGACCGGTGACGCGATCGTCGCGCACATCTGATTTGTCAGCACATCCCAGTAGGGATCTGTCACGATGACCGCTCTTTCCTGTGCCGCCTGCTGATACCACCCGCGCTGTACAGGGTCATAGCCATCCGGTATCTCCGCCGCCTGGTTCGACTGGATAAATCTGCTGTCCTTCGTCCCGCAATACAGATTTAAGAGCTCCTCCCTGCCCGATGCATGCGCGTCCACCACCGACTGCACTGTATCGGTCTCGATGCTTTTCCCGGCCTCGATACTCGACGACGCCCCGTCTGCGATCATTTTTTCGATCTCGATCCAGGTGTTGATCTCCTCCGCGTACTTATCCGCACCAAGCCGCAGCGCCTGTGTCTGATCCTGGATCATACGCTTTCCCGCGACCGCGATGATCCCCACTGTCGTCAGCAGGATACTCGCCACCACGATCCCGATCACGCTGAATGTCAGTTTTCCTTTAATCGTCCTCAACAAAATGATATCCCTCCCATTTGATATCATTATATGAAGCCAATTGTAGAAATAAAATATATGCGGAACAAATCGCAGTTTTTATGGCATAATTTGTCACAATGCCTCGTCTTACTCAAGCTGTCTGACCATGCAGTCGAAATCCAGATAAATCCCCGGCTCGCAGATCTGCTTTTGCAGATGACCGTGCATCTTCAGACAGTCTCCTCCCACAGATCCATAGAATAATTTTGCAAGGTGCCCTGCCACGACATCCACAGCAAAAAAGCCGGGATAGATTGTGTCAGTTATCTTCTTTCAGACCCTTGATCACTGCCCAGTAGTTTTGAATGATCCTTTTCTTCCATGCGATAAAGACGCAGCCGCAAAATACGACGGTCGCTCCGAGCATCACCACCCATGGGCTTATCCCGGAATTATGGATAAACTTCGAGACATCATCATTTTGGGGGGCTTTGCCTGCCAGATATAGTATGGGCACGAGGATCCACGAAAGAACGGAACAGACAGGAGCGATCAAAAATAAGTACGAACAGATCCTATAGCGCGTACTTTTTATATTGTCCCGGTAAATCAACATGTATGCGACCGCCACAAGGACAGGCAGCAGCATCCCCGCAATATTCGTGAGCGATAATGTCACTGCGGTAAACGTGCCGCCCTCATAAGTCGTATATGCGCCCCAAACGCTAAATTTTGTGATGCGGGCGCCACAGAGTACGGCGACCAGGGCATGCCCTCCTTCATGCAAAATAATATACACAGGAAGGCTCACCAAAATACTTGCTACCGCGAACAACGTTGTTCTCACTCTCAAACTCATTGAACACACCTCACACTTTTTGACCGGGCAAAACATCTGACACAACCTTACAGCGCTTTTTGTAGCACGCGATCCCGTACCGATATATCGTCTTCATGCCGTTGTCGATCAGTGCTTCCTCATATCCCCGATCCCGGATCTGACGCAACGCCTCCGCGCAGGCATCGTCAAAAGCAGCATTTTCCGCGTATTTTAGTTCAATGATGATCCCTATATCCCTATCCTCCACCTCGATGCTAATATCACTGTAGCCCTCGCCGGACTCTGCGTTTGATGAGACACGCCAGTCATCCATATGTGCGAAAAGCCCCAATAAGATACCGTGATAAAAATTTTCCTTCCTGCTTTTCCTCACATTGACATCCCGGATACTGATGGTCTTTCTCAGATATGAAGTAAAACCTTCCTCGATCGCAGCCACATCATTTTCCACAAACGCCCTGCAGAAATCTGCCAGTTTATGACTGTCCCTCGCCGCTTCCTCGTCAAACCATTCCCGGATCTGCCGCGCATAGATCCAACGGATCTCCCTGTTTGGAATCACGAGTTCTGTAAGCCCGCTCTCATCCTCACCGCGCTGTGTGAGATACCCTGTCGTGAAGAGAATGCTCCATAGATTGTCTATCGTGGAATCCAGATCCCTGTAGGTCAGTTCCTGATGGATCTCCTTCTTGACGCTTCCGCCATCGATCAGAAGTTCGATCTCGTTTCTGGTGGCAGCTTTCGCCCTGTCGATAAACTTCCGTACCAGGTCGTTGCTGCTCGTATTGACCCAGTAATTCCGCGGCCCTGTGGCATTTCCGCCGCGCAGATCACCGCAGTAATTGATCACATCCCACGGACAGTAAACTTCCAGATCCCCAAACGTATATCCATCATACCACTCCTTTATGGCTTCATACTGATCCATAAACCCATAATATTCAAGTATCTGCCGGACTTCCTTGTCCGTAAAACCAAAATGCTCATTGTAAAGGACATCCTTGACTGTATACACATTCATATTATTCAGCCCCGTAAATATGCTCTCTTTCGACACGCGCAGACAGCCTGTGAGCAATGCAAAATAAAGGCTGCTGTTCGTTTTTAATGCCTTGCCGAACATCGCCCTGACAAAATCAACCATCTCATCATAGTACCCTGATCGATACGCCTTATCAAGCGGCACATCATACTCATCGATCAGCAGGATCACTTTCCGGTCATAATATTTTTCCAGAAACTGTGTCAGCAAAAAGAGACTTTCCTGCATCAGCTCATCAGGCACTGTATAGAGTCCCTCTCTGCTCACATGGACCAGTGCCTCATACTGCCGACGTTCCATCTCAGTCAGACAGTCACACTGTGCCAGACACGAAAACCTGGCTGCCTCCCTCGCAATGATCGAGCGCAGTTTGTCCTTCGCATCGGCAAAGTTCACTCCCACTGCTTCCTTTAAGGTGATTGAAATGACCGGGAATTTCCCCATGTACTCGTCACACAGCTCCTTTTCGTCGGAGATGGTCAATCCGTCAAAAAGCGCACGGTCACTGCCCGCCTCAAAGAAATATTTGAGCATGATCATATTCAACGTCTTGCCAAAACGCCTCGGACGTGTAAACAGATTGACTTTTCCCAGATTCCGCAGCAAATCCCTGATCAGTCCCGTCTTGTCCACATAATAAAAATCCAATGTCCGTATTTCCTCGAAATCCTCGATCCCCATCGGAAGCCTTGTCTTTCTCATCCTATCCCCGCTCTCCTGAATGACTGTTGTTACAATGATTATATACCAAAAAGCGGATTCCCTCAATCATAAAGTTGGTTCAATGACCGCCTTGATCCTGCGGACTCCCGCGGAGGACGACTGTTCCTTTACGATCCTGAACGTCCCCAGGCATTCTGTGTTTTCTATATGCGGACCGCCGCAGATCTCCCTGCTCCAGACTCTTCCGCCGCGATCCTTTATCGTGTACACCTTCACGATATCCGGGTACTGATCCCAGAAACTGCCGCTGACGCCGCTCTCCCTCGCCTCCGCTTTCGGTATTTCCACCACAGAGACCGCCGCTTTCGATGCGATGGCATCGTTCACATATTTTTCAATTTCCGCCAATTGCTCCGACGTCAGTTTCTGATCATGGTTAAAGTCAAACCGCAGTCTCTCAGCAGTGATATTGCTTCCTTTTTGCATGACATGGCTGCCAAGCACCTGCCGCAGACCTGCAAGCAGCAGATGTGCCGCCGTGTGAAGTGCCGTCGTCTCCGCTGACTGGTCAGCCAGACCGCCCTTGAATCTGCCTGCCGCCGCTGTCCGGCTCATCTCGGCGTGATGCGCTGCCGCCTCCGCATAGGACTCTTTCTCCTCTATTCCATATCCGTTTTCCGCCAGAAACTCCTCTGTCAGCTCGATCGGAAAACCGTACGTCTCATAAAAATAAAATGCGTCCGCCCCGGTTACGCTGCCCTTGTTCCTGAGATGCTTCTCGATCTCGATCTCGCCCTGCTGCAGGGTTCTGTGAAACAGCTTCTCCTCCTTGTTTATGACCTCGAGAACCTTTTTCCTGTTTGCTATAAAGTCCTCATATGCCGTTGCCTCGTCGATGTAGACCTCCGCCAGCTCCCCGACGAAACCTCCCTGTATGCCGATCTTTCTGCCTGCGCGGATCGCCCTTCTCAGCAATCTCCTCGTCACATATCCGGCATCACTGTTGGAAGGCTCCGCCCCGTCGTGGATCAAAAACGATGCCGCGCGGACATGATCCAGTATGATGCGAAACGACCTCGGATCATCCGTATATGCTCTGCCGCTCATCTCCGTTAACTTTTGTTTCGCACTCAGAAACAGCGCCGTGTTGTAAATATCCCTGCCGCCGCTCAGCACGATCGCGATCCGCTCAAGTCCGCCGCCATAATCGATATTGGGATTTTTCATCCGCACAAAACCTGTCTCCTCTTTTTTGTAACACATGAACACATTGTTTCCGATCTCCAGAAACCGCTCACTGTCAGAGGCGGGGTGATCAAAGACATCCCCGGACGGATCGAGATCATAGAACATCTCGCTGTCCGGTCCGCCGGGTTCCCCGACCGGCATATCGAGCGGGCTTCCCGATCGGCTCCACCAGTTCTCATTCTCACCGTACAGAAAGATCCTGCCCCCTCTGGATGCTCCGTATTTATACGGTTCTGCCTCCACGACAGGCTCGATCCCAACCGATCGGAATTTCTCCGACCAGAGGCGTACTGTCTCCGAATCGCCCTCGATGTCGAGCGCCTCACAGCCTTTGAACGCGCTGACATACAGCCTGTCGGGATCGATTCCCAGTTCATGGATCTGCCAGTCCCAGATCGCATCAATCTGCTTTTTCTTGTAATCCTTTTCATTTGCACTGAATTCCCAGCGCCCTAACATCTCGAAAAAAGTCAGATGGGACCTGTCCCCCACTTCATCGATATCCACTGTCCTTAAACACTTCTGAATGTCCGTTATCTCATTTCCGACCGGGTGCTTCTCGCCCAGCAGATAGGGAACCATCGGCTGCATTCCGCTGCCTGTGAACAGCGTGGAAGGGTCATTTTCCGGCAGCAGGCTCGCCGAGGGCACCTGGCTTGCCCCTCTTTTTTTCATAAAATCAATGTAAGATCTCCGCAGTTGATCTGGTGTCATCATTTCTTTGTTCTCCTTTCCGGTAATTCTATGTTCTGGTTACGCGCAGGCACCCGTCAGCGAACCGATTTATCGGTTTGATGACATGCTTCCTCTGGGCGCCCGTGTGCATAAAAAAAGCCCTAAGCTGATTTTTGTCAACTTAGGGCGAACGTACTTGTCCGTGTTACCACCTAATTTCAGATCGCCTGATTCCATGTCATAAATGATAGAGATCAGATCAGTCTGCACTCTGTCAATACGGGATTGCTCCGATATTGCTTCCTGCGTTAACGGGGGAACTCCGTTGAAGCCTACTGAGGATCTGTGCAGATCGCTGTTCGGTCCACAGCTCAGAGGCTGCTTCTATACCAGTTCAATGAAGATTCACACCAGCCATCTTCTCTCTGTGAAATCCCTGATACATACTACTCCTCGTCAAAGCCTTTTCGTATGAAATTAAAGTGAGTATAACACTGCCCCCATACAAAGTCAAGCATAATTTTTTTACGTCAGATCACCGTTAGCGGGATTGTCGAGCACCTTGCCGCTCTCGTCAAAACGCGAGCCGTGGCAGGCACAGTCCCACGAGTGCTCGGCGGGGTTCCATTTCAGCGCGCAGCCGAGGTGGGGGCAGCGCTTTTTTGTCGGTGTGAGCAGATTCTTGATCGATTCAAAACCATTTACAAAGAGCTGCGGTCTGATGATACTGCGCGACGGGTCAAACGCTTCCTCAAATCCATTGTGTCTGCCGCAGATCCTGTCGCTGAGCAGCACCGCCGATAACATTGCGCCTGTCATCCCCCACTTGTTGAAGCCGCTCGCGGTGTAGAGATCCGCCGTGTTTTTTGAATATCTGCCGATGTACGGGATATGGTCAAGACTCATGCAGTCCTGCGCCGCCCAGAAATATCTCTCGGTGGCACGGGGATACTGTTCCCTGGCAAACTGCCTCAGTTCATCCCAGTTTCCGCCGCTTTTGCCCGTGCGGTGCCCTCCGCCGCCCAAAAGCAGCAGATCGCCGTAATTTCGAAAGGAAAAGCCGGTCCTGGATTAGTCAACGTACATTCCGTCAACGTTCTGCGCATTTTCCATCGCCGTCACATAAGAACGGTGCTGATACAGTTTCAGGAAATAGCTTCCGTGCTTGTTGATCATCGGAAAATGCGTCGTGACGATGACTTTGCCCGCGCTGATCCTTGCGCGGTCCGTGACAGCCGTCGTGCCCTCCATTTCCCGCACAAAAGTGTGCTCATAGATGTTCAGTCCCTTTGCGACCGCATACAGAAATCGGAGCGGGTGGAACTGTGCCTGGTCCTCAAAGCAGACTGCTCCCACAGTGTTGATTGGCAGGGGCAGGTCTTTTGCAAACACGGCGTTATAGCCGATCTTTGAGAGCGCACTGATCTCGTCCTCGAGCTTTTGGCGGTCATCCGTGGCATATACATAATTGTTTTTTATCTCATATCCGCAGTCGATCTCACTGCACAATGCAGCGTATTTCCCAAATGCCATGCGGTTTGCCTGCAAGTACATGTCCGCCTTTTCCAGACCGTTGCTTCGCAGCATCTTATGATAGCACAACCCGTGCTGAAAAGTGATCTTTGCAGTTGTGTTTCCCGTTGTCCCGCCGCAGATCCTGTCCTTCTCGACCAGAATATAGGGCACGTCGTTCTGCTGCAGAAAATACGCGGTCAGGATTCCGGCGATGCCGCCCCCTATGATCAGAACATCCGTTTCCACATCACTTTCCAGTGTCGGAAACTCATGGCGGGTGACAGTTTCATTCCAGAGTGATCTCACTACTCACAATCCTTTCGTTTTCAATGTTTGGCAGATTGTGAACTGCATAGAAGCAGCTTAACAATCCCATGCAGCATTGTAGTATTTTTCTTTACAATTCTTTTATAATATTTCCGCACATTTATCAATTTATTCGAGATGACACAAATATGTTTTCCCTTCGCCCCTCAGCCCACACACCGCCTCAGCGCCCTGCTTCTCCTATACAGAACTGCACAAAAAAATCGAGCAGGATCCTCCCGCTCGATTTCTACGCGTATTCTCTATTTACCGATCGCATCCGTATAAAAGTCAACAATTTTTTCAAACAGTTCCTCATCGATCTGAGATGTCAGCTGCTTGTCGATGGTATCGTTCCACTCTTTCTTGATCTCGTCTGGAACTTCATTCTGATACTCCTCCAAAATGAGACTGTACTCCTGATTTAATTGTTCCATGTACTCCATGCGCTCCGGACTATGATCCATCATCAGATTGCCGTGCTCCCTGCCCTCGAGCAGAACAAACTGCACATCATCTCTCGTAACCTTGTCCCGGTTAGCGTAGATGCAGGGACCATCGAAGCCGACAAAATCATCCAAGTCTCCCTGAATGATCATCACCGCTGTATGCTTTGCGCGGTTGATCCCGCTTGTCGCCGTGAGATTCATCTTTTCTCCAAACTTTGCGCGCAGCACCATCCAGATAAATGGTTTCTCAATGCAGGCAAAAGAGCCAATAAGACTCTTCCCCACATAGGTCATCTCCTCAAGACTGTTGTTGTATCCTGCCAGGCTGGCAACCGCTATGATATCATGGTCATAGTTCAGGATAGCCGTCGTCGCAAAACCTCCCCAGCTATGACCGTACAGACAGATCGGAAGTCCGTCAAACACTGGATTCTGCTCGACGTAGATCAATGCATTGTCGAGATCGATCACCGACTGTACAAGCCCGACACAGCTGTCGCCGGTCGAAGCGCCGCTCCCAGTGTTATCATAGGCAAATACCATAAATCCGTTGTCCACAAAATATTTTGTCTCGCCTATATATCCCTCCGAATCCGAACCAAGCCCATGGGATACCACCACCAATCCCTTTGTATTGTCCTTTCCATAGATATAGCCTGTCAGCGTCTCGTCCCCAGAGGGAAACGTCACCGTCTCCCTCTCAAAATCCTCATAGTCTGCCCATCGCATATACTCAGAATACTTCTTCTGCTCACTCCTGTTAAAATATTGTCTCATGAAATGATTGATCAATGCAAAAGAGACAACAACGAAAATAGCTGCCAAAACGCCAACCACGATCATAAAAATCTTCAAAAGCCTGCCGCTTTTCCTCATGCCAACATATTCTCTCCTTTAAACACCCCACAAAATAGTTTCATGCAAACTGCTGTGACTCCACACCGATCGTCACATTTTCTCCATTGACATTCCATTCTTTGGCGTTGGCAAAACCGCTCCCGCCGTAAACAAACGCATCTGCCAGCACTTTATCACCGATCACTTTCTCGTTTTTCTTAACGACCTCTGCAATCGTGTCATTGCCGCTGATATAGACCTTGATGTGATCCATGACCTCAAATCCAGAGTCTTTTCGCATGTTCTGTACCTTGCTGATCACCTCGTAGACAAATCCTTCCTCCACAAGTGCCTCTGTCAGGTTGGTATCAAGCACGACCGTGACTGTATTATCCGCCTCAGTTACGTACCCCTCCTTCTGCGAGATGTCGATCAGCAGATCCTCCTCCGCGAGTTTCACCTCTGTACCATTCACATCAAAAGCAATGAAACCGTCTGCCTTCAGCGCATCCATCGCCGCATTGCCATCGATCGCAGAAAGCTTTTCCCTGATGCCGCCGAGCTGTTTTCCGTACTTTGGTCCCACCGTCTTTAGCTGCGGCTTGAACGTGTAGGTCGTAAACTCCCTGACATCATCCGTAAACGTGACTTTCTTGACATTGAGCTCATCCTCGATGATCTCCTGATAAAATGTGTCCAGCGTGAACGGCGCCTTGATGAACATGGTGCTGATCGGCTGCCTGTTCTTGATATTTGCCGTATTTCTGCAGGCGCGCCCCATGACAACCGTCTTTAGCACCGCCTCCATGTCCGCCTCGAGCTGCTTGTCGATAAGCTTTTCATCGACCGCCGGGAAGTCGCACAGATGGATGCTCTCCGGCGCAGACTTGTCGATGCTGCACACGAGATTCCGGTAGATGTCCTCTGTCATGAACGGAATCATGGGCGCCGCCGCCTTTGCGATCGTCACAAGCGCGGTGTAGAGCGTCATGTAGGCATTGATCTTATCCTGCTCCATGCCCTTTGCCCAGAAGCGCTCGCGGCTGCGCCTCACATACCAGTTGCTCATCTCGTCGACAAACTCCTGCAGAGCCCTTGCCGCCTCGGGAATCCTGTAATTCTCCAGGTTATAATCCACTTCTCCCACCACAGTGTTGAGCTTTGACAAGAGCCACTTATCCATCACCGGCAGCTTGTCGTACTCAAGCGTGTATTTCGTCGCGTCAAACGCGTCGATATTTGCGTAGAGCACGAAGAATGCGTACGTGTTCCACAGCGTACCCATGAATTTGCGCTGCCCCTCCTGCACTGCCTTTCCGTGAAAACGGTTCGGGAGCCACGGCGCTGAATTGACATAGAAATACCAGCGGATCGCATCGGCACCATACGTCTCGAGCGCCTCAAACGGATCGACCGCATTGCCCTTTGACTTGGACATCTTCTGCCCGTTCTCATCCTGCACATGACCAAGTACGATGACATTTTCATACGGCGCTTTATTAAACAAAAGTGTAGATTCTGCCATCAGCGAGTAGAACCAGCCGCGCGTCTGATCCACCGCCTCGGAGATAAACTGCGCCGGGAACTGCTGCTCAAACAGCTCCTTATTTTCAAACGGATAGTGGTGCTGCGCAAACGGCATCGCGCCGGAGTCAAACCAGCAGTCGATCACCTCCGGAACTCTGTGCATCTCCTTTCCGCAATCGGAACACTTGAACGTCACCTCGTCGATATACGGTCTGTGCAGCTCCACCTGTGCGGCATCGGGATTGCCGCTTCTGTCCGCAAGCTCCTGTCTGCTGCCGATGCACTCCTGATGACCGCACTCGCACTCCCACACATTCAGCGGCGTCCCCCAGTAGCGGTTGCGCGAGATGCCCCAGTCCTGGATATTTTCAAGCCAGTCCCCGAAACGTCCCTTGCCGATGGACTCCGGAATCCAGTTCACAGTGTTATTATTTCTGACCAGATCATCTTTCACAGCTGTCATCTTGATAAACCAGGACTCGCGCGCATAGTAGATGAGCGGCGTGTCACAGCGCCAGCAGTGCGGGTACTCATGCTCAAATTTCGGCGCATCGAACAAAAGCCCCTTCTCCTCCAGATCTTTCAGGATCATCGGATCAGCCTTCTTCACAAAAACGCCTGCGTAAGATGTCTCCTCCGTCATTTCACCCTTGCCGTTAACAAGCTGCACAAACGGCAGGTCATATTTTCTGCCGACATTGGCATCGTCCTCACCAAACGCCGGCGCAATGTGTACGATACCAGTACCGTCTGTCATGGTGACATAGTTGTCACAGGTGATAAAATGGGCTTTCTTGTGCTGCTTTTCGATGATCCCCGCCGCAAAGTCAAACAGCGGTTCATACGCTTTGCGTTCCAGATCAGTACCCTTATATGTTTCCAGCACTTCAAACGGTTTGTCACCCTCATTCTCCGCCAGTTTTCCGAGAACTTTATCGAGAAGCGCCTCCGCCATGTAGTACGTGTAACCGTCAACAGCCTTCACTTTACAGTAGGTCTCATCCGGATTGACACAGAGCGCCACGTTTGAGGGGAGTGTCCAGGGTGTCGTCGTCCACGCAAGAAAATACGCCTCCTCGCCGACTACCTTAAACCGCACGACTGCCGAGCGCTCCTTGACAGTCTTATAGCCCTGTGCGACCTCCTGTGAGGAGAGCGGTGTCCCGCATCTCGGACAGTAGGGCACGATCTTGAATCCCTTATACAACAGCTTTTTATTCCAGATCTCCTTCAATGCCCACCACTCGGACTCGATAAAATTATCATGGTACGTGACGTAGGGATCATCCATATCCGCCCAGAAACCGACTGTTCCCGAGAAATCCTCCCACATACCCTTATACTTCCACACGGATTCCTTGCACTTTTTGATAAAGGGCTCCATGCCGTACTCCTCGATCTGCTCCTTGCCGTTGAGCCCCAGAAGCTTCTCAACCTCAAGCTCGACAGGAAGACCATGCGTATCCCAGCCAGCCTTCCTCGGCACCATATATCCCTTCATGGTGCGGTAGCGCGGGATCATATCCTTGATGACGCGCGTCAGCACATGCCCGATATGCGGCTTGCCGTTTGCAGTCGGCGGTCCGTCATAGAAAGTGTACGTCTCGCCCTCCCTGCGGCTGTCCATACTCTTTTGAAAGATATCGTTGTCCTTCCAGAATTTTTCTACATTCTTTTCTCTGTCCACAAAATTCAGGTTTGCGTCTACCTTATTATACATTTTTTCTTCTCCTAGTATAATAATGGTGTAGTCAAGAATGACTACTGGTTAATTGTTACAA
>ERZ779629.646-NODE-646-length-13437-cov-5.769392_pt1 | contig 13437 bp, 16 predicted proteins | sample MGYA00514192_ERZ779629 | MGnify/ENA primary metagenome ERZ779629 (study PRJEB29562, sample SAMEA4376709) | mouse gut metagenome | isolation source: Cecum | study: EMG produced TPA metagenomics assembly of the A DSS colitis mouse model was used to assess the... | reverse complement strand
GCTGCTGGCTGCCGGAGGCGTGTACGTTGGGCTTGTGGCTGCCGTAGCCGCGTTGTGCGGCGGCTGGGGCGTTGTGGCGATCATGGTCGTGACGCTGTTCGTGCTGTTGGCTGAGCGTGCGTAACAACTGAATACATCAAAATTCCCGCTATCTCTATGAGGTTGAGGTGGCGGGAATTTTATGTTTTCAATTGGAGATTTTGCTATGAAGAGAATAACGGCTTTTTTCAAGGAGTACGGTGCAGTAATTCTTGTATCAGCGGTATCAACCATTTTGTTCCGGTTATTGCAAGGTTTGTAACAAGGGATACCAGTATAGGAATCCAGGCGTTTTTTAGCCAAAGATCACGATTAGAAATACGTTTTTTCGATTCATAGTCCTGCAATGCAATTCTTCCGGTATCTGTTAATCTGAAAATTCCAAGACCATTTGTGTTCTTGAAGCCGTTATCCAATATGACTATTTCGATATCTTCTGCTAAATACGGCAAAGAAGACGAAGATAAAGACAGAGTTCTTATCCTATGCTCAATGGATTGTATTTCTGGGAACGCGGAACGTAATTCCTTAATACTGGCTTTCTCGTTTTCAAAAACAAATTTTAATATATCGAAATCTATTACAGAAAGTTCTTTCATTTTCTCACCCCCTTTCGACAGCATTTTACCATGAGAGGGAATTATCCGCAAGAAAGAGGCTGAGGTGGCGGAGGTTCTTATTTAAGAAAGAGGTAAAAAGATGGGTCGATCATACGGATTCAGGCCAGACGGGTTCAATCAGATCATTATTTTCAACAACGAGCATGACTTCAAAGAGATCGTGGCCGCCAACCCGCACATGATGGCAATCATGGGGGCTGACGACCACACAAAGAAGGAGTTCCCGGGCGTTTATATTGCAGGCGTTATGGAGGAGGCCAATTGATCCTCGGGAAAACTGATTTTCGCTATTTGGCCCGTGTATGTTTGGAAAAAAAGGATTCATCCAAAATGATATAATCGTCAACTTCCGGTATTACTTTTCGGATGTTTTGCCCATTTACGACCACAACAACGATCAATTTCCCCATATCTTTTAACTGCTTGTAAAGACTTATGTAATCTGTGTCTGCACTCACAATAAACGCAATGTCGTAAGCATTGCTGTGGGCCTTTGAAATGGCATGGATAGCAAGGTTTATATCTGTACCCTTTTCCACCTTGTAGTATGTACTGCGGTCAGATATATCCATAGAAACAGTGTCATTCACCGGACGTGCAATATAGCGGCCTTCAACAACATCTAAATACTTACCGTTTTTCATTCCCTGGACCCAGCGGTAGTAATTAGCCAAATATGTATCCCTCATAAGGAAATCATCTGGCTTTGGTGCAAAAACAATGGTCTTTGTATAGCTGATGTCAGGAAGCAGTGAAACGATCCCCTTAAAAACAGTATTGTAGTCAAGGTATGGGTTTCGTTGCCCTGCCTTTGCGTAGTAATCCCCAACGGCTATATTAAAGTTCATATGATCAACAAAAACCATCCCACGCAGCACAAAAGTATCCTCCCACATAAGGATTATGGGGAGATACACAAGTGCATCTCCCCATGTTCGTAGATTATGCGGAGGCAGGCTATAAAGCCATCAACCGCACCCTTATTATACCCACGTCATCCGCAAAAGTCAACAAATTGTCTATTGTACAAAACAGAGAAATTCAAGCGTTACTTGATTTCAAAATTGAAAGGCGGTGATCCACACGGCATTTGGATTTGACGGTTCTGTCCGGTTCGTGGCGGACCTGAACCACAACAATTTTGACCGGGGCCTGTCCGATATGCAGCATAAGGTGGATAAGTTCGGTTCCACGCTGAAAAGGCTGGTAAGCACTGTTGGGCTGGCCTTCGGCACGGCGGCGGTCATCAATTTCGGCAAGGAAAGCCTTATGCTGGCCTCCGATATCGAGGAAGTCCAGAACGTCATTGACGTGACCTTTGGCCGCGGGGCGAAGCAAATTGAGGAATTTGCAAAATCGGCAGCGGAAGCATATGGCCTTTCCGAGCTGTCAGCAAAGCAATATACCGGAACCATGGGCGCTATGCTCAAATCTTCCGGGCTTGCTGTCGGCGCGGCGCAGGAAATGTCTATCGCGCTGACCGGCTTGGCGGGGGACCTGGCATCCTTTTACAATCTGAAAACGGACGATGCCTTTGAAAAAATCCGTTCCGGCATCAGCGGGGAGACAGAGCCGCTTAAACAATTGGGCATTAACATGAGTGTTGCGAACCTGGAGGCCTACGCCCTGACCCAGGGCATCACCAAGAGCTACGGGGCCATGTCCCAGGCGGAACAGGTGCTGCTGCGCTACAATTACCTGCTTAGCGTCACTGGGGATGCACAGGGGGATTTCGCTCGGACCTCCGGCAGTCTGGCAAATCAGGTGCGCATTATGAGCCTGAATTTTGACCAGCTGCGCATTGCCCTGGGCAACGCCCTGATGCCTATTGCGCAGGCTGTTCTCCCCGGCATCAACGCCATTATATCGGCACTGACCAAGCTGGCCCGCGTGTTCGCAAAAGTGACCGCCCTCCTGTTCGGCAAATCCACACAGGTCAAAGCAACGACCGGCGTGGAATCCTCCGCTGGAGCCGCCTCTGACGCAACGGACAAGCTGGCGGAGTCCACCGAAGGCATGGGCGAAGCGTCCAAAAAAGCGGCAGAAGACATGAAGGGCGCGCAGGCCGGATTTGATGAGCTGAACATCCTGGCCGGTAAGGCGGCTTCCAGCATGGAGGACGCTGCGGGCGGGATGGACCTGGGCGGCGCCGGAGATTTTGAGATACCGGAATTTGAGGCGGATGCAGGAAATTTTGAAGAATTCGAGAAGGAATTTGAAACGCTTGGCGAGCTGTTCGTTGACACGCTGGACAAAATGCTTGCCGCTATCCCGTCCTTCCGGGATACACTTCTGAACTTTGCGGACGATTTCAACGAATTTAACCAAAAGCTGTATGATGCCTTCACGTTTCCGGGTGTGAAGGAGCGGGTCGAAGAGCTGGGGCGAGAACTGGCGGAAGCATTCAATGATCTGGTCAACGCGATCGACTGGGAGCTTTGGGGCCGGACGCTGGGCGCAGGTCTGAACCTGGGACTACAATTCCTTACAGAATTTCTCTATACATTTGACTGGATAGAACTTGGAAACCGTTTAGCCATGTTCATCAACGGCCTAGTGGATGAGATCGACTGGTACGATTTCGGGCGGCTGCTGTGGGCGAAGTTCAAGCTTGCCCTGGAGACCTTCGCCGGGTTCATCATCGGGCTGGACATGCCCGCGCTGGCGCAGGCGGCAAGCGATATCATCATTGGCTTCTTCAACTCCATGCAGGAGACCATCGAAACCATCGACTGGGCGGCCATCGGGCGGCAGATCGCGGAGTTTTTAAACAATATCGACTGGGCTGGCGTAATATCTTCCATTGCCTCCGCGATCGGCGCAATGATACCGGCGGCGCTGGAGCTGATCGGCGGATTTATCCAAAACGCAGACACCGGCACGCTGATTGCCGCCGCATTGTTCTTTGGCTCGAAACTTTTGGGCGTTTTGTTCTCAAAAGTTATATCGCCAATAGCAACGCAGATCGGCTCTGATCTGATCAAGCAGATCGCTGGATCCATAACAAAAGGCAATATCGGCTCCATCTTGTCTTCGATAGGAAAGGCGCTTTCGCCTCTTGTCTCCGCGATCGCAAAGGCCGCGCCGCTCATTGGGAAAATCTCCGCTGTTGCTGGCGGGGCGCTTCTCGCGGTCAGCAATTTTCTTGATATGCTCAGTAACGGCTTCAGCTGGGCCAATGAGGCGCTTATGCTGCTGGGGATCGCAATAGCCGGGGTAGGGGCCGTTCTACTGGGATTGAATCCAGTTGTTGCCGCTGTCGTTGCCGCTGTTGTTGCTGCAATCATGACAATTATTGCAGCATGGGATGAAATATGTGCAGCGCTTTCTGCTGCTGGTTCTTGGATAAACGATCACATTATACAGCCATTGATAAGGTCGTTTGTTGGTTTGGCGGAAACCATTGCACACTCATTTGAAAACTTGTTGAGCAACATCAAAATAATATGGGAATTTGTTGCTGATTGGTTCAATGAACGTATCATACAGCCAGTTGCAGAGTTCTTTTCTAATCTGTGGGAGAGCATCACGGAATCCGCCTCAAACGCATGGAACAATATCCAAAATATTTGGAACATCGTTTCCGGATGGTTTAACGAAAACATCATTGAACCGGTCAGGCAGTTTTTCTCTGAAATGTGGGAGAACATTCAGCAGTGGGCTTCCGATGCCTGGGATGGTATCGTTTCGGTCTGGCAGGCCGTTTCCGGGTGGTTCAATGACAACATCATCAAGCCTGTATCCGAATTTTTCGGCGGCTTGTGGGACGGCATTCAAAAGGGCGCTGGCGAGCTGTGGGAGAAGATCGTAAACGTCTGGAATCAGGCGGCAAGTTGGTTTGAGACCAACGTGACGAAGCCGATCGGCGATGCTTTTCAGGCTGTCGGAAATTTTGTCAAGGATGTTTTCAATGGGATCATTGGATTTATTGAAGGGATCATCAATGGCGCGATCGGCGGGATCAACTGGCTGATCGACCAGCTGAACAAAATCAGCTTTGATGTTCCGGACTGGGTCCCTGCTATCGGAGGCAAAAGCTTTGGATTCAACGTTTCCCATGTTTCCGAGGTCAAGCTCCCCCGCCTTGCCAACGGCGCGGTCATCCCGCCCAACCAGCAGTTTGCAGCCATCTTGGGCGACCAGCGCAGCGGAAAAAATCTGGAGGCCCCCGCCGGACTGATCCGTCAGATGGTAGCGGAAGGGATGCAGGCGGCGATGGCGCAGGGCGGCGGATTCGGGCGCGGCGGCAATATGACGGTCATCATGGAAATTGACGGCAGAGAGTTTGGACGCGCTTCCTATAAGTACGGCACGGCGGAGAGCCAGCGCGTAGGCGTTCGGCTGGTGGAGGTAGGGACATGAGCAAGAGCGTATTTTCCGTAGACGGCGTGGAATATCCCGGCGTATTCGTGAAGTCACCTATTCACCGGTCCTTCAACGTCCTGGACGGCGAAAACGCCGGCCGGACGATGGACGGAAGGATGCAGCGGGACATCATCGGCACCTATTATACCTACCGCCTGGAATTTGACGCCAGCCTGAGCGACCCCGAAGAATATGACGCCTTGTTTGAAGCGTTGTCCGCGCCGGTGGACAGCCACATCATTTCCGTGCCATACGGACAAGGCTCCCTGACATTTGAGGCCTATGTCGCCAACGGAGAGGACGATCTGTCCCGTATCTACCGAGACGAATCGAAAAAGTGGGACAACCTCACCGTCAACTTCGTAGCGATGGAGCCCCAGCGGAGGCCGACGTCATGAGCGTGAAGATCGTCTACCGGGACATCGCCGCCGGGGCGGACGAGGACGCGCTGGTCACCGCTCCCAGCGCGGCGGATCACACGGACCCGGCACTGCTGCCCTTCGGCGGCAGCGGGGCGGCCATCGCCACCCTGGAGCCCTTCTCCTGGGTCCTGGACGGCTCCCGGGAGCTTCTGGACGGTCAGCCGCTGGCCTACTGGTCCGAGGCCATGAGCGGCCCGGACGGGCGGTTTGAGACGCCGCCGGAGATATCCATCCGCTTTGACAGCCGGTATACCTCCCCGGGCCTGCTCCTGACCTTCGACCCCGCCACGGGGGACTACTGCTCCCACGTGACGGTGGAGTGGTACCGGGGGGCGAACCTCTTAAAAAAGAAAGACTTCTACCCCGCCGGGCCGGAGGCGTTCTGTGCCCAGACGGTGGAGGCGTGGGACGGGATCGTCCTGCGGCTCCGGGCCACCAGCAGGCCGTACCGGTACGCGAAGCTCCAGAAGATCCTCTTCGGCGTGGACCGGACCTTCCTCCGGAACGAGCTGCGCGGCGTCCGGGCGACCCAGGAGGTCAGCATCATCTCCGACCAGGTGGCGGTAAATACCCTGGACTTCACCCTGGACAGCAAGGCGGACATCGACTACATGTTCCAGATGAAGCAGCCGGTATCCGCCTATGACGGGGACCGTCTGGTAGGCGTGTTCTACATCGACGGCCACGACCACCGGGGGAAGGGGCTGTGGAGCATCTCCTGCAAGGACGCCATCGGAGTGCTGGACGATGACCCGTACCCGGCGCGGATGCTGTCCAGCGAACCGGCCCGGGAGCTGCTGGAGGACGTCCTGGGCGGACACTTCCGGCTGGAGCTGGACGGGGCCCTGGCGGCGGCTCCCCTCACCGGATATCTTCCCGGCGGGTCCCGGCGGCAGGCGCTGCAGCAGATCGCTTTCGCCCTGTGCGCGATGGTGGACACCAGCGGCACGGACGCGGTACGGGTCTACAAGGACCGGGAGGAACAGCCCAGAAAGATACCCCTGCAGCGGACCTATATCAACGGGGCCGTGGACACCTCCGCCATCGTCACGGCGGTACAGGTCACGTCCCACAGCTACAGCACCTCCGGTACCGGAAACGATACGGTGGAGGTGGACGGCGTGACGTACTACCATACGGCGGCGGTCACCGCCATCACCAATCCCAATGTAACCGCCGGGGACAAGCCCAACGTGGTGGAGGTGAAGGAGGCCACGCTGGTCGACCCCGGCAGGGCGGCGGCGGTGGCCCAGCATCTCTACAGCTATTACATGAAGCGCAGCGTCCAGAAGGTGAAGATCGTCATGGACGGGGAGAAGCCCGGGGACCATATCGCCGCGGCAACGCCCTGGGATACGGTGATGGACGGTTTCATCACCTCCATGCACATCACCCTCAGCGGCATCGCGGCGGCGGAGTGCTCGGTGGTTGGCGTGGACGTGCGGGCCGTGGGCGGGTCGGAGGAGATCGCCAGCGGCGAAGTGATGAGCGGGGAAGTGTAAGGTATGACGGAGAAATTGAGAAGCGTCCTGGTCACGGACCGGACCCAGGCGGACGTGGACGCCCGAAACGAAAAGGGGACCTACGGCGAGGCGGACCTAAACCGGGTCCTGCGGGCCTGCTCCTGGCTGGCGGGGAAGCTGGAGGGGTACGGGTACAGCGCGGCGGGGGAGTTCTTCCCGGCGGTGCTGATCCATGTGACCGTGCGGCCTCCCGGCAGCGGCAGGGCGGAGAGCATGCTGGCGTACCGGGGCGAGACCGCCGCGGCGCGGGCATCGGGCGGCGGCGGGTACGAGTTCAGCCGCTGGGAGGAGAACGGGGAGACGGTCAGCACGGAGGAGGCCTACCGCTTCACGGCGGACCGGGACCGGGAGCTTGTGGCGGTATTCGATGTGCCTCCGGAGGAGGAGTCGGGCGTAGTGGGCCTTGCCGTGGTAGGCAGGGCGAAAGTTGGAAAGGGGATAGGCTGATATGGCGTATACGCCTACGGTATGGAATGATGGAGACACGATCACGGCGGAGCGGCTGAACAAGCTGGAGCGGGGCGTTGCCAATGAGCAGGTGGGGCCCCAGGGGCCTCCCGGCGTGGACGGCAAGGACGGAGCACCGGGTCCTGCCGGTGCGGACGGTAAGGACGGAGCGCCAGGTCCCCAGGGGGAGCAGGGGCCTCCTGGTCCGGAAGGACCGCAGGGTCCGGCGGGTATTGCAGGCGCGGACGGTCCGCCGGGCCCCGCCGGAAAGGACGGCGAAGGCGTTCCCGCAGGCGGCGCGGTAGGCCAGGTCCTGGCGAAGAAAACTGCGGCGGACTACGACACACAGTGGATCGACCCGCCTGAGGGCGGCGGGGGCACGCAGGGACCTCCTGGCCCGCAAGGGCCAAAGGGCGACAAGGGCGACCCTGGCCCGGAAGGTCCTCCCGGCCCTGTGGGTCCCCAAGGAGAACCTGGGAAGGATGGCGCTACCGGTCCGCAGGGACCGAAAGGGGATCCCGGCACTACTACGGCGGACGGCGTCAGCTTCGATGGCGGAAATACTGGCATGGAGGCCAAAAACGTCCAAGATGCCATCATGGAGCTTTTTACGTCTGGCAGTGAAGGAAAAGCCCTCATAGCGTCCGCTATCACTGCCAAAGGAGTTGATACTGCTGCGGACGCAACTTTTCAAACAATGAAGGAAAACATTCTTGCGATTTCATCTATCCCGGAAGGTCTGCGAACAATCACTCTGACTGCCGATCCGCCGGAAAGCGGGTTTGTATCTGGTGGAGGAATGGCAAGCGATGGTATGGAAATAACAGTAAAAGCGAGTATATTGCCAGGTTATGATTTTTGGGGATGGAAACAAAACGAAAATATGGTTTCTAATGACCTTGAATATACGTTTGTTGTCCAAGAAAGCCAAGATTTGATATGTAAATCAATAAAATCCGGTGGCCTTCCAACCGGATATTTGCAATTGCAATATATTTCTAATCCAAACAAAACATATGTTGCAGATATATGCAATTTAGGCCAAATGTTCTATGAAACCCGAGTAGAACTTTCAATTGGATATCCAAAAGCATCTACTTTTGGGATGTATAGATTTATTGGTAGCAGATCATATAAAACAGGCTCGTACAGAGTCGGTGACATTTACTTTAGTCATTATAATAACTCAGCAGATTCGTTTTCTGTTGAATATGGAGCGGGTAGTACAACATCTTACGTGAAATCAACAACAATTAGTTTAAATGGTATTCCAAATACATCTAAAATCATCAAAATAATTGTTGATTTGCCTAAAAACCTGTTTTCAATAAATTCTTTTGAGGCTGTAACAAATGGTGTGAGTGATAACAGCCATTATGTGATTCCATCTCCGAGCCTCTTTGCTTGCCACGCATCTCTTAGCAGTGGAATTAAATATGAAGATGCATTAGATTTTGACTTTTATGGTTTAAAAATATACTCCTCCGCAAAAGACGCAATATGGGATGTTTTGTATGATTACGTACCATGCATTAATGACCAGGGAGTAGTTGGAATATTTGATAAAGTTTCTGGCGTATTCAAAACTAGCGCAGTAAGTAGCAAGGCCTTTATCGCAGGCACCGCCGTCTGACCCACGCAAAAAGCCGCCCCCAAAAGGGGGCGGCGCAGAGAGCTCAGAACAGATCGCTGTGTGTGCCTGTTCGCACGAGGTATAGAAGCAATCCGTCCTCAACATACCGATACACCAACAGCAGGTCCGGCTCGACATGGCACTCGCGGCAGTGGGCGTAATTTCCGGAGAGAGGATGGTCCTTGTATTTTCTCTCCAGAATTTCTCCGGCCGCCAGCGTCTTAATGACGTCCGCAATAGCCTGGATGCTGCCGCCGCGCTTCTGCACACGCTTTAAATCCTTCTGAAACCGCGTGGATGGAATGACGTTGTATTGCATCAAGCAAGCAGCTCCTTCATCATCTCATCCACATCATCGTAGCTTTTAAGCTTCCGGCTTTTCAGATCCTTTTCCGTTTCCTCGATCGCCGCCCGGGTCTCCTGATTGGGCGCGGTCGTGATCTCAAACGGTATTCTCTGTTCCCGGATAACGGTCTTGACGAACAGGTTGACAGCTACCGAGGCATTCATACCGACCTCAGCGCAAAAGCTGTCAAAACGCCGTTTCAGGTCCTCGTCCATACGGACGTTAAGAGTTGTCTGTCCCATATACACCGCTCCTTCGCAAGTTATATGAATATTGTAACACTATGTACGCACGTTGTCAATATAGAATGGAGGTTTTGCCTTGCCCATGACCACCACCCCGCCTCAGATATACACCATCCGGGACAAGCCCCGCCCGGCTGATATGGCGGACTGCCTCGCCCGGGTCCGCGCGGTGCGGAACGTGCTGGCGGCGCTCCCCGGCACCCCGGAGCCGCCGGAGGATATGCAGCACCTGACCTTCCGGGCGGCCAACGATATCGAGCTGGCCCTGCTGGGAGCGGAACGGGCGATACACGCGATGGAAAAGAGCTGGATATACTCCGGCGAAACTACTTCAGGAGGTTTTTGACATGAAAGACGGCGTTATTGCGGAAACCGGCAATTCCCGCAATTTGCGGACAGTTGCGGGCATCCGGCAGCTTGCCCCGACCTATGACGCTTTTCTGGAGCTGCTGGTCAAGGGGGAGTTCCCCATTGACTGGAACGGGAAGAACCCGGACGGCTGGGCGCAGCAGGGTACGGAGCTGAACAAGGCCAATCTGCTCACCGATGCCACGGCGGCGCTGATGGACCTGGGGGCGGAGGCCACGCCTAACGAAATGCTGGCGGCGCTGGCGAATGCGCTGAAGGCTTCCGGTACCAGCGTCACGCAGCTGACACAAAAGGTGAATGGGCTCATTACCTACGGCACGGCGGACCTGACGGCGGGCAGCTCCAGCCTGCCTACCGGGACCATTTACGTCAAGTATGAGTAAGGCGGTGGGAGCGTGAGCACGAGATATGTGTGGAAAAAATATCAAAAAAGGCTCAAATTGGAGCAATCAGATGTAAAATATTTTACCTATGATCCGCCAACGGGAAATAATTCGAGTGGGCAGCTTGCGGGGTATTTTGGAGAAGGTCCGGTGGCTGGATACAGCGATGGACTAAAACTTTCGACGACCCCTACTCCCGTTAACGCAATTGTGAGCGAATATAAACGACCTGATTATTATGGATATCAGGCTTTAGCACCTACAAAAGGGGGAAATGATTGGCTGATCAGAGTCATTATCGGACAAGAAATAGACCGAACATATTTTTGGGCCATTGAGCCAGCGCCTAATAATAAAATCAACGTACGCCTCTGGAAAAATAGAAACGGAAGTACAACTGATATTTCCACCGACAATGCTGATCAGCAATATTACAGATTATATAAGATTACTGGTCAAGACTTGTCTCCTGATTATCTTTTGGGACAATTATCTTCTTCCCAGAGCAACAGGTACCCGGATAATGATTTTTCTGGAGATTACTACTACCAAAAACTTGGCTCCGACACCATCGACCCCACCGGCATTACCTATCCGACCGATCAGCTTCGCCCCGGAGACATCGTGAATGCTGCCATCAGCCCGCGCGCTCCGACCTACGGCGGGACCATCAGCTACCTGTACCAGTACCAAATCAACGGCGGCAGCTGGGTCAATATCCAGACCACCACAGCCACCTCCATTGATTTTACCATCCCCGCCAACGCCAAGACTATCCGGTTCCGCGTCAGAGCGCAGGACAACATGGGATTCACGTCTGCCACTTACGTCACAGGCGCGTCTGTTACGGTGGAGCGGCTTAATGCCTGGATCGGCGTCAACGGCAAGGCCCGCAAGGGCGTGGAGCTGTACGTAGGCGTGAACGGCAAGGCCCGGAAGGTCACGGCGGCGTACATCGGGGTAAACGGCAAGGCAAGGAGGTTTTTATAGCATGTTCCTTCTATACGCAGACAAAAACAAACTGACCGTCCGGCAGCGCGAACCCCTGACCAGCGGCAGCGTGAACGTCAACGCGGTAAAATTCGAGTTCTCCCCGGACTGGGAGGGCCTGGAGCGGACGGCGGTCTTCCGGGCGGCGGATGGCGAGCCGGTGAGCGTCCTGCTGGCCGCCGGGGATCAGTGCGGCATTCCGTGGGAGGTCCTGTCCTCCCACGGACAGCGGATATCCGCTGGGGTCTGCGGCACCCGGGGCGCGGAGCTGGTCCTGCCCACCGTCTGGGCGGACCTGGGAGCCGTGCAGGAGGGCGCGTGCCCCGGGGAGCCGTCCAGGCCACCCACGCCGGAGCTGTGGGAGCAGGCCCTGGAGAAAAAGGGGGACGCGCTGGGTTACACGGAGGCGGGAGAGCTGGGGCTTTACTCCGGGGAGACGCTGCTGTCCTCCGTGCCGGTGTCCGGCGGCGGAGGAGGCGTAGTGCCCGGCCCACCCGGTCCGGAAGGCCCGCCGGGGCCGAAAGGGGACAAGGGCGATAAAGGGGACCCCGGCCCGCCGGGACCTCCCGGCCCCCAGGGAGAGCCGGGTGAAAGCGGCGGGGTCGGTCCTGCTGGAAGCGATATTCCGCAAGGCCTTATCTGCATGTGGTCCAGATCGACCATCCCCGAAGGCTGGGCATTGTGTAATGGAGAAAACGGTACACCCGATTTAAGAGATCGATTCATCGTAGGAAGCGGTCTAACATATTCTAACGGAGACGTTGGTGGTGAAGCAGAAGTTACATTGACGGTCAATCAAATGCCGTCACATGCCCATAGCGGATCTGGAGATCTTGGTAAGTATAATGTTACGACAACCACATCTACATCGTCGAGTGTTAGATCGTTTAATGGTGCTCCGCTTGGTCAGGCTTCAAGCTTTGTAGGATCAAGTGGTAAAGACGAACCCCACAACAATTTACCTCCCTACTACGCTTTAGCCTTTATCATGAAACTCTAAAAAACAACAAAAATCCGCCCGTGACCAAGGGCGGAGAAAATCAACATTATTTGACAAAACACAGCGCAGCATAGTATAATGGACGAGCCCGCCAATCAGGCGGGACAGGAGGGACCGTTATTGGGCTGACGCCCAACGACCGGTCCGGCGGCGCACGCGCCGCCCAGGCGCTGTTACATATGGCGGTTAGCTACTCCCCCAAGAGAGGGGGTGAGGCTGATGTGGAAAAAGAAGCTTTTACAGTTGCTGCGTGTCCTTGTGATCGCGGCGGCAGTGATGGCGATGCTTACCACAAAAGCGTGTTAGCCGTCCGGCTGGCCCCCGAACGGCTAACATGAGTTCGCTCTGTTAGTTAATGTGTGAGGGCTGACCGTCATGTAACAGCGCCCTTCTGCTATCATTATACCCAACCGCTCCCGTTTTGTCAACGGGAGCGGATTTTATTTTTGAAAGGAGCTAAAACCATGCCTGAGACCTGCAACCCCAAAGACTGCCCGGTATCCGCCCGGGTAGAGGCAATGAAGGAGGAGTTCGACCGCTACCGCGACAACTCCTCCAAGACCCACGAGCAGATGTTTTCCCGCATCGGTTCCCTGGAGCAGGACCGCGCCACGCTGGAGGCCCAGCTGAAGGGGATAGACGAAAAGCTGGACGGGCTGACCGCTACTGCAAAAGACCTTGCAAGCAAGCCCGCCAAGCGCTGGGAGGCCCTTGTGAGCTGCATCATCAGCGCGCTGGCCGGTGCGTTCCTGGTCTGGCTGGCGTCCGGAATGCCGGGGGTGGGGAAGTGAAGACGTCCAATGTGATCCTGGGCCTGATGGGCCTGTTCCTGCTGGCGTTCATCGCGGCCATGACTGTGATCTTCTGCGTGAAGGGCGCGGTGCCGGACACGCTCATCCAGTACACTCTGGGCGCTGGAGGCGTGGAGGCCCTGCTGCTGGCGGGGATCAAAATATCGAAGGTAGTGACCGGGGACAAGCCCGGGGAAAGTGAGGAACCTTATGAATGAGAGCATCATCAAGCGGCTGGGGAACCTGCTGAGCGTCAAGAGTCTG
>ERZ779629.644-NODE-644-length-13469-cov-10.663635_pt1 | contig 13469 bp, 20 predicted proteins | sample MGYA00514192_ERZ779629 | MGnify/ENA primary metagenome ERZ779629 (study PRJEB29562, sample SAMEA4376709) | mouse gut metagenome | isolation source: Cecum | study: EMG produced TPA metagenomics assembly of the A DSS colitis mouse model was used to assess the... | reverse complement strand
TTCCAGTTCACCGATGACCTGCTGGGGGCTGGCGTGACCTACGAGACTGCCGGGGCCTTGCAGGGGGGCCGCAAGGTCTGGATGTTGGCCCGTATGCCCCACCGCTACATCATTGCCGGGGACGAGATCGCCCCCTATCTGGTGGTGATGAACTCCCACGATGGCAGCTCCGGCATCAAGGTCGCTATGACCCCCATTCGGGTTGTCTGTCAGAACACACTCAATCTGGCCCTTAACAGCGCAAAGCGCATCTGGACGACCAAGCACACCGAGAACGTCATGCTCCGTGTCCACGAGGCCGAGGAAACCCTGGGACTGGCCGAGAAATATATGAGCGAGCTGGGCCGTGGCATTGATGCCCTGTCCAAGATCAAGCTCACCGACAAGAAGGTCATGGAGTTCATGAACGAGTTCTTCCCTGTCACCCTGGATATGCCGGATGTTCAGCGCAAAAACAATCTGCGGATGCTGGACAACATGAAGGCCCGGTACTGGGAGGCTCCCGATCTCTCCAACGTGGGAAAGAACGGCTACCGCTTCGTCAATGCCATCAGCGACTTTGCTACCCATGCTGATCCCATCCGCAAGACCAAGAACTACAACGAGAACCTGTTCCTGCGTACTGTCGAGGGCAACCCCATGATCGACAAGGCGTACAAGATGGCTCTGGCGGCGGCGTGATGAAATCCATATGGAGCAGAGACGTACAATTTGTATGATCTCTGCTCCCATTTTAATGAAAGCGAGGTTATCAAATGTCTGCCAAAATCTTAGTGTCCACCGAGGGTATGCCCTATGCTGACTGGTTGGAGTACCGGAAGCAGGGTATCGGAGGTTCGGACGCTTCTGTAGTCTGCGGTATCAACCGCTACAAGTCCCCCGTGGAGCTGTGGCTGGATAAGACGGGCCAGCTCCCGCCCCAGGAGGCCGGGGAAGCTGCCTACTGGGGGACGCAGTTGGAACCCTTCGTCCGGGCCGAGTTTACCAAGCGCACCGGGATCGAGGTCTGCCATAAGAGCGAACTGCTCCAGAGCGAGGAATACCCCTTCATGCTGGCGAATCTGGATGGCGTCTGTGAAGTCCCGGACGTTGGGACGTGTATCTTCGAGGCCAAGACAGCTTCCGCTTACAAGGCTGGCGAATGGGAGGACACCATCCCGGATGAATACCAGCTTCAAATCCAGCACTACATGGCCGTTACCGGGTATGCCGGGGCCTATATCGCTGTGCTGATCGGCGGCAATACCTTCCGCTGGAAATTCGTGGAACGTGACGAGGGATTGATCTCCATGCTCATTGAGTTGGAGGCCGCTTTCTGGAATCATGTGCAAGACCTCACGCCCCCGCCGCTGGACGGCTCGGACGCTTCGACCAGGTTCCTGTCCGAGCGATTCCCCAACAGCAAACCTAAGTCTCAAATTACGCTCCCCGACGCCGCCTCCGCTCTTCTGGCCCAGTATGACGATGCCTGTGAGCAGTTGGAGATCGTCACCGAGCAAAAGCATAAGGCCGAAAATCTGCTGAAAGAAATGATGGGCGAGAATGAGGTCGGCACCGCCGGGGGCCGTGTCATCACTTGGAAAAGCGTGTCTCAGGAGCGGTTGGACAGTAAGACCCTGAAAGCGGAACACCCGACTTTGTATAAGAAGTACGCCAACAAATCATCGTACCGCCGTTTCACCATCAAAGCGGCAAGCTAAAGGAGGTTCATCATGGACAACACAGCACTCAAAGGCCGCATGAGCGGGAAGATTCAGGAGTTGCAGCAGCCCGGAGAAGTGGCCGCTGCTCCCGATACCTCGCTGACCCCTGCGAACTCCGCTTATCTGGCCCTGACCAGCAACGCTCTTGACATCATCCGGGCCAACCTGAAAAGCCAGCCCCTGACCCTCGACCTGTTCGATTTGGTCAAAAGTCCGTCCGGTGGCTCCACGGTGTTTGAAGTGCCGGGGCTGGCCGGGAATGAAGCGGAAAAGGAGCTGGTTGGGATCGTCCTGGACTACACCACACCGAGGGCCTATTGGGACACACCTGACCCGGTGGAGGGTACGCCGCCCATCTGTATGAGCCAGAACAGCATTATTTCCTTTGACGGGAAAGCCTGCGCTCACTGCCCCTACAACGATTTCGGTTCCAAGGATGGTGAGAGCAACGCCAAAGCCTGTAAAGAATCGGTTCTGCTGTTTCTGCTGCGGCCTGACAATATCATCCCGCTGCTGGTACGGGTTCCCGTGACCAGCAAGCCCAGGTTCCTGAAATACTCTACCCGGCTCCTGAGTACCTTAACGCCGATCTCCAGCGTGGTCACGAAGATCACCTTGGAGAAGGCCACCAGCAAACAGGGCAAGCCCTACGCCTTGTTCAACTTCCAGACGGTCAGCACTCTCAGCCCGGAGGAAGCGGCTCAGGCAAAGGCGTTCGGCCAACAGTTCATGGACATTGTGAACGCCGCCCAAATGGTGCCAGAGCTGGCACAGGCAAGCTAAGATAGGATACGCTATGATGGCCCGGTGTCCCTGCCTTGTGGTAGGGATGCCGGGTCATTTATTTTATGGAGGAGCCACTATGAACTATAGCGAATTGAAACAGATCTTCCGGGAACTGAAAGCTACTTCTCCCAGGGATGATCTGACCGCACACATCATTTTCACGGAGGACAGCTTTGCCACGCAGTATCTATTGTTGAGCCGTACCTATCGTTTCAGCAGCGATAACAAAGGATTCTACCCTCATATGTTCAGCAACTCCATCTTTGCGTACTGTCTGGACAAGACTTCCGATCAGGGTGTCCGGCTGGACTGGTACATGGCCGAGGAAGGCAACCCTGGCGGCTGGAAGGTCGAGGACTGCTACATCTTGGAACAGATGCGGGATGTGGCTGCTATCCCTCACTATTGCCGTACAGAGCAGGACGATGGAACGGTCTGCTATTTCTTTGGCAATACCTGTATCCGGGTTCGTGAATCCCATGAGAACGGGAAGATTCACTTAAAGCCTGTGGCCGGAGATCAGACAGCTTGCAGCGAGTGGGTGGATTTGCCTATCGACCGGGTATACGGCTACTGTACCCTGCTGGAACGGCATCTGAACAAGATGGGCGGGTGAGGTCATGGCGAGGAAGAGAAGGAAAGCCCCCAAGCCCAAGAAGTTCTGCGACCCTGGCGTTTGTGACTGCTACCAGTACATCGGCGATGGTGACTTCCTGTGTGATAAGCACATGGAGATCGTAGTCTCTGACTGGGAGCCAACCGAAAACTACCTGATGTGTCAGGACCGGAACAAAGCTATTTGAGGTGATGCAGATGGAAAAGAAACTTAAAATTCAGCGTGTCAGTTCGGGTGCTCTTGGTCAGGTCATAGAGCACCGTATTCCCTGCGGCTTATTTCTGACTAAGGAAGGCCGTAAATGGGTAGCGGTGGACAACACGACTGGGGACGCATGGACGGAGGAATTTCCCCTGAAGCGTCAGGCCGTCCGCTGGCTACGGGGTAAATTTGAGGTGTGCTGATGCAATACCGTGTCTACATTACAGCCCTGCAATACGGCTGTGAAATTGTTGAAGCAGAGAGCGAGGACGAGGCGAAGCAGGAGGCAGAAAAGCTGTTCAAACAGCATCGTATCTCCTGGCATGACGAGGAGATCACCGACATCTCCCCGGAGGAGGTCTACCCATGAGCAAAGCGGTAGTCGCACGTCCGGTCAACGGTATCACGCTCAACGGTGATCTGGAATTTCTGCTTGATGATAGCGGAGCTGTCCTAGTGTTCGACAGTTCAGAACAGGCCCGGTCGTTCCTGACCGCCGCTGGTGTCGAGCCGGAAGAACTGCGGCACATGACCATCATGGAGAGCTGCGGCACTTGCTGTAAATGCGGCAGTCCGCTGTTCAGGAGCCTGATGCCTGATTACGCTTTCCAGTGCTTCACCTGTGACGAGGACTTTTACCAATTTGAACAAGACACATGATGGAAGGGAGTGCTGCTATGCGTATCTTAGTAGTTGAACCAGAGCGCAGACCGGAAGTGCGGGAGATTGATGATTCCTTGAAGGCCATGCAGGACATCGTAGGGGGCTTGATTCAGCCTATCTATCCTTTCGATGATCCTGTTGCGCTGGTCTGCAACGACGAGGGCCGACTGATGGATCTCCCGGCGAACCGTGGCCTGCGTGGTAAAGATGGGAAGATATACGATATTGTGTTTGGTGCATTCTTCCTCTGCGGTGCGCCAGCAGACAGTGACCACTTTACCGACCTGACCCCGGAGCAGATCGAGCAGTATCAGAGGCGGTTCTACACGCCGGAGATGTTCTGGGGCATGGATGGCCGTATCGTCTGCCTGCCGCTGGAAGTCGATTGAGAGGTGGAAAGAGGTGGAAACATGAATCCTGATAATCCTCTCATTGGAAAGTCTGTAGCGGTCACTGGTAAGCTGGAGAACTACACCCGCGATGGTATCAAAGCCCGGCTGCTGGAGCTGGGGGCCAAGCCCGTATCCAAGGTAAGCAGGAGGACGGATTACCTGATCCTGGGAGCGAGGCACGGCAATAAGCTGGTCAAGGCTCTGGCACTGGGAATCAGCATCCTGTCTGAACGGGAATTTGAAGATATGAACACATAGCGGAAACGGCGGGGCGGGTAACTGCCCCACTGCTCTTTTTAGGTGCGGGAGTCTGTGGCTGGTAGAAGTGACCGAAAACATCCCCGCTGAGAATTGTCCCAAATCTAAAATATGAAGGAGTTGAACACAATGAGGGCCTTGCGTCCTATGACAAAAGAGGAACGGGAGTTTGCGGAGCGGCACCATGAACTGGTGATTGACTTTCTCCGCTGTAAACGCCTCCCGATGGATGATTTTTATGACATCGTGATTTTCGGCTATCTCTCCGCTGTGCAGCAGTATATCCGCAACCCGCCCACCGGAGTGAAGTTCAAGGCGATGGCGTTCCGGGCCATGAAGGATTCCATCCTCCGGGATGGCGAGTACAACGCCCGTGCCAAACGCTGCGCTTACATTATCAGCCTGGACGACATGAATGTCCAAGACCCAAAGCAGGATACGGAGCGGCAGATCGAGGGCAAGGCCCTTCTGGAGCAGGTGGTGAGTGTTGCCACGCCGAAAGAGGCCAAAATCATTAGCTTCCTGATGGATGGCTTTGCGCTGCGTGAGGCCGCCCGATGTTTGAAGATGCCAAGGGCAGCCGCCGTGAACTGCATGGAGAACTTTTATTGCCGGGCCAAAGCTGCTATCTGCTAAATTAGGGGGGGTGACTATGAAAGTTCAAGCGTATATCCATAGCTTGAGAGACAAGGAACATGACCACCATGTGCTGGGTGAGGCCGAGATTATCAGGTGTATCGGCGATAACCTGTATCTGGCAGAGGTCAACGGCATCCGGTGTACGGCGATCTTCAATTTCTTCACTGGGGCCTATTATGTTGATGATGTGTATGGTGTCCAGAGGGAGGTCACTAATGCGTAGACCGAAGTTCAAGGTGACGATCACCGAGACATTGAAACAGACGGTGGAGGTTGAGGCTACCGACCGACATGAGGCCGAGCAGACGGTTTCCGATGGCTGGCGCAGCAGCAAATATATCCTTGATGCGGAGGATTTCGCTGATGTGAAGTTTGAGGCTGTGCCTGTGTTGGAGTAGGTGTCCCAAATACGACCGTTATTGGAACTGATTTAATGGAGCTGAAATACCCCCTGGAATTGGGCGTTTCCGGGGGTATTTCGTCCCAAAACTCGTTTCAAAATCTATGTCCCTATAGTTATACATTATTGGGACGATTGGAGGCTTTATGAAGAATTACATCTTCGGGTATGCCAGGGTCAGCACCGAGCAACAGAACCTTGACCGTCAGCTTGATGCTCTCAGGAAGTATGGGTGTGATATGATCTACAATGAGAAGATGACCGGAACGAAACGTGACCGGCCTGAGTTGGAGAAAATGCTTGACCGAATGACCGAGGGGGATACGGTGGTCATTGAATCCCTGTCGAGGCTGGGCCGCAGTACCAAAGACCTGATTGAATTGACAGAACTGTTTGAGCAGAAAGGCGTACATCTGGTCAGCCTGAAAGAATCTATTGACACCAGCACGTCCACCGGGAAACTCCTGTTCACCCTCATGTCCGCCATTGCCCAGTTTGAGCGTGACGTGATTGCTGATCGTACCCGTGAGGGATTGAAGTCGGCCAGAGCCAGAGGAAGGGCAGGAGGCAGACCAAAGACAAACTCCAATGCTGTGAAGAAGGCCGTCAAACTCTACAAAACACAGCAGTATTCTATTAAAGAAATTGAGGAACTGACTGGGGTGAAAAAATCGACACTCTACAGAAATCTATCAGAGGATTAGTTGCCATCTTGCTATTACTTCGGCAATTTAATAATTGCCGAAGTAATATGATGATTTTACAAAAGACAGATACACAGATACTATGCTTCATATCATATTAAATTTTTAACGTTGAAACCTTTCATCCTGTTCATTTAGATTTTCATTTTCCTTGTAATCAGAACAGGCGGCAGTGGAGGATAGACATAAACTCAAACTGTGTCTATTACCATTATACTTATGACAAATTCCGCTGAGTGGTCCTCTGAATATCTCCGTAATACTTGCAGTGCATTTCCAGTGAATGCAATATAGACAGCACTTGTGCTCATGCAGAAAAGGCTTTGCTCCTATATCAGTTGTATCACTACTTGGCTGTGGTATATTCACCCTCTCGAATTTGAGTAAATCCAAAAATTGATTTACCAGAGACCAACAAAATGTATCTAAATCCTTTGTATTCACATCAATAGGATCGCCAGCATCTATTTTTTCTTGAAATGACTTCTGAAGGTTTTGTAGCTTCTCCGTTGGCCTGTTTTTAAAAAAAGCAAAAACTTTGTCACTATCTATTTTTTGGTCGGGAAAATACCTGCGGCTATCGCAATTTCTTTCCCCATTGAACCACTTCCTAACAGTTGGTTCTGCGAGACCCATCGGACACCCTGCCTCCACAAAGAGATCATTTATAATTCTCCACGGAACCACATTTGTTATTTGAGCATCGCGAATAACACCAGCAAATGTGCTCCACGTCATAGCGTAACACCTTTCTCCTGAAAATAAATTCTGAAATTTTATAAATGTACAGAAAATGTATCGAAGCTGTTCATTGATTGGACAAATATGATATGCTACGATTATTTTGTGAGTAATCAAAGTAAAATTTTCTTTGGGGGTGTACACTCACAAAATTCTAATTAGATATTTTCAAACCGGAAGCGAGGTAGAAAAGGAAGTGGCGAAAAAGAAGAAAAAAGGAAAAAAGCACCCAAAATATCTTGGTCAAGTCTGTTGCGACGAGCATAGCGTCAACCGTATTGGTCCTATCTCCATAGAAAGGAAACCGTTTCTAAACCAAGAGCAAAGCGAAAGGATTGCTCCAAAAGAAATCGTTCTAAAACGAGGCGATGATTCCGGTTTCTTTTTTGGAGGCATAGGTCAATATAAAAAAGGTCACTATATCGGAATGCCGCAAGGGACGGAGGGAAACATCGTTGTCGTTGGCGGCTGCGGCAGTGGTAAAAGTGCTGGAATCGCCAAACCCACATTGAGAATGTGGCAAGGAGCAATATGTGCTACCGATGTCAAAGGTGAACTATCGGACTTTTATGCAGATTTATCGAAAAAACTGTTCCAGCAGGGAACCATTTTGCGCCCGTATATCATTTTTGACCCCACGCAGATAGATGGCCCCAGCTATGACCCGTTTTGGTGGCTGACACAGGATGACAGTAGCAATCTGATCAACAACATCCAAGAAATAGCATTGGCAATTATCCCGATTCAAGCCGATGTAAAAGAACCCTTTTGGCCCGATACCGAGCGTGGCATTTTAGCGGCGGCGTTACTTTATTATTTTCAACTTGGTCTTAGTTTCAGTGAAACTGTGTGTAAAATCCTGGAGCAGCCGCTTTCATCGCTCTGTGAAGAATTATTCCGAAGCGATGATGTCCTTGTAAGAATGATTCTTGGTCAAATGAGTGACATAAAAGAGGAAACCATAGCATCTGTTGACCGGGGATTGCGGAATAAGATCATGCTTTATACCACCGATCCATATATCAGTCACGCGTTTCGGGGTACACGAGAAGGAGCAAAATGTTTCACCTGGGATGACCTCAATCGCTACAACATCTTCCTGCGCATTCCGGCAGACAAAATTGAACAGTGGGGCGGCGCAATTAACCTGATGTATACCCAGCTTATTCGATATTTGGAACGCAGGCCAGAGAAATACTCCACCGCAAGAGCAGATAACATACAGACACTGTTGCTGATGGATGAATTTGCGAGGTTCAGCAAGCTGGAAATGATTACATCTGCTATGTCAACCTTACGGAGCAAGAATGTAAATATCTGCTTGATAATTCAGAGCGTGGCCCAGCTTGACAGCATTTATGGCGAGTACGGAAGACGCATCATCTTTGACAACTGCCAGTACAAAGCAATTCTACGAGCTGACGATGCTGAAACACAGAAGTATCTTTCAGAACTAATTGGAACCTGCACACATAGACAACACAGCGTTGGTGAACAACTGGATAAATTCATGGAAATTGCTGGCTATAGCGTACAGATAAGCGAGGTGCGGAACTGGATTATTCATCCCCATGAGCTTTCAACATTAGACGACATTCTGCTGTTGACTCCCTATGGATTTTATCAAGTGGAAAAACTTCACCCGAGCAGCGACTTGGCGAACTATGTACTATATTCCGCTCTCAAAAAGCAGACAGGCACTACAAAAGATGCAAAACTTGCGTCTATGAATGACCCAATCACATTTGTCATTGATAATCCCAAAAGAAATGAAGGTGCGAAAATCTTGTCTATTGAAGAACGAATCCAAGGGGCTGACAAGCGTGTCGCCGAATCCAGGCATCAACAGCGGTTGGCGCAAAAACAGATACAGGATGAGCAGAAGAAGAAAAATCAACACCGCAACTACATCATTGGTGAACTGGTAAGCAAATATTTCCCGGAAGTCTGTGACATTGAACCGGGAACTAAGGCTGAGAACGCAGAGCGATTTGAACCATTAGAGGCGTTCATGGCAGTGTTGTCCGCTGACAAAGAATTGGTGGAAAAAATCAAGAAAAAATCCCTTTCCAGAATCTCATAGAATAGAGAATCAATGGGGAAGTATCTCCCGATGTGTAAATGGACATACACAAAAAAGAGGCGAATGTTTATGGCAAATTATTACTTGGAAGCCCAAGCCATCAGCCGTGGGAAAGGCAGGTCTGTTACGAGGCTGGCTAACTATATCACTGGGCGCAGGCTGCATGACAGCTACAACAGCAAGACCTATTATCGACAGCGACACGATGTTCTTTACTACAGGATTCTCCAGCCTGCCAATGCCCCACCCGATTTTTATGATCTTCAACATCTGTGTGACGAGATTGAGGCTGCGGAGATTCGTTGTGACGCCCGTACTGCACGGGAGTTCAAAGGCTCCCTACCCAATGAACTGCCGCTCCGTCAGTTGATTCATATTGTCTGCGACTTTATTGAGGATAATTTTGTGAATCAAGGTCTATGTGCGATAGCCGCGATCCACGAAGGAAGGAACGAAACTGACCTTTCCAGAAACAACCCTCATGTCCACATCATCGTCCCAACTCGAATTGTCGGGCCAGACGGTTTCAATAAAAAAAAGACCGAGAACATGACAACAGAAAGTACATCACCATCTGGCGTGAACAGTGGGCGTTGATACAGAACCGGGCCTATGAACGAAATGGGCTGGATATACGGGTCAGCCATGAAAGCCTTAAAGTACAAGGTGTGTATGACCGTGAGCCGACCATCCGCCTGAGCCGTATTGACTGGCAGAGAGAGCAGCATGGTGAACGCACCCCGGCTGGTGATCTGAAACGTGCTATCTTGGTCCGTAACATGGAGCGTATGCGGCAACGTCAACAAGAAAAATCACATGAAATAGCGATAGAACTATCCAGATGATGGAGGTGATGGGATGGAAAAGCAACGAAACATCTCAACTGAAAATATTGTAACTGACGTAGGACCCGCTGTCAAGGCTGTGTTTCAGAAAGGAATCAAAGTTACAGTACATATCCCGGAAAATATGAACGAGACTTCAAGACGGCAGAAAATCAACAGAATTTATGACATTTTGAAGCCGAAAGCATCACGTTAATATTGTAAGGCAGGACGATTTGTGTTATATTACGGATGGATAACGCATTATCGGCCTGCCTTTTTTATGGAGGTTGATATTGTGAAGAAAATAACGGCTATTTATGTGCGCCGCTCGGTAAGTGATCGGGACAAGGATAATAATTCCCTGTCCATCGACAGCCAGAAGACAGACTGCATCAAATCTTTGGGTGAGGGGGAAGAATACCGCATTTATTGTGACGATGGCAAGAGCGGCAAAGACATTGAGCACAGACCAGCGTTCCAACAGATGATGGCCGATGCCAAAGAGGGCATGATTGAGCGTATCATCGTGAAGAAGTATGACCGATTCAGCCGTAATATGCGGGAATACCTCAACGTGACTGACCTGCTCGATAGCTACGGTGTTAGCGTGGTTTCTCTTACGGAGCCATTTAACACAGCTACGAAAGAGGGCCGCATGATGCGGAATACTCTGCTGAATTTTGCGGAGTTTGAGCGGGAGACGATAGCGGGGCGTGTCGCAGACGCATACAGCACCCGTTCTCTGGAAACTGGCTTCTATCAGGGCGGCAAGTTCTACTACGGCTATATGCCGGAGCGCAGGACAGTCAACGGCAAGAATGGTTCTGTGCTGGTTCCCTCCGACAAGGCCGATGTGGTCAGGATGGCCTACCAACTCTACAAGGCCCCGGAAACCTCGCTGGCCGATGTCCTCTCCTACTTCCGCAGCAACGGCATTGATGTCAACAGGACGCCCAAGAGCAACATGGACAGGAGCCATTTCTCCCGGATTCTTGAAAGCCCTCTGTACGTCAGGGCCGACAAGGACGTATATCAACACCTTGTTTCCAAGGGCTTTGAGGTCGTTGACGATGTAGCGGCTTACGACGGTATCCACGGGTGTTTCCGACATAAGCGTTCAGACGGTTCCGAGTACATCAAGATTGGCTACCATGAGGGATTAGTAGACGCTGAAACGTGGTTGGCGGTGCAGGACAAGAAATCCCGCAACAAGCGTATCCCCAATAACAGCGGAGCGAAGAACTCATGGCTGGTGGGCCTTGCCAAGTGCGGTCATTGTCATTACGCACTGTCGCTCATGTATAGCTGGAACGCTGCCAGGACAAAGCAATGGCGGTATTTCGGAGATCATGGGGCTTACAGGGCAAGGGGTTGTGTGAAGAAGCGGCTGAAAATCCGGCCCGATGAAGTGGAGCGGATTGTCTTTCAGGCCATGAAGGAGCGACTGGAAAGTCTGGTGATTGCCAAGGCTGAACAGCAGAAGCCGGACGCAGAAGCGGAGAGTATCAGGGCTGAGATTATCCGTCTTGATGATGAAATCCGTAAGCTGATGGACAAGCTGGCCGATGCGGATAATGTGCTGTTTGGGTACATCCAAGACCGGGTGAACGTCCTCCACTCCAAGAAGTCCGAGCTGGAGGAGAAGCTACGGGCAAAGGTCAGGAAGCACAAGGAGATCAACACCGCTCCCCTGGCTGACCCTATGAGCCGCTGGGATACCCTTACCGTAGACGAGAAGCACGCTCTGGCTGTCACCATGATTGATGTTGTGTATGTTTCGGACGAGTATGGGGTCGATATTCAGTTCAGTATTTAAGCGTAGATAAGGTGTGTGAATGAGCGTCCCGATTAGGAACATCAATCCCTATTTGCCCGTACAGGATACCATATTGGCTTCCATGATGCAAGAACGTGCCGGCTAGCGGTGCGCTATGCGGAACAAAAGGAGGATTTTGTACCTCAATGAAACGAAACCAAACTGCTTTTATGAAGTTGTGTCTGGCGGATGCGCTGATCAAACTGATGGCCGCCCAAGACCACGACAGCATCAATGTGAATACGATTTGTGAACTGGCAGGGGTAGGGAGGACAACCTTCTACCGGCACCTTGACTGCAAGAACAGTAAAGAGGAGCTGCTGATATTCAAAATCAATTACGAGTGGGCCGCTATGCTGATTTGCACCAGGAGGATGTGGAGAAAGATACGGGTTTCGCGCTGACTTGCTTCATTTATGAAAACCGGCGGCTGTTCTCCCTGCTTTACAACAAGGGACGGATTGTGGTTATCATGCGTGCTTGCGAATTGCTGGTGTCCGGCGAGGAGACATGGGACAAAAATTTCTCCTATCTGATGTCTTACTTTATTTATGGCTATTTTGGTGTCATTTACCAGTGGATTAAATGGGGTTTTGATGAAACGCCGGAGCAGGTGCAAAAGCATATTATTGACACCTTTTCGGCAGGTTTGTCTCAAAATACATAAAAGCAGGCTGACAGGGCTGTTCCTGTCAACCTGGTTTTATGCGCACATCCAATCAGTGATAGGAGATATTTGAATCAACAAGTTTATTAAAAACTCTTGTCTGCGCAAACAGGCGGGAGTTTTTTTCGTTCGGCCTTTCCGAACTTAAACCAATGACATTGGCCTGGAACCTCAGCCCTTTTAATACCTGTCTGTGTCAACCTTTGACTTGATGCTGAGGAACTAATTGAGACTTGGGGCTGTCTTTGGTATAATATACTTACCTTGACGGAATTTTGACTTTCTCCCTATATAATGAAAAAGACTGGAGGTGTCCGCATGGCATACAAAATTTTAATCGTTGATGACGAACCAATCCTGACTGAATTGCTTTCAACCCATTTGCGGGATCACGGCTATACGGTTTCCGCAGCCAACAGCAGCGATGAAGCCCTGGCAAAGCTGAATATAAAGCCAAGCCTTATCCTCCTGGACATCAATATGCCGGGGATGGACGGCCTGGAGCTGTGCAAAGTCATTCGGAATCATATTGTCTGTCCCATCTTGTTCCTGACGGCGCGGATCACAGAGCAGGATAAGGTCAACGGCCTGCGGGCCGGAGGGGACGACTATATCACCAAGCCTTTCGGCTTGCAGGAATTGCTTGCCCGCATTGAGGCCCATCTGCGCCGGGACGAACGGAACAACCGCCCGCCGGAGGTCGTGACCTCCCAGGGACTGATTATCAATCTCTCTGGCAGAAAAATATTTTGGAACGAGCAGGAGCTTTCCTTTTCCAAGAGAGAATTTGACATCATCGAATTTCTGTCCTCTAACCCCAATCATGTCTTTGACAAAGAGCATATCTACGAGGCGGTATGGGGCTATGACGTGGAGGGCGACAGCAGCGTGATTAAAGAGCATATCCGCAAAATCCGAGCGAAGCTCATGCAGGCCAGCGGAAGTGAGTACATCGAAACAGTTTGGGGGATGG